>ENA-OQKE01000822-OQKE01000822.1-human-gut-metagenome-genome-assembly--contig:-NODE-822-length-16291-cov-2.728815_pt1 | contig 16291 bp, 9 predicted proteins | sample MGYA00242620_ERZ504787 | MGnify/ENA primary metagenome ERZ504787 (study PRJEB26092, sample SAMD00036349) | human gut metagenome | host: Homo sapiens | study: EMG produced TPA metagenomics assembly of... | reverse complement strand
ATGGCAATCACGATTAAGACAGGGGTTGTATATTATACTATGTTAGAATATGTAAAGAAAAATTTATCCTGTATCTTTCCCGCACAGGACCATGGCAAAGGATGTCTGTATGCGGACGAAATTTACGATACGGTGCAGACCATGAACATCAGCCAGACCTTGAATTATTCCATCCTTTTAATCATTATGGAAGCCTTCAGTCTAATCGTATATCTGGCCACAGACTTTACAGGCAGAGCTGCTTCCATGCTCAGCTTTACCATGCTGCTGTTCCTTCTGTTCATCGCCTTTAATATTGTATACTGCAAATACTTATTGAAACAGCAGCGGACCTGTTCCACAAGGCGGAGGCTGAAACACCATACATACTTTTTCACTGCCATATTTGCCCTGTACTGCATTGCAGTGAACCACATCTGCCTGCAGAGCCGCCTGACAGCAGAGAGTGTCCTTATGTTTTACATTTACATTGCCGCCGGGCCCATCTATTCCTTTACCGAAGCACTGGCCTCGGTGCTGGCTACCGCCCTGGCTGCAATTCCGGCTTTCAGAGCCCACCATGTACCGCCAGCCCTGTATTCCAACCTGTTTCTATACAGCTTCATCAGCCTGTTTCTGTCCCAGATGCGCTGCCACATTATTGTGAGCAACCTGCAAATGGTAAGAAAGGCCAGGGATGAACAGGTTTGTCTTCAGGAACGGGCCGACAAGGACCCGCTGACACAGCTTTTCAACCGTAACGGCTATTCCCTCCGGCTGGAGGAGCTGATTCCCTATAGCATACGGCTTCATGTACCTGTGGCTGTCATCATGATAGATATTGACTATTTCAAACAGTACAATGATACATACGGCCATGTACAGGGCGACGAATGCCTGAAAAAGGTAGCCGCAGCCCTGTCCGGCAGCATCCACCGTGAGAACGACCTGATCTGCCGGTTTGGAGGGGAAGAGTTTCAAATACTGCTCTGTGATGTCCACCCCTCTGACGCCATCAAGGTTGGAGACCGCTTGAGGAAATCTGTGGCTGATTTAAAGATTCCCGCTGCCAACCGAAGCGCCTCCCCCTTTGTGACGATCAGCGCAGGGGTCGTGAGCACAGTTCTTACCTCCATGGATGATTACCACAAGCTGGTACGGGCAGCGGATGATGAGCTTTACTACGCCAAAAGCCACGGAAAGAATATGATTTCCTTCCGGGAACTGAATCCGGTTCCCAGCTCCGACCTATCCCTGGAGGACAAACTGGAGCACGCAAAACTTATATATGACAGCATCCCCTTCCCCTTTGCCATCATTCAAATTCAGGCAAAGGACGGACAGGCCTGTGATTTTTCCTATGTATATGTAAATGAAGCCTGTGCCCGCCTGGAATGCCGTTCCAGAAACATCCTCTACCGAAAAAGCTTTCTGAGCCATTACCCGGACGCCGATACGCGGCGCCTTCCCGCCTACTATGAAACAGCCATGCACGGCGGGCGGCAGATGTTTTATGATTTCAGCCCGGAACGCAGCAAGTACCTTAAGATAGAGTGCTTTCAATTCCACGAAGGCTACTGCGGCTGTCTCATTGAGGATGTAACGGACCAGCACTATTTTGAGCTGTACGGCAATAATGAGCTGGGGCTTCTGAACCAGGTGGTAAACGGCGGCATCCTCCTGACCAGCTACCAGGCAGAATCCCCGGAGGTCATATATATGAATTCCAGGCTGCTTCACGCCCTTGGCTACTGCAGTCTGTCCGAATACAAGCTTTTGTCCGGAGGCTCCTTATCGTTCCTCAGGCAGCTGCACCCGGATGACACCCATACATTCCAGGAGACCATGACCGTATTTTCCACAGACGACACCGTACGCAGCTGCATCATACGGATTCGCAGGAAGGACGGTGCATGGCTGTGGTTCATGCTCAGAGGCAAACTGATTATTGACGAACACAAAAATCCCCTCAACCTGTTCACTGTCTACCACATTACACGTCAGCTGAAACAGCTGGGGCAGATAGTTCCTCAGGTGGATGGGGATTCCCGTATCAGTCTTTGAAAACACAGGAGCTTCCCGGCGCTCTAAGCGCCGAATACCTGCTCCGCATAATTTACCGATGCCATAGCATCCCTGCAATAGGCGTCAGCGCCTATGGTCCTGGCATAATCCTCCGTCAGCACAGCGCCTCCCACCATCACCTTGACAGTGACGGATGCAGCCCTTAGCTGGCGGATGGTTTCCTCCATGCTGGGCACGGTGGTGGTCATGAGGGCGCTCAGGCCCACCAGGGCAACCTGGCGCTCCACGGCCTCCTTTACAATGACCTCCGGCGGCACGTCCCTTCCCAGGTCGATGACCTCATAACTGTAATTTTCCAGCAAAACCTTCACGATGTTCTTGCCGATATCATGGATGTCGCCTTTCACCGTTGCCAGGATGATGGTGCCTTTCTTTTCCTGGGCCTGTCCGCTTCCATCCATAGCTGCCTTGATAACCTCAAACGCAGCCTTGGCGGCCTCCGCGCTCATAAGAAGCTGGGGCAGGAACACGGTTCCCTTCTCAAACCCTTTTCCCACACGGTCCAGGGCCGGTATCATCTCACTGTTGATAATATCCAGCGGCTCCCTCTCCTTTAACAGTTCCGTCACCGCGTTGTGGGCGGCTTCTTTCAGGCCTCTCTCAATGGCTGCTGTCAGAGCCGGCCCCTGGCTTCCTCCTCCTTGATCCTCTCCTGAGCCAAAATGATTGTCTGCCTTTATCCCGTTCTGGCTGCCGCTCTTTCCAATGGTCTGGCCCAGGCCCGCGCTCTGCCCGCTGTACACGCTGATATACTGGCCGCACTGGGGATCCCGGTCCATAAGCGCGTTAAAGCTGTAGTAAGCCCGCATCATGGCCTCGGAGTTAGGGTTTATGATGGCAGCTCCCAGCCCGCATTCCATGGCCATGGTAAAGAATGCGGCATTGATGATTTCCCTCTGGGGCAGTCCGAAGGATATGTTGGATACCCCCAGCACGGTTCCCACTCCCAGCTCATCCCGGATGCGCCGCAGGGTCTCCAGGGTGGTAAGGGCCCCTTTGCTGTCGGAACTGACCGTCATGCAGAGTCCGTCCAGAATGATATCCTCCGGCCCGATTCCGTACTCCGCTGCCCGTTCTATGATTTTCCTGCCCACGGCCAGACGTCCATCTGCCGTATCGGGAATGCCGGACTCATCCAGGCAGAGTCCCACCGCCACTCCGCCGTATTTTGCCATCAGCGGAAATATGCGGCTCATGGACTCTTCCTTGCCGTTGACAGAGTTAATCAGCGGTTTCCCGTTGTAGATGCGCATGGCCCGTTCCATGGCTTCCATGTCCGAGGTGTCGATTTGAAGGGGCAGGTCGATGATGGCCTGAAGCTCCCTTACAGCCTCCTCCATCATGGACGGCTCATGGATTTCAGGAAGTCCCACGTTCACATCCAGCACATCCGCCCCGTTGTCCTGCTGGCTGACCCCCTCCTTCAGGATATATTCCAGGTTGTGGTCCCGCAGGGCCTGCTTGAATTTGGACTTGCCGGTGGGGTTTATGCGCTCCCCGATAATGATTGTCTTACGGCCCACGGCCACTGCCTTTGCATAGGAGGACACCACAGTGCGGTGTTTTTTCTCGGGCCACACCACAGGCATGTCCTTACACCGCTGTGTCATCAGGCGTATATGCTCCGGGGTGGTGCCGCAGCACCCTCCCACCACCACAGCGCCCATGGCCGCGATTTCCTCCATGACAAGGGCAAAGCCCTCAGCGTCTATGTCGTACACCGTCTTCCCGTTCTCGCTTCTGGGAAGGCCTGCATTGGGGTTTACCAGCACGGGAAGGGAGGACACCCTCAGAATTTCCTCCAGGATACCCTTCATCTGCACAGGCCCCAGACCGCAGTTGATACCCAGGGCATCCACCCTCAGTCCCTCTAACAGGGCCACGGTGGACTCCACGTTTCCGCCGGTCAGAAGCTTTCCCTTTTCATCAAATATAACGGTTGCGAACACAGGCAGGCGTTCCCCTGTATCCGGCCTGAATCCCGCCTCCCTGGCAGCCAGCACCGCGGCCTTCAGCTCATAACTGTCGCTCATGGTCTCTATGAGCACCAGGTCTGCTCCCGCCCTGGCGCCAATGGATACCACCTCTTTATAAAGCTTCACCGCATCCTCGAAATCCAAATCCCCCAAAGGTTTTAACAGGCGCCCCGTAGGTCCCAGATCCAGGGCCACGTATCCGTGTCCTGCTTCCCTGACCGCGGTTCTGGCATTTTCCACTGCGGCTGTCACGATGGACTCCAAATCATCTTTAAATTTAAGCCTGTTGGCGCCAAATGTATTGGTGGTCATGATGTCTGCGCCGGCCTCCAGATAGGACCGGTGTATGGATATAAGCACATCCCGGCGGGTCAGGTTCCACGTTTCCGGAAGCTCTCCCGGGTTCAGGCCCTGGGCCTGGAGCAGGCTTCCCATTCCGCCGTCGCAGAACAGGCGGCGTACCTTCATCTCTTCTAATATTGTCATCATCATTCTCCGCAAGTCCTCTTAACTGTTCAAAATGTCGTTTACCAGGATGTCCACCTGCTCCCCGCTGGTAATCCAGCTGGTGCAGAGGCGGATAGCCGTATGGCTTTCATCCACCCTTCCCTGGTTGGTGTAACTGTACTTATCCTTCCACGACTCCAAAAGGGCATCCGGCATGATGGGAAATACCTGGTTTGTGGTGTTTTCCACCAGGAAGGGATATCCCTTTTTGACACAGGCGCAGCGTATCTTGTCTGCCAGCCTGTCCGCATGGGCTCCCAGCTCAAAATACAGGCCGTCCCGCAAAAGCTCTCCAAACTGTATGCCCAGAAGGCGGCCCTTGGCCAGCATACCGCCCCGCTGCTTGATATGGTAGCGGAAATCCGCCTTCAGCTCATCGTTCAATATAACCACGGCCTCCCCGAAAAGAGCCCCCACCTTGGTTCCTCCGATGTAGAATACGTCGCAGGAAGCTGCCAGGGACTTAAGGTCCAGGTCATTCCCCTCCGCCGCCAGGCCGTATGCCAGACGGGCGCCGTCCACAAACAGGTACAGCCCGTACTTTCTGCACACCTCATACAGGTTCTCCATCTCAGACCTGGTATAAATAGTGCCCAGCTCCGTGGGGTTGGAGATATATACCATCTTCGGCTGCACCGTGTGCTCAAAGCTCTCGTCCCGGATATGGGCCTGGTACAGCTCCTCCACCTGCTCTGCCGTAATCTTGCCGTCCTCAGAGGGCAGGGCCAGCACCTTGTGTCCGGTGGCCTCTATGGAGCCTGTCTCATGTACATTGATGTGGGCCGTCACAGCCCCCACCGCCCCCTGATGGGAACGCAGGGCAGATGCTATGACCGTCAGATTGGCCTGGGTTCCTCCCACCAGGAAATGGACCGCTGCATCTTCCCGTCCGCATAGGCTGCGGATGATGCCTGCGGCCTCTGCGCAGTAATGGTCCTCCCCGTATCCGGGCGTCTGCTCCAGATTAGTCTCAGCCAGTTTCTTAAGTATGCGCTCATGGGCGCCTTCGCTGTAATCACAATTAAAACGAATCATAATATAATTCCCCTTTTTATTTTATTTTTATGCCGCCGCCTTAAAGGGCTTTTCCCTGTCACCTCCGGTAGGGGCAGTCCGTCTTGGCACAGGCTTCACAGCCTTTTACATCGCAGCGGTAAGGTTTCCTGCTGGCTCCCATGACCGCTGAAACAGATTTGGAGGGCATCATGAGAAGACTGTCCGTCAGCTTGATGCCGATGCGTTTTCCGGCCTCCAGGGCCTCTAACAGCATGCCCTGGCATTCCAGCGGAAAGTCTCCGTAACCGGGGCTGAACCTGGGGCGCAGATAACGGCCTTTTGCCTCATATTCCGACTTTATCACGGTACACACCTGGTCGCAGTACTCCTCAATCATGGCCGCTGCCGCTGCCTGCATGACCACGGCCCTGCTCATCTGGAGACGGCTGTACTTCTGAATCAGATGGTCGGCCCCGCAGCCAAGGGTAGCCGCAAACACAATAATCTGATCGCAGTCCTTCAGATTCCCCCACAAGTTCCTGCTCCTGGCCTCAAAACAGCCTCCGTCAATTCTGTAATCCTCCCCCAGTGACAACGGATATTCCCGGTACAGATGTCTGGGTGTGGCAGCTTCCCATAATTCCGCCATGGACTGCTCCACCATGGCCGCCACTGCCCCGTCAGCCTCCTGTCCCCTGTACCCCAGATAGCGGAGGACCTCCCTCCTGTCTACGTCCTGTATGTCCATATGTCTTTTCTCCCGATGATCGTTCTTCTGGTATTCGTTCTTCTGGTATTCGTTCTCCCGACATTCGTTCTTCTGGCATTCGTTTTTCTGAGTTTTATTCTCCCGGGATATAGTTATGAGATTTTTTCTCCTGAGTTTTTTCCCAGTGCTGTATCCATCCCTATAAAATCTCCGACAGGTTTTCCTTTATCTTCATGGCCACATCCGGCTTATTCATGGAATACACATGGATACCGTTGACTCCGTTGGCTATCAGGTCAATGATCTGGTCCGTGGCATAGGCTATTCCGGCCTGCTTCATGGCCGCGGGATTGTCCCCGAACCGGTCCACAATGGACATGAACCTGGATGGCAGGTAGGTCCCCGACATCTGGGTAATCCTCCGTATCTGCTTTGCGTTGGTCACAGGCATGATGCCGGCAATCACAGGCACCTGGATTCCCTTTTCACGGATGCGGTACAGATAGCTGTAAAGAATGCTGTTGTCAAAAAACATCTGGGTGGTGACAAAATCGCATCCGGCCTCCACCTTCTGCTTCAGGTAATCTATGTCCACAGACTTGTTGGCTGATTCCACATGACCCTCCGGGTAACATGCAGCCCCGATGCAGAAATCACCTGCCTTTTTGATTTCCCGTATCAGCTCTGAGGCATAGTGGTATTCCCTTGGCGTGCTGCCGTCCTGGGGGATATCCCCGCGCAGGGCCAGTACATTTTCAATACCGCGCTCCTTTAACTCCCCCAGCACATGGTGCACCTTTTCCCTGGTGGATGAAACACAGGTGAGATGGGCCAGAGGCGTCACCCCGTATTCTTCCTTGATGGCGGAGGCGATTCCAACCGTATAATCGCTGGTTCCCCCTCCTGCCCCGTATGTAACACTCATAAACGAGGGCTTTAATTTTGCAATCTCCGCGGCTGCCTTCTCCACGGAATCATATGCATCCTCTGTCTTTGGGGGGAACACCTCAAAGGAGAGGGTGGGCTTTCCTTCTGCCAGTATGTCGCGTATTTTCATTTCTGTTTCCCTTCCTCATGCGTCATCCAAAAAAGCTCCGGCACCCCAATAATCAGGATTGCCGGAGCAAGCATTTACATTTCTACGGTCACTTTCTTCAGATGCCAGATATCCTTCACATACTCCTCAATGGTACGGTCAGATGTGAACTTTCCGCAGTTGGCCGTGTTAAGGATGGCTGCCTTAGCCCACCACGCCTGGTCCCTGTAAGCCTTATCCACCCTCTGGTGCGCCTCGGCATAGGAACGGAAGTCCTTGAGGATAAAGTAGGTATCAGCCCTGTCGCTGCTCTTGGTATTTAAGAGAGAGTTATAGATGTCCCTGAACAGCTCTGGGTTATCCGGTGCATAGTAGCCGTTAATCAGCTGCATGAGCACACGGCGGATTTCCTGGTCATTGTTAAAGATATCCATAGGGTAATAGCCGCCGTTGTTCTCGTAGTTAATAACCTCGTCGGAGGACATGCCGAAGATAAATGCATTGTCCGCTCCCACTTCCTCCACGATTTCCACATTGGCTCCGTCCATGGTTCCCAGGGTAAGGGCCCCGTTGAGCATAAACTTCATGTTGCTGGTGCCGGAAGCCTCCTTGCTGGCCGTGGATATCTGCTCGCTGACATCAGCCGCCGCAAATATGAGCTCTGCGTTGGATACGCGGTAATCCTCGATGAACACCACCTTAATCTTGCCGTTAATGGACTTGTCATTGTTGATGACATCCGCCACAGCATTGATAAGCTTGATGGTCAGCTTAGCCCGCTTATAGCCTGCGGCTGCCTTTGCGCCGAAGATAAAGGTCCTGGGAATCATATCCATATCAGGATTATCCTTCAGCTGGTTGTACAGATACATCACATGGAGAATGTTCATCAGCTGGCGCTTATACTCATGAAGCCTCTTGACCTGCACGTCGAAAATGGATCGCGGGTCCACGTCAATACCGTTATTCTCCTTTATATATCTGGCAAGGCGCAGCTTGTTCTGGTACTTGATGTTCATAAACTCAAACTGGCACTTCTCATCCCCTGCAAAGAGTTCCAGCTTCTTGATGTGGGGAAGGTCGGTAATCCACTCATCGCCAATTTTGGAGGTGACCCAGTCTGCCAGCAGCGGATTGCCGTGAAGCAGGAACCGTCTCTGGGTTATTCCGTTTGTCTTGTTGTTGAACTTCTCCGGCATCATCTCGTAGAAGTCTTTTAACTCCTGGTTCTTAAGGATTTCTGTGTGAAGCCTGGCAACGCCGTTGACGGAAAAGCTGGCCGCAATCGCCATGTATGCCATCTTCACCTGGCCGTCGTAGATAATGGACATTTTGCGCAGCTTCTCCTGGTTGCCCGGATACATGGTCTGAATCTGGTTCTGGAACCTGCGGTTGATTTCCTCCACAATCTGGTAAATTCTGGGCAGAAGCCGTGAGAACAGCTCAATGGGCCACTTCTCCAGCGCCTCTGACATGATGGTGTGGTTTGTATAAGCGCAGGTCCTGGTGGTTACCTCCCAGGCTTCATCCCATGTAAGTCCCTCCTCATCCAGAAGGATGCGCATCAATTCAGGGATGGCAACCGTGGGATGGGTGTCGTTCAGCTGAAACACTACTTTTTCATAAAATTTTCTGATGTCATCGTGCTTCTCTTTATACTTTTTAACCGCCCTCTGTACGCTGGCGGAAATAAAGAAATACTGCTGTTTCAGGCGCAGTTCCTTGCCTGCGTAGTGGTTGTCGTTGGGGTAAAGGACCTCCACAATGGTTTTGGCCAGGTTCTCCTGCTCCACGGCCTTCTGGTAGTCTCCCCTGTCAAAGGAATCCAGATTAAAGGTGTTGATGGGTTCTGCGTCCCAGATACGCAGGGTATTCACCACATTGTTGCCGTATCCGATGACCGGCAGGTCATAGGGCACCGCGCGGACAGACTGGTATCCGTCCTGTACGAAATGGTTCACTCCGCCCTGGTTCTCAATGCGCACAAAGCCCCCGAACTTAACCTCGGCTGCATACTCCGGCCTGCGGATCTCAAAGGGGTTGCCGTCCTTTAACCAGTTATCAGGCACCTCCACCTGGTAGCCGTTTTCAATCTTCTGCTTGAACATGCCGTAGCGGTAACGGATACCGCAGCCGTAGGCCGGATAACCCAGGGTTGCCAGCGAATCCAGGAAACAGGCCGCCAGACGTCCCAGGCCGCCGTTTCCCAGGGCTGCATCCGGCTCCTGGTCCTCTATCACATTCAAATCAAAGCCCATCTCGTCCAGGGCTTCCTTGATCTCATCCCTGGCGCAGATATCGATGATATTATTGCCCAGGGCACGGCCCATGAGGAACTCCATGGACAGGTAGTATACTGTCTTAACGTCCTTTTTCTCATATTCCTTGTGAGTGGCAATCCACTCGTCAATGATGACGTCCTTCACAGCATAGGCCACTGCCTGGAATACCTGCTGGGGAGTCGCTTCATCAATGGTCCTTCGGAACATGTTCTTTACGTTGTCCACCACGCTGCGCTTGAACGTTTCCTTATCAAATCCTTTATTCATCGGCCATTATCCTCCTGCTTTAAGTTCCTCTTCTATTACAGAACTATTGTATGTAAATCATTCCCAAATTATCAGACGGGGCGGGGTTTTATGGGCCCCGCCTCACAATCTTACCATTATTTCATGGTCTTTTCAACACCGAGCATTACATTTTCGCCGTTAATGTTCCACTCTTTGACAAAGCCGGACATGGCGCCGATGCTGATATGGTCCGCCATGACCTCTATTTTGATCTCGTCCGCATGGGCCTTAATCAGTTCTGCAATCCGGTCATTTCCATCCTGGAATACACTGATGTGGTCCATGACCTCAAATCCGGCCTCCTTGCGCATGGTCTGAATCTTGCTTATGAGCTCCCTCACAAAGCCCTCCTCAATCAGTTCAGGAGTCAGGTTGGTATCCAGCACAACGGTCACATAGTTGTCTTCCTCTGTCACATAGCCGTCCTTCTGGGAAACATCGATCAGCAGGTCATCCTTTGTCAGCACCACTTCCTGGCCGTCATAGTCAAAGGTAAGCTGTCCCTTCTCATTCAGGGTGTCCATGGCGGAGCTGCCGTCGATATCGGTCAGCGTCTGGCGAATCCGGTTTAACAGCTTGCCGTACTTTGGTCCCACGGTCTTTAACTGGGGCTTGAAGGTATAGGAGGTAAATTCCCTTACATCGTCGGAGAAAATCACCTGCTTCACATTCAGCTCTTCCTCGATAATCTGCACGTAGAACCTTGACAGCTCATGGTCAGCCTTCACATACATCCGGGCAATGGGCTGGCGGTTCTTGATGTTGGCCGCATTCCTGGCCGCGCGTCCCATGACAACCACCTTCAGCACTTCATCCATGTCGGATTCCAGCTCCGTGTCAATCCAGGACTCATTCACCTCCGGGAAGTCACACAGGTGTACGCTTTCAGGCGCGTTCCCGTCCACTTTTCTCACGATATTCTGGTAAATCTGCTCTGTCATAAACGGAATCATGGGAGCAGCCGCCTTTGCCACGGTCACAAGGGCCGTGTACAGGGTCATGAAGGCATTAATCTTATCCTGCTCCATTCCCTTTGCCCAGAAGCGCTCACGGCTTCTGCGCACATACCAGTTGCTTAAGTCATCCACAAACTCCTGGAGGGATCTGGCCGCCTCAGGAATCTGGTAATTCATCAGGCTGTTATCCACTGTCTTTACCATGGAATTCATCTTGGACAGCATCCAGCGGTCCATGACCGGAAGCTTGTCGTATTCCAGGGTATATCTGGTGGGATCAAAATTGTCAATATTGGCATACAGCACCCAGAAAGCATAGGTATTCCAAAGAGTACCCATGAACTTGCGCTGTCCCTCGGTCACTGCCTTATCCTGATAACGCTTTGGAATCCAGGGAGCACTGCAGGTGTAGAAGAACCAGCGGATGGCGTCTGCGCCGTGGGCTGCCAGAGTATCAAAGGGATCCACTGCATTGCCCTTGGACTTGCTCATCTTCTGTCCGTTTTCATCCAGCACAAGCCCCATGACAACTACATTTTCATAAGGCGCCTTGTTGAACAGCAGGGTGGACTCCGCAAGAAGGGAATAGAACCATCCTCTGGTCTGGTCCACTGCCTCGGAGATGAACTGGGCCGGGAACTGTGACTCGAACAGCTCCTTGTTCTCAAAGGGGTAATGGTGCTGCGCAAACGGCATGGCGCCGGAGTCAAACCAGCAGTCAATCACCTCAGGCACACGCTTCATGGGCTTATTGCACTTGGGGCACTTGATGTTTACAGCGTCAATATATGGGCGGTGAAGCTCGATTTCATCAGGGCAGTTGTCGGATAAGCTCTTTAATTCCTCGATGCTTCCGATGGAATGCTGGTGTCCGCACTCGCACTCCCAGATATTGAGCGGGGTGCCCCAGTAACGGTTTCTGGAAATACCCCAGTCCTGGATATTCTCCAGCCAGTCCCCGAAGCGGCCCTTGCCGATGGAATCCGGAACCCAGTTAATGGTATTGTTGTTGCGGATCAGGTCATCCTTCACAGCAGTCATTTTGATGAACCAGGACTCCCTTGCATAGTAAATGAGAGGGGTTCCGCAGCGCCAGCAGTGGGGATAACTGTGCTCGAAGCTGGGGGCTGAGAAAAGCAGCCCTCTGGACTCCAGATCCTTTAACACCAGGGGGTCCGCATCCTTCACAAAGGTGCCTGCAAAAGGCGTATCCGCCGTCATATCGCCCTTGGCATCCACCAGCTGCACAAAGGGAAGGTCGTACTTGCGGCCAACGTTGGCATCATCCTCACCAAAGGCAGGTGCAATGTGTACGATGCCGGTACCGTCTGTCAGTGTTACATAGTCAGCGCAGACCACATAGTAGGCTTTCTTGTGCTGCTTCTCGCACAGGGGCACGGAGCAGTCATAGAGGGGCTCATATTCCTTGAACTCCAGGTCCTTGCCCTTGTAAGTTTCCAGCACCTCATAGTCTTCACCCAGCACGGTATCTGCCAGGGCCTGAGCGATATAGTAGGTGTAGCCGTCGCCTGTCTTTACTTTTACATAGTCTTCCTTGGGGTTCACACACAGGGCCAGGTTGCTGGGAAGGGTCCACGGCGTAGTGGTCCATGCCAGGATATATGCGTCTTCTCCCTTGGCCTTAAAGCGGGCAATGGCGGAACGCTCCTTTACATCCTTATAACCCTGGGCCACCTCATGGGAGGACAGCGGGGTGCCGCAGCGCGGGCAGTAGGGAACCACCTTAAAGCCCTTGTACAAAAGACCCTTGTCCCAAATCTGCTTAAGAGCCCACCACTCGGACTCGATAAAGCTGTTGTCATAGGTTACATAGGGATTGTCCATATCAGCCCAGAATCCAACGGTGTTGGAGAAATCCTCCCACATGCCCTTGTACTTCCAGACACTTTCCTTACATTCTTTGATAAACGGCTCCAGACCATACTGCTCAATCTGCTCCTTGCCGTCCAGTCCCAGCTTCTTCTCAACTTCCAGCTCCACAGGCAGGCCGTGGGTGTCCCATCCGGCCTTTCTCGGCACCATATACCCCTTCATGGCCCGGTATCTGGGAATCATATCCTTGATTACACGGGTCTCCACATGGCCGATATGAGGCTTGCCGTTGGCAGTTGGCGGTCCGTCATAGAATACATAGGGCTTGCAGCCCTCCCTCATTTTAATGCTTTTCTCAAAGATGTGCTCTGCTTCCCAGAACTTCTCCACTTCTTTTTCCCGTTCCACAAACTTAAGGTCTGTGGGGACTTTGTCATACATAACGTCTTCCTCCGTTCCATTCATGATAGATTTCTATTCTGGTATGTGAAAAAGATTGTATATCCTTCCATGAAGCAAAAAAGGCTTCCGTCCCGAACAGGACGAAAGCCATAAACCGCTTCGTTTAACCACCTATTACTGCATACCATCATATGAGTTCCCTTAACGCGGGAAACGCGTCCCGGCCTATCATGCGCTGCTGACGCATCCCTTCAGCCGGACAGCTCCGGAGTGATCTTCAGTTCTGCATTACTTGCACCGGTTTCCACCATCTCCGGCTCTCTGAGGCGTTCCTGCAGGCCTACTGTCTCCATCTATGCCTTTTTCATTTAACTTCTTTATTATAATAATGCATGCGTAAAATGTCAACCGTGTATCTGATTTTCGTTTATTTTGACATATCAGTTGTTCCGCCTTTGATTGTTAAATTTTTATCATTTCGTTTGCCTTTTCCAGAATATGTGTTATACTACTAACCAATATTACTGCACAGCCGACAAAATCCTGCCGCACCGCATACCCTGCGTACAGCACACCGGCTGCGCCCAGGGAGGAACCTATATGGAGCAGAGAAATCTTACCTTACTCACAGACCTGTATGAGCTAACCATGATGCAGGGGTATTTCAAAGAAAAGGACGCCAACGAAACCGTTGTATTCGACATGTTTTACAGGACCAATCCCCACGGCAACGGCTTTGCCATCTGTGCCGGATTGCAGCAGGTCATTGAGTACATTGAGGACCTGCATTTTGATGACAGCGACATTGAATACCTGAGAAGCCTGGATATGTTTGAGGAGGACTTTCTGAGCTATCTCAACGAATTCCGCTTTACAGGCAATATTTACGCCATTCCGGAGGGAACCGTGGTCTTCCCCAGGGAACCCCTTGTCAAGGTCATTGCCCCCATTATGCAGGCCCAGCTCATCGAGACAGCGCTGCTCAATATCATCAATCACCAGAGCCTCATTGCCACCAAGACAGAGCGCATCGTCTACGCGGCCAAGGGAGACGGTGTCATGGAATTCGGACTGCGCAGGGCCCAGGGACCGGATGCCGGCACCTACGGAGCAAGGGCAGCCATGATTGCCGGATGCATCGGCACCTCCAATGTACTCTGCGGGAAAATGTTCGATGTCCCGGTAAAGGGAACCCATGCCCACAGCTGGATTATGAGCTTTCCCGACGAGCTGACCGCCTTCCGCACCTATGCCAAGCTCTATCCTTCCGCCTGCATTCTGCTGGTGGATACCTATGATACCTTAGGTTCCGGCGTACCCAACGCCATCCAGGTATTTAAGGAGATGAGAGAAGCCGGTATTCCTCTTACCTTCTACGGCATCCGTCTGGACAGCGGCGATCTGGCCTATCTGTCCAAAAAGGCCAAGGCCATGCTGGACGCAGCAGGCTTTACCGATGCGATTATCTCCGCCTCCAATGATCTGGACGAGTATCTCATTGACAGCCTGAAAATGCAGGGAGCCACCATCAATTCCTGGGGAGTGGGCACCAACCTGATTACAGCCAAAGACTGTCCGTCCTTCGGAGGCGTATACAAACTGGCTGCTGTGATGGACAAGGCCACAGGCCAGTTTGTGCCGAAAATCAAGCTGTCCGAAAACGCGGAGAAAATCACCAACCCGGGCAACAAGACCATACAGAGGATTTATGATAAGGCCACCGGCAAAATCATAGCAGATTTGATTTGTCTGGTGGGCGAGGAATTCGACACCCGCAATTCCCTCCTTCTCTTCGACCCCTTAGAGACATGGAAAAAGACCATGCTGGCGCCAGACAGCTATACCATGCGGGAACTGATGATCCCCATTTTCCTGGACGGCAGGTGCGTGTACCAGTCTCCGAAGGTAATGGATATCCAGGCCTACTGTAAAAAAGAGCTGGATACCCTGTGGGATGAGTCCAAGCGTCTCATCAACCCCCACACAGTCCATGTGGACCTGTCCAATGAGCTGTGGCACACAAAGAACCAGCTGCTGGATTCCTTCCACAGAAAATAAACAGACTTAGACGTGCAAAAGGCCGGAACCATCTCCGGCCTTTACTAATTTCCCATCTTATCCCACTCAGCTGCCAATGTTCCCGGAAGGTATTTCCGGCTCCCTTAAATCCCGCCATCCACCAGAAGGGGAAGGACATTCTGGGGAAGGTCGTATATGACCATATCGGCTTTCTCATCCAGGGGCCTGGGTATACGGTGGATAATTACCATCTTCCTGCCCTGGAAGTACCGTATGTAGTTGCTGTATACCTCTGACCGCAGACTGGTTCCCAGCACCAGGAGCACGTCGGCCCTGGCTATCTCCTCTGTGGTACGGCTCATGATGCTGCTGTCCACCATCTCCCCGTAGAGAGAGGTTCCGGGACGTATCATGGTTTTGCAGTTCTTACAATGGGGAACATGTCTGGAATCCCTGATCTCTTCCATGGAATACAGCCTGCCGCAGTGGGGGCACCTGTTTTTGTATATGCTTCCGTGAAGGTAAATCACATTCCGGCAGCCCACCTGTTCCGGCAAATCGAAAATATTGGTGGTAACAATACACTGAAGCTTGTCCTCTTCCTCCAACCTGGCCAGCGCCCTGACAGACGGAGTCATGTCAGGAATCTTTTTCAGTATCTCCTCGCGGTAAAATTCATAGAAACGTTCCGGCCTTCTGGACAGACAGGAAATGTGAAATAGCTCCTCCGGTGATTCCGAATATTTCTGTTCAATCTCATAAGCCCGTCCTTCCTGTTTAAGTCCCAGAATACCTCCCTCTTCCATCATCCCGGAACCGCAGATGGCAACCGTATAGCTGCTTTCAGCCAATACCTGCTTCAGGAGTTCCAATGTTTTTTCGCCAATCATACCCGCTCAGTCCTCCTCTTGTTCTGATTGCTCCAGAGCATGTCTGATACCCGCATACTCTGACATCATTATACCGCAAATCCCCCCGCCTTACCACAGGAATCCGCGGGAACTGTAAGCGTCAGCCCCGTAAATCACGGCGTTTTATGTCGAAAAAAGCAGTACGCGGCTAAATCAGGTCATTAAAGCAGATGGCTCCGTATGGGCGGATGCTCATTCGGTAAGCGCTTCCCTCTCCTGTGCATTTTTCAATATAGTGTATGAATTCGTCCACCAGCTCATTGGGCAGCACTGCCATGATAACGCCGGCAAAGCCTCCTCCGTGGACCCTGC
>ENA-OQKE01000774-OQKE01000774.1-human-gut-metagenome-genome-assembly--contig:-NODE-774-length-17523-cov-3.320933_pt1 | contig 17523 bp, 22 predicted proteins | sample MGYA00242620_ERZ504787 | MGnify/ENA primary metagenome ERZ504787 (study PRJEB26092, sample SAMD00036349) | human gut metagenome | host: Homo sapiens | study: EMG produced TPA metagenomics assembly of... | reverse complement strand
GGTTCATGATAAGCACGCCGAGCGGCGCGCACTATTGGACTGATACGATAACAAAGGTAAAGCCTTGAAAGAAGTAATAAGCAAAGCACGCCAATTAGCTGGCATGCGTATTCGGAAAGCCTTGTACGGGCACATAACCTTGTCGGGTATGGTCGTAGGGTATGAGGGTGACTGCCTGGTTATCGCGTACACAACCCCAGCGGTTAAGGTGTCCTATCACGCCGAGCGAACCCCGACAAACCCGACGCTATTATGTGAAGTCCCCGCGGGTCACTCGCTACTACTCACCGAAACGTCCGGCGTTAATATCTTCGAGGTGGACAAAGAGTCCAATCGTATGCGTAGTTGGTTTAGGAACTATATGGCACGCGTCGCATACTTCGCCCCATACGGTGTCCGGCAGAAAGGTATCATCGTAGGTTACTTCGGAAGCATGGCGGTTATCCGTACAATGTACACAAAGGCTTCTAAGGCATTAACGCCCGTCGCCGTTGGGGATTACAACGCGGGTGCAATGGGAGTCGTACAGCGGCCCAGTAAATTGTATAGAGACTACTTGGTAAAGGTGGGCAACCTACGGATTACGAAATTAACGGGAATTGAAAACATTTAAAAGAAATGATAGTTATGTGGATAGTAATAGTATTAATTATATTGGGGGCTTTGGTGTTTGCTGGCGCTACGGTTGTACTCCTTAGTTCCGTTATCGCGGACACGTGCAGCGTTAAGAACAAGAAACGCTTTGTACTTATCAGTTTTATAGGTGGCATCATCGCCGCCGTTGGATTTGTTCTTGTGGCGTACATACTCGCCGGGGTTGATTATCTTTTAAGTTGTGTAGTATGAAACAGGAGATTAGTTTTAAAGTGATTGGGGCGGCCCTGAACATTCACGATTTCATTATATGGGAGTTTGTACGTAGGTACGGATACGATAAGGGCATATCAAAGGATAGGAAAGGACGCGGGGTCGTCCAGTGGCAAAAGGCAAACCTTTGGATAGACAAGCTGGCACAGTACCTGAAGTTCCAGGAATACAGTTATAAACAGAAAATCAACAAAGGACAGTACACCTACATCAGTTGCGAACGCTTCCAACGCGAAAAGGAAAGCGAACAGGACGTGAGACGTGAGTACGGCGTGGACGATAAAGGGCAGGTGATAAGGACGACTATCTTCGCCGATGGCACCAAACAGATGTGGCATTGGAGCACGTTAGAATGTGCGTGGCAATTGACAAAATGATAGTTGCGTAAAGCCGTGAGATATCAAAATGATAGTAGTGTTTACGAAATACATAGCGCATTATTTATGATAGCTATAGGGGCTATATGGTGACAAAGTGTCAAAGCGTATGAAGTCGGAATGGCTTTGTACGCTTTTTTTACATACCCCCCTCTACAGGCCTCCACAGGCTGCATAGGAAGTAGAGTTTTTATACCCTAACTCGCTGACTGATTGTGGAATATACTCATCTAAAACACGCCAAAACGACCCTGTTTCCGGTAAGGGTTTTTACGTACCCGAGAGAGTTCTTTCCACTGAACTACAGCCCTTTAGGGGGTTTCTGTACTACTTCATATGTACAGTTTTATATAAAACATAGGAATGAATTTCTTATATTATTTATAGGGAGAATATAGTTAAAATATGTAAAACCGAATACAACAAAGATTTAGAAAATAAAGTTATAGGAGTTATACATATGAAGTAGTATAAAATACCCTAAAGTGTTGATTTGATGAGACATCGATTTTTGCCCTTTTTTGGCACTTTTTCTAAATGTTTACACGAAATCTTTGAGATTTGTATTTGTCATGAAAAATTTGTTATCAGGCGTTAAAAAGTGTTTCATTGATTTTAGGAGGATTTGAAAATGATGAAAAAACGCGTGTAAAGAAATTTTGTAAGAAACTTGTGTGGTAATGGGCGGAACTCTGTTAAACTTCGATTTGTCCGAATAGGTGAGTACCTTTGCACCTCACACGTTTGGGAGTCAATAAGACCGCACACCCACACACGTACATTACATATAAACTATGGCAGGAAGAAAGAAAATGGCACCGACCGATACAACCGAGAAAATTACAAAGGGCATGGCGAAAGGAACGCCGCCGCCCGTCCCCGAAAACGTAGGCAAGTGCAAAGAGCTTTACGAGGTTCTAAACGTCCGGGGTATTAAAGGCGTTCAGTTAAGAACCGCACAAGAGTGCTTAGATTACGTTAGCGAGTATTTGCACTGGTGTCGGGCGAACCCCTTAACGAAACACGAAATGATTAAGGGCGGGCAGTCGGCTGGCGAGTTAATCGCCTTTCCGATGAAACGTTCTCCGAGTGTCGGGGCGTTCTGCCTTTTCATCGGGTGGAGCATTAAGGAGTTCAACAAGAACCGTGAAAAACTGGAGAAGTCTATCGCCGAAAGCGATGAAGCCATCGAACTGTATTACGGGTATTCCTTAATAAAGGAACTGATTGAGACCGATATGGACGAGGGCGCATTAGCTGGTTTAGTGGATGCTAACTACATGGCGAAGCTACGAGGGTTACGAGACCTTAAGGATGTTACAAGCAACGGAAAGGAAGCAGGCACAAAGGCAATGCAGATTAACGTGCTATCTGCCGAAGCCGTGGACAACATTAAAAAACTTGGCGGTATATAATGTACCGCCTTTAACAACTTTACTAATACGGCAAAGACTTATTCGGCGGTAGTAACCGCCCAGGCTGCAAACGTAGCCTTTCAAATTGAGGTGTCAACGGTTGGCGCGTTGAGACCTAACGACCTGCGACCCTATACAGGGAGCTACAAAAGCTTTGTGCTATTCAACCGCACGCTAACTACCGAGGAACTCGCGTACGTTGAACGGTGGATGGCTTAAACTCTATTAAACTATAATGCCACAGAGGTTTTAACTACCTTTGTGGCATTATTAATATATGGACTTATGAACGTTACACATACATTTGAAAAACTATTAGCCGCATTCGTTAACCCGCGTTATCGTGGTGTGGCAAGCAAGGGGGGCACTCGTAGCGGCAAGACGTGGGCGGCCTTACAGATGCTCTACCTATTAGCGAAGTCGGCGGAAAAGCCCTTATTCATATCGTGCGTGGCCGCTACGCTTCCAATGGTGAAGCGCGGTATGCTGCGCGACTTTAAACTGATGTTGGCGAGTGAGGGCGTTTGGGATGAGAGCGCATTTAACAAAACGGAAATGACGTATGAACTGCCCAATGGTTCGGTTATTGAGTTCTTCGGTTGCGATAATGCCAGCAAGGTGCACGGCGCTGCACGTGACGTCCTGTTCATCAATGAGGCACAGGGCATCGCCCGCGAGATATTCCGACAACTCGACATACGTACAAGGAAAAAGGTTATCATCGACTTTAACCCCGTTCGGAAGTTTTGGGGTGAGACCGAGTTCGTAGGCGAGCGATACATAACAATCCACTCAACCTACAAGGATAACCCGTACCTAACCAAAGAGCAGGTAGGCGCAATCGAGAAGAACAAGAACGACGCCAACTGGTGGCGCATATATGGCGAGGGTCTGACAGGTGGCGTAGAGGGTAACGTATATCCCGAATACGAAGTTATTGAAGACATGCCCGAAACTTATACAGGTCGTTGCCTGGGGCTTGATTTCGGGTTCGTAAATGACCCCACGGCGATTGTAGATGTGCGTTTCGAGGGTTGGGACTTATACGTAGACCTACTTTGCTATGAAACGGGATTGCTTAATAGCCATATCGCCGATTACCTCATCGGGCAGGCGCTTAACCGCGTAGTCACCGTGTGCGATAGTGCGGAACAAAAATCTATTATGGAACTCCAGCAAAGACGCATTAAGGCGATGCCATGTGTTAAGGGCAAAGGCTCTATATCGGGCGGTATTGCACAGGTGAAGCAGTTCAAGTTGCACGTAACGAAGCGTTCCGCTAAACTGCTTGACGAGCTGGATAACTACAAATGGGTTAAGGACGAGGGTACGGATACTTATACCAACGTAGCGGTAGACCAGTACAACCACGCGCTTGACGCTTTGAGATATGCAGTAGACTTTTTAATTAGAAAATATAGACCAAAAGGATGATGAGAAACCCAATAGTTAAAATAATAGAAAAGGGCGTGCGGCTTATGAACCGCGCCGCCTTACTTGCAGTAGCCAACTTCCCCGCATCCGCCACCGTGCGAATGACCAGGGACGAGAAACTACTACTTGACGACCTTTGCAAATACATCGAGCCGTCAAACCTTGCAACCCGTAACGGGAAAGTGATATACAGGTTAGCGCCCTTAGAGGAAATAACCCTTTGGGCTATGCTGGAGACACGCCGCGCCGAGGGTTCATTAGAACGTATCAAGGCATGGACAGGGGACAACTACGAAGCCCACAGTATCGCCGAGGTTGTGAAGCTGGACAAGTTCATACGTGAAGCACTTAAAGACGCTGATGGGCTGGAAAGGATGCTCTTTGCGAGCGTACCGAACACCGAAAGCGCACTAACCGGGGCGGCGGAAGTCAAAGAGGCGAAGAACCTGTTAGGCATAGTGCAGACAGCTGCCGACCTGTTCAAGTGTTCGTTCGAGCAGGCGAAGCAACTGAACTACACGGACGCTATTATAGCCATGAGCAAGAAACATGACGAGGTAGAAAAGGAAAAGAAAGAACTTAAAAAACAACAAAGAAGATGATAGACTTTGAAAGCATTTTAAACACAGCCGAAGCGCGTGCAACTGTATTAGGTTGCCCGCTTGTGTTCGGTGATACCGCAGTGCAGAACGTAGCGGCTAACTCAATAGGCGTAGACTTCTTCACGCTGGACGTAACCGATAGTTCGTTCGTAGATATGTCGAACGTTAACACGCCCGCATACACCATTGCGGTGCGCTGTATGGGCACATCGGCATACATGAGGGACGACGCTACGGAAATAGCTACACTCATCCGTACGGACAAGCTATTGAGGCAATTCTTATCGGCGTACGTGTGCAGCTTCGAGGTGTCGGGCTTGTCTATCCGAAAGGTACAGAACGAATATGACACAATCAAATCGGGCTGGGAAGCTACGTTAGACATAACTCTATAGGGTTTAGATAGCCCGTTTTATTTAACTACTTTTGTGGCGTGTTCCTCTAATGGTGCACGCCATTTTTTATGTTAGTAATCAAAAACAACCTTATTCCCTTTGACACTTATAAAGCCATCAACGTTTGTGGCGTGCTGTTCGTAAAGAAAGGCACGGAAGTTACACCGCGTCTAATCCAACACGAGAAGATACACACAAAGCAAATGTTTGAAATGATGATTGTAGGCTTCTACCTGGTATATGTGATTGAGTTCATATACCGATACATTAAACAGAAGCCGAACGGGCGTTCACGCTGGAAGCAGGCGTACCGGGCAATCAGTTTTGAGCGTGAAGCGTACTTCAACGAGAGCCGACCTAACTATTTTGCTCTTCGCGAGCCTTACCAATGGATGACATACCGGTGACATGGACAAGAAGATAGTAGAAATAGTTAGGCAGATACGTAACAAGGTAGTGATGAACTACTATGCTATGCGCTTGAACGCTTCCGGGCGGTTCGACCGTGAAACCATTGTAACCGATTACGGGCCGGGTGTGAAGATAGAAGCGCCCGCCTACGTGTTTCAAATGGAGCAGGGCAGAAGCGCGGGTACTATGCCACCTATCAAAGCAATTAAGCAGTGGATTAAAGACAAGAACGCCAACGCAGGCACGGACATACCGGAAGAAGCAGCCTACGCGATTGCATACGTAATCAAGCGGGACGGTATTAGAGTTCCTAACCGTAATAACGCGGGTGGCGTTGTCAGTTCATTGCTTAATGACGCCGAAGTTAAGCGCATGACCGCCGAAGTTAACGAGATAATTAAAGCAGAGATTTTGAAAATTTTAACAAAGTGATACAATGAGATACAATTTTACGAGTTTAGGTATTGGCGTAGGTTCGGACATCGCTGGGATGCGCGAAGTGCTACCTATCGGGCAAGGCATAAAACAGAACATGATAATTTCCGAGATTGGGTCGGTTACAAGTATAAACGTTACGACGGTTGTCACTTTGGTTGGTGGTTCTACTACCCGTCCCATACAGTCGGCAACGATTAAGAACGTGTACGAAAATATGGTTGTAGACCTTTCTGCGTTCGCGCCTCTATTTGGTACGGACGTGTGTACTACGGAGCTGTTAAGCGGCAACGGGAGCGGGCAACGCCGCCAATATTTCCTCCTACTTTCGCCCAATGTAGGCAGCGCGGGCACTATCCCGGTCTACCCGTTGGGTAGTGTGCGTATCGGGTCTAACGGCGGGGAAAGCGCGTTTGCCGATTACAACTACGCGCAGCAAGGCGAGCTACCAGACGCGTGGGACGCGAACGCGAACGTGGCGTTACCCGCGAGTGAAGCCGTAAAAGACTTGCATATAGGCATAGACGGGCTATTGGGTGCAACACACGTACGTTCTACTCCCGCACACGGGGATGGCTATATTTGCGATTTGCGCCCATCCATTGACTACCCGTGGGTAAAGCACAACATGTACGTGAGTATGATGTTTAGGAATGACTGGTTACGGGACCTTAGGGTTATTCTTCTAAAATATGAGGGGGGAGAGCCTATTGAGTGGATTGTTAAACCCAGGGAAACACGGATACTATCCGCACCGTTCGACCACACCGGACAACGAGTTACATTCAGGGTGTTCGGGCAACGAGGTTTGCTATCGGAGTTCCGTGCATCTCGTATCATGGTTACCCGCGGGAACTGTTACAGACCGTACACACGTTCATACGGGGAACAGGGTGCTCACCCGTTGGGTATGAGTGCCTATATAGGCTATCTTACCGACTACAAAGACGGGTATTTTAACCGTCTGGAGGATGTGGGTGATGACGGTAAAACGACCGGCGTTATGCAAGGCGTACAGATGAGTGCACAGGGTTTCCCGTTCGCTAACCGACTGTTTTTCCCGTACGCTGGGGGTACTGCCCCCATAGAGCTGGCGTACTTTAAAACGATAAACGAGCAGGGGGACGTACCGGATGACGGTTCAGGCCTATTATCAGTTAACAGCGGATGGGTGCCAGGTGTAAGTGACTTTAACGAGACGTTCGCCACACGTTCGTATGTATGGTACAACACGGAGGACCATACGTTTGTTCCCTATGGTACGGAGCGATACAGAAAGAAAGAGTTCCACGATTTGCCAATTGAAAAAAAAGTCGCATTAAAGTGGCTGAACTCGCGCGGGGCATTCGATAGCATGTACTTTGCAGATTACACGCTAACGCCTCAACTATCAGTAACGGGCGAACTTGAAAGCCTGGACGTAGTAGTTAAAAAGGTGATTACAGAAGATAACGAAGACGCGCTTTTTTACTTGACACGTTCACCGCACATTCTCGCGTTAACGCCGTTTGACGTTGTGCAATGGGGAAAGGCGAAATCAGAAAGTAAAGGAGTGTTTGCAACCCGTGGCGGGAACGTTGGCAAAACGCTGACTTTGAAATTTAGTGTTACATTAAACAGAGCATAGAAAATGGATATAACAATACGAATAGGTAACAAGGTAGTAGAGGGTGTGAAGCCCTCTACTGTTAAACTCACCATTAACAACGTAGACCCGTTCACGGTCGGCGAACGTACTAACGCATATTCGGCAACGGTGAAAGTGCCGAGAACTGAAACCAATGATGCCATATTCGCGTCCGAGCGTTTCCCGATGTTCTACACGAAAAAGAACGTGTATATCGCGTATGTGTATTTCGGTGGGCTGGCTTCACCGTTCAATGATGGGCAGTTCGTGGCACAAGTCAAGGCGGAAAAGGACGGGTACAGTATTTCGCTTGTTCAGAATACCGTGAACCCGTCAAACACGAGTTTGCCCGTTTCCACCAAATCAGTACGTGGGGGTTACGAGTATGACCCGGCGACAGACACCTTCAACCAGCTAAAGAGGGTCGCCATGGTTAAAGACACGTACTTCGATGCGGTGAACGGTAAAGGGCAGTTTACATGCCCACCTATCGCCGCGGGGTATTCGCCCGATGAGGTGGAAATAGGTTTCGACCTGGAAGCGCGCGACGTAACGCATAAGGAAATAGAGGGCTTTTGGAGTGAGTGCGCCTATATGGGTGCGAGCAATACGATTAATGGCGGGTATTACCCCAACAGCTATTTCCGCCCTAAAAATGTTTTCGTTGACAGTGTTATGGGCAGGTACAACCAGCAAAGCCACCGAATATACGCAACGGTGGACACCAGTAGTTACGTGCTGTTGGACATAGACGTACCGCGTATTATGCTTCGCGCGTATCAGCTAACAACGGACGAAATGAACATTGTGTTTGCTCGTACCGAACTACTCCCGGGAGGCGTGGTAAAATACGAGGCGAAAGAGAAACAGGACTTCATATATATAGTTCCTGCATCTGGTACGAAGTTCCTGGACTTCTATTTCCATAACACGGACTTAGTGCCGCCGAACGATAAAGTTAACTACCGACCTACGAAGTTAGTACCCGTGGAGGATGCGATGCACGTTGCTGTATGTATTTGGTTTATCGAGCAATACGACGGGCACCAAGTTATGCCCGTAGATATGCCGTACAATGCTATGGACTTGATAAAAGGCATGTGCCAAATGTTTGCGTGGCGCTATACGTTCGACCACACTGTACCGAATCTCATGGCGAAACAAATCATTAAGGGACACCCTAACACATACGAAAGCAAAGAGTATGTGGATTGGTCGGGACGTGAGGACGCGACAACGGCGCAATACTCCGAGGTTAGCGGGTTGGGTTCCGAAATGGTTGTCAAGGTAGGCGAACTTGAATACGTGGTCGGCGGAAACGGTAACAACGTTACCCGGCGAACGAACGCTTTTAGTAGTTCACTTGCTTTCAAGAAAAAGAAGTATGACGGAACGCCGCGAGTGTTTGACGTGAGAAGCACGGGCGGTGGCGGATGGGAAGAGGGCGATTACATGAGTCACCCGAAAGGGTACATCAAGTATTTGAATGATTACTTTCTACCGTTCCAAAACTCATACCAGGTAACCGTAGAGGCTAACTTATCATATTTCGACATTGCGAATTTTAAAGATGATGCCTTATACAGATTTGCTAATTTGGGCGGTCCTTTCTATCTTCGCAAAATTGAAAATTGGGACGCTTCTACGGGTAAATGCAAATTAACTCTTATTAGCGTTGACTTATAAAAACAATCAAGGGCGGGCAGATGTTCGCCCTTTAACAAATCTTAGAGAATGGCAAATGAAAAAGTAACCCTATTAGACCTTTCGTTCAATACGGCGGCAGGTCTTGACGGTTTGGAAGCCCTTATTGCTAAATCTGTGGAACTTGCTAAAACCAAGGAGCAATTACAGAAAGCAATGAAAGAGGAAAAGCGGGCGCTTGACGAAGCAACTAAGGCGTACCAAAACGGGAACACCACACAGGCGGAATACAAAGCCGCAGTTGAGGCGAACACCAAATCGCAAATTGCCCTGAAAACGCAGATGCTCGACAACTCGAAAGCCATATCCGATAATAACGCGGCTATCAAGTCAAGCAAAACGCTGCTCGACAGCCAGGCGGATAGTGTAGACGCTTTGAGGGCACAACTCGCAAAGAACACAAAGGAGCTAAACGCTATGAGTGCTTCACAGCGCAACAACACCGAGGAGGGGCAGGCGCTCGCCGAGCAGACAAAGGAAATATCCGATAGGCTTAAGGAGATGGAAAGTGCGGTCGGTGACAACCGTAGGAACGTAGGTAACTACACCGAAAGCGTCACGGAAGCGATACAGCAAACAACCGGGCTGGGCAAAGCCAATTCCGCGTTATCGGCTATCATATCGACGGGAACAACGACTTTAAAAACGTTCTTTACGGTTCTAAAAGCGAACCCATTCGTAGCGATTGCTTCACTTATTGTAGCTATCGGTTCGGCGGTCGTGGGTGTAATGAAACGTAATGACCAGCTAATGGACAGCCTTAAGGCGGCATTCGCGCCGTTTGAGGTTATTATAGGTCGTATCCTTGACGCTGTAGCCAATATGCTGGGCGTGCTTGGAAAGGCTTTAGAGTGGATTGTAGACGGCGTAACGAACTTCCTGGACATGCTGGGGCTGATACCCGGGGAAACGAAAAAGGCAGCAGCCGCCGCGCGTGAACTCGAAAAGCAGTCGGTACGTCTTTACAACCTGGAGAGTGATAACCTTGTTATCGTGTCTTCGCTTCGTAGAGAACTCGAACGGCAGAAGATAATCGTAGGCGACTCGTTGAAGTCCGAGACTGAAAGAGTTGCAGCCGCTAAGCGGGGGCTGGACATCCTTAAGCAGATGGAAGAACGCGAGGTTGCCGTACTCAAAGGTAAATACGAACAAATCAAGGCGCAAAACGACTTGGGCAACTCTACTAAGGAAGATATACGCGCCGAGATGCAAGCGCTAGCCGATTTGCAGAACTTACAAGCGCAGTACACATCGCAGCGTAAAGAACTCGAAAACCAGCAAAGCGGATTGATTAAGGCTAACCAAGACGCGGCGAAAGCCCGTGCGATAGCTAATCAGGCAGCCGTAGAACGCGCCGAGCAGGAACGTATAAGGAAGTCTATCGAAGAAACTAAAAGGGCGGAAGAAGCGAAAGCAGCTATACAGGCGGCGACTATTAAGGCACAAGAAGAAGCGTTAGCAAATCTCGATTTGCAAATGAAGCAAAGAGAAATTAACGACACTTCATTAGAAACCAAGATAGAACACCAAAAGGAGTATAACGCGCAATCGTTGGAGCTTGAACGCTATCGCCTGGAACAGGGACTTATCACCCAGCAGGAATACGCCAACAAGGAATTGGAAGCGCGCATAGCAGCTGAGGAACTCGAAAAGCAACGCCAGGAAGAACGCAGGGCACTCGAGGAAGAGCGGAAAGCCATGGATAAGTCTAATGAACTGGAAATCAAGGCGCTGGACGCGCAAAATGAATGGGATATGAAACAAGCGGCGTTAGATGCCGCATACCTCCAGGAGATGGAAGCCGCGCAACGTTTGGGGGCGGACACTTCTAAGGTAGTTGAAAAGTACGAGAAGTACAAACGTCAACTATTTGCGGAACGCATCAACGCTGAACTATCAATGGCAGCAGGTGCAGCGGGGCAACTCGGTGACCTGTTAGGCAAAGAGAGTAAAGCGGGTAAAGCGTTTGCGGTTGTCCAGGCTGTTATTAATACACACTTGGGTGCAACTAAAGCGCTGGCATCGGGTGGATTTTTGGGTATCGCGCAGGCAGCTATCGTTATCGCCACGGGTATGAAACAAGTTGCCACTATCACCAAGCAGAAAGAACCTGATACTAAAATCGACAGTTCCGTTAAGAAGTACGCAAAGGGAGGCATGATTTATGGTGCGTCCCATGCCGCGGGCGGCGTAACGTTTACCGGAAGTAACGGACAAGTGTTTGAGGCCGAGGGCGGCGAGAATATGTATATTCTAAAGAAGTCAGCTACGGCGGACATTGCAGCCCTTTCAGCGTTCAATGAAGCGCACGGCGGCAACTCGTTCGGCACCTCTGGTCTGTACAAGTTCGCCAACGGCGGACAAATCAATACGCTAACGGGCAGTGGGTCAAACGCGGCGCAGGCTTCGTTCTCGCGTGAGGCGCTGAACCAATTAGCGGAAGTAGTTATTGCGGGGGTCGCTTCCATGCCTAACCCGATTGTAACCGTAGCAGATATTAATAGCGGACAGTCTAGCGTTAGTGAGGTTCAAGTGGCTTCTATTTCTTAAATCAACTCGTGTAAAGGTGGCAATACTATAGGTATTGTCTATCTTTGCATGTGTTACAACAAAAACAAACTTATGAAATTTAAAAAATTACGAATTATCGAAGCGGGTCTAACCGCAAACAGCGCGGCTAAAGAGGACGGCAGTTACTTGCCGCTCTACATAACCGAAGAGGCTGTACAGAGTGTTGTGACATTGGGCAACATGAAGCCTATACACTGCCGCCGAACGCATAACGGTGACGATATGTTGGACGGTTACATAGGTAGCTTTTCAAATTTCGTTTATGAAAACGGCGTAGCATATGCAGATTTGGAACTTTCGACCGCTTTAGAGGTTGCCTATCCGCAGGAAGCAAAGTTTATTGAAACTATGATTGAAAAGGAAACCTCCATGTTAGGCGTTTCAATCATGGGCACAAACGAACTTGTAGAGAACGCGGAAAACAATCGGTTCGACATACCACAATTCACGGAATTATATTCTTGTGATTTGGTAGGAATGCCTGCCGCAACATCAAGTTTATTTAATACTAACCAAAAAGAAAAGAAAATGAACAAATTTTTTAGCGCATTCGCGGAGGTGTTTAAACACGCAGAAGCTACGAAACTTGCTACGGAAATCGTTAAAACTCGCGAGGGTGGGGAAATCACGATTGAAGCGGCTGGTGAAGAAATGGCTATCGGAGACAAGGTTTTTGATAGTGAGGGCAACGCAGTACCGGACGGCGAAGTGATTATCGTTACCGAAGCCGGCGAAGCAGTTATCGTTGTTGAGGGCGGCGCGATTAAGGAAGTTAAACCCGTAGAGGAAGAAAAGGAAGCTGACGGCGATGCAGAAGGAACAACCGCAGTAGTCCCCGAAGAGTTCAGCCGACGACTTGACGCACTGGAAACTGCACTTGCAGCGCAGACCGCGGCAATTAACGACATGGTAGCTAAGTTCAGCAAAGCAACGAAGCAACCCGCAGCCATAGCGTCGGGCATTCCTAACAAGAAAGAAACCAAGTTGAGCAAAGATGCGGTAAATGCAGCCGCAAAAAAATACCTCTAATAAGAAACAATTCAAAAAGAAAAAATTATGGCAATGACATTTACCGACATGAACAAACTGAACCTTTCGGGGTTGAACGAAGTTATCACATTAACCGTAGGTTTGGCGGGTGAGATTTCAAAGGGCATCACCGTTATGAACGGTATCGCTAACAATACCCCCGTTGTATCGCTAACCGCTTCGGATAAGGCTCTGATACTTTCCGCGGGCTGTGGTGCTGCTACGTACTATGACAAGATTGTAGACAAAGTTAAATACTATGACCACGCACCTATAGAACTGCCGCTTGAAATCTGTTTGCAAAGCTTGTGGGGCAAGATGGTAGCAAAGGGAATTAACCTGGACGACGACTTTTCAGAAACTGAACTTGCTGGTTTTATCCAAGCAGAAGTTCTGAAAGTGCTGGAAGCCGACTTGCTTCGTTTGGCATGGTTGGACGGCGATATTAAAGATGATAAAACTGGTTACGGTATCTTCAAGCGCGGCGGTATTATCGCCCAGCACGTTGCAAGTGCAGAAGACCAGGGCGCTTTGACGCTTGACACGGACGGCGTACTTACCGCATTGCGTGCATGTGTTGACGGACAACGCCCCGACCAGTTGGACGGTTCGGAATTCTTCGTAACATCTAACGTTATGCGTTTGTATAAGAACCTCTTGCAGGACAAAACAAACGATATGGCATTCGTTACGTTGGTTGACGGTAAACCCGAATACTACTTCGAGGGCTACAAGATTAACGAGCTTCGCCACGTGTCTAACGCTGCAAAGGTTGACGGTAACAACGATGCGTTTATCGCATTTACTCCTAAGGGTAATATTCAAATCGCTTTGGAAAGTGCTGCACCGTCTATCGCACCGTTCATCCAGGACGCAAAGAGCCGCAACTACTACTCTAGCACAGTATTTGCAGCCGATGCAATGCTTGTTACTCCTGAATTCATGCAACTGTGGTTGCACGCTTCTGCAAAATAGAAAGGCTAATTATTAATCGAAAGGGCGGGTAGGGTTGTTTACCCTATCTGCCCTTTTTCATTTTACAAAAAACAATATGGGAAAGACTTGTTTAAATAAAAATTCTTTGGCGGTTGCCTATAATTGTGACCTACCCGTACACGGTGTTAAGGATATTTATATCATTGACGCGGAAGACGTGAAGAGTTACACGATAAGCCCGGACGGGTTGTCTATCACAGCGTTTGAACTCAAACCGGACGGTGTTAACAACAAAGTAGAGGGCTTCAAACAGAACATTACATATACAGAGGAACTCGTTGAGGGTGACTATGCTAACTTCATCAAACCCACGGTTACCTTCCGTAAACCCGCCAACGTTGACTTCACAGGCAACTCGTTCGGGCAGGCGCTTGCTAGCCGCAAGTTTGTTGTGTTCGTTGTGTTTAACGAAGTTGGTAAGTGTTCATGTTTGGGTATTCAGAACCCATTGGTTCTAAAAGGACTTGAACGTGATGCAAACGCGAACGGTAACTCGACCATGTACACGCTCTCAACCGAGGACGGGAATTTTTCGGCGGCTATTCACGATAGCTCAACCATTAGCATAACAGATTTATAAGAAAGGAAAATATATGGCATGTATTAAGAAATTAGCGAGCGCTTTGGCGTTCGATTGCGATAGCGGAACTCTGGGTTTTAAAGATGCTTTGTTCATGAACCGTGAGGACATCTCGAGTTTCTCCGTAGACGGTTCAAACCAAGTTACAGTAGCAATGGCGGGCGGTTCTTCGGCTTACAAGATTGACACCGTTAAACGGTCGTTGGTCGTTTCGGAAACCCTACGCGTGAATGAGAGCGCGCCGAACGGGTTCTCACATGAGGCGGTTATTAACATCTTCACTAAGGGCAACCGAGAAGTACAGAATGCTATCAGAAATGCGTCTATTGTGCTGGTGGCACGCGGAAATGATGGCCAAATACGGGTCTACGGACTGTATTACGGTCTGAAGGCTTCTGCATCTGCGGAAAGTTCTCATGACAACGGCGGCTGGTCACAATTCACAATGTCAACGCCAGAGGGCGTGATAGGCGAGGATAGTCTTCACATGGCAGCCGCAGCCTACGAAACATTGTACAATACGGCAGTAGGATGATAGTATTAACAAATTAAAACATTTGAATATGGCTTGTTTACAAAAGATAGCAAAAAATTACGTATATGAGTGCGGAAAGGCTTCGGACGCTTTTGGCGAAATTACGGAGATGATAGTCGTAAACCCGGACGACATTGAAAGTTTTACATCCAACGGCGCAATAGCCGTTGTGTTGCAACCGACCAAACAGGGGTACACCGTACAAGGCGCAAATGGTGCGATTGTAGCAACGTTCGCAACTAAGGGCGGTGAGACATACCCGCTGGCGCATGATATTAGCATTGCGGCTCAAATCCCGCAAACCGCGATAGTAAGTACAGAGGGCGGCGTTGCCGATATGATTGCGTCTAACGCGGTTATCGCGTTCAAGGCGGGGCAGAACCACTACATAGTAGGATTGGGCGCGCCCTTGTCCGCTATATCAGTGGAAGCAACGAGTAACGCTTCACCGTCAAGTTTGGTGACGTGGGGCGTAGATGAATGGCAGACGGGTACAACGTTCTATGCGTTACCGAAAGCACAGTATGAAGCACTTAAAACCCCCGCGGAATAATGGCAAAAGCAAAAACAACTAAAAAGGCGGCTACTGAAGAGGTAGCCGTTTTTGTTCCCGAACTAACAGTGTACGAAAAGATGGGACTGTATGAGAAAATGACAGGGCTAAAGCTCAATAAGAGTTGCCATTTTGATAAAGAGTTCGCAACTTTGTGGTATGAAAAGAAATATCTTTCCGGGATACACACCCGTTGGATTTTCAAACCTGGTGCACGCATCACGCATTACGCAGACGGGAAGATATACAAGGGTTCTAACATAGACGACGCCACGGCGGAACGTCTTATGAAAGAAAATCCCGCTTACAAAGAATTATTCATTGATTTAAAAGAGGAAAAATAATATGATAGGGTACAAACGTATTTCGCTTCTTGTTGAAAAGGCGTTAAAGTTGTCCGCCAACACGGGCGATAAGGTTCTGAACTATGGCGAGGGAAACTTGTACCCTCAAAATTTGGCTGAACTAATCTATGCATCTAAAACGGCGAGTGCCGCGGTTGAAAAGATGAGTGAAAACATCATTTGCGAGGGTTTCAAGAACCCGGACTTCGCGGCATTGACGAACGGCAACGGTTATAATATGGACGATGTGTTAGAGCAGACAGCAAAAGACGTTGCCCGCTTTAATGGTTGGGCGTGGATAGTCCAATACAAAGTTACTTTAGAGGGTTACAAGCCCGCCGCCATTTATAACGTACCATTTGAGTATGTGCGCGCCGAGATTAACGACAACTACCTACAAGACCCCAGCGTAAAGCGTTGGATTGTCTTTAACAACTGGGATAGGCAGAACACAAAGGCTACACAGGTAAAGAAGAACTCAACGATTTACAACACTTACAACCCTGCAACCATTGCGGACGAGATTAACGAGGTTGGCGGCATTGAGAACCACAGAGGACAGCTTCTGTACGTGAACCTTTCAACGACACGCCCGTATCCTCTTTCACAGTTCCATGCAGTACGTAACGAAATGGGCGCCGAGGACAAAAACGGTAAGTACGTTAACAGAACGTTAGGTCGCGGTTTCCACATGTGTAGTATCGTTTCCCATGGAGACTTTGAAAGCGAGCAGGCACAAGACGAGTTTCGCGATACATTGTCGGAAATGATGGGCAGCGAGAACGCCGGAGCCGTGCTTACAGTGCGAGATGAAAATATGTCGGATAAGCCGTTTATCAAGGTAGACCAATTAGGCAGCCCTATCGATAGGGAACTGTACCGGGCATACGTTGAGCCGTTGAGGAAAGATATTTGTATCGCCGCGTATAACATACCAATGCCGCTAATTGACAGTTCGCTTATTGCGTTCTCCAATTCTTCCGGTGAAGTTATTAAGGAGCTGCAAAAGGTATATCGTAGGTCGTTATCTAAGATTAGGCAACGTATCGGACGCGAGTTATACCAAATATTTGAACTCGACCCGACGGTAACGGAGATTAGAAACGAACTTGATGAAGAACAACCAAAAGTTATAAGTGAATGAGAAACAACCTTTTAGGTGCGGTGGTCTATTTGGCCGCCGCTATTGCTTTAAGCCCGTCCGTAGCAGTTATACTCCTCGCCATCAAAGAAGATAGCGACCGAGTACACTACTACGGCGCGAAGTGGAACAAAACAGATTTAATTATCGGCGTGTCGGCGGCGTGCGTTGGCGGCGTGATTAGATATTTTTTAATTAAATACCTTACATAATGGCTTATCCAATAGAAAAATTACGAACGTTGTTTGAGATTGCCGTAGACGTGAAAGACAATGCCTTGGAAGTGGCGTTTTTTGAAGCGGATATGTTAGACCTCAAACCACAAATCGGTATGGGTTATGAGTTATTACCTACCGAGTACAAGAACGGTACGGAGGACGCCGTAGGGGGCGAAAAAATCCTATGTTATTACGCGTTTGCACGTTATTTGCAGACAGCAGACCAAAGCAGTACATCTACGGGTCTGAAGTTACAAACTTATGGCGGGGGGGGTGTTTTGTAGGGCAC
>ENA-OQKE01000770-OQKE01000770.1-human-gut-metagenome-genome-assembly--contig:-NODE-770-length-17670-cov-4.734099_pt1 | contig 17670 bp, 14 predicted proteins | sample MGYA00242620_ERZ504787 | MGnify/ENA primary metagenome ERZ504787 (study PRJEB26092, sample SAMD00036349) | human gut metagenome | host: Homo sapiens | study: EMG produced TPA metagenomics assembly of... | reverse complement strand
CCATAGCGTATGCGTAGATAAAGGTGTGGCAAATAGAAAATACTGTGAGGATTTTTTCTCCTCCTTTGGCTCAGCTGCACTGCATCCGCCACTCAGCACCAGACACAGGCACACGATTCCGCATAGTCTTTTTTTTCTCATTCTCATCCCCGCTCTCATGGAATCATTCTATCACATCACAGACAAATTGAAAACGCGTGAAAAATAAAAAAAATGATTCTTGAAAGGGATCGTAAGAATCATTTCTTTATACAAGATTATCAGCAATAGAGACGATCCTCATATCGCTCCATCATTGAAGAACCGCTGAACTGCATTCATGTCCGGGGTTTACCGCGGCTGTTTTCCTTCTGATAACTTTGTGATTAAGCGGCATATCTGCCGACTACAGTACATAGTATACAGTATCAAATATAAAATATCTTGTCATTTTTAGCAATATCTTGTCATGTACTCAATTCTGTAATATCATAACAGTTTCCACCGGCGTGCTTTGCGTGATACATCGCTTCATCCGCCTTTTGGAATATCTCATCATACCTGCAGATATGATTGCTCATACATACACCGATACTGGCACTCAGGACCTGTCTGTCCTCGATTCTTGTATTTACCAGGCGATCTAAAATCTCATCCAGACGCTCATACAGATAGGGCAGAGAAAGGATATTCTTCATAAACACACAGAACTCATCACCGCCGATGCGACCGATGAAATCGCTGCTGCGAAGAACCTCCTTCAACACCTTAACGACATGCAGAAGAACCTGGTCACCGACAAGATGACCGAAGGTGTCATTGATGCTTTTAAATTTATCAATATCAATGACCAGCAGGCAGACATACTGATCCTGATGCATGGTTTCAAGCTCTGCACTCACATGTGTCCGAAACGCCGTTTTATTCATGACATTTGTGAATTCCTCTATTTCAGAACGACGCTCCAGCTCCCTGTTTTCCTTTAAAATCTGATTACGTTCATACAGCAGCTGTTCCATGTCTATCTTTAACAGCAGCGTATTCTTCATGTTGTTGTGTGCAGCTGAAAGCTCCAGCTGCCGAATATCATAATACTCCTCCAGCGCCTGTAGACGCTCCTGTTCAGCTTTAAACGTGTTCGCATAAATGACCTGACATTCCTTAAGCTCGGAATGATTCTGATAATTCGGATAATCCTGAAGAATCAGCTGAAGCTCATATAAAATCTGTGAGGAAAGCTTCTGTTCCTGAAACTGCATGCAGACCTTAAATACCTTAAGAAGATTTTTAAACGTATACAAACGATCCTCTTCTCTGCCGGCAATTTCCAGAAAGCGGACCACTTCAGCACGCAGCCTTGCTATATCCTGCGTATGGGCACACAAGAGAACCTGATACATCTGATAATCATTTTCTACTGTAACGATCTGAAATCGTTTTTGAAATTCTCGGTACCAGATCAGCCAGCGCTCATATTCAAGATCATCCTTCAGATAAATGCTTGTCCCCATCAGATTGATGATATTGAAGCCATCATTGATTTTAAGATCATTATAGCTACCGATTCCGCGCTCTTCAAAGGCATTGGTGAAATATTCCTTTGCGATTTCATAATAACCAAGGTTAAAAAAGAGTACACCCAGATTGTTTAAAATGATATACAGATACCCGAGCTCCTGATGATCCAAAGCGATATAATAGGACTTCAGCATATATTCAACCGACATGATATCATCGCCAAGCGTTCCACTCACCATCCCTGCCAGATTATAGCACATCATCTGAAAAAATGGATAGGGCGCATGTTCTCCGATGCGAATTCCCTCCTGCAGATATTTCATTGCTTTATCATAAACACCTGTGTTGAAATAGGAGCTGCCTAGAAAATAACAGCTGATTATCAAATAATGGTCATTGTTTTGTTCCCTGCTGGCTGTGTATAACAGGGAGGCATAATGAAAAATGCCTTCAAAATCACGAAGGACTCTTTTTTCTTCAATGTGTGTATACAAGCTCTCTAACTTATCTGTTTTCATGGTATTATCATATCACAATCATATATGTTTTTAAACACTCTGTCGATACAAGTGTCTATAAATGCAGTTTTTTACATACTATTTAGCGATTTCATACGCTGTCTGAACATTTGATACAGCAAAAGCTGCAGTACCGTTCGTATTTTTCACTAGAAATTCAGTCTGTTTCACTATAAAAAAGACCGGACAGCAGTCTGCCATCCGGTTCCATTTATAAATATTATTCCACTGCTTTTTTCACAAGTGCAAGAACATCTTCAGCAGTCGCCTGCTTCAGTGCTTCCTCAGCAAGACCTTCCATTTCCTTCTTACTCAGGTTGGTAACCATCTTACGAGCCTTCAGAATCTGTGTAGCTGACATGGAGAATTCATCGAGTCCAAGACCGAGAAGTACAGGTACCGCATATTCTTCTCCAGCCATTGCTCCACACATACCAGCCCATTTGCCTTCCTTGTGTGCTCCGTCAATCGTCATTTTAATGAGACGCAGGATAGATGGATTGTATGGCTGATACAGGTAGGATACCTTCTCATTCATACGGTCAGCTGCCATAGAGTACTGAATCAAATCGTTTGTACCGATGGAGAAGAAATCTGCTTCCTTCGCAAAGTTATCTGCATTTACTGCAGCAGCAGGAATTTCCACCATCATACCTACTTCGATTTTATCTGCAACCTTAACACCTTCTGCAATCAGTTTTTCTCTTTCTTCTTCAAAGATTGCCTTACCCTGACGGAATTCATCAACCGTCGCAATCATCGGGAACATGATGCACAGTCTTCCGTAAACAGAAGCACGGATCAGTGCACGCAGCTGTGTGCGGAAAATTTCTGTTCTGTCCAGACACAGACGAATTGCACGATATCCCAAAAACGGGTTCATTTCCGGATCGAACGTGAAGTAAGGAAGCTTTTTGTCACCACCGATATCCAGTGTACGTACGACAACACGGCGTCCTCCCATACCTTCCAGAACTGCTTTATAAGCTTCAAACTGCTCATCCTCAGTAGGGAAGTGATCAGAATGCATATACAGGAATTCTGTACGGTACAGACCGATACCTTCACCACCATTGTTCAACACACCCTCTACATCATCCGGTGTACCGATATTTCCGGCAAGCTCAACCTCATGTCCGTCTGTTGTAATGGATTTTGCATCCTTTAATACCTTCAGTGCTTCTTTTTCTTCCATATAAGCAGCACGTTTTCCTTCATATTCCTTGATTTCCTCAGCAGTTGGATTCAGAATAACAACGCCGTCCAATGCATCCAGAATTACCGTATCGCCATTGCTTGCGGCATCCAGAACACCACTGCAGCCTACAACAGCAGGAATCTCCAGAGAGTTTGCCATGATAGCAGAGTGGCTTGTCTTACCACCGATATTCGTCGCAAAGCCCTTTGCGTATTCATTCAGCTGCGCTGTGTCGGAAGGTGTCAAATCATGTGCGATAATAACGGAATCCTCGTTGATTGCACTCAGATCAGGAATCGTCAGTCCCAGCAGATTGCATTTCAAACGGAATGTAACATCCTTAACATCAGCTGCTCTCTCTTTAAAGTATTCGTTATCCATGGATTCAAACATGGCAACCATCATATTCGCAACTTCATTGGTCGCAAATTCTGCGTTTACCTTGTCGTTTTCAATCATTGAGATAATCTGGCTTGCCAGCTCAGGATCCCCTGCCATCATCAGGTGAGCATCAAAAACTGCCAGCTCTTCCGGTGCCAGACGTTTTGCGGCACGTTCCTTGATACCTTCGATATCAGATTTCGTTTTTTCCAAAGCAGCGTTGAATTTCGCTACCTCTTCTGCAGGTGTTGCTTCTGTCTTAACAATTTCGAAGCTCGGTGTTTCCAGCTTGTAAACCTTTGCAATCGCAATCCCTGCGGATGCTGCAATACCTTTTAACATAAGTATGTCCTCCTCTTACTTCATGTAATACTTATTAAAAGTAGTCCTTATCTGATAGAATCACAACGCTTCCATGAGTCTATCTCTACCTAAAATAATAACATTTTTTGAGCCTATAAGCAATGGAAGAATGCATTACAAAGCGCTTTTTTCGACAAAGGAAAAGCTGTACCACCGAACGTCCTGCAGCTAAAAGCTTCAAGGAAAATACCAATTGTAGTCATTTTCGTCTGGATACAGTCATAAAAAGCCAATACAAAAAAAGCACAGAGCTCTACAAATATTTGCAGACACCTGTGCCTTCGTCTTTAACGACTTAGTGAATATACAGAAGAAAGAGCCAGATAAATATACCGAGTACGGCACAGAACAGCAGAATTACCGGTACAAACACCGAGAATGCAGCCATAATGAGAGCCAGAAAGTCACCCTTTTCAAGATTTGCTTCCTTCCCTTCCCGCACTTCCTTCTTTTTCAACAGATCCTTAAATTTAGGTTTATTGATGAACACTAGAACTCACCGCCGAAATGGCAGAGAACAACGTGACCCGGTTTGATTTCCTTCGCTGCCGGCTCCTGTGTTTTACAGATATCCTTCGCATATGGACAACGCGGGTGGAATTTACATCCGCTTGGTACGTTGACATTGCTTGGAATCTCTCCATGAATTGCTTCCATGCTGGAACGCTGTGTAGGATCCGGCTTTGGAATCGCGGCCATCAGCGCCTTTGTATAAGGGTGCTGCGGATTCTCATAGATTTCATCCTTATCCGCAAGCTCTACCAGTGAACCAAGGTACATAACACCTACACGGTTACTGATATGCTTCACAACACTGAGGTCATGAGAAATAAAGATGTAAGAAATCTTTCGTTCTTCCTGCATATCCATCATCAGGTTGATGATCTGTGACTGAATGGAAACATCCAGTGCGGATACCGGCTCATCACATACGATGAAGCTTGGATCCAGTGCCAGAGAACGGGCGATACCGATACGCTGACGCTGACCTCCGGAGAACTGATGCGGGTAACGGTAGCAGTAGTATGGCGGCAACCCGCATTTTTCCATCAGATTCAGAATATACTGCTTCAGCTCGTCACCTTTTTTATAATAGCCATGCGCAACCAGCGGTTCACTCAAAATGTTGTATACATTCATCCGGGGATTCAAAGAGCTGTATGGATCCTGGAAAATAATCTGCATTTCCTCACGCAGCTTTCGCATTTCCTTACGGTTCTTTTTCAGAATATCTTCACCATTGAAGTGCACTTCCCCGCTTGTCGGTTCATGCAGACGAAGAATTGCACGTCCAAGTGTGGATTTTCCACAGCCGGATTCTCCAACAAGACCAAGCGTCTCCCCTTCATACAGCTTGAAGGATACACCATCAACAGCCTTTACATATTTTTTATTTTTATCCAGCTTACCTTTTCCAAGAGGGAAATATTTTTTCAGGTCTTTGACTTCGAGAATTACTTTCTTGTCTTCCATTTTTTATTCCTCCCCTTTCACATCATCAAACAGGAAGCAGCTAACGTGATGTCTGGATCCGACCTTCACGTCATGCGGCTGGGACTCCCTGCATTTTGGCATCGCCTTCGGACAACGGTCTGCGAAATAGCAGCCCTTTGGCAGATTGATCGGGTTTGGTACATTCCCTTCAATCGTACTCAGACGTTTGCTTCCGCTGTTCAGGGAAGGCATACTGCTCATTAAGCCAACGGTATACGGATGCTTCGGGTTTTTGAAGATTTCAAATACCGGAGCACTTTCCACTACCTTACCGGCATACATGACATTTACATGATCCGCCATCTGTGCAACTACACCAAGGTCATGCGTAATCAGCATGATGGAGGTTCCTGTTTTTTCCTTCAGATCATTCATCAGCTTCAGAATCTGTGCCTGAATGGTAACATCCAGTGCTGTTGTCGGTTCATCGGCAATCAGCAGCTTTGGATTACATGCAAGCGCCATAGCGATCATAACACGCTGACGCATACCACCGGAAAGCTGATGCGGGTAGTTGTCCACAACCTTTTCCGGGCGGGAAATTCCAACCATGTCCAGAAGCTTGACAGCGCGTTCGTGTGCCTCTTCCTTTTTTACATCCTCATGCAGCAGGATATTCTCCATAATCTGATTTCCTACTGTGAATACCGGGTTCAGTGAAGTCATCGGCTCCTGAAAAATCATAGAGATATCGTTACCACGAATCTTACGGATTTCATCATCCTTTAATGTCGCAAGGTTTTTGTCACCATACATGATCTTGCTGTCTTCCCCGATTTTACCGGGTTCATCCACCAGACCAAGGATACTCATGGCCGTAACACTCTTTCCACAGCCGGATTCCCCAACGATTGCCAGTGTTTCATTTTCGTACATTTTGAAGTTGTTTCCGTCTACCGCCTTGGAAACACCCTTTTTTGTATAGAAATATACTTTCAGATTTTCAACATCCAATATTTTCTTGTTCTTTACTTGTTCCATACTCACCAGCTCCTATCGTATATCTTTCGGGTCAAACGCATCACGCAGTCCCTCTCCAATCAGATTGATGGAGATAACGGTCAGCAGACACATGATACCGGCAGGCAGCCAGTTCCATGGAAAGTCCTGGAAGACTTCGGTATTTCTTGCCAGTTCCATCAGATTTCCCCAGGAAGGCGTAGGTGCGGTAACACCCATACCAAGGAAAGATAATCCGGCCTCTGTAAGAATAGCACTCGCCATGGACAATGTCGCATTAACAATGATCATGGATAAAACATTCGGTATCAGATGCTTGAATATTTTTGAAAAATCACTCAGACCAAGTGCCTCGCAGGCCTGCATGAATTCCTGTTCGCGAAGTGACAGAATCTGCCCGCGCACAAGACGCGCCAGTCCCGGCCACGACAGCACACCGATCAGAAACGATACGATATACATTTTCACATTTGACGGTGTCCATAACATATTATATGCCAGTACAAGAATCAGTGGTGTAAATGGCAGAGAGTACACAATTTCCGCAAAACGCATAAGAAGATTGTCAATCCATCCACCATAATAACCGGATATACCACCGATCACACAGCCAAGGAGCACCGTAATCAGGGCAGCGATGATACCTACCATGATAGAAATACGTCCACCCAGGAACAAACGGAAGAATACATCACGCCCCTGCTGGTCAGTACCCAGCCAGTGCTCAGCATTCGGTCCAATATTTTTTGTATCAAAGCTATAATCATTTACATTAACACCGCTTATGATCGGTACGAAAATCACGGCAAGAACGATCAGTATAAAAATGATCAGACCAGCCATAGCGATTTTGTTTTGTCTGAATTTATTCCATGCAATTTGCCAAGGGCCCATGGTATCGCTTTTATCCAGCTTTATTTCAGTTTGATTTACATTTTCTTTCGCCATTCTAATCACCTCTATTCTACTTTAACACGTGGATCGACAACGGAATACAGAATATCCGACAGCAGATTTCCCAACACCATCAAAATGGCAGAGAACATCAGACACGCCGTGATAATACTCTGATCCTGTCCACTGATTGCCTCGATCAAAATCTTACCCAGACCAGGCCACAGGAATACGGATTCCAGAATCATTGCCCCACTGAACAGGGAAGGAATGTACAGACCCAGCAGTGTGACAAGAGGTATCAGCGCATTTTTAAATGCATGACGGTAAATCACTGTTTTCTCTTTCAAGCCCTTTGCACGCGCGGTTCGTACATAGTCCTGATTGATAACATCGATCATGGAGCTTCGTACATAACGGGAGAAGGTCGCAAAGTTACCGAACGCAAGTACAATTGTCGGCAGCAGCATATGCAATGCAACATCTCCGATTTCCTGGAATATATTATCATATCCGAAGACTGCAAGATCCGGGGTACGCATACCGTTGACCGGTATCACGCCGGAAGGCAGCGCTACGAAGAAAATCAGAATCAGCGCAAAGAAGAACGTTGGCACAGATACACCCAATAAGGAGAATACTGTCCAGAAATTGTCGAATTTAGAGAATTTTTTTGTTGCCTGCTTAATTCCAATCGGAATAGAAAGCCCGATACCGATAACGAGGGAAACCAGGTTCAGCAGGAATGTATTCCATACGTAGTCTCCAATGATTTCAGAAACTGGAAGTTTGAACTTGGTAGATGTCCCCAGTTCTCCTTTAGCAAGATTTCCAACCCAGATTACATACTGTTCTGGCAGAGATTTATCAAGTCCCAATTCCTCACGAATCTGCTGTTTCTGTTCCGGGGTAGCCTTGCTTCCCATTCCCAGATAAGCATCAACTGGATCTCCTGGCATTCCTTTTACGGTCCCAAAAATGACGATTGAAATAATAAATATGACAGGAATTAGATTTAGCAAACGTTTAACTATATATTTCAGCATGAGATCACCTCCAAAAAAAACTTAATTTTGAAACATAGAAGTTGAATTAAAACATAAATAAGAGCAAGTGTATCCTTGCTCTTATTTGAACACTTTACAGTTTACTACTTAAATTTACTCGATTGTAGCATCCCTCAGACCATGTGTCCACTGGTACAGTGCACTTGTCTTCAGGTTCTTGATCTTCTTGTTGTAGAAGTCAAAGTAAGTGTTACCATATACAGGCAGTGCAGAAACGTCTTCATTTACCTGTTTCTGAGCCTCTACCCATTTGTCTTTTGCTTTATCCATATCCATTTCTGTCAATGCAGCATCCATCAGACTATCCAGCTTCTCGTCTTTCAGACGGCTTGTGTTGTCCAGACCATCACCAACATATTTGGAATCAAAGTTCGTTACAGCACCTGACATTGTATCATCTGTGAAAGAAGTAGCCATGAAGTAAACGTTCCATTCTTCAATGTTCTTGTCATAGTATACTTTATCCATCAGTGTGTTGAAGTCAACAGTTACAACCTTAACATCAGCTTTCAGCTCTTCACCCCAAGCCTTTTTCCACATAGGGATCAGGTTGTTCAGGATATCATGATCTTTGATTGCCATGATTTTGATTTCCAGCTTCTGTCCGTCTTTTTCACGGAATCCGCTAGCTCCGACTTTCCATCCTGCATCATCCAGAAGCTTTTTAGCCTTTTCGATGTCATAGCTGTAGTTTGTTAAGCCGTCAACCTTTTCCTCGCCTGTGATAACTTTACCAAGCTTAGAGATTGGGTTGTTCCATGTTGTTGGTACATAACCGATTTCTACACCATCAAGATCCTTGCAGTCCTTGCATTCATAGTAAGAATTCACGAAAGACTGACGGTCGAATGCGTAAGACAGTGCCTGACGTACTTCTTTTTCACTTGTTGCACCATTTACTGTGTTGTAAGTGATGTAACCCATACCACCACGTGGGTAGTGGTTGATTGTCAGATCCTCGTTGTTGGAAGCAGGTCCGATTTTCTTAGGCTCAATCTGTCCTGCCAGCAGGTCGATATTGCCGGATTTCAGTTCCTGATATTCCGTTTCCATCTTTACCGGTTTGATAATGACATTTGCAATACCCTTGTAATCATCGCCCCAGTATTTCTCATTCTTTTTCAGAGATGCACCTGTACCAGCTTCCCATTTGTCCAATACGTATGGTCCGGTTCCGATTGGTTTACCTACAGCATCCTGAATTGGTTTTGTTTTCTTGTAAGCATAGGAATCCTTAAACTGGTTAGAGCTGATAACACTGATGTTCATCAGACTCTGCAGATTATCGTTTCTTGCTTCTGTGAAGTGGAATACGACAGTATAATCGTCCTTCACTTCGATACCAGGATAATCTGGTTCTTCCTTGTTCTTTTTGTTGTTGTACTGCTTGTATCCTTCCAGATACTGGCAAGTAGAGATGAAACGTCCTGTATAGCTTGGATCTGAAACTACCTTGTATGAGAATTCAACATCCTTTGCTGTGAAGTCGCTTCCGTCTGAGAACTTAACACCCTTTCTCAGATTGAATGTAATTGTTTTACCATCCTTGGCAACGTCCGTTTTTTCTGCCAGAGAAGGCTGTAAATTACCATCCACGTCATACTCCATCAACTTGTTGTACACCAGATCGATTACGTATCCGTCGTAAGCACCAGTGTAGTACAATGGTGAAAATGTTCCTGTAAGTTCCTCAGCTCCTACAACTAATGTATCACTTTTTTTAGAAGATCCTCCACAGGCTGTCAGTGAAAGCGCACATGCTGCTGCGGCCATCACTTTGAATAGCTTTTTCATCTAATTCCCTCCTATCATTCCTGATAATGACCTTATTATATCGTAATTCACATAGAAATACAATATTTTAACTCTCACTTTCACACGAAAATGTCATTTTTGTTTACATTTTCATGAAAGAAAACCGTCATTTTTATGAAACCAAATGCATCAGCATGCTATGTATCACTTTATTTTCAGACAAAATGATAAATTTGTGCATTATATATGGACACCCTTTCGCTCCCAGGCAGCTGCAAAAAAAAGGATGCTCTCAATATGAGAACACATCCTTTTTGCTGTTCATGTATAATCTTATCGTTTGTTGAAAGGAACGATTGTCTTAGGAATTCCGTTTTCCATGATCAGTGTAGGCTCACCCTGAATCAGTGGTGTGATGTAGTCATAGAATTCCTGTGTCAGACCCTGGTAATCCGGCAGAATCCATTCAACCGGTACATGTTTTACATGGTTAGCGAAGTTTTCAGCAGGTCCGGAGATGAATTTTGCATTGTATCTTCCATCCACATATTCTCTCTGTACGGCAACTACGTGTCCTGTAAATTTGCCATCAGCACTTCTGCTGTGTGCTGACATACCCAGCTCAAATGCTTCTGTAACGTCAACCAGTGACTGTGCGAAGTTGGAGCTTCTTGCTGCAGTGCTCAGATCCTGCACCTTAGCACGAGGAGCGATACCAGCTTCCAGAATCATGTTTTTCAGGTTTTCACCGGCACCACCTAATACAGCGTGTCCGAAACCGTCATTTACAGCTTCACCGGCTGCAATGTATGTACCGTCTGCATAGTGAGCACCCTCACTTGTAACGATGTAGCATTTTCCTTTTTCATCCATGCATTTCTTAACCTGTGCAAGGAATTTTTCCTTATCGAAATCAACCTCAGGCAGAACAATCAGGTCAACTCTTCCGGTAACAACTGTAGAACCTGCAAGCCATCCTGCATCTCTACCCATTGTTTCCAGAATAAATACTTCTTCACGTGTATATACGTTGTAGTCCAGCCAAGTAGCGTTTACAACTTCATTAGCAAATTTAGCTCCTGAAGCGAATCCCGGACAGTGGTCAGTAACCATCAGGTCATTGTCTACTGTTTTTGGAATACCAACAAAACGCTTGTCGATATTGTTTGCCTTCGCCCACTGGCTCAGTGCATCAACAGTATCCATGGAATCATTTCCGCCGATATAGAACAGAATTTCGATATCATGCTTGTCCATGATTTCAACCAGCTTGCGGTAATCTGTTTCATCGTTTCTCTTCAGCTTGTAGCGGCAGCTTCCAAGTGCAGAAGACGGCGTCTGACGCAGAAGTCTGTTTTCGTACTCGCTCATGTTTGTCAGATCGTATAAACGGTCTTCCAGAATTCCTTCAATACCATTTAATCCACCATATACGTGGTCATATACAGGGTTCAACTGGTTTGCGCGTACCACACCTGCCAAAGAAGCGTTAATAACGGTAGTTGGTCCACCAGACTGTGCAACTAAACAATTTGCCATGTTATAATTCCTCCTATTAACATTTAACATTACGGCATTATTTTAGCACATAATCCGCTATTTTTAAAGTTCCTATTTGTTTTTCTTTGTATTATACTGTCCAAATATACCGATAAAATCAAGAATCAGGTCATTCACAAGCAGAATCGCGGAAACCTGCCAGTTTTTAAAGGCGATGATCACAATACCTGCCAGCATACAGCCCTCCAGAATCAGCAGCAGACGGATATCCTTTTTATAGCGTGCATCCCCCCACAGCGGCAGCAATCCCTTCACATCCTGATGCTTCAATATATAGTCATCCATCAAAATCAATACGATCCAGTACAGAACACCGCCGTCGCGATAGCTGTACAGCAAAGCAGGCATCAGCGCCAGCTCCATACAATGTGCCAGTATATTATCCTGTATTGTTTTTTCCATATGCAAATCACATCCTCATGCATATGGTAACACGTTTCGCAGATTATGGAAGCAAAAGTTTCAGGAACGGCTGCTGCTTTTCCCGCGCAGCTTTTTTCGTGCGAATATCATTTTGAAATCATGTGGATTGAACGGAAACAGCGGATAGAAATAGGAGGTGTTTGTCACGGTGCGGTTGCTTGCCATGATAATCAGCATAAGTGCGATACCGAGCCAGAAGCCCCAAACCGGTGAAATCGCCGTAAGCACCAGCAGCATCACACGCATGAATTTGATCGCATAGCCCAGCTCATAGCTTGGCTGCGTGAAGTTCGCAAGTGCCACAAATGCCATATACAGGATAATTTCCGGTGCCAGCCAGCCTGCATTCACTGCAAAATCCCCCAGAATCAGTGCACCGATGATACTGAAGGAGCTGTTCAGGGAGCTTGGGGTGTTGAGAGATGCCATCTTCAAAGCATCAATACCGAATTCCAGCACCAGAAACTGCACGATGATTGGCAGATTCATATGGTCCTGTATCATCGCAAAGCTGAGCCAGTCCGGTGTCAGCTGCGGATTGCAGTTGAGATAGTACCAGATGGGTGTGACAAGCAGTGTCAGGAAAAACACCAGAATGCGTACGATGCGCAGATAGCTTCCGGTAATCGGTGGCAGATAATAGTCCTGTGCCTCCTGTATGAAGTCAAAAAAGCTGGTCGGCAGGATGAGCACGCTGGGCGAGTTGTCAATCATCAAAATGACCTTTCCCTCCAGAATATTACTGCTGGCCGCATCCGGGCGCTCTGTATAGCGGACCTTAGGAAACGGATTCAGCCATTTGTGCGGTACCAGTGCCTCGGCAAGACTCTCCTGCGCCATGGTCAGCGCCTCCACATGGATTTCCGACAGCTTTCTGCGGATATCATCCAGCAAATCCTGATCCGCCAGTCCATCCATATAGCACAGCACGATATCACTTTTGCTCATGGAGCCCAGCGTATGGTATTCCATTCGCAGATGCGTATCGCGGATTCTTCGCCGTATTAAGGCTGTATTGAAAATCAGTGTTTCCACAAAACCATCCCGACTGCCGCGCAGCACCTTATCATCCTCCGGCTCCTGCATACTGCGTGTAGGATACGTTCTGGCATCAATCACGATACCTTCTTCATAGCCCTCCACAATCATCAGGACACTGCCGCTTAAAACAGATGTAATCATCGCCGCAAAATCCGGCTGCACATCCACCTCGAGATAGGAGAGCCAGGAGTCGCAGAAGGTTTGAATATCCTGTGTTTCCACGCATTCCTTTATGTCTGCTTTCAACAGAAACTCCATCATCTTTTCCAGTATTTCATCCTTCGCAAAGCCATCCACGAAATACAGGCTCATATGGATTCCCTGTACGAGTAGCGGTTTAACGACGATATCAAAGTTTAAATCCGTCTGCATTTGTTCTTTCAGGCGGGTGTTCAGTTTCTCATATTCCTTTTTCATTTGCATCACCTGCTGTTATCGTGTGCAGAATGAAAGGAATTATGCAGGAATTCATGAATGTATACATAGAATATATAGATTTTCTTCTAGCTGCTTTTATTGCTATACTTCCTGTAAATATTTTTTAAGAGGCTCATCCTGCCGCAAGAATCGTTACAATGACCTCGTCCTTTAAACTATCATTGATTGCCATGCCGAATATGATATCCAGTGCACCACCAGCCTCCGTATGTATGAAATTGACAATTTGCTGAACCTCCTCCAATGTCAGCTCACTGTTACCGCATATGTGAACAATCGCATGATGCAGTCCCCTGATATCATGTTCTAAAAGACTTGCGGATAAAGCCTCCTTGACTGCATCTTCCCCTTTCCGATTCCCGATTCCATATCCGACACCGATAAACCCGTGCTTCTGTTTTTCCATCGTTGTACAGATATCCGCGTAATCAACATTGATGTAAACAGGAATGGTAATCAGCTCGTACAGTGCCTGTATTCCCTGCTGAATGATGCTGTTTGCTGTGGAAAATGCACTGGTGATCGGAGCATTGCCAAGATGCTGAAGGATATGACGGTTAGAGAGCGTAATGCAGGTATCCGTGTACGAATATATTTCTTCCATAGATGCCATGGCAGTGCGCATGCGTTTTTTTCCTTCAAAGGGAAAGGGCAGCGTTACAAACGCAATGGTCAGCGCATGCAGCTCTCTGGCAAGCTGTGCAAATACCGGAAGTGCTCCGCTCCCTGTACCGCCCCCAAGACCGGCACATAACAGTATCATATCCGCACCCTTCATTCTTTTACAGATTTCCTCCTTCGCCTCGATTGCTGCACGCTTGCCCAATAACGAATCTGCTCCTGTCCCATATCCTTTCGTCTGCTTTTCTCCAATCAATAGTTTATGCTCCTGCGAAAGCTGCAGCAAAGCAAGCCGATTGGTATTGACCGCAATATATTCCACACCGTGCAGTCTATGCTGCAGCATATGGCGGATGATAGTATTCCCGCCATCACCGATACCAAAAATTTTAATTGTGACCTTTCCCATAGAATCTCCTTTATCTTTCAGACAGATATCATAACACATGATGTAAATAAAACGCACACCTTTCATTATGTAGTAAGACGATACTGCTGTATCCCCTGCAACCTCATTCTTCAGCACCTGTACAAAAATACGTTTATCATTGCATTCCATTACAAGACATTCTGTAATAAATACCCACCATCTGCACAGCTGATTTTGTATTCAAACCTGTTCCTTCCCCTATATAATTGTTAAAAAGTAGGGCATCTGTAAATTCGCACAGTTTTATCAAATACATACCATCACCTGCCTGTATATTACAATATCCGCTGTTTCAAATTTGACACATGCCGCCAGTTTTCCAGAAAAAAACAGTCCGAAGACTGTTTCTACATTATTTCATATGGATTCCACGATACAGACACTGACCGATTTCTTCCTCACGAAGCAATCCCAGCTCATCCTGCCATTTCAACAGAAAAAACGGATCACGCAGTAATTTCCGCCCGAGAAGCACATAATCACAGCGCTCCTCCTGCAGGATCTGACTGATTTCTGATTCTTTGGTAATACAGCCAACCCCCATGACCGGTAACGTCGTCATGGTACGGATCGTTTCCGCATAGGGTATCTGATACAGCGGGTACGCATGTACAGCTCCTGTATTCAACCCGCCGCTGGATACGGAAATCGCAGCAGCTCCGGCTTCCTCAATCACCTGTACCGTTGACTTCATATCTTCCGGATGCAGACCACCGGCTTCATATTCCTCGGCAGAGATACGAACCACGATATCTCCCTCAAAATTATCCCGGCAGCCCTCCACGATACGGCGAAGCAGAAGGGTACGGTCCTGCCCATATGCATCGCTGCGCTGATTGGTGAGCGGAGATAAAAACTGGTTAATCAGATACCCGTGGGCGGCATGCACCTCCACAAAATCATATCCAAGCTCCCGTGCCCAGCGGCTTGCGAATTCAAAATTCACAATCAGCTCATTGATACCATCCTCATCCAGAGAGATGACATCCCCCTGCTCCATCGGTCCATACTTCTGATTACCAAAGGTATTTTTCATTCCGGCGTGATTTAACTGAATACCGATGTTCACACCATAGGCATGAACACAATCCACAATTTCCTTCAGAATCTGCCGCTGCCTCGGTGTAAAGATCCCCAGACATTCATCATTGATATAGCCGTGGGCATTTACTGCCGTAGCTTCCTGCACGATAAAGGCCGGCCGCCCCTTGGCAAGCGTATCATAATGCGCAACATGATGCAGATTTCCCACACCATCCTTTGTTTTCACCATATAGGTACACATGGCAGGTACTCCGATGCGATTGCTCAGCTCCATATGCCCCAGCTTGTTTTTTTCAAAAACCTTCAAGTGAATCCCTTCTTTCTTAGTTTTCTACTTTCTCACTGTATTCTTCCCACTTTTGCATCAGATTTTCAATTTCATTGTGAATAAGATCAATTTTTTCATCCAGCTCCTGCATTTTATGATAATCGTGGTAATACTCCGGTTCAAAGCGTAGCTCACGAAGAGCCTCCAGCTCCTCCTCCTTCACCGCAATCTTTTTTTCCAGCTTACTGATTTCCTTGCCGTAATTGATGTAGCGCTCCGGCTTTGCACTTTCTTTTTTCTCCGGCTGCTGCTTCTTTTCCACCGGCTGCGCCTTATCCCTGTTCATATATTCCTCATAGGTCAGCGGATAATAGCTTGCCTTACCATCATCAATGACCAGAATCGCGGTTGCCAGCTTGCTGATAAAGTAACGGTCATGGGAAACAAACAGCATCGTGCCCTCATAATCCTTCAGGGATTCCTCCAGCGCCTCTTTTCCGATGAGATCCAGATGGTTGGTCGGCTCATCCATTAAAAGGAAATTGGGGTGTGACAGCATCAGCTTCACAAAGCTCAGGCGTACCTTCTCTCCTCCGGACAGACAGTCTACGGTTTTGAAAACCTCTTCCCCAGTAAAGAGAAAGCATCCCAGTGCAGTGCGCACCTCGGTGCGATTCAAATCCGGAAAGTCGTTCCACACCTCTTCCAGCACGGTATTTGCACTGTTGAACTGCGCAAGCTCCTGATCAAAATATCCAACCTCGATCTGATGCCCGAGCAGAAAGCTGCCGGACAGCGGCTCCACCTGCTTCATCAGCGTTTTCATGAAGGTTGACTTTCCTTTTCCGTTTGGCCCGATCACGGCAATCTTGGCAGACTGCATAACCTCCAGATTCACGGTACATAGCGGCTGGTCATAGCCAATTGTCAAATCCTGTACCTCCAGGACCCGTTTTCCACCCTTTACATTGGGTACAAAGCGGGCATTGAAGCTTTTCTCGTTGCTTTTGGGATCCTCGATACGCTCCATACGGTCCAGATATTTGATTTTTGACTGTGCAAAGGCAGCCTTGTTTTTCTTATACCGGAACTTCTCAATCAGCTCCTCCATTCGCTGAATTTCCTTCTGCTGGCGAATATAAGCACTTTTCTGCTGTTCCAGATCACTTTTTTTCACATTCACGTAATTGCTGTAATTTCCCGGATACCGCCGCATGACACCGTATTCGATTTCATAGACGACATCCACGACATCATCCAGAAACATACGGTCATGGGATACGAGGACAACTGCCTTGGGATAGCGTTTCACATACCCCTCCAGCCACTCGATCGTATCGATATCCAGATGGTTCGTCGGCTCATCCAGCAACAGGACATCCGGCTTGCTCAGCAGCAGCTTCACAAATGCCAGCCGTGTTTTCTGACCACCGGAAAACGTGGAAATCGGGCGTTTCAGGTCTTCCTCCTGAAATCCGAATTTTGTAAAAATCGTCATCATTTCACTGCGATACGTATAGCCGCCCAGTTCTTCAAAGCGTTGCTGTACATCCGCATAGGCATTCAGCACAGCTTCACTGTGGTCGCTGCACATTTTTTCACTCAGCTCCTCCAGCCGTTTACCAACCGCCTTCACCTGTTCAAAGGCCTGCTCCATCTCTTCTTCCACAATGACATTCTCATCCGTGAAGGTCGTCTGTGCCAGATAACCGATCCGC
>ENA-OQKE01000762-OQKE01000762.1-human-gut-metagenome-genome-assembly--contig:-NODE-762-length-17840-cov-3.184147_pt1 | contig 17840 bp, 10 predicted proteins | sample MGYA00242620_ERZ504787 | MGnify/ENA primary metagenome ERZ504787 (study PRJEB26092, sample SAMD00036349) | human gut metagenome | host: Homo sapiens | study: EMG produced TPA metagenomics assembly of... | reverse complement strand
GGAACATTTTCACCCAGCCCATTCTATACGGATGAGGTGGATGCATTCTGCAGAAAGTATGTGTACCAGCCAACCGTAGACGCCATGAAGGCAGAGGGCAGAGAATTTAAAGGAATCATTTTCTTTGGTCTGATGCTGACGGAAAACGGCCCCAAGGTGCTGGAGTACAATGCCAGGTTTGGAGATCCGGAGACCCAGGTAGTGCTGCCCAGGATGAAGAATGATATTGTGGATGTGTTCGAGGCCTGCGTGGACGGAACCCTGGATCAGATAGAGCTGGAATTTGAGGACAATGCAGCCGTATGTGTGGTTCTGGCATCAGACGGATACCCGGAGCATTATGATAAAGGATATAAGATAGACGGCCTGGACCGGTTTGACGGACAGGACGGGTATTATGTATTCCACGCCGGAAGCAGGTTCGATAAGGACGGGAATATAGTGACCAACGGCGGAAGGGTGCTGGGGGTTACAGCAAAAGGAAATACTCTGAAGGAAGCCAGGGAAAATGCTTATAAGGCAACGGAGTGGGTGGAATTTGGGAATAAGTATATGAGGCATGATATTGGTAAGGCGATTGATGAGGTTGGAGTTGTGATGTAGATGACATCCCCTGGTTTGGGCAGCAGACCAGGGGATTTTCTTTTTTCTGGAAGTTGTTTTACCCATGTCTGTTTAAGATTGCTTGAATGGGGATGGAGCATGGGACAGGATTATACATATGCACAGAAGGTACCGTTATGTTCTTTTGGATTGCTATGTGTTATAATTTATCTAAATTCATGTTTGTAAGGGAGGTAAAGAAATGTTTAGCACAAAAAAATTGCTATTTTTTTTAGTTGGCATTATTAGTGTTGTCAGCTTGTTCGCGTGTCAAAAAGCCAGCGCTAATCAATCAAATGTATCAGATACTGAGGAAACACAAAAAACCGTTCTTGAAATGGAAATGAATGCAAATTACAGTAATTCAGATCCGTTTGAGAATGGACGCTTATTTTGTGTGTCTGAGGATATAGAAACTTTAGACGCAGAGGTCTATTTTCAGATGGATGGTGAAAGGGGTATTGTGGAAATAAAAGATAGAAATGCAGATGAAGTTTTATGGAGCAATACATGGGATGAAAAAGTAAGTGGTGATACCATCACAGTTTCGCTCAATAATCTACAAAAAGAGAAAGAGTACGATGTGCGGTTTACTGGAACGAAAATAAATCATGCTGTTGTAAACGTTACTTTTGAAAGTGAGTTGGTTCAGGAGAAATCAAGACCTTCAAAATAAATGTCCGGCTTGCGTGGGGAGTTGGACAAATCGGTATTTGAAACGGAGATATTCTAAGGTCCCATAGGGCGGTCATTGGGCCAAGTCATTCGGGCAAGTCCATTTGGGTCAATCCATCTGGGCCAATCCATTTGGCCAACGAAGGGGTAGCAAATATCACTGTTCTGTGTGCGCACTTCGCGTGCCGTTTGCAGTCCGGCGGCTCCACTTCCTATTGTTTCCTTTTGTCTGGAATGTTGAAAAATAGACAAACAACTGATAAAAAGATGAGCAAACCTGATATGGAAAGGGCTTCCAAGCATCCGGCCGGATGTGGGGGCTCTTTTTTTATAAAAAATAGTGGTTAATTATGCACAATTAAAAACGAATGAAAGAACATATAATAGCAGTATTGACATGAGATTGACGAACCGCTTCCCAATGATATACGTACTAATGACTCTGCTATGTTAAAAAAACGATAATAAATTATAAAATTTTCATAAGTGTTGGAGCTCCAACACATCCCCCGAAAAAAACCTGTTATAATTTTAACTATCTTAAGGGAGGGATTGGTGGAACGAATATGAAGACTGAGGAAACGAAACTTACATTTTATGGTAACCAGGCGTTTGCCATGCTGCCGTTAGTGGGATATATACTGATCGGCGGGACATTTTCAGTTGGACTTCACTATTATTCCATGAAGGGCCTGTCCTTTGCAGCGGCGGTCTCCCTCTTTGCAGGCTTTTTCCTTTGCAGGGAGAAGGACAGATATTGGGACAGCGTGGTCCATGGTCTGGCCCAATATGGCAATTCCAGGCTGATATTTGTTTTTATGGTCATCGGCATTTTTTCCAAGCTGATGAATACAGGAGGGATTGGGGACGGGTTTATCTGGCTCAGCCTCAAGCTTGGGATTTCCAGAAGCGGATTCGTGGTATTTAGTTTCCTGGCCTCAGCCATGGTTTCCATGGGGGCAGGTGCACCGATTGCAGCCATGTTTGCAGTGATACCGATTTTCTATCCGCCGGGAATCCTGCTGGGAGCCAATCCGGCCATGCTGGCAGGGGCTTTGATTAGTGGTATTTTCTTTGGGGATGCAGTTTCACCAAGCTCACAGGTCATCAATACAACCGTGATGATACAGCATGACGGCGTGACGGGACAGCCCGCAGACCTGCTGGAGACCCTGAGGATGAGGACGCCCTACATCCTGGCGGCAGGCGGGTTATCCATGGTGGTTTATCTGATTTTTGGCGGACGCGGAGGCACCATGGGGGATATTTCCCAGATATCAGCCATGTCCTCACCCCAGGGACTTTGGATGCTGGTTCCGCTGGCAGTGCTGCTGCTTGTCTGTTTCAGGACCGGAAACCTGTTCATGGGATTGTCTTTTGCGATTGTGTCAGGATTCGCGGTGGGACTTCTGACAGGGGTTCTTGCTCCTTCCGATATTGTGGCCATTGACTATGGCACTTTGGGGCTCAAGGGAGTTATCTTTGAGGGAATCAGCGGAATGCTGGATGTGGTGGTTTCCACCATCCTGCTGTATGGGCTGATTGCGGTGGCTGTGGATGGAGGTATGATGGAGCGGTGCTGTACCTGGCTTTTGCACAGGAATATCATGGGAACCACCCGCGGCGCTGAGGCCGTACTGACAGCCGGAATCGTCATTACCAATATACTTCTGGCGGGCTGTGTGCTGCCGTCCATCCTGATGTTCGGCGGTATGGCGGACAGGATTGGGCAGGAAAGCGGCATATCCCCGGAACGCAGGAGCATTCTCCTGACAGCCAATGCCACCAACTTCAGCGCCATTATTCCTATTAACAGTGCATTTGTCATGGGCAGTGTGACAATTATCAATGAGATGGTGCAGAAGCATAGTTATCTTCCAACGGTGTCCCCATTCCAGATTTTCAGTGCGGCATTTTACTGCCTGTTCCTTACGGGAATCTGTGTGATCTGGGTGGCTTTGGGAGAAAGGGCTGGAAAGGGCGGACATCAAAAGGCACAGGAGATTTCCACGGTAAAGGGGAGCTGAAGCAGAGAATGATATGAACCAGAAAATGATGTGAACCAAAATCGTGTTTTGTGATAGAAAGGAGAGTTGGTTATGGACTCAGTATATGATCTTATTATTGTTGGCGGCGGACCGGCAGGGCTGTCAGCAGCCATTTATGCCGGACGTTCCGAGCGCAGGACACTGCTGCTGGAAAAGGGCAGCTACGGCGGAAGGATTAATGATACGTATGAAATCAGGAATTATCCGGGGACGAAAGCGGACAGCGGGCAGCACCTGATGGAACTGTTCAGGGAACACGCGGCCGGCCATCCCACGGTAGAACTTAAGCGCACCACCGTGACAGGGGTCCGGAAAGAGGACGATACATTCATTGTGGAGACAAAGCGGCGGGGGGATTTCATGGCACGCAGCGTCATCCTGGATCTGGGCACCAGGCCCAGGGAACTCAATATCAAGGGCGAGAAGGAATTTACCGGGCATGGGGTTGCCTACTGTGCGACCTGCGACGCGGAATTCTTCAAGGGAAAGGAAATCTATGTGCTGGGAGCCGGTGACCAGGCCATTGAGGAATCGGATTACCTGACCGGCTTTGCATCCAAGGTGACCATAGTAGTGCTTCATGAAGAAGGACATCTGGACTGTAACGAGGTTGCGGCCGAGCATGCGTATAAGAACCCGAAGATTGATTTTGTGTGGAGTTCCACGGTACAGGAAATAAAGGGAAGCGACCATGTGGAGTCACTGGTATTAAAGAATGTTGACACAGGCCGGGAAACAGAGGTGAAGGCGGACGGTTTGTTCCTGTTTGTGGGCATGGTGCCCCAGACCGGACTGGTGAAGGACATGGTGGACTGCGACAAGGCCGGTTACATTAAGGTCAATGAGAAAATGGAGACTAATGTGCCGGGACTTTATGCGGCGGGCGATTGTACCCAGACATTCCTGCGTCAGGTAGTTACCTCGGCGGCAGACGGCGCGGTGGCGGCAGTTGCATCGGAGCGCTATGTTAAGGAACTGGAACAGATACAGGGAATCCTGGGGCCGGATTCGGGTAGGACCGTATTTTTATTCTACAACCCGTACAGCAATGAGGAGATTGAGAAGACCGCCCGGCTGGAACAGGAGTTAAGCGGACAGTGGAAGGTATACAGGCAGGACGTCACAAGGCAGAACCTGCTCTACAACAGCCTGAAGCTGGAACGGACGGTTGCGGGGGCATTTTACGATAACGGAAAGCTGGTTGAAATCAAACAGGCTTTTTAACAAATAATAATAATTAAATGGAGGATATGAATTATGGGACAGCCACTTGTTTTTCCACACGGAGTCACTGTTTACAACCCTGAAAAATGCTGGAGCGGTTATACGATTGTTCCGTTAATCAATGATGGTGTGTTATTGTTTGACATGAACGGCAACGAGGTAAGGCGCTGGAATATGCACGCCATGCCGCCAAAGCTTCTTCCCGGCGGATATGTGATGGGTCTTTCCGGATACCGCCATCCTGACTATGGCATGCAGGACGGGGTCAATCTGATTGAGATTGACTATGACGGCAATATTGTATGGGAATTTGACCATTTTGAAAATATCGACGACCCAGGCAGGGACCACAGATGGATGGCGCGCCAGCATCATGATTACCAGAGGGAGGGCAATCCGGTTGGTTATTACGTACCCGGAATGGATGCAAAGCCACTTTCAGGCAACACCCTGATCCTGGTACACCAGACCATCCACAATCCTAAGATTTCCGATAAAAAACTGCTGGATGACGCCATGATTGAAGTGGACTGGGATGGAAATATCCTATGGAAATGGTCCATCAGCGAGCATTTTGATGAACTGGGATTTGACGAGGCCGCCAAGAACGTGCTGTTCCGCGACCCCAACCTGCGCGCATCAGACGGCGGTGTGGGCGATTACCTGCATGTGAACTGCATGAGCTATCTGGGACCCAATAAATGGTATGACCAGGGAGATATGCGTTTTAAGCCGGACAACATAATCTTTGACTGCCGGGAAGCCAATATCCTGGCAATCCTGGATAAGGAAACCGGAAAGATTGTATGGCGGATCGGACCTGATTTTAATGCAACGCCGGAGCTTAAGAAGCTGGGATGGATTATCGGACAGCATCATTTCCACATGATTCCCAAGGGTCTGCCGGGCGAAGGCAACCTGATGGTCTTTGATAATGGCGGCTGGGGCGGTTACGGGACACCAAACCCATCCTCTCCAATCGGCATCAAACATGCATTGAGGGATTACAGCCGTGTGCTGGAGTTCAATCCTGTTACACTGGAAGTGGTATGGAAACTGACTCCCAAGGAACTGGGCCATGCGATTCCCACGGATGCCAGCAAATTCTACAGCCCCTATGTCAGCAGCGCACAGCGCCTTCCCAACGGCAATACCCTGGTAACCGAAGGCTCAGACGGCAGGCTCATCGAGGTAACACCGGACCATGAGATTGTTTGGGAGTGGATTTCACCGTATTACACGCACAATGAAAAGGGGCCCAGGAACAATATGATTTACAGGGCCTACCGTTACCCCTACAGTTATGTGCCGCAGGAGCCGGTTCCGGCAGAGGTACCGATTGAGCGCATTGATAATGTGACCTACCGTGTTCCGGGTGCAGGGGTGTTTGGAGCAAAAAAGGTGATTGATGTTGAGGGGACTTTGCCGTATTATCAGGATGTGGCGCTCTGTGTGGCAACGGATGATGAGGAAGACCTGTCACAGAGGGAAAAGGTCTTTGAAGTGGATACGCAGGTATTCCATCCCGTCGGCGCGGCCAACTGGAAGGATGAGGTACTGGCAGTGGAGGATAAACCGGTCCTGGTACTGTTCGGCGCAGAACGCTGCGTTCACTGCAAGGCCCTGCACCCTGTGCTGGAAGAAGCCCTGAAGGAAGAATATGACGGGGCATACGAAATTCGTTATGTGGATGTGGATGCCAACCAGGATCTGGTGGACACCTACAATGTGGGAGGTATTCCGGTCGTAGTCATATTCAGGAATGGAAAGGAAGTACTGAGGTTTAACGGCGAGATGGATTATGACGATCTGTGTGATATCCTGGACCGCCCATTGGAAAAAGCCTGAACCTGCCATAAGCAGTGATAGAAAAGCCAGAATGCCAATATATTCGGCCATGTCCACAACAATCCCATGGATGCGGATGTGTCTGAACAGAGTTATATATAGATATGCGGTCCGCTTATTTCCGGCGGGCCGCATATTTATTCAGCATGCACAGCATTGGGCGGCGCATGGGAAGCCCTGCTTTTTCGTGTATGTTTAATCCGTTATCCGACAATGGATTCCGTTATGTTCTTTTGGACTGCTATGTGGTATAATTTACCTGAATTGAAAGTTATAGCAGCGTTTATTTATATGTTACGAGGAAGTAATGATATGGAAAAGAAGATTGTGTTTAAGTATCACCCCAACGTATATGATAACGATATTATTGAACATGAAAACGGTGTCTGTCAGTGTTGTGGAAAAGAAGTGAATGAATACTGCAGTACTATGTATTGTATAGATGATGTTCATTGTATCTGCCTGGAGTGTATATCAGACGGGAAAGCGGCAGAAAAATTCGAGGGTGTTTTTATTCGGGATGCGGAAAGTGGCTTGGTTTCCGACCCTCAAAAAACAGAGGAATTGTTTAAGCGGACTCCGGGATATGCAAGCTGGCAGGGTGAATACTGGCTGGCTTGTTGTAATGATTATTGTGCATTTATCGGTGATGTTGGAACAGAAGAGTTAGAGCGGATGGGCATCGCGGATGAGGTTTTTGCCGAATACGATGCCCGTGATGAGTTTGACAATGCACGGGAGTATTTGGAAAAGAGCGGCAGCTTGGCCGGATATCTATTTCGGTGTCTGCACTGTGGAACATATCATTTGTGGGTAGATGCTGACTGAATAGTTTCGGTGGATATCAAAATAGATAACATAAAAACGGGAAATTATCTTATTGCAGATTCTTTTCCGTTTTTTGCGTACTGCGAACTCTTCTTTCACTTAAAGGTCCGGCTCTACCAATTGGTATTCCTGAAGTTTATGGGTCTGGAAGCGTATAGGATTAAATTGAAAATTGACCATTCCTACTCCGGAAAATGGGCTTTAGACATAAATAAATTCAGAATAATGTAAGTTTGAAATGCTTTTTGAAATGGTTTTCCTGTATAATGGTTATAATTGGAAAAATAGACGCTAAAAGGCGGTACCATAGATGAATGAGATAAACAAAAATAACCTGGCGGTCAGGAATACATTATATGCCCGGACGCTGGGAACACTGGAGATACTTTATAATGGAGAGCCGTGGGAGCTGCCGATGTCGGTTAAGGGAAAGGTGATGCAGCTTTTCCTGCTCCTGATATGGGCTGGAGAAAATGGAATCAGCCGCGTAAAGCTTCAGGATTTTCTTTATGACAGAAGAAGTACGGATGCTGCAAACGCGCTTAGAATTACAACAACACGTCTGAGAAAAATACTTTCCCAGTCTGTTCTGCCTTTGGGAGAATATGTGGTGGTCGAAAAAAATACATATTATTTGAAAATGGGGAGAGCGGGGGGAGAATTTGAACTCCAGATGGACGCCGCTCTCATGGAAGATTATTATAACCGGGCCATGGAAACAGAAGATGAAGCTGCACGCCAGCTGCTTCTGGAACAGGCCTGCCGTCTTTACGGCGGAGAATTCCTTCCTGTTCTGTCCGGCGAGGTGTGGGCGGAATCTCTTCGGAGCCATTACCAGGATATTTATTTCAAAGGCGTGAGGGAAGCCTGCCGCCTGATGAAGAACCATCGGGACCATCAGAAGATTGTGAGGCTGTGCGATGCTGCAACTGCGGCCTATCCCCTGGCAGAGTGGGCGGAGCAAAAGATCGGAGCTTTGTTGGCGTTAAAGCGGTATGGAGATGCATTAAAGACATATGATTATGTAACACAAACGCTGCTTGACGAGACCGGCAGCATTCCCCCGGATCACGTGCTGGCGTATTTCAAACAGATTGGCAGCCAGATAGAGCATGTGAATGGCGGTCTGAAAGAGATCAGGGGGAATCTTGAGGAAAGGGAGTGGTCGGCCGGATCGTATTATTGTACTTATCCGGGATTTGTTGACTGCTTCCGTATGGTTATCCGGTCCGTGGAGCGGGGGAAACGCAGGGGATTTCTGATTGTATGCACGGTCCGGGACGGGAAAGATTGTCCGGTAGAGGATGGCGGGAAGCTTCAGGAGTATGAGGACGCTCTGTGTGAAGTGGTCCACAGTACCCTTCGCAGAGGAGACGTTTATACAAAGTACGGACCGGATCAGATTCTGATTCTGGCAAACGAACTGCGGGAAGATAAATGCCGCATTGTTGAAAACCGTATTGTATCCGGGATGCGCAGAAGGTATGGGCAAAAGGTAAGTCTGCATATAGAAAACGTGAATCTGAAGGATTGGTGTCCGGGGACAGAAAAAGGAAAAGAAGATAACAGGCGTGAAAAAACTGTAAGGAGAAGGCCATGACCGCGCAGAAGCGGCAGGAGTCCTTTGGGGATATGATGTCGGTGGCTTTGGAAACAGCGTGGAATACATTGGTATAAGCACCGTGCGTGTCTGTGTAAAATGGACAGGCAGATTTTTGCTTGGGCGGTCATTCTGTGCATATAGAAATAGCAAGGGAATCTTGAAAAAGATTCCCTTTTGGTTACATTTCAGTCACATATTGGAAAAAGCTGAAAATAGACATGAAATTGTGTTTCTTTGAAATGCTTTTTGAAATGCCCCCTCCTATATTATATTACCATGAGTTGAGTAAAAGGTTGTATTTGTAAATATCAGGAGGTACTGGTTATGATAAAGAAAAATGTTATGAAAAAGCATTCACGCCATGCAGCGCTGCTGACAGCCATCGTGCTTGCTTTTTCTAATGTCGGAACATGTTTGAATGTGTCCCTGGCTCAGGAGATTACCAGTGATGACGGAAGCGACAGCACGGGAGGAAGCGGAAGTTCTGGTGAAAGCAACAGTTCCGGCGGAAGCAATAGCACAGGTGGAAGCAGTAGTTCCGGCGGAAGCAATAGTTCCAGCGGAAGCCACAGTTCCAGTGGAAGCGACAGTTCCGATGGAAGCGGCAGTTCCGATGGAAGCGGCAGTTCCGGCGGAAGCGACAGTTCCGGCGGAAGCGACAGCACAGGTGGAAGCGATAGCTCAAGTGGTAACGGGAGCGGAGAAGGAACCGGAAGCGAAGGGGAAGGCGGAGAAAGCGCCGGAGGCGAGAGCGGAGAAGGAACCGGAAGTGAAGGGGAAGGCGGAGAAAACGCCGGAGGCGAGAGTGGAGAAGGAACCGGAAGTGAAGGGGAAGGCGGAGAGACCGCCGGAGGCGAGAGCGGAGAAGGAACCGGAAACAAAGGGGAAGGCGCAGAAGATCCTGGAGTCGAAGGAGAAGAAAACGTCAATGGAGAAACAGGTGGCGTAGCAGCTGGCGGGGCGGCAGCTGGAGACCTGGCAGACAAAGAGGAAAAAGAGAAGGAATTTACAATCACCTATACGGTAAATCCGGAGGGTGCAGCTGAGGTTGAGGGTGAAACCTTAATACAGGAAGGTGAGGAGCTATCTTTCACGGTTAAACCTGTGGATGGTTATGCGATTCAGATTGTAACAGCCAATGGATACGAGCTGGCTGCTGAAGCAGAAGAGGATACGGAGGAAGACAGCGGGCTGGCCGGTATGGCAACGTATGTAGTAACGGATATTGAGGAGAATCTGGATATTGAGGTTGAACTTCTCGAACCAGAGGAGACGGTTTCTGATACAGCAGCATTTATGGCAGAGATTGACGGAATTACAATTTCAGTGGAGCCGTTGGATGGTGAATTTGACGCTTCGGTAAAATCGTTATCTGCAATTGCTATTGATGATGAAGATACCAGTTCTGTTATTAAAGGAAAATGTGCAGCGGATGGTTACGGGTCGGTTGAAGTAAGGGTATTTGACATAACTCTGGAGGATGAAAATGGACAGCCGGTTCAACCGGGATGTAATGTAAAGGTTTCATTTTCCGGCCTGGATATTCCAGAATCAGTTTCAAATGAGCGATCTGTAGAATCAGATAAAATTAACGTGTTTCACCTTGAGGATCAGGAAAATGATCTAAAAGTTAATGATATAAAATGTGATGTAAATGAAGGAGAGGGGACGGTTGCATTTGAAACCAGCCATTTTTCGGTATTTGCAATAGCATATCCGGATGGCAACGAATTCGGACATAGATATGTGCCAACATCATATTTATCATCTACAAGCACATTTGAGTATAGAAATAATTCAGAATATATAGTAATTGATACAACAAATAGCACTTTGAATCAAGTGCAGGGTGGGTATGATCTTACCGTAGATGCTGCAATCGCAGAAGATGCAGAGGGCCCCCTTACATTTGTGTTGAGTGACGCTTTTATGGAAGCAATGCGCAAATTTGGGGCGGACGATGGAGTCATGCCAACGTATAAATTTAATTTAAATTTAAACCTGACTAATAATTCAAAAATAAAGTATTTATATGAGGCAAACAGCCTATCGGTTCAAACTCCCGAATCAAATGTTGATACATCCTTTTCAGGAATGGATGTGACGATCAAAGGATTTGACGGACAGATAATTGACCGTACTTATGGAGCATACCGGGTTCAAAACAATGCAATAAAAGAGCTGTTTGGCAAAACAAAAATAAGTTTTGAAGACATGCTGACTATTTACGATGTCTTATATGAAAAAGGTTATGATGGCGATTATCCTTTAACGGATTATTATAAGAATTACTATCACACAGATGATTTAAGTACTGTATTTGGCAATTTATCAATGGAAAGTGTGGGTAATAACGGCACATTTGATTTAAGCGGTACAATTGATGAAGTAGCAGCTAAGTATGACGGTACTTATCCCTACTTTGACTTCGCTAATATTTTCACATCAAAAAGTAAACTTGAAGCGCGGCTTTATGAGGTGGAACCGGAGCTTGGAGGCCTTTTATATGACACTTTTTATAAGGAATTATTTGGTGTGACATTTGGTGAGAGAACCGGATATGATACACCCCTTGCACTGTTTATGGATCATGATACCAGCGAATGGCAGAGCGCGGATGCAAGTTTCGCAGATACACTCGGCGATGGATTATCCAGCGGGGAAAGCTGTGACTTTACTCTGGGAATGTTTTTCCATCCCAGAATGGGAAATGCATATCAGGGTTACAATTGTGGATACTATGCTGCAATTACTTTAGTACCAGAAAACACCACCCCTCCGAACCCTCCGACTCCCCCATCCGGCGGAGGCACCAGTGGTGGAGGCGGAGGAGGTACCACCCCGGGCGGGCATCGCGCGACACCGGATACCAACGGACCTGGTGTTACCATTGAACCGGAAGCAGTTCCCTTAGCGCCTCTTCCCGAAGGAGTTACCATTGAACCGGGAGAAGTTCCGTTGGCGCCTCTTCCCAAGACAGGGCAGAATCCAATGGCACAGTGGGTATGTCTGATGTCAGGACTTATGCTTGGCCTGTATGGCTTCCTTGGCAGAAAAAGAGGGGATGACAATGAAAAATAAATGGATAAGCAGTGCAAAATTTAATTTTGGAAGTAGCTTTTAGAAAATAAAACATGGAATATGGAAATCCTGTAAAGACTGTCAGCCTTTACAGGATTTTTAATGGAATGACACTGTTCTTCTGGTGGCAGTCCTGTGGGCCTTGTACTTCATACTGTGTTGGATGATGAAAATGATTCCGGACACCCATCCCCTTATGCGGGATGGAAACAAGGGGAGGTGGGCCTGGCTGGCATTCCTGTCCGTGGGAATTATCCTGACCGGCTTTGTCCTTTATGATGTGAATGTCTGTGGAAATGCAGGGAACTACGGCGGATTGGCACAGTATCTGACGATCAATGACGACTGGGGAACGCATCGCTGGTACATATGGAGAATCGGTATGGAAAGTTATGGGAAGTTTCCCTTTAAACAGAAAATATTTGGTGCAGGACCGGATACATATGGGGCGGTTGTCATGGAAAACCATTATGATGAAATGGTAATGCGCTATGGGGAATTTTTTGACAGCGCTCATAATGAATATCTTCAATATCTGGTGACGGTTGGTTTGGCCGGACTTGTGGCCTATCTGGCATTACTGGTTACATCCATCCGGAAAATGATTCGTTTATCCGGAAAACGGCCCTATGTAATGGCAATTGCCTTTGCCGTAATCTGTTATGCTGCCCAGGCATCAGTCAACATCAGCGTTCCTATCGTGACACCTGTCATGCTGATGCTGCTGGCAATGGGAGTATCCGGGGAGGATGAGGCCGATAAAGAAATTTCGTAAATCAGTAAACTTTTAAAACCAACATAAAAGTGCCACATGCCGGGGAACTGAGGGGCTCATAGCCAAAGGCCGGAAAGAATGAATTACGCCAGTCCAGGATACCCCCTTGAGTATAATCATTGGAATGACAAAAATAGCGGCTACACATTTGGATGATTCCAACAGGATAGAGGACTGTCTTTCTAAAATTACATTTTCTTCCCGACATCTGATGACAATTATCAACGATGTGTTGGATATGTCTAAGATAGAAGAAGGAAAACTCTCCGTAAACCACGAACCTTTTCAACTACAACAGTTGCTGGAACCGCTTGTAGCTACCATTTATGCCCAAGCAGAAGAGCAGGGATTGAAATTTGAATGTGGTATAAAAAACGTTCCGGAAGCAGTGTATATTGGGGATTGTATGCGTATCAACCAGATTCTCCTTAATCTCCTCTCCAATTCAATTAAATTCACTCCAAAAGGCGGTGTGGTTCATCTGGAAGTAAACCCAGCACCTGTTGTTGATGGAAAAACCCATCTCCAGTTCATAACCAAAGATACAGGGATTGGTATGAGCGATGAATACCTGAAACGTATATTTAAACCATTTGAGCAGGCCGACAGCGGCACTTCCCGAAAATATGGCGGAACAGGTCTTGGGATGGCTATTACTTATAATCTGGTTAAATTACTGGGCGGTTCCATACAGGTTGAAAGCAAACTGGGTGAAGGAACTACCTGTACGGTTGTTCTGCCTGTCGATGTACCAAACGAAGGAAAACATAAAAAATGGGAATGGGAGCCTCTCAAAGTGCTGGTTGCAGACCCCGATGAGGACAACTGTAATTATGCTTCCATGCTTCTGAATAGAATGGGTATTCATGCAGACTGTGTAAGTGAAGGACATGAGGCTTTACAGAGGGTGTTTAATGCCCACAAAGCATTACAGGATTATGATATCTGCATGATTGATTGGAAAATGTCATATGTGGATGGTATAGAGGTAATACGCTGTATTCGCGAAAAAATTGGTCCGAAGAAACCAGACATTATAATCTCTACCTACAATTGGGCTGAAATTGAGGACAAAGCAAGGTCAGACGGAGCAAATGCGTTTATCTTAAAACCGTTGTTTGAATCAAGCCTTTATGACATATTAGTATCGCTGACAAAGAATATACTTGGGCAGGAGCCAGAACAGATAGCTCAGTTCATTCCTCCGGAGTTTCCGGGCAGACATTTTCTGCTGGTAGAAGATAATATACTAAACAGAGAAATTGCCATGGAAATCCTTAAGGTGACTGGTGCCGAGATAGACTGTGCTGAAAATGGAAAAGAGGCGCTGGATATATTCCTTGCATCCCCTGGTGGCTATTACGATTTAATTTTAATGGATATACAAATGCCTGTTATAGACGGTTATGAAGCAACAAAGCAATTGCGTGCCAGTAGCCATCCTGATGCTGAACGTGTGCCTGTCATAGCAATGACAGCTAATGCATTTAAAGAGGATGTGGAACATGCATTGGCTGCCGGGATGAATGGACATTTGGCAAAGCCCATTAATGTGGAAATCTTTTATGATACATTAGTATCAAAGCTGAGGTAGACAAAAGTATGATTGTCTACCTTAGAAAGAATCTCATTTAAGCTATACCAAGAGAAAAGGCGGACAGGTGAAAAATAGTTGAGATAAAAAGGAAATACAATCTATCATAATGAGTAATTATTTGAGTCTGTGAAAGTTTTTCTGTAATTAAAGATTTATAAGGTCTTCTATGATAAAATAAAAATCATAGGAGGCCTTTTTATTATGGCAAGAGAAAAGAAATCTGTACACAAAGTGCAAATGACGGATGGAAAGCGAAACATCATCCGGCAGCTTCTTGAGGAGTATGAGATTGAATCTGCCCAGGACATTCAGGATGCCCTCAAAGATCTACTGGGCGGTACCATCAAAGAGATGATGGAATCCGAGATGGACGAGCATCTTGGCTATCGCAAGTCAGAACGTTCCGATTGCGATGACTATCGCAATGGCTATAAAACCAAACAGGTGAATAGCAGCTATGGAAGCATGAAAGTCGAAGTCCCACAGGACCGTAACTCCACCTTTGAACCACAGGTGGTAAAGAAACGCCAGAAAGATATCTCTGATATCGATCAGAAGATCATATCCATGTACGCTAAAGGGATGACAACACGGCAGATCTCGGAAACACTGGAGGATATCTACGGCTTCGAGGCCTCCGAAGGCTTCATTTCGGATGTGACGGATAAGCTTCTGCCCCAGATTGAAGACTGGCAGAACCGCCCCCTTTCCGATGTCTATCCGGTGCTTTATATCGATGCAATCCACTATTCTGTACGGGATAACGGCGTGATCCGTAAGCTGGCGGCCTATGTTGTACTGGGGATTAATTCAGATGGTTTAAAAGAGGTTCTGACCATCGAGGTTGGCGAAAATGAGAGTGCCAAGTACTGGCTTTCCGTTCTGAACGGTTTAAAAAACCGTGGAGTAAAAGACATCCTGCTCCTCTGTGCCGATGGACTGACAGGGATAAAGGAAGCGATAGCCGCTGCCTTTCCAAAGACGGAATACCAGAGGTGCATTGTCCATCAGGTGCGGAATACGTTAAAATACGTATCAGACAAGGACCGTAAGCTCTTTGCGGCAGATCTCAAAACGATTTACCAGGCGCCAACAGAAGAGAAGGCATTAGAAGCCTTGGAGCGGGGCACAAAAAAATGGTCAGAAAAGTACCCGAATTCCATGAAAAGCTGGCACCAGAACTGGGACGCGATCGTCCCCATCTTTAAGTTTTCAACGACTGTACGCAAGGTTATATATACCACGAACGCAATCGAAAGCCTGAACGCCACATACCGGAAGCTGAATCGTCAGAGGAGCGTGTTTCCAAGCGATACAGCCCTTTTAAAAGCTCTGTACTTGTCAACATTTGAAGCAACAAAGAAGTGGACGATGCCAATCCGGAACTGGGGCCAGGTATATGGGGAACTGAGCCTCATGTATGAGGGCCGACTGCCGATGTAAGAGAATCCAGGACCGTTCAAACCAGGCGGGAATCCGCCTGGTCTTGACATATGCAGTATTGTGCGGTATATATAAACCAAGGGCTGAACGCTCATAGAGAAGCTTTCAGCCCTGCCATTATCATAGAAGAGCTGCTTTTACAGAGATTTCTTCACACACTCGTCTGACATAAAATCCCTGAACACCTGCATGGACAGTCTGGAATTCCAGATTAAATCCACTGAGCGCGTATTAAGAAACCAAATCACGAAGTCCGAAACCCTGATTCTCGGTGAAGTGGAACGGGTTCATTTAATACTGGACCAGCACATTCATAATCAGACCATGCATACCGCATTGGCATAGCCGTACATAAAGCCATACTCAAAAAGCCCGGCACACCATAGTGCCGGGCGGGCCCCAGTCTTAAGTCAGTCCATCCTGATTTCATGTATTAATTCCATGTATTGATTTCATGCACTAACCTTCACGTATCAGCCATTTTCCTACCGTATAAAATTCGTTCGTTTCTTTTCCTCTGTCTCAGGCAGCGTAATTCCGGCAGCTTTTCCGGCCTCAATGGATTTGAGCATCCAGGCCATGTTCCTGCCCAATACGCGCATAATCTGCATGCCTTCCTCATCCTTTTTTACATCATCCGGACATTGCCCGTGCACCATATTCCAGTACTGGGAGGACACTACCGGCATCTGCGTAATCATAAAATATTTGTTCAGCTGGTCCAGGGTGGCAGTTGTTCCGGCCCTTCTGGCAGAAGCAACGGCTGCTCCCGGCTTATGGGCAGCAGCACTGCTTCCGGAATAGAAGAAACGGTCCAGGAAGGAGGTGATAGCCCCGCCGGCCGAAGCATAGTGTACCGGTGAACCCACAATCAGTCCATCGCTCTGCCTCATCTTCTCCACTGCTTCGTTGACCTTGTCGTCACTGTAAATGCATTTTCCAAGCTTACCGCATGCGCCGCAGCCCATGCATCCATGGACAGTCCCGCCGCCCACATGCATAATCTCTGTTTCAATGCCGGCCTGGTTGAGCTCTCCTGCCACCTCTGAAAGGGCTGTGTAGGTACACCCCTTCTCATGGGGACTTCCGTTTAACATTAATACTTTCATTTCCTATTCCTCCTTTATGATATTCAGTATATCATCTCTTGTCAGGCTGCCAAAGGATATCGTGCCCTCAGGCACCACTGCATCCGCCAGATGGCTCTTGGCTTCCTGAAGCTTTAAGATGTTCTCTTCTATGGTATTTCTGGTAATCAGTTTATAGACCGTTACCTGCTTATCCTGGCCTATCCGGTGGGTTCTGTCCGTGGCCTGGTTCTGGGGAGCCACGTTCCACCACGGGTCATAATGGATGACGATATCCGCCGCAGTCAGGTTGAGGCCGGTTCCCCCCGCTTTCAGGCTAATCAGGAATACAGGCACCTCATCCTTTCCAAAATCTCCCACCAGCCGGATTCGTTCTTCCTTGGAGGTGGCCCCTGTCAGCATGTGGCTCATGATTCCCTCCTTCTCGAACCTTGTATAAATAATATCCAGCATGGAGGTAAACTGGGAAAACAATAATATCTTATGTCCTCCCGCCACGCCCCTTCGCACCAGGTCCATACAGGTCTCCAGCTTGGCGGAGCTGCCCCTGTAATTGTCGTAACATAACCGCGGGTCGCAGCAAATCTGCCTCAGGCGCATGAGCTCCGCTAAAATCTGGAGCTTTCCTTCCCCAGCCTGGCCAAAACCGCCTGTGCTGAGCTTCTCCTTAAACTTGGCCGCATTGGCTGCATATAATTTTTTCTGCTCCGTTTCAAAGTTGGAATATACCACCTCCTCCATCTTATCCGGAAGCTCCTTTAATACATCCTTTTTTACCCGCCTCAGCACAAAGGGACCTATGAGCCGCTTCAGCCGTTTGAGGGCAGCCCTGTCACCCTCTCTTACGATAGGGATTTCATATTCCCTCTTAAAGAACTGGCTTCCAAAGAGAAAGCCCGGCATCAGATAATCGAAAATGCTCCACAGCTCCCCCAGCCGGTTTTCAACAGGCGTCCCTGTGAGGGCAAACCTGGTCTGCACATCCAGGGACTTCACCGCCCTGGCGCTCTGTGTGGATGCGTTTTTG
>ENA-OQKE01000755-OQKE01000755.1-human-gut-metagenome-genome-assembly--contig:-NODE-755-length-17963-cov-4.090797_pt1 | contig 17963 bp, 13 predicted proteins | sample MGYA00242620_ERZ504787 | MGnify/ENA primary metagenome ERZ504787 (study PRJEB26092, sample SAMD00036349) | human gut metagenome | host: Homo sapiens | study: EMG produced TPA metagenomics assembly of... | reverse complement strand
ACCGAACAACGCATAAACAGAGGTTGCGAAAACGGGAACCAGCAGTGTGTTCAATGAATTGGAAAACATCCGCAGAGCGCCTGCTCTGGCATACTGCTTCTTCGGAGTCAGCAGAGTAATCGCCACTTCACCGGAGGGCTGCTGCAGCGTATTCATACATCCGTTTACAGCATTCAGAATATACAAATGCCATATCTCCAGCGTTCCCTGTAACAGCAGGATACCGATTACAAGGGTTGAGGCAGCTGCCAGACTATCACAGATCAGCATTGTCTTCTTTTTATCCCAGCGATCACACAGGGATCCGGCAAACAGGCCGAATATCACATAGGGGGTGTACGAACAGATGGAAAGCATCGCGCTGACCATAGCACTTCCGGATTGTTGCAGACTCCATATGACAAGTGCAAAGCTCGTCATAGAGCTTCCAAGCTGCGAGCATGCCTGCGTACTCCAGAGTACAAGAAAAACATGCAGGTCTTTTATTGTTTGTTTCATATTGTTCATTTTGACTTTGCTCCTTTTCTACATGAATTGTATACAGGCAAAGTCAGCGGACGAGTCCGTAATCATTGCTCCATGCAAGCGATTCGTCCATCAGACTTTGCATGGAGCTGCTGCATAAGGTAATTTCATAATATCCCTCCCTTCATATCAGACTGTATATAGTCTGAGGAATCATTCAGTCTTTCATAATCGAAATAAGCCCTGTTCAAACATTGTAAATGAACACTCACATGCTATCCGTACAGGCAGCTTACTTCCTTTCCATTATACCACAGCTTCGCGGTATGCTTCCCATAATGTAAAACGAAAACGTTGTATTATAACATAGTTTTCCATATTATCTACATTATTTATTGACAAGTATTTTGTATACTGTAAGCAGCAAGTAGGAAATGCTTGCTAGTATGATAATTCCCCCAAAAGTAAATTCATACTTTCTCTCTTTCATTTAAAACTGATAATAATAGAAGCGCACTGTTCCCCCAAGCAGTGCGTTTCTATTTTCTTATTCTGCCAGACGATTTTTAATATCATCATGAACAAAACAGAAAATGCAGTATTTGAAAAAACGAAATGTTCAAAACAGTACGTGATTTCAACTACATAATTTCACATAGTTGCGACATATTTTTCAGATAACATTTTCGTATACTATAGTCAGCAAGAGGAACTCTTGCCAAGTATGATAATTTCCCCCTCAAATGAAATTCATACTTTCTCCCTTTCATTTAATTTTATAATTCTAAAAGAAAAAGAACGCACCCCCTCAGCGTTCTTTTTCTTTTATCCGCGTTTATTGCCAATCCACGTTTATTGCCGAATTGATTTCTCATCCCTGCACCCTTTCCTACCGGCACCATCGCGTATTGCTATCAAAAACGATATGCATCGCTTTTGCACATGGACAGGATTCAGCGGATGATTCTTTCTGTATTGCATCATACTGCTGTCAAAGAGATTGATTATCTCATACCGGATACAAGATATTGCAGTGCTTCCCAGACAACCGGTATTAGCAATGCCGGCAGCAGATTACCTATTTTCATCTGTTTACCGAAAAACAAATTGATTCCAACACCAAAAATCAGTACATTCCCGACCAGCGAGAGATTCCGGATGAGCGTATCACTGAACAACGGAGAAAGGGTTCCGGCTAGAATGGTGATGGCTCCCTGATACAGAAAAAGCGGAACGGCCGCAAAAACTACGCCAATTCCAAGGGCAGAAGCAAAAACCATGGATATGATACCATCGAGAATCGCCTTTGTAATCAGCATGGAGGCATCGTGTGTCAGTCCATCCTGCAATGCTCCCACAACAGCCATCGCTCCGACACAGATGACAAGCGCATTACTCACAAATCCTTCCACAAATTTATCATCCCTGCTTTTTACCATACTTTGAAGACGATGAGCCAGCCCCTCCATGCGATCTTCCAAACGTAACAGCTCTCCGGCAACTGCACCAATCCCCAGTGAGCAAATCAGTAGTAGTGTACCGTTCGCCTGCAGGCGTGTACCATCCACTTGCATCATAGCGCTTATCGCTCCGCTGATACCGATAAACAATGTGCATAAACCAAGTGAGCGCATGAGCAAATCGCGTACACGAAGCGGTAGTCCCCCCTTAACCAGCATACCGATCGTCCCTCCGATAATCACGGCAGCTGCATTGATCACTGTTCCCATAACGTTCCTCCTCTTTTTTCCTATAAATGTACCATTCCACAAAAGGAAAGTCAATGAAATCTCCGACAGCTTCCTATGAAACTGTTTATTACAGACCTGTTCAAGAAAGGGTAGTGCGACGCGCAGGAACGTATGAAGTGATGAAATACCTCCCCCATTCCCTGGAATTGAACATGCTTCCCATATCCTATCTCTGCTGCAGACAAAAAAAGATTTCTCATTCATGATCTGCACCATGGAATGAAAAACCTCTTATTTCAGCTCATTATCACAGATACTCAACAGTGGTCTGATTCTTTTACAGCAGCTGATTCAGTATATTTGCAAGCTGTGTCTTTGGCTGATAGCCGGAAATCTGCTTTACTGCTTCTCCGTTCTTGAATACGATCATGGTAGGAACCGACATGATACCAAACTTCATTGCCAGATCGCCTTCCTGATCAACATCAACCTTGACTATTTCCGCTTTGCCCTTCATATCCTCTGCCAGCTCCTCCAGTACCGGAGCCAGCATTTTGCATGGCCCGCACCAGGTCGCAAAGAAATCTACCAGGACTACACCCTCTTTTGTTATTTGTTCAAATTCTGCTTTATTTATAACTTTCATAATCTCGTACCTCCGACTATCCACAGTATAGCACATTCTGCCAAAAACATGCACGAAAATGCTCATACTGTGAAATATTTCTGCAATGCCTCCGCAATTCCATCCTCATTGTTGCCGCTACTAACCTCATCCGCCGCTGCCTTAACCTCAGGCATCGCATTCCCCATCGCAATACCGATACCTGCCGCCTGCAGCATTTCAATATCATTTTCGCCATCACCGAATGCCATCACATCATGCATGGGAATATCCAGCATTTCCGCCAGTGCTGTCAGACCGCTTCCCTTTGTAATCCCCAGCGGCATCAGCTCCAGCCATTTCGGTGTTGTCAGTCCCAGCCAGTAACGATCCTGCAAATCTCTTTTTGCCTGCGCACTTACTTCAGCCATGACATCCTCATGGTAGGCAACACTCACCTTGTTGATACTGCGGTCAATTTCTTCCCACGTATTGATATAATGAATCTTCGGGTAGCCCTTTCGGTTATCCGCCAGAAGTGCAAAGGCACCTCCCGTCCACGGGTAATCATCACTAAGCTTGTGCTTTTTGCGATATTCCGCTTTTTCCTTTAAGACACTTTCCGGATTATAATCAAACAGTCCGTCATCAAACTGTGCCATAATTTCAACATCCCATTGCCGGAAATATGTAAAAAGCTCTTCCATTTCACTGCGTCCCATCTGCTTGCGGATATGACGTTTTCCACTCGCAAGATCATACAGAATTAAACCGTTGACCTCCAGTAAATAGCCTCCATAGGCATCCATATGCAGCTCTTCGGCATATTCCATAAGCTTGCAATAGCTTCTTCCGCTGGCCAGTACAAGACGTACCCCCTGCTTCTGCACACGCAGCAGCAGCTCCTTGGTTCTGGAGGAAATCCTGTTATCGCTTGTCAGCAGTGTTCCATCCATATCCATTACAATCATTTGTATCATACTATCACGCCCCTTATGAATAGGATTATACAATGAATATCTTCAGAAGTAAAATCATACTGGAAGAAGAAAAAAAAGAGTGCTATACTAAATGCACAATGGGGAGGTACTGCAATGAAAATACAGAAAACGAATGCCATGCGTATTCTGGACAGCAAGCAGCTGTCCTATGAAGTGCTGAGCTATGCACATGGAAAAGAGGCTGTTGCAGGTCTTGATGTAGCAAAGCAGCTGGAAGAGAATCCGGAGCAGGTTTTCAAAACACTGGTAACGGTTGCGAACACGAAGGAATATATCGTCTTCGTAATTCCTGTTGCACATGAGCTGCATCTGAAGAAATGCGCAAAGGCTGCCGGTGTAAAATCCGTGGAAATGATTCATGTGAAGGATATTAACAAGATTACAGGCTACGTCCGTGGGGGATGCTCCCCCATCGGTATGAAGAAGCAATTCCGCACCTTTGTACACGAAAGCTGTACAGGGCATCCTACCATAATGTTCAGTGGCGGGAAAATCGGTGTTCAGATCAAAATGCAGCCGGATGAACTGTTAAAGCTGATTCATGCGGAAACAGCAGATCTCATCAGTGAAGCTTAATGCTGTCATGCTCCATGGCAGCTTTTTTCATAAAAAAGGAGAGCTTACTCCCCTGATGTAAATACATATTTATCCAGCGCCTTCGCGATTCCCATCTGATCATTGGTATCGGTGACATCCCATGCTGCCTGTTTCAAGGAATCCATAGCATTTCCCATAGCGATGCCGTACTTCACGGTTTTGATCATTTCCATATCATTTTCCGCATCTCCAAACGCCATCATTTCCTCTGTGGAGATTCCCAGCTTCTTTCCAATACGCAACAGCGCACTCGCCTTGGATACCCCCTTCGGCATAACCTCAATCCAGGCAGGACCAACCTCCAGCAAGTCATAATCCTTCAATTCCCTACGAAGATGCGGCAGGTGCTTCTTGAAAAAGGAGGCCGTCTGTATCAGTACAAACTTATTCACATCCTGTGTAATTTCATAGTCTGCATCCTCCAGTGGAATGAAATTTCGCTTTCCCTGATTAAACCCGTAATCCATCGGCCGCCCAAACACGACACTGCGCACCTTTTTCATTGCCTTCAGACGCTTGGATATCAAATCATAGAAATCATATCCGCAGCAGCTGATGACCTCAAAATTATATTTCATTCCCAGTGCCATCACTTTCTTTGCGTCATTGCCGTCCAGCACCTTATCCACATAATATTCCTTTTTATGAAAATCATAAATAATCTGTCCGTTAACCCCTGCAACAAAATTATCACCTCTGTGCTCAAGCTCCAAGGGCTCATATACAAAATCAATACCACCCTTATCCCGTCCGGTAGCTATCGTTATGGAAATCCCCATCTCCTGTGCCTTGATCAGACGTTTTTTGGTTTCCTCATCAATTGTCTTCTGCGTGGTCAGCAGCGTTCCATCCAGATCCAGTGCTATCAGTTTTATCGCCATGTTCTACCTCTACTTTCTTTATCAACCCTATTATAGCGAATATAGAAAAAAAGTAAACCTGAAATCCCTGTAAAGAAGCTCTGCCAACCGTAAAGAAAACGGACATCTCTATTGAAATGTCCGTCCCTTTATTTTATTTCGCTAATTTAGCAGCTGCTGCCTCATCAACAACAACGACAACATCTTCATGATTCTGCAATACGCTTGCAGGACATGCCGGATCAACCGGTCCGTTGACCATAGCTGCAACAGCATCTGCCTTGTTTGCGCCGGATGCGACAAGCAGGATTTTCTTTGCCTTCATGATGGTCGCAATTCCCATTGTAATTGCATGTGTCGGCACCTGATTGATATCATTATCAAAGAAACGCGCATTATCAGAACGTGTTTTTTCTGTCAGCTCAACGATATGCGTTTCCTCTGTAAACGGTGTACCCGGCTCATTAAATCCGATATGTCCGTTTCCGCCGATTCCCAGAACCTGTACATCCACGCTGACATTTTCCATAGCCTTTTCATAGCCTTCACAGTCTTCCTTCGTACTTCCATAAGGTACATGAATCTTGTCTTCCGGTAAGTCAATACCCTTAAACAGGTTTTCATGCATGAATGTCCAGTAGGATTCCGGGTGATTTCTGTCGATTCCAACATATTCATCCAGATTGAAAGACTGGCACTGTGCATAGCTTGTTCCATTGTCCTTATGATCCTGAATCATGTTCTTGTACAATCCAATTGGACTGGAGCCTGTTGCAAGACCTAAAACAGCATCCTTTTTGTTTGTGACAACTTCCTTCATAACAGCAAATGCTTCTTTGCTTACTGCATCGTAATCTTTCACTACAATAACTTTCATTTTCTTTTCTCCTCCTGATATTACACAGTAATATCATACCATTTTAAAAGCATGTTTTCAATGTCAGAACATACATATCCTGTACTTCCAGCCGATCGCTGAGCACCGGCTTCTTGCATTCCATATACGATTACAGATGGTAGCCGCTTTTTTCCATGCCGGCGTTTGTTTTGCCTCTGCAGTTCAGATCCCGGTTCCTATGGCAACAGATTTCCGGCTGCAACATAGATGGAATACCATTCCTCTCTGGTCAGCGTAATGTCACAGGCTTGTACAATCCCTTCAATGCGCGCGGTATTGACAGAGCCCAGAATTACCTGCATTTGAGCCGGATGGCGGAGCAGCCATGCTGCCGCAATCGCACTGCTGCTGACCTGATATTTCTTTGCTAGTGCCTGAATCCGTGCATTCACCTCGGGAAATTTCGGATTATCGAGGAACACACCTTCAAACATGCCATACTGAAACGGTGACCAGCACTGTATTGTAATATCCTGCAGTCTGCAATAATCCAGTGTACCGTTATCACGGTCAATACCGCGCTGGTCAAAGGTATTGACATTGACACCGGCATCAATCATCGGTGTATGCATGACACTCAGCTGCATCTGATTGATTTCAATCGGCTGCCTGCTGTATTTTTTCAGCAGCTCAATCTGATAGGGATTGTGATTACTGACGCCGAAATGCTTCACTTTTCCTGAGGTATACAATGCATCAAAGGCCTGTGCTACCTCCAGCGGATCCATCAGGGCATCCGGACGATGCAGCAGCAGATAATCGAGATATCCACATTGCAGACGCTCTAGAGAAGCATCCACACAGCGAAGTATGTAGTCTCTGGAAAAATCATAATGTGTTGTTTCACTGCGATGGATACCGCATTTTGACTGAATGAGCATATCCTTTCTTAAAGAAGGCTGTGCCTTCAATACCTTACCAAACAGCTCCTCACAGACTCCTTTTCCATAGATATCCGCATGGTCAAAGAAATTGATACCGAGCTTTAAATCCTGATGAATCAGTTCCTCCAACTCGTTTACGCTCATGGCATCAATACGCATACAGCCCTGTATGATAGCCGGTGCCTGTGTACCCGCAATGCTTATGCTTTTCATATGCTAGCTCCTCCTCTTTATCAGTTGCCTTCATTATACTTCTTTTTCCTGTACGTGAATACAGGAAAAGCTTTTTTCAGCAATGGAATTCTTATTGCATAGGAAGCAGAGCATTAACGCGGATACCATTTCATTCCTGATTCTGTACTTTGCCAGCTGAATTCAGAAAAGGGCTCCCATTGCCTGCCAAGCCCTTGAAATCTCAATTGCCGGAAGCAGCCCCTGTGTATGAACGCACAACTGCCTCTTTCTGTCCTTCATCCGCAGCATGATATCTGTTCTGCAAGGAGCAGGGTAATTAAAACAGTCTGTAGGTTTTTCATCACCGCATGAAAATCGCTACTGCCACGGCATGGAAAAGGATATGCAAAGAGCCTTCCTCCTATCCCATATCCGGCTTAGGAAGCACGCTTTCTGCATATCCCTGTTTTTTTAAAATACCTGAATTGTATATGCGGTTGTGAAAGTTTTTCCTGCGGAAAGTGTCATCATTCCCTCACGATGGGAGAAGTCTTCCTCCACCCTTGAAAAGTCCGCATGGCCGTACCACGGCTCCAGACAGATAAACGGCGCATTCTTTTTCGCTGTCCAGATTGCCAGATACGGATAGCCGCTGATGGAAATGCGCACACCGTGGTTGTTCGGTCCGGATAATGTCAGATAGGAGCTTTTCATCCCCTGATAGATCAGCGTCGCATATTTCTCGATTTCCTCATAGCTGCAAGGTATCGTCTGCAGCTCCACATCCTCCAGCGTATACGGTTTCTTCTTTTCAGGATCAAACACCAGCTGCTTCAGCTTCTCCGGATTCGAAAAACGCATGGTATAGTCCTCAAACGCCTCTCCCTCGCACAACGGACAATTGAAGCCGGGGTGCAGCCCGAATGTAAACGGCATTTCCCGTTCTCCGGTGTTCGTGATACGATAGGTTACCGTAAGGGTATCATCCTGCAGTGCATAGCCTACCTCATAATGAAAATCGAAGGGGTACTGCGCTTTTGTTTCCGCACTGCTGTCAAATGCCATGATGACCTCTTTTCCATCATCGCGTACACAGTCGAGCGTCGCATAGCGAACCAGACCGTGATTTTTCATTGCATATGTTTTGCCATCCATTTCATAGGTGCCATCCAGCGTATTGCCTACCAGAGGAAACAGACCTGGATTTTTCCCTGTCCAATAATCCGGATGTCCCTGCCACATATACTGAATGCCGGTTTCCAGATCGGTAAAGCTTTCAATTTCTCCACCCTTCGCAGTGAAGGTCACCTCATAACGATTATTTGTCAATTTCATACTGCCTCTCCTCTCTCAGTTGTTCATGTCTATTATAGCACAACAAAAAGCAGATTCTCCAGAAACTGCAGGACTTCTCCTATATCCATTCCATCTCTTTACAGAAGTGATATAGTCCATCCTCGTCAATGGAACCGCAGACATAATCCGCGGCCGCCTTTGCTTTAGGATTTGCATTCCCCATAGCAATGCCGATGCCTGCGGCCTGCAGCATCCCCACATCATTGGCACCGTCACCAAAGCATGCAATCTGTTCAACCGGAATATCCCAATGTGCAGCCATCGCCTCTACCCCTTTGCTTTTATCTACGTTTTCCGCTGTGATTTCCAACGTATTGGAGGAATGTGTTACAATAAAGGCATCCTTCATGAGCGCAATGATTTCCTCACGCTGTTCTCCGTTTTGCGGATAGGCAAGCATATTAAACACTGTTTCCTGCTCATAGGGCTTTACAACGGGCATATTCAGATACAGCTTGAAAAACTCATCACGGATATTGTGAGGACAAGGTGTTGTCAGACAGTCATTGTCAAAGGTGGAGTACCGCACAGGTATGTGCCTTTGTTCACAGTAGCGGATGAGCCGCTCCACCTGCTTCTGTAACAGGGGAAAGCTGGTGACAGTCTCCTCTTTGCCCATGATGAGTGCTCCCCCATCAAAGATTGCAGCATCAAATGCAAAGTCCCGAAAAAAGGCCGGAAGATTACGGACCTCATAACGACACCGGCTTGTAGCGATACCGATACGGTATCCGTTTTCCTTCAGGCGGTTCAGCGTCTGACGGGTGGTTGCAGGAAAATCATGAATACGATGCGTATACAGCGTATTGTCCACATCAAAAAATAAAGCTTTTATATGTTTCATATACAATCCCTCATTTCATAACGCTTATCATTATAGCATGATAAAGGGATAAAACAAAAGAAGCACCTGGGGAAGTGCTCCTTTTGCTGTTGCTTATTATTTATTTAATAGAAAGGAAAAGTATGAAAAATTTTCTGAGGGGAAAAATTCATATCTGCAGGATCCCTCCTGCATGCTTACAGTATACCGGAAAGTTATATTTTAATTATGTAGAGAACTTGTAAAAATGTGTGTTCTTTCAAGTGCCTGAACCCAAATTATGTGAAGCACATGCAAAAAAGGGCTGTAGAAAGATAAATGTGAAATTCTCACGGTTTTGCCAACAAAAAAGGTGCCTTGGGGGAAGCACCTTTTCTGTATATGGTAATTAGTATTTTGAAAGGGAGAAAGTATGAAACACTGTTGGGGGAAATCGTTCATACAGGCAGGATACCTCCTGCCTGCTGATAGTATACAAAATGTCTATCAATATATTATGTATAGATCATGGTAAATTATGTGGAAAGCATGCATCGGCAAATCGGTAATCATCATTTTTAATCTATTTCATCCACCTGAGAATGTCCTCCCGTTTATTTCCATCAGTGAAGCAGTTCCTGCTTTGATTTTTTTTACTATTTTGCCTTCCATTTTCAATCATACTTGAATAACGGTATCGAACGCTTTCCCGTGAAGACCTGATCTGTGCTACAGCTATCCCTCCGGTAAGGGCCGCATAAGGCTTATGGCAACAGCATGCATTTGGTTATATTTCATGACTCCCTGTGCAAACGTATGAATCATCAGGAATCTGTGCGCTTTTCTTTGGTTAACAAAAAAGATGCCTTGGGGGAAGCATCTTCTCTGTATATGATAATTATTATTTTGAAAGGGAGAAAGTATGAAATAATTTTGGGGGAAATTGTTCATACAAGCAAGATACCTCTTGCTTGCCTATAGTATACAAAATGTCTATCAATATATTATGTATAGATCATGGTAAATTATGTGTAATTCAGCAAAGCTAACCCCAAATTATGTGAGCATTGCCGTAAAAATACTGAAGAAAGGGAATCCTGCGGATTCCCATCTGGTTTCTATTATGATTAGAATGCTTCTTTTCCTCTTACGTAGGTCATTTCGACGGAGTAATCATCATTCAGTACAACGATATCTGCATCATAGCCAGCCACAAGCTTACCTTTGCGATCATCCACATTCAGATATCTTGCCGGATTCAGCGTACAGGAGTTGATTGCATAATCCCAAGGAATCATCGCCTTTTCAACAAGCACCTTCAAGCCCTCATTGACCTTCAGGGTAGAGCCCGCAAGACTCTTTGCGCCGGTCAGATGTGCACTGCCATCCGGATACAGCTCAATTTCATTTCCACCGAAGAGAACCTTTGTCCCGACCGGCAGACCTTTTACCATTAACGCATCCGTAATCATGATGGTATAATCTCTTCCCTTCGCCATGAACAAATCGTTTAATGCATCCGGTGTAGAGTGATTTCCATCACAGATAACCTCACCGAAGGTATCACGGAAACGCATAGCAGCTCCTACCAGACCCGGCTTGCGGTGATGGAACGGTGTCATACCGTTAAAGATATGCGTCATGGAAGTTGCTCCGTTGGCAATTGCCATACCCGCTTCCTCAATCGTTGCCGCAGAATGTCCGATGCTTACGCGGACATCGTTTGCTGCACAGTATCTTGTCAGTTCGAAATCCTCGTCACGCTCGGTAGCCATTGTTATAATTTTAATCAGTCCGTCGGCAGCCTTCTGATACCGTTTGAACTGCTCAACATCCGGTTTTACAATGCACTGCTCCGGCTGTGCTCCCTTGTATACCATATCCAGATACGGTCCTTCAAAATGAATTCCGAGGATTTCCGCTCCCTCATAGCCATCCGCTACGACCTTTGCGACATTTTTCACTGCCTTGGTAAGTACCTCCTCTGTCTGTGTGATTGTGGTAGGACAGATTCCGGTAACACCCTCCTCGGGAATGTGTTTCATCCAGTTTCGCAAGCCTTCTTCTTCTGCATCATTGGTGTCAAAGCCATAGGCACCATGTGTATGAACGTCAATGAATCCAGGTACAATTCGTCTTTCACCATAGTCCTTGTCAGCCGGTTTAGCGCCATAAGCCAGAACATTTTTGATTTTTCCATCCTCCAGCTCCAGCTGGGCTTCGATGAATTGACCGAGTACCCATATTCTCTTACTTTGAATAATCATGAAATAGCTCCTCCTTTATTGATATCTTTATTATACTACCCGAATCTTTTAATTTAAACGGGTTTGCAACTTAATTTTCAATTCGTGTACCGTTTCTGCTAAAAACTGCAAATAATGTCACTTATTTAATTTGTGAATAAAAAAATTAAATAAGTGGACATCCTCCCTATATCATATTAAAATAGAAACCAGAGGTGAAGGAAATGAAACAAGCAATACAAATGAAAGAAAATATGTACTGGGTCGGTGTTCATGATTTCAATTGCCGTCATTTTCACGGTGATCTGTTTCCGATTGCAGAAGGGACGACCTATAATTCCTATCTGATTGTCGATGAGCAGGTGACACTGATCGATACTGTTGAGGAAGAATTCTATGATACGATGATGGAGCGTATTCGTTCGGTAATCGGTGAGCGAACCATTGACAATGTTATCGTACAGCATGCAGAGCCGGATCATTCCGGAGGCTTCCTGAAATTTATGAAGGATTATCCCAATGCCAGACCGTATGCCAGCAATGCCGGTGTGAGCATCATGCTGAAGCAGTATTTCAAAAGCTATGATTTTCAAAGGGTGAAAACCGGTGATACCTTGTCCACCGGGCGCTATACGCTTACGTTTGTGGAAATGCCGATGATTCACTGGCCGGATAACATGCTGACCTATGTCGCAGAGCAGAAAATTGCATTCTCCAATGATGCGTTCGGACAGCACATTGCAAGCTATGATATCTTTGATGATGCACATGGTGCTGCCAAGTGTATTGATCGCGCAAAAGATTACTATGCAAATATCGTGATGCCGTATGGTATGCAGGTTGCCAATAAGCTAAAGCAGATTCAGGATATGAATCTTGACATTGATATGATTGCCCCGGCACATGGTATTATCTGGAGAAGCTACCTGCCGGAGCTGTTTCAGGCATATGAGGATTTTGCGACCTTCAAGGCGGTTGATAAGGCGGTCATCGTATATGAAAGTGTCTGGAAGCATACACAGATGATGGCTGAGGCGCTTGCTGAGGGTATGGGAAGAAACGGAATCTGTGTAAAAATCTTCAAATGCTCAATGACCTCCCCCGCAATCATACAAAAGGAGCTGCTGGATGCCAAGGCGGTTCTGGTCGGAAGCGGGAATTACAACAATGCCATGGCGGGAAGCATTGCGGCTTTTCTGGAAAAGCTCATCACCTGCAAGGTGAAGAATAAAAAGGGCCTTGGCTTTGGTTCGTATGGCTGGGCAAATCTTGTCACAAAGGAAATCAATGCCCGACTGGGAAAGGCAGGAATCACACTGCTGAATGATGAGATCGTTTCACAGAATTACACGCCGAGTGAAGCGGATTTGGACGCACTGATGGAGCTTGGTAAACAGATTGCAGAAGAAATTAAAGCGATGTAGTATTGATTAAATTGAAGCTATGTATGCTATAAAAAACAAGGTTTCTCACAAACGACACCTTGTTTTTTATATGTCTTCATATCTGCATAATGGATAACAATACATTGAAAGTCAATCAAAACAGGTATTGTACAGTTGGTAGATCACATAGCACGTCGATTGCGAATTGTAGCTATCCAAACGCACTTTATGATTTTTTACAAGCTTTATTTTTATAATCAGAAGCTGTTTTCTCCCAATACATTACCCTTGACAATACATCGCTTAGATACATCTTGGTGAAACCTTAAAATGCTGTATTTATCGAATCCTATGCTTATTTTTTTCGCAGTTGTTTTACTCCTTTGCGGATATAGCGCTGTTTATTGTGCTTGCCCTTCGCAAAAAACAAGCCAAAAATAATCAATACGACGCCTCCCGCCGCTCCCAGCACATACTGGACTGTATCGTATTGTGCCTCTTTAGCAGCCTTCCCATCGCTCCACATATTTATCTTCTCTTTTTTTGCTTCTTTCTCCAGCGTTTGCAACTCCTTCGTATATGCATAATCACCATACAGATACTTCACCTCTGCCAATCCCCGTTTTACAAGTTCCTCCTGCAACAGGACATCATCCACATACACCCATGCTAGTGTACGTCCATATTTATCCAGCTTTTCACTGCCGTCATCATATTCCAGCTCGATCGTTTCCGCAGATTTCAAAGCATCACACACATAGGCGCTTGCCTCTTTACCATAAGGCTCCTTCGTTTTGGTATACTCAGGTGCATTGATTGCCAGAAAACGAACGGTTGTATCTTTGCCGTCGATTTTAAAATGTGCAGTGTCTCCATCTGTGCATTTACCAAATTCAACCTCTTCTCTCGTATTTGCTTGTACCGGTAACATTGCCATGATTGTAAACAGGCAAAAAAACATAATTTTCTTCATAATAACCTACCATTCCTTATAATATCTTCTTCATAAGTTTAATTATAATGAAAATTCTGTCGTTCTCAAGACTTGCTTTTTATTTTGTATATATCAATTTAATCCATTATCCGAATCGCAAATTAGACAAAAGACAAGAAAAGATGCGGGAATCACGGATAATGAAAAAGATTATTTTTCTGTTGCCCCTAATACCGTCATTATCAACTATGAATTGTTCTGTTGAAATTGACAATATTCACTTCCTTTCACATCAACACTCAACTATTACCGTCTGTTTGAATACAAAATCTCATTCTTTGATTCCTCCAATCCAAAAGACAACTACCGTAACTTGATAATTGCTTATATTTCTACAAGTAAGAAAAGACAATCAACTTCTTATTTGAAGTCAACTGTCTTACTCATGTCTTATTCATTTTTTTATCACACAACAACATCATTTATATCATGCCATGTAAAATGCGGTTTTGCTTATAAATACAGCTGTTTCCGCTTGTAAATGCATATAGTCTCCTGCATTCTGTATCAATCTTGTCAGATGACAGACTTGTTATTCACTCATAAGCTTGCTCAACTGCCAAAGTGACCCCCCCACTTAAAAAGCGGTGGAGAAATCTAAAAGATTTTCACACCGCCCTATTTGGAATGCTCCGTCAAAATTGTATTACGTCAGTAAATATTCATATAAAAGCAATTATTTATTACTTAACGTCCTCTTTTTCTTTAATACCGCTAAGATAGCGATACCTAATGTACTCATTGTGAACATTAAAGCAACTATTCCTATATTTGTCATATCTCCGGTTTTTGGTGTATCTGTCTCATTTGGCTTCATCGCATTATCCGGCTTTGTTATACTTCCCGGCTCCGTTGTATTATCTGGTTTTATAGTATCTGGCTTTGTTATATCATCTGGTATCGTTGGTGTATCTACATTCTTTTCCTTGACTGTTACCATAATTGTTTTGGTTGTACTTGCCCCCTTACTATCTGTTACTTTATATGTTACTTCATAAATTCCAGCTTTGTTTATATTGACAGAATTACTCCATACCTGAATTTTATCTGTCAACATTCCGTCTTCTTTATCTGTAGCGATAACATCGTTTAATGGGTCAAATACATCTCCTACAGTTAAGGTTTTATCACAAACTTCAATCTCTGGCGCATGGTTTATTGATGATATGTTGGGAACAACCTCGACAGGTATCATCACTTCCACAGTTTCATAATTCACCGTATCGTCTGGTGTATATGTTGCCTTAAATTTCTGTGTTCCTATTTTATCAGCAGTTTGTGTTTTATCTGCCCATGTAAAACCTTTAGGAAGTTTTACGGCGGCAAGTGTTTTCCCCTTACCGATTACCAAATCATTTGGCAATGTATAACTTGGTTTTGCTTTATGGATAGTAAATTCTTTCCAAGCTGTCTCTGCACTTTTATGTGTATCGTTTTCAGCAACTACGGCTTTCACTCGATATATACCTGCATTTGTAGGAACATCGTTCATATCACCCCAAGTATCTCCCTTTTTCTCTTGGTAAGAAAACGTAACATCTCCTGCACCGTCAGTTACCGCATAATCATTTTCAGAAATTGACACAGCTTTTCCGTTATAATCCTTATCTAATTTAAACTTGTCCTTGAAAGAAACAATAGTTTCTTTTTTCTCTTCCCATTTGACATAATACAGTTTATTCTTTTCAAATATTTCTATAGGATTACCTGCTAATAATTTATTATCAAACCACCCCTTAAAAGCATAACCGTTTCTAATAGGAGTAATTAATTTATCAGATTCAGGCATTACATTCTTAGGCAATGTTCCTTCGTTTAAATGACCAACTAAATAATTAGGCGATATAAAATCATCCACTAATTCTCCGCCAACTATATAATATGAATTATTATAAGTAATAACTTCAGCTTCATTTCCATTACTGTCAATACAACTAAAATTTGCACTGCCTTTACCTTCTGCTACTCCATTTTTATCGTCATTTATTATTTTCCACCATGCTTTAACTGTAGAATTATTCCCTGATAAGTTTAAGTTATATTTTAAATTGTCATATTCTAATTCGAGGCCTTCAGGTATAATGAAATCTCGTAGAGGCAAGGCTTGTGTTTGCTTAACATTCACATTTATATTAGAATGTTTTAATGTTAATTTTCTAGTGTTGACCGGGAACATATCATAACTTATAACTGTTACATTTGGATGTCGTATAATTGCATCTACATTATTTATATTAAGATTCTCTACTACATTATCTCCATATATATTCCCGAATAACATACCAGAATACGCATATATTGGATAACTGCAGTTGTCTATTGTTAAATTTGAAATTTTAGCATTTGCTACTTGCCCAGAAATTATTCCTCCATACCAATCACTTAAATTTGGATTTGCAGTACAATTTTTTATGCTTATGTTAGAAACTGTCCCCGATAACGCTGTCGATAGGAAGGAGTAGAACATTACATTTGAATTCTCTGGTGAAGTTATTTTAGAATTTTTTATAACTATATTACTCAATTCCGATGTATCACTTACCATTCTCCCAACAACAAAAGTAGGACCATGTTTTAAAGAATTTTCTATCCCATCAAATACAGTATTAGTAATCACACCATTTTCTCCAAGTTGCATAAAAACCCCGGTATATCGTCTATTCCTCTTATCACTATCAATAGCAGTCATTTTTAAATTCTTTATGCTAAAACCTGAACCATCAAAAACACCGCAGAATGAAGGTCCAACTCCTGCTTCTCCTTGTAAATTCAAATGTCCTATTGGAATCCATGTTTGTCCATCATTATAAAAATTTCCACCTTCTTGAAAATCTTCTTCTGTGAACACAATATCATTAACTAATTTAAAGTATCCATTGATAATTGTATTTCCACTTTCATCTGTTGTTGTATGAGTTCTTATTTTATCTAAATCTCCTCCTGTTGATATCATATGAGGTTTATTCTGTGTACATTTATCACAATTTTCCCAACTTTCTTCTGCAGTTTCTTCATCTAGTTCTTTTATGCTCAATATTTCAACATCAGCTGGTATATTTTCTTCTGGTAAAGGTATTTCTCCCTCTATTGAATCTTCTTCTGGCAATATAGGTTCTTCCAAATCATTCTCTACTGTTTTTTCCTCATTTTCAATTGCATTTGCAATTTCTTGTGCATAAACAACAGTTGGCAAACTACCAGATACAGAAGAAACCGTTATTGTAGCTGCAACAGCCATTGTTAATGCTAACTTTTTCTTGTTCATAAAACATCTCTCCTTTCTGTTTTCACAAAAGAAAATTCATTAAAGAATACACAAAAAGCACAATCCACCATTAGATACAGTGATATTGTGCTTTTAATTTGTATATAAATTTTTGTACGTCAAAAAGGGCAGACGTTACCTTATCTGTCTGTCTGTCTGTCTGTCTGTCTGTCTGTCTGTCTGTCTGTCTAGTATGCAGTCTCTGAACACAGCTGTCAACCCCTTTTTTTTAATACTTGAAAATTTCATCTCTTTTTTCTTTTGTTTACCTACATTTTACACCTTTTATATTCTTTTTCAAGATAGAACCTACAAAAAATGGGAAATAAATTTGAGGTAGCTGAGAAAAAATCTTAAAAGAATTAATGTAAAAAATTCTCTTGTATACATCTAAATACACAAATACAGATTTTAAAATGAGGTAATATCGATACGAAAAAAAGATAATTTCTAAAAAAATATGAATACATTGAAAAGCGGAGGAGTTAAGAAAGTTTCCTTATTTTGCGTAGATGTCCTTATCGTCTTCAAAGAGTCATAGGTGCGGTTAATACAAAGACCGCATATAGCCGTTTGGATCATTTATCAACTCCGAAGCAGCAATCACTTGTAAGTCATGAGCATATCAAACACAATCACATTACATGCAATTGAAGAATTACACGGGAATATAGCAAAAGATGTGTAAATAGTAAAAAGCGGGTAAGAATGTAGATACGAAACATACTTACAGGAGGAAAA
>ENA-OQKE01000753-OQKE01000753.1-human-gut-metagenome-genome-assembly--contig:-NODE-753-length-18025-cov-27.426231_pt1 | contig 18025 bp, 20 predicted proteins | sample MGYA00242620_ERZ504787 | MGnify/ENA primary metagenome ERZ504787 (study PRJEB26092, sample SAMD00036349) | human gut metagenome | host: Homo sapiens | study: EMG produced TPA metagenomics assembly of... | reverse complement strand
CATACGATTCCTCTTTCCGTTTTTCCTTTTCCGTCCGCGCCTTGCCGTAAGCGCGTTGTATCCTATCCCATTATAGCTTTCTGCTGCCGGAGTTTCAACCTCCCGTCATGGCAAGCCCTCTCAGGCGCTTGCGCGCCAGCTCTCCCAGAGGGAGAGCCATTGGCAGGCCGGACAGGTTTTTGCTGGACGAGCAAAGTTTTATTTTATCGGGAACTGTAGTGCCTTGCGGTCTCGATTCACGGCAGCTTTACAAGGCGCGCTTTTTCAGAAGCCTCTGCCCGCGTAAGCGAGGCCCGGCATTTTGCGCCAGCATACGCTTCCAGCGTCCAGTGCAGAGTGTCCCGGCTCGCCAGTGCCTCTCCCTTTGGGAGAGGTGTCACCGAAGGTGACGGAGAGGGCTGCCCCCGTAAGCCATGCAAAAAGAGGGCCGGACGTTTTTGTCCGGCCCTCTTTGAGGTCAGCGCTTATTCAGCCTTGGCCTCCGGTGCTGCCGCAGGGGCGGCAGCCGGGGCGGCGGGCTTTGCTGCGGGAGCAGCGGGCTTCACCACGGGCTTCGGGGGATACGGATCGTCCTTCAGGGGGAAGAGGATGATCTTCTTCGGGCACTTCTGGGCGCACATACCGCAGCCCTTGCACTTGTCGTAGTCCACGCGGGCCACGTTGTCAACGACATGGATCGCGTCGAACTTACAGGTGCGCTCACACATACCGCAGGCAATGCAGCTGGTGGTGCAGAGCTTGTTGGCGACAGCGCCCTTATCCTGGTTGGAGCACATAACGACAGGCTTGCGCGGGCCGCCGACGTCGATCATAATGACCTTCTTAGGGCAGATGTTAGCGCAGGCACCACAGCCGGTACACTTGTCCTTGTCCACCTTGGCGACACCGTCCACGATGTGGATGGCGTCGAACTTACAGACCTTGGTGCAGTCGCCCAGACCGATGCAGGCGAAGGAGCAGGCCTTGGGGCCGCCGTACAGGGCAGCAGCAGCGGCGCAGGTCTGGATGCCCTTGTAGTCGTAAGCGGGCTTGCAGTGCTCGGAGCTGCCCTGGCACTGGACCACGGCCTTCTTCTCCACAGCGCTTGCCTCACCGCCCATGATCTTGGCGATGGCAGCAGCAGCCTTGGGGCCGCCGGGAGCGCACTTATCGCAAGGCACGCCGTCCATGACGACCGCCTTTGCGTAGTCGGCACAGCCTGCGTAGCCGCAGCCGCCGCAGTTTGCGCCGGCCAGACAGCTGGCAACTTCTTCGATACGGGGGTCTTCCTCAACTGCCATGAACTTGGCAGCGGCGACCAGAATGATTGCGCCGACAGCACCGACGATGGTGCAGAGGATAACAGCAGATGCGATATTCATAATCCTGTTCCTCCTTTACAGCGTCACGTTAAACAGATTCTCAACGATGCCGCCAAAGCCCATGAAGGACAGGCTGGTGATCGCTGCGGCCAGCAGAGTGATGGGCAGGCCCTTGAAGGGAGCCGGGGGATCACAGGCCTCCACGCGCTTGCGCACGCCGCTGAACATGACCATAGCCAGCATGAAGCCGACGCCTGCGCCGATGGCGCAGACCAGAGCCTCGATGTAGGCCGCGCCGAAGCTCAGAGCCTCGACGTCTGCGCCGTAGTCATCGACGACCAGAATGGTGACAGCCAGAACGCAGCAGTTGGTGGTGATCAGGGGCAGGTAGACGCCCAGAGAGTTGTACAGCGCAACGACATACTTCTTCAGGAAGATCTCGATGAACTGCACCAGAACTGCAATGACCAGAATGAACACGATGGTCTGCAGATAGCTCAGACCGGCGGGGTCCAGAACAAAGATCTGCAGCGGGAAGGTCACAGCCGTAGCCATGAACATGACGAAGATGACAGCGCCGGACATACCCACAGCGGAGTCAAGCTTCTTGGAAACGCCCAGGAACGGGCAGATGCCATAGAACTTCACCAGCACGTAGTTGTTGACAAGGATCATGCTGAAGAAGATAGCAGCGAGTTTGACGAGCATCTTATTAGCCCTCCTTCTTCAGATTGTCGATGTCGCAGCAGCTCTTGCGCTCGATGCGCGCATCCAGCTTGCCTTCCAGCCAGATACAGCCGGCCATCAGGACGCCGTAGCAGAAGAATGCGCCGGGAGCCTGAGTCATGATGCTGATGCGGGCGATGCTGTCGGGCAGGACCTGGAAGCCCAGCCAAGTGCCGCTGCCCAGCACCTCGCGGATGGTAGCCATCAGCACGACGGTGAGGGTGTAGCCGATGCCCATGCCGACGCCGTCCAGTGCAGAATCGACCACGTTGTTCTTGCAGGCGAACATCTCGGCACGGCCAAGGATGATGCAGTTGACGACGATCAGGGGCAGGAAGACGCCCAGTGCGGTGTACAGGCTGTCCATGTAGGCGTGCATGACCATCTGGACGATGGTGACGAAGCCTGCGATGATGACGATGTAGCAGGGCAGATGGACCTTTGCGGGGATCACGTTGCGCAGCAGCGAGATCAGGATGTTGGAGCAGACCAGCACGAAGGTGAAGGCTGCGCCCATGCCCAGTGCGCTGGAGACTGCCGTGGTAACTGCCAGACAGGAGCAGGTGCCCAGGACCAGACGCAGAACGGGGTTCTCTTTGATGATGCCGTTGGTAAGGATGCTTACCTTGGACTTGTTTTCAGATGCCATTTCTTACCAACCTCCTTTATGCCAGCTCGTTGTAGCAGTTGACGCAGTCGTTGATGGCGGCGAACAGTGCCTTAGAGGAAATGGTCGCGCCGCTGTATGCGTCAAAACCGCCCTGACCGATGGCGATATTCTGGGTGCCGTCCATGCCGTTGAACTGGGCAAGGAAGGTGTCGGTTGCGACATTGGAGCCGATGCCCTTGGTCTGAGTGGAAGCGTCCACCCAGATGCCGGTGACGGTGCCGTTGGTGTCAAAGCCCATGATGACAGACAGCACGCCGCCGTCGAAGCCCTTCTCCTCAGCCTTGATGGCGATGCTGCCATCCTCGGCCTTGACGACGCCGGTGACGTTCTCGGTGGTGTAGCCGGTCACTTCTTCCAGCGTCTTGGCGTCAGAAACGGTGGGCATGACGTCCACGTAAGCTGCCAGAGTGGCGGCCTTCTGGTTTGCTTCGATGATAGGCGCAGTAAAGGAGTTGACCAGGGCCAGCAGGAAGCTGACCACCAGTGCGATGACGCTCAGCACGACTACCGGCTTTACCGTGCTTTCCCAAGTAGACTTATTCATTTGCCAGCAGCCTCCTTCTTAGCAGGTTTGACATAGCCATACGGCGTCTGGCGGGTCATATCATTGATGTACGGGACCCACAGGTTCATGAACAGCAGTGCGAAGGACACACCCTCGGTGTAGCTGCCCCAGTAACGGATGGCGAAGGTGATGACGCCCAGAGCCACGCCGTAGATCAGCTTGCCCTTCAGGGTGAAGGGGCTGGTGACGTAGTCGGTGGCCATGAACACAGCGCCGAACAGCAGGCCGCCGCTCAGCACAGCCACCAGTGCAGCGTGGACGCTGTGGGTGGCGATGAGGTAGAACACGAACATGCTGCCAACGTAAGCGGCAGGGATGGCGATGCTGATGGTCTTGGTGACCACGAGGTAGATCAGACCCAGCACGATGGCCAGAGCGCAGGTCTCGCCCAGAACGCCGCCGTGGACGCCCATGAAGAGGTCCAGCAGGCTCAGCTTGTTGGGGTCAGCCACAGCCAGAGGAGTCGCGGAGGACAGCTGATCGACCGCCGCATCTGGGAACACCCAGTTGTTCATCGCGCCGGCAAAGCTGACGAACAGCACGATACGGCCCACCAGAGCGGGGTTCGCAAAGTTCATGCCGATGCCGCCGAACAGCTGCTTGACCACGATGATGGCCGCGAAGTCGCCGATGAGCAGCTCACCGATGGGCATGCCCACAGGCACGTTCATGGCGAGGATGATGCCGGTGACGACGGCGGACAGATCGCTGATGGGGTTTGCCCTCTTCATCAGCTTGCAGTACAGCCACTCGAAAGCCACGCAGGCCGCGACGGACACTGCGGTGACCAGCAGAGCACGCAGACCAAAGATAATGGCAGAGGCCACGACGCACGGGGTCAGGGCCACGATCACGTTGGCCATCAGGCCGGTGGTCGTCTCCTCAGAGCGCAGGTGCGGGGAGGCCGAAACAATAAGCTTCGTATCCATTACTTATTGCCTCCTTTTTTGATTTCACCGAGATAGAATGCCTTGGCCAGACCCATCATCTGGGTGCAGGGACGCTTGGCCGGGCAGACGAAGGTGCAGGAGCCGCAGTTGAAGCAGTAGTCAACATGCAGCTTGCCCAGCTCCTGGACGTCGCGGGCGGCGTAAGCCTGGTTGACCTCCACGGGCTCCAGACCCATGGGGCAGTACTCGACGCAGCGGCCGCAGCGGATGCAGGGGTTGACCTGCGGGGGCTGTGCGGTCGCTTCGCTCAGCATGATAAGGCCGGAGGTGGTCTTGGTGGTGGGGTAGCTCAGGTCACGCACGGCGGGACCCATCATAGCGCCGCCGGCCACGACCTTGCCCAGAGTGACGCCGCCCTTGAGGCCGGCAGTGTTCAGGACATCCTCGTAGGAAGTACCCACGGGGACGATGAGGTTCTGGGGCTTCTCGCAGGCATCGCCGTCCACGGTGATGACGCGGCTGACCACCGGCATACCGGTAGCCAGATACTTGCCGAGGCTGGACACGCTGGTCACGTTCATGACGATGGCGCCGGCAGCGGCGGGCAGGCCGCCGTGCGGGACCTCGCGGCCCAGGCACTTCTCGATGAGGATGAGCTCTGCGCCGGTGCCGTAGACGCTGGGCAGGGGCTTCACCTCAATGGCGGGCTTGTCCTTCGTCTTCTGGCACAGCAGGTCGATGCACTCGGGCTTGTTGTTCTCGATGCCGATGACACACTTCGGGATGCCGGTGTACTTCAGCACAGCCTCGATGCCGCGGACGATGTCGTCTGCGCAGTTCAGCATCTCCTGGGTGTCGCTGGTCAGCCAGACTTCACACTCGGAGGCGTTGATGAGCAGGGTGTCCACGGGGTCCTTGGGCTGCAGCTTGACGTCCGTCGGGAAGCCTGCGCCGCCCAGACCCACCAGACCGCTCTCCCGCACGGCGGCGAGGAAGCTGGCCTTATCGGTCACTTCGGGTGCCTTCACGGCGGGGTCTACGGTCTGCTTGCCATCGGTCTTGATGACCACAGAGTCGCACATCCGGCCATTGGACAGACGGAACGGCTCCACAGCCGCCACGGTGCCCGAGACGCTGGAGTGGATATTTGCAGACACAAAGCCGCCAGCTTCACCGATCTTGGTACCGACGAACACCTCGTCGCCCTTCTTCACCAAGGCCTTGGCGGGAGCGCCGATATGCTGACTCATCAGGATGCGTACCTGCGCGGGCAGAGGCATCGGGACCGGTTTGCTTGCAGCAGTTGCCTTGTCATGCGGCGTATGCGCGCCAAGCGCCGCACGTTTCAGCTTGTTCAACATGGAATCAAATCCCCCATTCTGCTTGAATTGCTGTCCCCACGCCATGCAGGCGCACTGGTACAGGGACAGTTGCTGCTTAACATGTTTATTGTATCATTTTGCGGTGGGAAGTCAACGACAACAAGGCCAAAATGATGGAAATTCCTTAAATTTCTTGGCTGTTTTTAACGATTAGCTGTGACTAACCTCCAATTTTTTCGTTAGTATCGCACAACTTTTCCCAAAGTCCGGTCGTTTGCCTTTCCGGGAAGAATATGTTATACTACAACCAAACGAACACGCAGGCGCATCCCGCGCCGTGCGGTCTGAGCCGTCAAGGAGGTTCTACCATGAAGTTTCTGAAAGTAATGCTCGCTGTTTTGACCTGTCTGGCTGTCACGCTGACCGGCGTGCTGCTCTTTGTGGACAAGCACGGCCCCCGCTATATCCAGATCGACAACAGCGAAGACTGAGCCTCGCATTTTTGAAACGCAGTCATCCCCCAGCCTGAACGGTGTGCCGCCCGGGCTGGGGGATGTTTGGCTTTTACGGCCTGTGCCGCCTGCTGAGAATGCCCCCGGATACAGAGCATCCGGGGGCATTCTGTCTTTTTAGTAATCCTTTTCGCAGCCCAGCAGGAACTTCATGTACGCGAAGGTCCGCTCCTGCCCGATGTCCCGCACCATCTGGAGCAGCTTTTCCAGCAGCGCTCTCGTCTCGGGATGGAGCAGATAGTGGTCTTTGCTGTGCTCATAGTACTCCCAAGGGGAGGCGTCGGTGTACCTGCCGCCCAGATAGATCTGGCTGGCGGCCACACGGTCGCAGACCATCTCGCAGACGTACCGCAGAGGGATCTTCATGCCGGTGAGGCCGGCCTTCGTGGTGCTGTAGTCGATCCAGTATTCGAGGTGATGCTTGTTGCGGCCCTTGTGGTGGAGCCATGCCGAGGTGTAGCCCCTGGCCTCCCGCTCCGCCTCATTGGGGCTGTGGTCGCCCTGATAGTAGATGCAGCCCGGGATGAACTCGGCGGGGCTGTACTTGCTCAGATCGTGGGCAAGGCCCTGCTCGTAGAGCCCGCAGGCAAAGCAGTATTTCATCACCAGCAGCTTGTGCCGGGTGATGGTCTCAAAATGGCCTTTGATGTTCATGCGTTCCGCCACCTCACTGTCACTTTTCCCTCTTTGAGGTTCCGCAGATCGCCGCTCTCCGAGAAATCCTCCCGGTCGCGGGTCAGGCTGGGGTTATAATAGGGGTCCTCCAGAATATCCGCCTTGCCGTGGACGTCGTAGAGCCGCTGCTGCTCGGCGGCAAAGCGCGCCGCCTTGACGGGGTCTTTCTCGTCGCCGCCCCGGCTCTTGCTCTCGTAATGGGTCAGCTGGGCGTAGGGCGTCCACACGATGCGATAGCCCTTGTCCCGCACCCGGAGGCAGAAGTCCACATCGTTGAAGGCCACGGCAAACTTCTCGTCCAGCCCCTTCACCTCGTCCCACACGCTGGCCCTGACCAGCAGGCAGGCACCCGTGACAGCGGAGAAGTCCTGCACGGCAGCGGCGCGGAACAGATAGCCGCTGCCGCCCGCCTTTTTGTACTTATGGCTGTGGCCCGCGTAGCCGCCCAGACCCGTGACGACGCCCGCATGCTGGAGCGTCTCGTCGGGATAGTAGAGCATCGCGCCGCAGATGGCCGCACCGCCGGGGTGGGCGCACTGCCGCAGCAGCTCGGTGAGCCAGTCGCCGTTCCGCACCTCCACGTCGTTGTTCAGCAGCAGCAGGTACTCGCCCTGCGCCGCCTTCCGTCCGAAGTTGTTGATGGCCGAGAAGTTGAAGCCCTTTTCCGGCCAGGTGACCACCTTCAGGCCCTCGTACCGCTTCTCCGCATCCTTATAATAGGCAAAGGTGGCCGGGTCGGTGGAGTTGTTCTCGATGACGATGACCTCGAAGTTGTCCCACTCGGTCTTTGACCAGATGCTGTACAGGCACTTCTCGAGGTCGTCGGTGTGGTCTTTGTTGGGGATGAGGATGCTCACCTTGGGGTCGCCCTCGATGTCCCACTTGACCCGGTAGGTGCTGGGGAAAAGCCCATCCTCCACCGTGCCGGTGCGCCCGGTGCGGCTCAGATGGTCGGCCAGCGCCTTTTTCGCCGCCGCCGCCACATAGGGCTTGGCATCGGTGCCGCCGGAAGTAGAACCGGCATGGACCCGCCAGTAGTAGAGCACCTGCGGCAGATGAGCCGCACCGCCGGTCTGTTCGATGAGACGGAGGAAGAGGTCGTGGTCCTGACTGCCGTCGCACTCGGGGCGCTCGCCGCCCAGCTGCTCATACAGCGCCCGCTTGAAGACCGCCAGATGGCAGATGTAGTTGCAGCAGAGCAGATAATCCGGGGCATAATCGGGCTTGAAGTGTCCCACCATCGGCTTTTTGATGTCCTTGGTGAAGAGCGCCTCGTCGCTGTAGAGGAAACCGTCCGGCTCACCCTTTTCGCGGAGCTGCAGGACAGCCTTCCCCATCGCGTACATGGCGTGGGGGGCCAGCACATCGTCGTGGTCGGCGAGGGCAAGATATTCGCCCGTCGCCAGCGTCTCGGCGGCGTTGGTGTTGGCGGCGATGCCCTTATTTTCGACCTTTTTGTATACGATGCGTTGATTTTTCCGCTGATATTCCCTTACGACACGCTCCACCTCGGGGTGGGCGTCGTCGGAGGCGTCCGCAAGGCAGAGCTGGCCATTGGGGGCGGTCTGGTTCACGAAGGAGTCCAGAAATTCCCGCAGGTAATTTTCGGGCGTATTATACAGCGGGGTCAGGATGGAGATGGTGGGCAGGCCGCAGTTCTCAGCGGTCTTGCCGACCATTTCGGCGGCCTGAGCTTCCAGCACCTTTCTGCCGGGCAGATAGCGCGCCCGCTTGCCGAAGAAACGGCGGCGGACAAAGCCCGCGCCCCGCTTTACCATGGTGGGCAGGCCCTCGTCTTTCGTGAGCTGGACAGCATAGCCCATCAGCTCTTTGGCGCGTTTGAGTCGTACATTCATAGTTTCTTATGCCTCGCCCCGCTGCACAGCCTTGTAGGCGTTGCAGACGGTCTCGGTGTCGCCGTTCATCTTGAGGTGGCCGTGGCTCAGCCATGCCACCTTGCTGCACATGCGCTCGATCTGCTCGATGGAGTGGGACACCAGGATCACCGTGGTGCCGCCGGCCATCAGCTCCTTCATCCGCTTTTCGCACTTCTGCTGGAAGAGGAAGTCGCCCACCGCCAGCACCTCGTCAGCGATGAGGATGTCGGGCTTGGTGATGGTGGCAATGGCAAAGCCGATACGGGCCACCATGCCGGAGGAGTAGTTTTTCAGCGGCACATCGAGGAAGTTCTGCAGCTCGCTGAACTCCACGATCTCATCGAACTTCTCGTCCAGATACTTGGGCGAGAAGCCCAGGACCGTACCGTTGAGGTAGATGTTCTCCCGGGCGGTCAAGTCCATGTCGAAGCCCGCACCCAGCTCGATGAGGGGGGCGATGGTGCCGTTGACGGTCACTTTGCCCTTGCTGGGCTTATACACGCCCGCAATGGTCTTGAGCAGGGTGGATTTGCCCGAGCCGTTCAGGCCCACAAGGCCGTAAAAATCGCCGGGCATGATGTCGAGGCTCACGTCCCTGAGGGCGTAGAACTCGTCGTACTGCAAGCGTCCCTGCACCATGGCAAGGAGGTATTCCTTCAGGCTCTCGTGCTTTTCGGTGGAGAGGTTGAAGCACATGGACACATTGTCCACTTTGATGATAGGTTCCATCGTTCTCTCCTCCCTCTTATATATGCAGCACGAAGCGGTCCTGTGTCTTGCGGAACATCTGGACGCCCACCAGCATCGAGATGAGGGCGCAGAGGCCGCAGACGAGGAACATGTTGATGTCCAGCGGGATGCCCCACATCAGGGTGCGGCGGAAGCCCGTGATATACCAGTACATCGGGTTCAGCTTGATGATCTGCTGCATGTTGAAGCCGCCGATGGAGAAGGTCATCTGGGTGGGGTCGTAGAAGATGGCGGAGAAATAGAGCAGCGCCGTGATAAAGACGCTCCAGATGTGCATGATGTCCCGGAAGAACACCGTCGCCGCCGCGAGGAAGAGGCCCACGCCGAGGCTGAAGAAGAAGAGGGTCACCAGCGGGTAGAGGGCTTCAAACACCGTGAAATGGATGGGGCTGCCGGTGAACACCATGACCAGCGCCAGCGCCACGAAGCTGAAGACGCAGTTGACCATGGCGAAGCAGCACTTTTCCAGCGGGAAGACATATTTCGGGATATAGACTTTTTTCAGCAGGGAGGCCGCGCCGAGGACGCTGCTCATGCTGGTGGAGGTGGCCTCGTTGAAGAAGTTGAAGAGCAGCTGGCCGCACATCAGGAAGACCGGGAAGTTGTCGATGCCGCTGCCCCGCATATCCATCAGGCTGCTGAACACTGCCCAGTACACCAGGCACATGAGCAGGGGGTTGAGCACGCTCCACACCACGCCCAGCACGCTGCGGCGGTATTTGAGCTTAAAGTCACGGCTGACGAGGTTCCACAGCAGATAGCGGTAGCACCACAGGCCGTTGAACATTGCCTTGAGTTTTTTCACAGGCGATCACCACTTTTCAAAATACTCGAACTTCTGGGCGGCAAAGGGCTCATGGAGCTTGTCCTTGGCGCTGGTCTTGTGCTCGCAGCCGCAGTCGGGCCACTGGACGTTGACGGTGGGGTCGTCGTAGGGGATGCCACCCTCGCTGGTGGGGTCGTAGACATCGGTACACTTGTAGCAGAACTCGGCCACATCGCTCAGCACGAGGAAGCCGTGGGCAAAGCCCTCGGGGATATAGAACATCTTCTTGTTCTCCTCGGAGAGGGTCACGCCCACCCACTTGCCGAAGGTGGCGCTGTTGGGGCGGCAGTCCACGGCGACGTCGTAGACTTCGCCCCTGGTCACACGCACCAGCTTGCCCTGGGTGTGGTTCTTCTGGAAGTGGAGGCCGCGCAGCACGCCACGGGTGGAGCGGCTCTGGTTGTCCTGCACGAATTCCTTGTCGATGCCGGCCTCGGCGAACTGGTCTTTCTGGTAAGTCTCCATGAAATAGCCGCGATCATCGCCGAACACCTGCGGCTCAATGACGACGACACCGGGGATCTCAGTCTGCGTAAAGGTGAATTTGCCCATAATTATTTTCCTCTCTGTTTTGTTTTATCACTTTTTGTCGTTTTGTAGAAGCAGTTTTCGTAAGCAGGGTGCGCCGAATGACGAGGATTTTTGCTCCGCAGGCAAGGCGATTTTCCGCAGCGATCCTTGGTGGATTGCAAGGGAAAGCAACGCAGTATGCGGGCAAAAAGGCCATTCAGGCGGGGTGCAATGCTTATAAAAACGGCTTCTGGTATATGGAAAAGCCTTTTGCGGCTTTTGCGCGATCTTTAATGTTTCGAGGGCTTTTGCTTTTTGGTTTTCCGGAGGCGCACCACCCGCATCACGCACAGCGTGGCACCGGCAGCAGCTGCGGTGCAGGCCAGCGAGATGGCGATGAGCATTCCCGCCGTCCTGGCAGGCTTAACGTCAGAGGCCGTGTCCAGCTCTCTGCCCGCGTTCGCTTCCAGCAGCGCATCCAGCCCGGTGAGTACCGCCGGGACCCGGACGCTCGTCGATTCCTGCTTATCGCCGCCATTGACGGTATACACCGCGTACACTTCCGGCGAAGTACCCAGAACGTATCGTTCGGGCAGCTCCAGCGACACCGAGACGTCCCCCGCCGTCACGCCGTCGGCCAGCAGCAGCCGGACGCCGGGGTCGGTGACGGTCACCTTGCCCAGCGTTCCGCCGCCGCCCACGACTTCCACCTCTCCGGTCAGGCCCTGGGAGGGCAGGTCGGTGTAGCCGGTGTAGCGTGCGAAAGCGTAGTCCAGCAGGGTGCGGACGTCGTTGTACTTATCGGTCTTCATCTCGCTCTGCATGGTCACGCAGATGAGGCGGACGCCGTTCTGTTCCGCGAGGCAGACGTAGCTGTAGCGGGCGATGTTGGTGTAGCCGATCTTGGAGCCGCGGATGGCCGGGATGTAATACCGGCTGCAGCTCAGCCGCATTTTGTCCTGCTGAGAGAAATAGCGGGTCACCGGCTGGACATTCGTGGGCGCCATGGTGTACATCTCGAGCCGGGTGAAAATGGTCTCAAAGCCCGGCTGGGTCAGCGCCCAGCGCAGGATCTGGGCCATGTCGTAGCAGCTGGTGTAGTGGTCATCGCCGCTGATGCCGTGGGGGTTGGCGAAGTGGGTGTGCTCGAGGCCCAGCGCCTGCACTTGGGCATTCATCGCGGCCACGCCGCCCTCGATGGTGCCGCCGCCGAAGTATTCGGCCAGCAGGTTCGCGCCGTCGTTGGCGCTGGCGATCATAGTGCCGTAGAGAGCGTCCTGCAGGGGGACTTCCTCCCCCTCCCGCAGGGCGATGTGGCTGGAATCGGTGCCTGCGAGGGAGTAGACGTCCTCATGGGAGACTGTGAGCTTCACGCCGTCCCAGTTTCCCTGCGCCTTCTGGCAGGCAAGACCCAGCGTCATCACCTTGGTGATGGACGCCGGGTGCAGTTCTTCGTTCATATTCTGCTGTGCCAGCACGAGGCCGGTGTCTGCATCCATGATGCAGTAAGCCTCCGTCGTGGTCAGGGCCGGACCCACCGCCCCGGCAGACAGCGCCGTGCAGAGCAGGAGCAACGCTGTAAAAAGTGCAGCGAGGTATTTTTTCATTCGATCAATTCTCCACAAATCTTCATAGATAAACTTAGTATACCACACTTTCCCCTGCCTGAAAAGACGCCTTTCATCCACACGGACATTGCAGCACCGGCTGTAATTGCCGCCCTTCCAGCGCCGCTTCCAGCGTCTGGGGCAGCAGCTCGAACCGCGCCTTGAGGCTCTGGGGCTTGGTGTTGGGGTCATCCTGCCCGTAAGGCACAAAATAATAGTGCTTGCGCTGGTAGAGCCGGGCGATGTTCTCCCCGGAAGCGCCCAGCCCGTCGTTCGTCGAGACAGCGATGACGACGGGACAGCCCACCCGGAGCAGACTCTTCGCCGCCAGCGTCACCGGCGTGTCGGAAAGGCCCTCGGCCAGCCGGGCCAGCGTGGCCCCCGTGCAGGGCGCGATGACGAGGGCGTCGGCCAGATGCCGCGGGCCGAGAGGCTCCACCGCCTGCAGGGTGTCCAGAACCGGACGGCCCGTCAGCCCTTCCAGCTGATGCCGCCAGCCGGAGGCCCGGCCAAAGCGGGTGTCCTGCCCCGCCGCAAAGCTCATCACCGGCAGAAGCTCCCACCCCTGCCCCCGCAGCGCACGGGCCGCATCCAGCGCCGCTTCCAGTGTGCAGAAGCTGCCGCAGACCGCAAAGGCCGCGCAGCGTCGTTTCTTCTCTATCATGATGCTTCCTCCCTCTGCCCGATCATATCGCACACCGTCTGGGCCACCGCCTCGCCTGCCGTCTCGGGCGCGCAGGCGGCGGGCAGGCTCAGCGCATGGATGGCTCTGTGGCCCAGCCGCCGGGCCGCGTCGAAGTCGGTGCCGCCGGGGCGGGACGCCAGATCTACGATAAAGCTCTGCGGCCGCAGCCGGGCCAGCACTGTCTCGCTGAGCACCGGCGCAGGCACCGTGTTCACCACTGTATCAAAGGCCGGCGCTATCTGCCCGAGCCGGTCGATGGGGACGCTCCGCAGCCCGAAGCTCTCGGCCAGCGCCCTCTGGGCCGGGCGGCGGGCCGCCGCCGTCACCTGCGCTCCCAGCGCCGCCAGCCGGACGCCCAGCGCCTGCCCCACCGGCCCGAAGCCGGTCAGCAGGATGCTGCTGCCCCAGAGGGTGCGGCTGCGCTCTTTCATCAGGATGCCGATGCACCCTTCCGCCGTGGGGATGGCGTTGCGGATGGTCAGCTCTTCCCGGGCGAAGTAGTCTACCAGCTCTACCCCGGCCTCGGCGGCGATGGCTTTCGCCTCTGCCGACAGCATCCCGCCCAGCGCCAGCGTACCGGGCCTTGCGGCCCGCAGCAATTCGGCCAGCGGCGTCCGTGCCGCGTCCAGCGGCAGGGGCAGCAGGATGTAATCTGCCACCGCTATCATCTCCGGCCCGCCCACACTGTACCCGGCCCGGGCCAGCGCCCGGGCCGCTGCGGCCTGCCGGGCGTCGCCGCCCACCACCGCAAAGCATTTCTTTCCTTCCACTGCAAGGCCCCCTCCCACATGCTCGGTGTGCCATCCTATGCAGGAACAGACTAAAAGGTTTTTATGAATAACGCAAAACGGGGCAGTCACAAGACCACCCCGTTTTGTATTTCTTATGTAAGTTCCGCCAGAGCCTTTGCTCGAACCGCCTGCGTCGTATTCAGATACAGGTAATATGCGTTCAGAACATCTACAATGGCCTGCCTGTCGTTTTCCGGCATCGGGCACTCGACCAAATCAGGCTTGGCCGTGTTATATTTTCCAAATCGGAGACTTACTGCATCGGACTCTAGCATATCTATCAGGACGTCAATATCCTTATCGAGATCATCCTGATCTACAGCAATCCGTATAGCCATCTCTTCTGATTTTTCCACATTCTCTGAGTTTATAACTGTTTTATTCTTTACAATGTCCAAGAACGTATCACTATTGTATGTATACCTATGTTCATCCGTATCTATTTCGACAGTATCTACACCCAGATACTGACTGTCTATATACATAAACCCCATACCAAGCATCGGATCCACAGATGGGCCAAATATGTAAATGAACGGGGCCACACAGCTCTGGCCCGATTCCTCATTTTTGTTGCAGTACGGACTTGTTATCGCCAGCACATCTCCAATCTCTTCATCTTTCGCGTACTCAAGCTGAAGCTTTTCTAGCGCTTCGCTCAGTTCTACCAGCTGTTGCTCCTCGTCTCCTATGACATTTTCCTTTTCAGCTTTTCGGAATTTTTCGTATACTTCCTCTTTCTTTTCTACCTTTTGCTCAACTGCCTGGCTACTACTTATATTTTCTTTCGCCTGAGAATTGGTGTTTTCTGTTCCTGTTGAAGAAGTATTCCCACATGAAACCAGCAAAACTAAGCTAAGACTCACCAAAAAGCATTTTATTGCCGCTTGCTTTTTCATATTGCCTCCTTTCGCTTGCTCTATCCGCATCATGCCAATGCTTTTCGTAAGACTTCTGGACTCACTGACCTCATAAGGTCATATGCGTTCAAAACATCTGTAATCTCCTGTCGATTCGCTGCCGTCAGAATATAATCGTACTGTGTTGAGTCTCCCCACGGCGCGTGTCCTTTGAAACGAAAAATCGTTTCCTCTGCACTCAGTGCATCCCTGAGCAGAGCAATATCGAAATCCTCTGCAAGAGTTGCCAGCATTTCCATTGATTTTACTTTTCCAGAGCTTATTTTTGCGTTCTCCCTCATTGAATGGTAAAACGCTGGACTGTCATAAGTGTATTTGTTTTCATCTGCACGCACAACAATAGAATCTGCCCATATAAATGTATCCCCAGTGTAGTGGTACATAATTACCATCCACGGCATCTCATCCTCATCGTCTACACATACCACTGGACTCACGTTACAGTCACCCTTATCTATTTCTTGGAAAACATATGGACTCGTTATCATATAGTCACCCTCGACTTTATCATGCTTCACATCCAACTTTGATAACGAATCCTTAATGCCCAAAATCTGCTGTGCTTCCGCCAACACTGCAAAATTAGACACCTCTGCCTTTGTCGCATCATCCAACTGACTGTATGCATCGACTGCTCTTTCTACAGCACTGCGGTTTTCACGCGTAACCGTTCCTATCTGAGCAATCAAAGCCTCCACTTCCTGCACCGAAGGCTCTGCCGCAAAAGCACTGGTCGGCGCAAGCATTAGCAACATCATTATAGCCACAAAAGCCGCTACAAATTTCCTAAACATCCTATATTTTGCTCCTTTCTCATCAAAAGGTGTCTGTACTTTTATTATACCACAGTCTTTCGCACTGTAAAGATTTTCCATTTTGTCGTTTTGTGCAAAAAAGAAGCCTGTTATCGGGCATCTTGTCCAATAACAGGCTTCTCGTTTACGATTTTACTGCCTCAGCGGCCGCAGCTCTCGCCGCTGCAATGGTCGCAGTCCTCTTCCAGCTTGCCCACGATGGGTTCCGGGTCGATGCCCTGACGACGGTAGTAGTCGGACAGAGCGGACTTGACGGCCTGCTCAGCCAGAACAGAGCAGTGGACCTTGATGGGAGGCAGACCTTCCAGAGCCTCGACAACGGCCTTGTTGGTCAGCTTCAGGGCCTCGTCAACGGTCTTGCCCTTGATGAGGTCGGTGGCCATGCTGCTGGTTGCGATCGCAGCGCCGCAGCCGAAGGTGAGGAACTTGACGTCAACGATGACGTTGTTCTCGATCTTGAGGTACATCCGCATGATGTCGCCGCACTTGGGGTTGCCGACTTCACCCACGCCGTTTGCGTCGGGGATCTCACCCACGTTGTGCGGATGTGCAAAATGCTCCATGACCTTTGCGCTATACATACCTGCCATTTTAGTTTTCTCCCTTCAGGCTGAAGTGACGGGCCGTGTTCTGGCCCTGCAGCCACATACAACTCATAGCACGACGGCGGGGAATGACTTCCTCCAGCACATCGCACAGATATTTCGCTTCTTCCATCGTGTTCTGCGGGCCAAAGGTGAACCGCATGGAACCGTGGCCGATCTCTTCCGGCACGCCGATGCTCAGCAGCACATGGCTGGGGTCAAGGCTGTCGGAGTTGCAGGCAGAGCCGGTAGAGGCGCAGATGCCGTGCATATCGAGGTCGAGCAGGATGGTCTCGCCCTCCAGACCCGGGAAGCTGATGTTGACGTTGCCGGGCAGACGATGCTCAAGGCCGCCGTTCAGACGGGCCTCGGGGATGTTCTTCAGGATGCGGTCGATGACGTAGTCACGCAGCTCCTTCTCGTGGGCCATGCGCTCCTCCAGATGCTCGGTCGCCATCTCGAGGGCCTTGCCCATGCCGGCGATGCCGGCGACGTTCTCCGTACCGGCGCGGTGGCGTGCTTCCTGGCTGCCGCCGTCGATGAGGTTCTGGGGCCAGATACCCTTGCGGCAGTACAGCGCGCCCATGCCCTTGGGGCCGTTGAACTTGTGAGCGCTCATGGACAGCATATCCACGCCCAGCTCCTTGACGTCCACGGGGATGGAACCCACAGCCTGAACCGCATCGGTGTGCATCCAGACGCCGTGCTTGTGGGCGATCTCAGCGATCTCCTTGATGGGCTGGATGGTGCCGATCTCGTTGTTGGCCATCATGATGCTGATGAGGGCGGTGTCGGGGCGGATAGCAGCCTCGACATCCTCCGGGCGGATGTAGCCCTCCGTGGTGGGCTTGATATAGGTGACCTCGAAGCCCAGACGCTCGAGAGCTGCCATGCTGTGCATGATGGCGTGGTGCTCGAAAGCGCTGGTGATGAGGTGCTTCTTGTTCTGGCGGGCCTTGGTGAAGGCAGTACCCTTCACAGCCCAGTTGTCGGCCTCAGAGCCGCAGCCGGTGAAGAAGATCTCGGACGTGGAGGCGTTGATGGCCTTTGCCACCTGTGCGCGGCCCTTGTCCACGAACTCCTTGGCCTCATAGCCCACACTATAATGGCTGCTGGGGTTGCCGCAGGCGCCGTTCAGTGCCTCGACCATCACAGCCAGTGCCTCGGGAGCGCAGGCAGTGGTAGCAGCGTTATCCAGATAAACCACTTTTTCTGTGTTTTCCATAGGAATGGTTCCTTTCTGCTAAAATGCGGGAGCACCGCGCCTTCCAGGGGGCCGGGGCGCTGCCCGCATAGATTCCATTTGACGGAATAGTTATATCATATCATTCCCTAGTATGTCAATGGGAATACTCGAATTTCGTGATTCAGTCACATTTCCGGCCTTTTCCGGTGAGTTTTCCCAGCAACACCTTCCATTTCGGGTAGCCCCAGCGCTTGTCTTCGTCGAAATCGTCGGCCAGCTTCCACGGGAAAGGGCTGCCGTCGAAGTAGAGATTTCCCGCTTCGTCCACGCGGTCCAGCTTTCGGGGCAGATAGTCCTCGTCGTAGTAGCTCTTGCGGCGGTCAGGCAGCGCCCAGTGGAGGGTGCCGTCGGCGTCCATCCCCTCGGCCCAGACGCCGAATACAAAGGTCGCCGCCTCGCCGTAGCAGTGCTGCTCCATCCGGATGGCACCGTCGTAGTAGAACTTGATGACTTCCAGCGTGCCGGACTCCTTTTTGCCGTCTTTGCCCAGCGTGGGGCGGTAGTCCTGCTGGTAGCGGCAGCCGCAGTGGGTGCCGGCGAACTGTTTGGCGGTAAACATCTTCTGTCCTTTCTGCTTCTGCGCGCGCCGATGGCGCGGGACAGAGCGCTGTTGCCGTAGGGCTGGTTTTTCTTTAAGCAGGTTCTCGCGCTGGTGGCGCGGGGGATGTTTTTCTTTCGGTCAAGCGGCTTGCGCTCCGCGCGGGCCAGAGGTAGGGAGGGGTGTTTCGAATCCCCCCTCCCTACCTCTGGACT
>ENA-OQKE01000713-OQKE01000713.1-human-gut-metagenome-genome-assembly--contig:-NODE-713-length-18876-cov-11.988138_pt1 | contig 18876 bp, 24 predicted proteins | sample MGYA00242620_ERZ504787 | MGnify/ENA primary metagenome ERZ504787 (study PRJEB26092, sample SAMD00036349) | human gut metagenome | host: Homo sapiens | study: EMG produced TPA metagenomics assembly of... | reverse complement strand
TCGTTCAAATAATATCACATGAAATGTAAAATCATATCAGGTGATGTTATGAAGATAGAACGAGATGAAAGACGCTTTGATTTTCACGATATAGGGCTCGCCATCAAGCGTGCAAGAGAAGCCAGCGGCATGACACAGGAGCAACTGGCCTATATTGTTGACCGCGCTCCGCGTACCATTATGTATAATGAAAATGATGGTCAGCATCCAAGCTTCAACACCTTTTATCAGATGGTCACAATGTTTGATATATCGGTGGATCAATACTTTTACCCGTCCCAGAATAGCGGGAGCGAGTGCAGGAAGCGGATTGATGCCATGTTGAACGCCTTGGACGAAAGAGAATTGAAAATCGTTGAAGCTACAATCCAAGCGATGAAAGCATCGAAAGAAACGGAGGAAACGTAAAAGAAAGCGTAACCTCCGTTTTTTGCGCCATGTTGCGGGTTGCGCGTTTTGGCAAGCAATTCGGGTGTGGCCACACTCCGAAATTTTTGCAGGGCACAGGGCCCGCAAAAATGCTTGTTGGGGAGCTCCCCAAACCCGCTGTACTTCGGGACAAATTGTCCCAAAGTCCCGGTGCGCTGCACCGTAGTCTGCGGCCCGTCACTATCGTTCCTGGGCCTTATTCTCACGCTCGTCTGTTATGCCGAGCAGATGATCAATGTTCGCTTTTATTGCCACGGCCTCCCGCATTTGCCGCTGGGCCTCCCGGTATTCTGCATAAAGCTCTTTTTTCTGTCCCGCCAGCTCACGGCGGGATTTTTTTAGTGCTTCAATCTTAGGGAGCTTTGCGCCGTTCAGTATGGTGTTCATGGTATCCTTTGCCGCCCGGTAAGTGGCAAGCTCTGCTTCATGCTGGGCCAGATACTTTTTACTGTACCGCGCAGCCTTGTACCCATCGAACACCGGGCGGGTCTTGGCATAGTCCACCGTGGCAGCCATCAGCTCCGAGGTTTTGGAAAGAGCTTCCTCCGTTGTGCGGAGCTTGTCAGACAGCTTGTGAAAGTGATCCACAGCAGCCTCGGTGCGGGCCGTCAGCGCCGCATAGTCTGTCAGATGATGCTCCTGCAAATACTGGAGCGCGGCAGCCATCTGTTTTAGGTTGTATACCTTGGCCCATCGTTCATAGGCCGGGCCTTTGCCCTGGGCCATACGCTCTTGAATGTCGATGATAAGATTAACTCGCCGTGGCGGAACCGTGGGCTCCTCTGGTAGTTCAGGGAGCGGACGTTCCCCAGCAATTACCGCCTTGATGTCCTCCGGGTCAAATCCGGCTCCCAGTGTAGAAGCCCGGAGCCGGGTCGGTTTTTCCTGCCCGGGCGCAAGGAATGAGATGACACCGCCGCGTCCCTGTTTCACCGAAAATCCGGACTCCTCCATGAGACGAAGAAAGTCGGCAAAGTCCGTGGGCTTTTTCTCCAAAGCGGCGAGAACAGCCAGCCGCACCCGCTGCTTGGCAGAGGGTGGCTTTTCTCCGATCCACTGTCCATAGTGGAGAAAACGGCCCTTGCTGTGCTGGCACGGATTTTGGATAACAGACAATTCATGTTCGATGCACACGCGGTCAGAGAGCCGCCGCAGGGCAAAGGACGAACCAATGAAATTATGAAATTTCCGGGAGCGGTCAAAGGCCGTTGCATTGAAATAAATGTGATTGTGAATATGGGCCTTGTCGGTATGCGTACAGACGAAGAACTGATACTTTCCCTTTGTCCAGCGCATCGCCGTTTCATAACCGATACGATTTGCTTCTTCCGCCGTAACCTCCCCGGGCAGGAACGCCTGTCGGATCTGAAAGAACAGTGCCCCGCGAGATACGGGCCGGCCTGTCTCTGCAAGGTATTGACTTTTTACCAGAAGAAACTCGGCGGGAGCCGTGTTCTGATCGCAGAGATAGGAAGATACGGCTCCCAACTTTTCCGGGTTCAGGCCATAGGTGAAACGATCCTCCATCGTTTGAATTGCACTTTTTCCCGCCGCTGTTTTATAAGGGCGGATGTAGGTGGTCGCCGTAGAAATCCCTCCTTCCGGCAAATAGTATTTTTACTTTGGGACACTTTGTCCCGAAGTAGAAAAAGCCGGGGAGCGGTATCAACCACTCCCCGGACGGGTCAGAGCTCTACCAGCGCGGAGAGCTGTTTCAAGAGATCAGACAGCGGCCCCCATAAGGCCGCATAGTCCCGCTGCAAGGCCGTGAGTTCTTCGGGATAAATTGCGCCGTAGGTGTTGGCTTGAATTGCCACTTGGTTCAAATTGTTGGAGCATCGCCGCTGGAGCGAAACCAGCTCACGAACAGGCGAAAGGTCAACATGAAGCACATACCCACTCAGGGCCATTTTCCGCATATAGGCTCCCATGTTACGGATGCCAGCCTCCGCCATATGTTCTTGAATCAGGGCCTGCTCCGCCTCCGACACCATCACATGAAGATGGATCGGACGGCGGCGTTTCTTTGTCATCGTTCCTCACGCTCCCGGCTGCGGCAGGCGCGGGGCGGCTCCTTTACTTTATCCAGCGGCTTTTCCTGTTCGTCTGCCGGAACAGGGTGCGGCAAATGAAATTCACGGTGCAGGCGCAGCACCTCCAGTACAGACAATTCTTGTTCACGTTTCTTTTCCATATACGCACCTCCTTATCTATCGCCACGGTCAGGCTGCCTGCGCTGGGGAGCCGGAGCCTCTGAGCCGCGATCTGCCTCCGCCAACTTTGCCGCATCTTTCATCTGCTCGGCAATCGGACGGGGCCTGTCGGGATTATCAGGCGCAGGACGCAGCTCATAGTCGGATGCCTGTTTTTCTGTCAGGGGGCGGGTATAGGTAAGATAACCCCAAGCCAAGAACGAGCCATTTTCCACCGGGATGCGCTGATCGTAATTGAAGATTTCATCCGGCTTGTTATAAGGCGGCTTCGGGAATGTCCCGATGTCCACAGGCCGCTGGGTCGAATAATACTTGTAAAGGCCGGGAGCCTCGGTCTGCCTGATCCCGACGTTATAAATACGCTGATAGTCCTGCACCCGGTCTGTGAAATCCTGTTCCATCGCGGTGCGGTCATTTCCATAGTGACCCCATCCGTACTGCCGCTGGCCGTCCTTGTCATCATAGCAGGCCCATGTGACATAGCGGGATGGCGCGGTGGGATGTTCGCCCAATGCAAATCCTCGTCCATTTTCCAGCATGACCGCCTTCAAAATGGCGTAGCCTTGATTTTTGTCCATAGTACACCTCCCATCATCGAGACATTTCTTTGTTTTCTCTTTTCACAAACGGCTGGAGCTGATAGGGGCTTGTACCGTCCTCGGGCCGCAGAAAGTCTATCCGGGCCGCAGCACGGATGGCGTTCTGGTTAAGCTGCCGCTGCCATGCCCCTTGGCTGGGAGCCCACTTAAAGCCGTTGCTTTTCAGTTCCTGCCGCTGATTGGCATCGGGCTTTTCCTCAAAAATAAGCTGCAAACGATTTTCAGCCTCGTTGATTTTTGCCTCGCCTCCGGGGAATGTCCAGCCTGCAAACTCGGAGCGGCTGCTCAGTTCCTCAATGCGCTGGCGTACACGGCGGATGTTGGCGTTGTTGTTGGAAAGCAGATAGGCGGGATACGGCTTGCTTTTATCCAAGTGCCATGACTGCGCCATATCTGCTTTGAGCTTTTCTGCCTGCTCCGGCGTAAGCTCCGAGCAGCCGTCCAGCGTTTTGTGTTTCCGAAAATACGCATTGACCGCCTTCATGGTGGCCTGCAGGGACTCCAGCCCCTCCAGCTTTTTTGTCAGCTTTTCCACGGCCAGATCATCGTCTGCGCTGATCCCGCCCATACCAACAGAGCGGATTTTATCAAGCAGCTTTGAAATCTCCGCATACTCTCCATAGTTGCGATCCCGGGCGGCGTTCTGCTTGTGCTTTTTTGCCACAGGGAAATTACCGCCCCCGGAGATCAGAATAGAGGGCACCCGGGCATCAATCACATTGCGTTCATTCAGATTTTCCGCAAGTTTCCGGGCATAGCGATCCACCAGAGCGTCAATCTTATCGTGGTACATGGGATCGACACGCGCTTTCTGGCGTTCCGCCGCTGCATACGCTTCATCGACCATTGCCCGGTAGCTCGTCGTAGCGGAGCCCGGCTGATAGTCAGAAAAGCTGTTCATATCCTTTGCCCGCTTTGCGGCTTCTTCATTGATCGGATAATATTTCGGCATAGTACCTCCTTCCACAAAAGCCGGAACTTTGGGACAAATTGTCCCAAAGCCCCGGCAGCTAAAATGTTGACAGCATCTCACGGAAACAGGGCCGGACATAGAAATATACACCTCCCGCAGAAAAGGGCCTTAAAAAGCCTTGTCACAGGCGGGTTTGGGGTGTCCTAATTGTCAACACATCAGCCCCGCTTTTTTCGCATATATTCCCGCTGCTGTCTGCGGTGTGCCGCCTTTGCACAGGCCGCCGAACAATAGGTTTGCCGTCCATCAGGAGCCACGGCTCTGCCGCATACCGGGCAAGCCTTGAAATCCGGCCTTGGCCCTTCTGCCAGCAGCGCAGCCTCCAGCGCCGGATCAAGGGGCAGAACAGCCTCGCGGAAGTAGCGGCAATAAGCCCCCGTCCAGCATTTCCCAAACATATAGCACTCGCAATCCAGCGGCAGGCAGCCGCAGTCCCGGTCATAGTTGGCACACCATTTTGACACCAGCCTGCGGATTGCCGCTTTTTCTGTCCGGGTCAGTTCTCGGCCCACAGTATCACCTCCCGTTGCCCGGTGGTTTGAGCTGCTCCCGGTAGCAGAACACGCAGCCGATCCCGCGCCAGTAAGGGCAGCCGTCACAACGGGAGCCCTTCGGCGGCAGGCTTGGCGGCACACCCTTAAAGTAGCTTTTTTCTTTCATAAATCCCTCATAGGGGTTGTTGGTAAATCTCATTCATTATCCTCGCTTTCGGTATCGTCCTCGTCCCAAGGCGGCCCATCGTCCTCGGGATCGTCATAATCAGCCAGTTCCTCACTGTAATCCTCTTCGGGTACAGCAGCTTTTTCATGCTTCGGGCGGTAAATTTTGAAGTACCAGCCTGCACCGCTGCCCAGAACAGCCACAGCCAAAATCAGCAGAAGCGTCCCGGTATTACTTTTCTGCTGGGGCTCGGGTTCCGGCTCCTCCGCAGGTTCCGTCACCGGAGCGGGTTCGGGAGCTGTGCCAGCACACTCGGTCATATTGACCGCGCAGACCTCGCAATCCGTATGGATGGCTCCGGGCGCACATTTTTCTGTGCAGGAGCAGGCCGGAAGTTCTCCGCCAGCGGCCTCCAGTGCCGCCAGCAGATCGGCTTCATCCACCATGTTCAAAAAGTAGGTGTGATACTGTTCGCCGTCCTCGTCCACAGGCTTGTCATAGTCAATGACAATGTAAAAGGTGTTGCCGCCGCTGGTTTCCACCGTGATGAACTGTTTGTTGGTTGCGGCATCGTAGAGCAGATCGCGGGTCACAAGGTTTCCATCCTCCGAAAAGCCCTCGCCCGGGGTAATGGTAGGCGCTGGCTCCGGGGCCGGAGTTTCTTCCACAACAGGCGATTCCTCATTCCCGCCGTCCGAATAGGCATAGGCCGGGATTGCAAAGCCGCATAAAAGAACGGCGGAGCAAAGCCCCGCCGCCAACATACGAAAGTATTTCATATTCAGTTTCCCTCCTTCTTTTCTTCTTCGGACTTCGGGACACTTTGTCCCAAAGTGCCACCGTCCTTCAGCTTTTCAAACAGCAGCGGGAGCTCCGTAAGGGAAATGCTCATGCCGCGCACGATGTCCACGATCTCGCTGTTTTCCGCCTCCAGCTTTTTCTGCTCCAGCTCCTTGAGCCGGGCCTGCTGTTCACTGATTTTGGCCTTGACCTTATCAATCTCGGCCTGAATTTTCATGCTTTTGGTAGTTGCCATTTCAAAACCTCCTGTCACGGTAAACGCCCGTAGGCGTAAAAATGAGATTGCCAGTAGCTTGTATTCAAATTTGCGTAGCCGATGGGATCTCCGCAATGCAGCATTTTCCCGTCACCGACATAAATCCCGCAATGGCTCACGCCCGGCGTGTCATAGGTGCCTTTGAAGAACACCAGATCACCGGGTTTGGGAGAACTGGTCGGCGTACAGATGTTATAGAGCCCCTGGGCTCCCAGCCTGCCCACATTCCAGCCGGAGTGATTGATAACCCACGAAACGTAGCCAGAGCAATCAAAGGAAGTGGCGGGAGAACTGCCGCCCCACACATAGGGATAGCCGATGTATTTCTGCGCTTCAGCAAGCATCGCAGCAAAGGTTTCATCGTCCAGATATTCTCCGGGCACTTCGTAGTCACCGGGTTTCCCGGTAATGTACTTGTTCACATAGGGAGAATCCGGGAACAGATCGGGGCGGTTTCCCAGCGTTGCCATATAGATGGCATACCGGGAAAGCTGATCCTCGCCCATGACATACACGGGTACATGGGATAAATCAAAGTTCTCCAACGTGACCGTACAGATGTAATAATCGTAAGGCACCTGATAGGTGTCCGTATGGGAGTTGCCGTCCTCGTCCGTCCATGTGTCGGTTTCCGTGCGATACCGGGTTTCCACCACCACATCCTCGGTCAAAATGTACTGGCGGTCAAAGAGCATTTGCAGCGTTCCCTGTACCTCGCCTATTGTCCATTGTCCCTCATGGAGCGCACACAAAAGAGAAAGCAGCACATAGGGATCATGTTCGATTTCGTCCAGATCGAAGTGGTATTCGTCATAGTCATGGGTGCTTTCATAGGTGTCCAGATAATGCTGCAAATCATCTTCCAGCGCACAATAGGCGGCTTCGGCGGCCAGCATATCACGATCCTCGCAAGGATAGGTGCTGGCTCCTAATGCACCGGCTCCAGCGTTCCCCAGCATAAGCATGGTAGAGGAACAGGACTGCATAGCAAACAGGAGTAACACACAGAGCACCGCAATCACGGCACCTGCAGGATGACTTTTGACAAATTCCACTGCCCGGGCAGTCAGGCGTTCTGTGGCTGTGGCAGTTTTCCCAGCCGCAGCCGCGCCCTGCTTTGCAGCCTCCTTTGCCTGCTTGCGGTATTGCCTGCGGAGCCGTTGCTTCTGCCAGTAGCGGGTAAGGGCATTTTTCGTCAGCTCCGGGTGCTCCTGTGCGGCGGTGTGAAAATGGTAGTCCGCCGTGTACTTGGTATAGCGGGCCTCGGCCTTGCGTACCACTTTTGCCGGATGTTCCCGGACTTTACGGCGCACAAAGCGAGAGCCGTGCCGCAGCGCGGTTTCTCCCACAAGCTCAGAACGGTGTGCGCCTTCCGTGCCGACATTTTCCTGTTCCACTTCAAAAATCTTGCCATGCACGAAACTGTGAACGGAACCGCTGGCAACACGGCCTATGCGTTTTACCGGGCCGGGCTTTTTCGGCGGCTTTTGCTTTGCCAGCTTCTCCCGGGCCTGTTCCAGTTTTTCGCCTTGGGACTCCATGTGGAGCTTTGCCGCCGCAGCCTGTTCCTGCTGGCTCTTTTTGCGGAACTTGGACTTCGGGACACTTTGTCCCGAAGTGTCGGAAGCCTCCGGCCCGGGCTGTTCCCCGTCAGGGGCGTGGGCGGTCTGCGACCAAGCCTCCTCCTTGGTCTTATTCGTTTTTCGTTTCATTCTTCATATCCTCCGGGCGGGTAGTCAGCAGGTCATAGATTTCTCCGCGAGGGAACCGATCCACAAACGGAATGGTCACATTTCCATAGAACAACAGCCCCTCGCCGGAATTGCTGTGTGTGATATAGGAAAGCTGATGCTCGGAAATACCGAGCTGTTTTGCCAGAATGGTACGGTCACTCTGCGCCTGCGAAAGCAGAATCATAAAATCCGTGTTGTCCAGAATGTTCTCGATTTCCCGGCTGGCCAAAAGGTCTTTGACGTTCTGCGTCAAAGCAGACGGCACACATCCTTTTTTACGCAGCATTTTCCAGACTGCCACAAAGTAGCTGGCTGTCAGCGGATCGCGGAGCAGGATATGAAACTCGTCAAAGTAGCACCAAGTCGCCGCACCCTCGTGGAAGTTCTGATCCACTGCCTGCGAAACAAACTCATTTGTGATGTGCATTGCAATCTTTCTAAGGTTTTCGCCCATGTTTTTCAGAACGATGCACACCACACGGCTGTCCGTCTTGACGTTGGTAGGATGGTTAAAGAGATTGAGGGAGCCTGTGCAATAAAGCTCTAAGGCAGTTGCCACGCGCCGGGCTTCGGGCTCCGGCTGGAGTAAGAGCTCTTCGTACAAATCCTGCAACAGCGGTGTTTTTGCAGTTTCCAGTCCGAGCGCCTGTTCCCGGTACACCAAACGCACACAGCGGTCAATGACCGTCTTTTCAATGGGCTGCAAGCCTTCCTTGCCGCCGACCACAAGCTCGCATAGGGACAAAAGAAAATCCGCCTTCATGGAAAGCGGGCTTTCTCCGGCGGCCATATTGAGCTCCACATCCATCGGATTGAGGTGGTGCGGGCTGTCCGGGGCAATCTCGATCACCTGGCCGCCCAGCCTTCGCACCAGTGGAGCGTATTCGCCCATCGGGTCAACCACGATGATCCGATCCTGCGGAATGGTGAGAAACACATTCAAGAGCTCGCGCTTTGCGGCAAAGCTCTTGCCGGAGCCCGTAGAGCCCAAATACATCCCGTTTGCCGATTTCAGCTTTTTGCGGTCAGCCATGATGACATTGTGAGAAAGTGCGTTCATGCCATAGTAGAGGGCCTGCCCAGCCATGCGGAGCTCCCTTGTCATAAAAGGAATAAAGATGGCTGTGGAGCTGGTGGTCATACCGCGCTGGATTTCTACCTCGTTGTAACCAAGGGCCAACGAGGAAACAAAGCCCTGTTCCTGTTGCCAGTCCAGACGGCGCAGAGCGCAGTTGTATTTCTGCGCGATACCGCCCACGGTAAACACATCGTTTTCCAGCCGCTGGCGAGTAGGGGCAAGGTTTACCACCGTAAAGGTCAGCAGAAACATTCGCTCATTGCGGGATTGCAAATCAGCCAAAAGCTCCGCTGCGTCCTTGCTGAATGTGATCAGGTCAGGGGGAAGAATATCCGGGTCATAGCCGGAGCGCACAGCCTTTCTCTGTTCCTCCACTTTCATTTTTCCGATGTCCGAGATTTTCCCCTTGATGGTCTTAATTGCCTTGAGCTGATCCACGGTCTGAATGTGCATGGTCACGGTCATTTCCGCATCCAGCTCCAAGATTTCCGCCAACAATTTATCCGAAAGCTCCGATGCCATAATCTGTAAGTAGGACACCGCGCCCCAATACTGGCCGATGCGGAATGTGCGGGACTGGCGGAAGTCGAGACTGTCCGGGGCAATAAAGTCTTTTGTGCCGAGCCCGGTCTGCGGGATGTCTTTCCACGAAAAGCGGAACGCCTCACGGCTCCCCGGGTGCATCTGGCTATGAAGCAGCGCAAGGCGGGCCCGCCCGTCCATCGGCTCCGAGGGAACGCCCAGTCGCTTAAAGTTTCCCATGACATCGGCCTCCACACGCTCCAGACGGGGCCGTGCCTCCGCAATCCCCTCGGCGGGTATGCCAAAGGTGATGTATTTTGAGCGTTCAATGCCGTTATTGCTTTTGGCAATCTGATTTTTCAGCATCCCGGTAAACTCATCCCGGACGCTGTTATAGTTGTCATCCGCTTTCGGGATATTGACCTGATAGCGGCTGCGGGAATGGGAACGACGGTTGATAAAGGAAAGCTGGAACGGCAGCGAACTGTCAAAGTAGTTGAGAAATGAACTCCATCCGCTGAATATGGCAGTCTGATCCTCGGTGGATGCCACGGAGTAATTGATGTCCTCATATTCCACGGTTTTTGTATAGAGCCCGCCCGGCAGCTTGCACACACCGTCCGGGTGCATGGACAGATACGGGATCGTCTGCTGGGCGGACAGGGCCGCCCGGCCTTTACCCTTGGCGGCGGCTCCGTTTTTCTTCTTTGCGTTTTTCAATCACATCCTCCTTTCCAGCGCCCGGCCCGGCAAAGGGCGCATAAATGTTTTCGGTTCGGTAGGCCCTGATCCCCGGCCTTAGAAACTTGGCCCGGATGATATTCCGCACAACCTTTTCAAAGGGCAAGCCGTCCTTTTCATACATGGCCAGCAGGAACGCCGGGAGCATAATTCCCAGCATGAGAAACATCGCCCCGGTATTGCCGAGGGTGCCACGGGTCAGCAGATAGGCCGGAATCCCCACCGCGCCAGCGCTGCCGAAGCAGACAAGCTGGCGTTTGGTGAGGTTGAAAGCCATCTTTGTTTTGATTTTGGATAAATCGTTTGGTACGTTTACATAGGGCATAGATCACACTCCTTTCTGTACTTCGGGACAATGTGTCCCAAAGTCCGGGATGGTTGGTGTTACTTCATTTCCCCATACAGCCCAGCCGGGCGGGGTCTGCCTGGCAAAGAGCTCCACGCGGGGCAGATCTCCCATCAGGGAAAGAATCTTGTCGCGGGCCTCGTCCGGCTTTTTGCTGTGGGCCTCAATCGGAGAAATGATGAATTGATGAATGTTGGCGGCCTGCCGCTTCGGGTGGCCCTTGGTTGCCAGCAGGCAGATTTCCGCGTTGCCCCTTGTCCAGAAGCCAAGGCCGTAAAACCAGCTATCCGCTTTCTTGTTCTTTTTCAGCCAAACGAAAGCAACGCTTTTATAGGTGAAGCCCCAAGCCTCGATCAACCGGAGCGCCTCCGGGAGCTGCGGGAAAGTGGCCCATAAAAAGAGTGCGCTGTCCGGGGCTGCAAGATCAGCCACAGGCAACGCACATAAATTCTCAATGCTCATAGTGGGATAATGATTTTCCGCCGCGCCCTGTACTTTCTTAGCCGAGTAGCGCCAAGGGGGATCGGCGTAAATGATAGAATACTGCTGGATAATTACACTCCTTTCTCGCCAGAGCTTTTTGCCGCCTGCGTCGCACGGATACGTTCACTGGCAGCGGCATAAAAGGCCGGAGCCGTTTCAAAGCATACAAAACGGCGTTCTGTGTTGATAGCTGCAATCGCGGTTGTGCCGGAGCCCGCGCAAATGTCCGCAACCAGTTCGCCGGGGTGGGTATAGGTGCGGATCAGATACTCGCAGAGCTCCACGGGTTTCTGCGTGGGATGGATGCCGCCGGACACCGTAGGCACAAATAGTACATTTCCGGGATAGCGGCGGCCATCGTTGGACTCCGATCCCTGCCGTTCAAATTTCCCATAGTTAGAGCTTGTACCGCTTCGGGAATGTACGCGGGTATAGGGCTTGCCATAAGTAAACTGAGGATTGTAGACCGGGGACTTCTGATAAAATACCAAGATATTCTCGGACTTTTTCAGTGGAGCCCGGTTTGCATTGAGGAAGCCCGTTCCGCGCTCCTTGTACCAAACCCACTCATAGCGGAGCATGGCGAGGTTGGATGCGCCCAGCACCTTGTCAAAGGGGCACTGTGCGAAAAACAGCACTGCGCCATTCGGCTTGACCGCCCATTTCACCGCCTCCCACAGCTCCGGGAGCGGCAGGGGCACATCCCAATAATTCCGGGTTGTGCCGTAGGGCGGATCAGTCAGCAGCATATCCACGCTATGTTTTGGCAAAGAACGCAAGCCCTCGATGCCGTCCATGAGAAACAAGCCCTCCTTCGGGACACTTTGTCCCAAAGTGCGGCTATCGGTCATTGCGGGCCTCCTTTGCCTTGGCAGGCGCAGGCCGGGCGGCGTTTTCTTTTCCTGCCTGCTTTGCGGCCTCGGCCATCTGCTCCTTGATCGGGGCAGGCCGTACCGCCTGGGCCCGTGTAACAAGCTGTTCCACCGCCGCATGATACGCCTCCACACCAGCTGCATTGATCCGTTCCTGTGTGGCACGGTCAGGAATCCGAACCGTAGCCCGGTATCCCGTCCGGCTGGCAGGATCGGGTTTAGAGGGAGCACCGAGGAAAATTCCGTTTTTTCCGTCCACAACCTTAAAATCGTCGATGACCACACCGCCAAAATTGACGCTGGCGAAGCCAATCAGTTTTCCCTGCGGCTCAATCGGGCGGATAGATACCGTGATCGGAACAACCGCCTCCTGCAAGACAGCATCTGTCCGCATTTTTACTGCCTCATCAATGCTAACGCCCTTGACTTCTGCAAGCTCCGCGATGGGAGCATCAAACAGCCAGCGCCGTTCCTCCGCAGCAATCTGCTCCGGGGTCAGCAATACATCGTCCTTCTTACTCAGATAAAATTCCTCCTTTCCGCTTGCCGGAGCAGGCTGGGCGGGATCGTCCATCAGCTCTTTTCTTTGCAGGACGGCCTCCGTTTCCGCCATAAAGCGGTAAGCGTCCGCCTCAGTAAACTCCTCCGGCGTTTTTCCATTCCATAAGCGCGTTCCATCCGCCCCGTATCTTCTCGGCATAAGCACCTCCTCCTGTTAGTGAGCCCCAAAGATACGCTGGGCAATGCTCCCGGTCTTAAAGAGCATGAAGCAAAGCAAAACCGTGTAGCCCACAGTTCCCCAAATCGCCCCGATGGGATCGCCGCTTGTTGCGATGCCTTGAATGAGCACTGCGTAAATTGCAACACATACAAGGATCAGCAGCCCTTGAAAGCCCACGGCAAACAGGGACTTGATGTAGTTCTGCCCGGTGCCACCAAGCTCCCGGTTGGAAAGCGTAGCAACGGGGATGGGGGCCAGACTGGTCAGCAGATAGATTTCCAGCATCCTGCCATACACCAAAACGAAAATGATAATTCCCATCGCCTTCATCGTGAAGCCAATGAGCGCAGACTGCAGCCACAGCCCCAAAAGCGGCCCCAAGTCCATCGCCTCCAGCGAGGTTTCCAGTTCAGCAAGCATATCCGCCGAAACATCGGTAGAGCCTTGAATGAGCCCGCCTGCCTGCGCGATGACGCTCTGCGAGACATCGAACACGGCCATGACGATATTGAATGTGTTTGACAGGATCAGGATTGCACAGGCTGTTTTGAACATCCATTTATAGAGGTTCGCAACGTCAACCTCGTGCATATTGTTCTTTTCCAAAAGCATCTGTATGAGCTCATAAGTGGCAACAAAGGTCAGCACCATTCCGGCAATCGGCAGGATCACCGTTTCGGAAAGCTGTCGGATCAGGGAGAAAACCCCGGCGTGCCACGCCGCCGGGGTAGTCCCTACCTGTGCCGCAATCTCTCCGACTTGGGTATTGACGGTATCAAAAAGACCTTCGAGGTTCCCCATGATGCCGCCAATCAGAAGCTCTTTGAGCCAGTTTGTGAGCCAGTCGGTGAGAAAATCCATAAGCGCCTACCTTAAAACAGGCCAGACAGCAGAGGGATCAGCGTGGTGCCAATGACGATGATGCCGCCGCCCGCCATGAGCTGCTTCATGCCCTGGGACTTGGAGCCCGGGTTATCCGAGCCGTAGCCCTCCAGCAGATTAACCACGCCCCACACGCCAAGGCCAGCACCGAGAGCAATAACGAGGGTCTGTAAAGTGTCGATTGCAGATGAGAAAAATGCCATATAAGCCTCCATTTCTCCGGGATTTTCCCGGTAACAAAAAAGCCGCCCATACAGGCGGCAGGTTACAAACTTCGGGACACTTTGTCTCGAAGCGTTTATGCAAAGGCGTCTGGATCGTCGATGTCATCATAGTTGAGGATGTCCTCGTCCTCTTCCGTGAGTGCATCGTCCGGCACAGTCACCTCATACATCGTACACGCCTCGTTCAGCCGGGGCCGCCTGCGGCGGTTAATGAGCCTGTCGAGGTCAAAAGCGTTTTTCTGTTTATCGGCCTCCGCCGTATAACGGTAGTTCGGATGCCGTTTCAGATCATACTTGGGAGAGAAAAACGGGGGCAGACCCCGAAGCTGCAAAATACATTTGTCTCCCGGCATGGTTGCAAGTTCGGCTGGGGTCATCAGTTCCCGGCCCAGCCGCTGGGTATTTTGACTGTAGCTTTCCGACTGACCACGGGAGCGGCTGTCAGTCTGCATACTGATTGTGGCTTTTCCCAGCCAGTTCTCGGATATTTCCTTGATGGTGCTGGCTTCGCGGCCACCGAGGAACACCACGCTATCCATGTTGCCGAGGATTGTCTCGGCGTGTTTATCGTAAATGGCCTTGCACTGTGCCAACTGTTGATACAGCAGGCAAAGACTCACCTCGCGGGAGCGGATAACCGCGACCAGCTTTTCGAGCTGGGGCACCTGTCCCGTGTTGGCTGCCTCGTCCCACAGCACTCGTACATGGTGCGGCAGGCGGCCACCGTGAACATTGTCCGCCCGTTCACACAGGAGGTTGAACATCTGCGAAAAAGCAAGCGCCACTAAAAAGTTGTAGGTCTGCGTGGTATCGGAAATAATGAAGAATACCGCCGTTTTCCGATCTCCGATGCGGTCAAGCTCCAATTCGTCATAGGCCATGACTTCACGAAGCTGCGGGATGTCAAAGGGAGCCAGCCGCGCACCGCAGGAAATTAAAATGCTTTTTGCCGTCTTGCCGCTGGCCAATTTGTACTTTTTATACTGTTTGACCGCGAAGCAATCCGGCTTGCGCTTTTCAAGCCCGGCAAACATATAGTCCACCGCGTTCATAAAGTCCTCGTCATCCTCCTTGACCTCCATGCCGGAAATCATATCCACAAGGGTATTCATGTTCCGATCCTCGGCAGGCCCCTCGAAAATGATGTAGGCAATCAGGGCGCAGTACAAAAGCGTTTCCGATTTCGTCCAGAATGGATCGCCTTCCTTGCCTTCGCCCTTGGTGTTGGAAATCAGGGCATCCACGAATTTCAGAATATCGGCCTCGTTGCGGATATACGCCAACGGGTTATAGTGCATGGATTTTGAAAAATCAATGCTGTTGAACACCTTGATTTTGTACCCGCGTTTTTGCAGGAAAGCCCCGACCTGCCCCAGCACACCGCCTTTGGGATCGACCACCACATAAGAGGAATGGGCCTGTAAAAGCTGGGGCGTAAGCCAGAAGCGGGTTTTGCCGGAGCCGGATGAGCCGATAATACAGCAATTCAGGTTTCGGGCATTTGCGGGGATTTTAGGGCGGGTGTTCATCGTGAGAAACTCCGTCCCGGTCAAAATCACGTTGTTTTCAAACTTCGGATCGACAAACGGTTTGATGTCTTTTTCCGTTCCCCATCGAGCGCTGCCGTATTCTGCATCCCGCCGAAACTTCTTAGCGTTCTTGCTTTTGAAATAGATCAGCAGCCGGAAACCAACGGCTCCTACAATACCGATAAGCCAGTCCAGCGGGGCAAGACCGGGTGCAAAGTCAGCAAAGGCCGGGCCAATCGTCTGGCCCAGCCCGATGAGCTTATGTGCAAAATCGTTCCCCGCCGCCAGCCGGTAGGCCGTTCCCAGCTTGAGGAACGCCCACAGGATGAACAGATAGGGAATGTTCGGAATGAGATATTTTCTGATCTTATCTGTCCTCATGGGCCACCTCCTTTGCACGTTCTTTCTGCTTCGGCTTTTCTTTGGAAAGCTGATCTGCCGCCTGTTGCAGTTGTTCCCGGATGGGAACACGGTTCGATTTTGCTTTGCTTAACACCTTCCGGGAATACTCAGAAAAGCAGGCGGTCATTGCGTCTGCCTGTCCAGCCTTGAAAAACAGCAGGTATTTGTCCGGCCCGGTTTTATAGAACGCATAGTCTACATTCCATTTCCGGGCCACGCGGTCAAAGGACTTGGCATCCCCGGATAGCTCAATGCTGTTGGTGGCTGTACCGTGGGCCATGAGCTTTCGCACACTTTGTTTTCCATGCGGTACTTGCCGCCCACGGTATGCCTTGCGGATCTTCCGGCCCACCATGCCCAGCACATACGCCAGTCCCCGCGCCGTCAGCTTGGTTGTTTTTACGGATATGGCTATCGTGCGCCGGGAAATATCTTCATCAATCAGTTACACCGCCTCCTTCCTTGGGACAATTTGTCTCGAAGTGCCATCACCGATCCCCACGGTCTTTTTTCTGCATTTGACGGTAGCCCTCCAAAGAAGAACCGTCTATGATTTCCTGATAAGCGGCCATTTGCTCCCAGATAGAGAGCTTCGGGAAAGAGAACACCTTATGCTCCTTGGGAATATCCTGCAAGCCGTGATACACTTCCACGAAATGATCGCTTTCTTTGACAACATAGCCGCCCGGGGCAAAATGGCCGTTTTCGTGGATGCAGGCATCCCGGCCATACGCCTCATAATCGAAATACGGTTTTACCTGATCCGGCACATCCAACATTTCCAGATCGTCCACATAAATACGCCCCAGCGTTTCCTCATCGGATACGCCGGGGTAAAAGCCGTAACAGTCCAGATTTTGTGTCAGATTGATGATGTCCCGCACCGAAGAACAGTGATCGCCGCTGTCGAGGACGGCCTCCAGTGTTTCCAGCTCGATGAGGTAAGCTCGGAAAGCAGGCAGGCCAGATGATTAAGCTCGTCCAGATTTTCATACTCGCTCAAATGGTCATAGAGCCCCAGCACATCCCCATCGAAAGAGGTAATAAAAATTTCCTGATAGCGGACGCCATCCACGCCGATCCGTTTCAAAAGAGCCTCCACCTCCTGGGCGGTTGTGGGAAATTTCAGTGTTTCACCCACAAGCTGGCCCTCGCTGTACTTTCCGGCGTTGGTAACGTAGGCTTCAAACAGGGTTGCCATTAGCGGCGGCCCTGTCCCTTGACGGTCAGGATGCCCTCAAGGGTTGTTGCCGTAATTCCCAGCCGCTGGGCCACGGCAATATCATTTTTCATGGCTTCGGTCATACTGTGCCCGCAAACAACCAGCACATGAGAACGGCGGAGCAGGTCACGGCTCATGTCGATGCCGCTTTTATGCTCCTCGGGAACAGCATCATTGAGAAACAGGGGCAAGTACAAAGGCGGACAAATAGGAGAAAAGCCTGCCTCATACACGGTGCGGCAATACTGCGCCGCCAGTTCTGCGTTTTCGCTATCGCCGCCGAGCCATGCAGCGGTGATATAAGCAAGGGGTCGTTTCATCGTTCATACCTCCGATATTTTAATAAGAAAGTTCAACCCAAACCCCACGCCCTTTCCCAGTCTTGGGAAAGGGGGCGGCTCTGGAGGATATACCCCCGCCGCTTGCCGGGGAAATAGCACAGTCGGGGCAGACCGTCAAGGGCGAGCCGCCGAAAACGGCGGTGCGCTGCACCCTTGACGGCCCACTCCCGGCTGTACTAAAAAACAGGCGGCGACGGGGGATATATACCACCAGAGCCTCTGCGCGAGGGCGGGGCCCTCGGGACAAAGTGTCTCGAAGTTGTTACTTGTCAAGTTCCTGCTTTTTCGGGGCTTTTGCCAGCTCCGGCGGCTGTTTTTCTTTCCAGTCATCCAGCAGGGACATAATCTGTTCTTTCATTTTGGCGGGAGTGACCTCCTTGCCAAAATACTTTTCCAGTTCCGCAGTAGAAATAATCACGCCTCGATCCTCCTTTTTCTGTTCTGATAAGATACCGTCAATGACATCGCCGTTAAGCTTGCCTTCCTTATCCAGCTCCCGGAGCCGTTTAGCCTGGGCCAGCGAGGGCGAAGCCTGCTCCCCGTCAATGGAAACAGCAATAAGCCTCTGATTTTTCGGTTTGATGTAGGAAAGCTCCACGGCAGGCATGAAGCCCATCTTTTTATCGTCTACCTTATCCAGAAGCTCCGGCACAAGGGAGTTGAGCCGCAAGTAGCGCATGACCTTTTTATAGTTCATTTCATGCGCCTCGCCCACAATCTCAACCGAGCGTTTTCCGACATCGCCTTCCGCAACGCCTTTCAGCCGCCCGCCCTGATGCTTGATGTCCTCAACCTCGAGTTCCAGCAGCGCGGCCAATTCACTGGGGAGCATCCCGTCACGCTGTTTGTTGCTGTCCTTCATGGCCTGTACCGCTTCGTGGTCGGTCATTTCACGGACAATAAAGGGCATTTCCTCCAGCCCCGCCAGTTCACTGCCGTGTGTACGGCGATGGCCCGCTACAATTTCATAGCCATTTCCGTCTTTTTCCGGGCGGGCAAGACCGGGAACCATTACACCGTTTACGCGGATAGAAGCAACGATTTCCTGCATCTTCGCATCGTCCCGTACCTTAAAGGGGTGCGGACGGAATGTGTGAAATGGATGAACCTCGGAAAGTTTCAGATAAACCAGCTTGCCTTCCTCAACCGGGCGGGGCGGTGTGGTCGGCTCGGGAGCCGTCTGTTCCGCAGCAGCAGTTTCCTTCGGTGCCGTATCTTGTGCGGGCTTAACGGGCTCCTTGGCATCCGGGGCCTTTCCATCACTTCGGGACACTTTGTCTCGTTTGGACGGCTTGGGCTTGTCAGGGGCCGCCTTATCCGCCTTGGGTGGGCGGCCCTTGCGGGCCCAAGCCGATTTCTCCGCTTTCTGATTTTCAGTCGCGGCCTTTTCTGCTTTCGGCGGACGGCCACGGCGCGGCTTTTTCGGCTCCTCCGTATTGGCGGGTTGCGGCGTTTCGGGCGTTTCCGCCTTTTCGACTTCGGCGCGGGCGTTCTGTCTCTTTTCCGCCATAAGCTCATTGATTTTGTCAAAGGACACAACCACATCACCGGGCTCAGGTATAGCAGGCCCGGTCTGTTCCTGCTGGGGCTCAGACGCTGCGGCCTGTTCGGGTGTGGCGATAGGCTCAGCGGCCTCCGGGGAAATATTCTCCGCAGGGCTCGTATTCAATTTTTCATCGGCCATTTACGATCCTCCTTTTCGTTAAAGTTGCACAAATTTGAGCGCTAAAATTTTGTGGTTATTTTTGCGCCTCCTTTCCGTCTATCCACGCAAAAAAGCCGCCCGTTTTTCATGCCGGACGGCTTTTTGCGTAATGTGATAGATCAAATATTATTTTTTCTGGTTTGT
>ENA-OQKE01000669-OQKE01000669.1-human-gut-metagenome-genome-assembly--contig:-NODE-669-length-20155-cov-2.903974_pt1 | contig 20155 bp, 20 predicted proteins | sample MGYA00242620_ERZ504787 | MGnify/ENA primary metagenome ERZ504787 (study PRJEB26092, sample SAMD00036349) | human gut metagenome | host: Homo sapiens | study: EMG produced TPA metagenomics assembly of... | reverse complement strand
AGGGATTGGAGTTCACCGACAACCGCTTCGTGGTCGAGGGGAACTACAAGTACACCTACAACAACGGGCATCTGGCGCTGGCTGACCCGTTGGCCGCCGCCCGCAACTTCCTCAACGCGATTGAGAGAATCCCCTCCATCATCGACCAGTATAAAGCGAAGAATGAGGTCTTGGAACGTGAGATACCGCAGTTGCAGGAGATAGCAGGCAAGGTGTGGAAGAAGGAGGACGAGCTGAAACAGCTGAAGTCCGAACTCGCCGCACTGGACCGCAAGATACAGCTTGAGCTGGCTCCGGCTCAGGAAAACACAGAAGAGAACCGGCAAGGCAACGAGAAAAAACAGACGGAACAACAGCCGGAAAGCCCGCACGTGGACTTTGTACGCAGTCATTTAATTATAGGGAGACCCGGTTTATCGGAATCCAAAGGTGTAAAACTTTAATATCGAAGTCTTGACAGAAAAAGCCAGTGGTTGAATTTTTCACCACTGGCTTTAATTCTAATAATTTTTCAATCTAATATGACCGAATCTATAACGTTAAATCATAGATTATGTGTCTATTTGTGAAGAAAAAGACGTAACTTTGTATCAAAATCAAATAAGCATAACAATGGAGCCATCTATATACAGTTTTTCACTTTATACCGCACTGCCGTTGATGTTATTCTTCGGCTTTTATTTTTTGTTTGCAAAGACTCCTGAAAAGAAAATTTTCAAGAATTATCTCCGCTCCCGACAGATTATGGGTATAGCTATGCTGCTGCTTTCGGCAAATTATTCGGTACATTTCTTCTTTGGTATACGATTCAAAAATGCGGATTCTGCCATATTGATGAACATGTCCACATACTTCCTGTGCTATTCTCTGTTCAGTTCGGCATTGATAATGTTGCTTGATCGTTTTTACATTACCAAACGGCGTGTGTGGACACATATCATTTTATGGATTATATTTTCAACTCTTTCCGGAGTTGTGTTGTTCCTGTTGCCAAGCGGAATCATGCAAAAATTCTCTTTATTTGCTTTAGCTGTATGGTTAGTCGTTTTTGGAGTCGTTTTAGCTCGCAGAGTCATAATTGCATACCGTAGAGCCATTCGGATTTTCAATGAAACTCAGGCGGATGATATAGGTACATATATCGAATGGCTTTCCATATTCACTTATTGGGCTGTTATCTTCGGTGTCGGATGCGGATTGCTGACATTTCTGCCAGACAAATATGTTTTTATCTGGATTTTGTCGTCAATACCGTTCTACAGCTATCTTTTCTACAGCTATCAGAACTACCTGCTGTTCTATGAACAGGTGGAAAATGCTTTTGAGCAAGATATACAGTCTGAAGAAGAACTTCTGACAGATACAGAAACAGAACCTAAAATAGTTTCTGAGAAAGAAGTTCCAGTGTCCTATACAGAAATTATAGAGAAAGTGGCCAACTGGATAAAGACAGACGGCTATGTCCAGCAGGGACTTACCATAAAAGAACTGTCCGAAATACTTCATACGAACCGTACCTATCTTTCCGCTTATATCAAGACTACGTATAAAATGACATTCCGCGAATGGATAACCAGTCTCCGGTTGGAGTATGCGAAAAACATACTGAAGGAGCATCCGGAGATCAATATACAGAAGCTGGCTGAGTCTTCCGGTTTTCTTTCCCGCAGTAACTTTATCAAATTATTTACCGAGAAGGAAGGATGTACGCCTGCCAAGTGGAAAAAAGCAAATCTGAAGTGATTTGCGTGGTAAAAATCCGATGAAAAAGCTCTCAGAAACCCATTTTCCAAAAGTGCTCATACTACAAAAAGTGCTAATTCGACAGCCACAAAAGTGCTAATTCGACAACTCAAAAAGTGCCGATTTGACAAAATAAGTGCTCAGACGACAATGTGAAAAGTGCTCAAACGACAATTTTTATAAAACGCTGTGTTTTAGCAAAAAAAGTTTTTGTAATATTTTGGGCGCTGAATGGCATTTATTACCTTTGGAGATGACAAAGATAATGAATTCAAGTTTATATGAGCAGAAAAATCACTTTTCTTACCCTGTTTCTGTGGCTGATGACGCTAACTTTTCCTGTCATTGCGCAGCAGAAAGCAGACACGACCTACACCTTCCGGTTCGTTACGCAGAAGGACATGTTCTACGTGCCTTGGAATGGCAATGACACGGAACTTGCCCGCCTGTTGGAATGTATCGAAAACAACAAAGCAACAATTCTTGACGGCAAACTGCCGCTATTGGTTGACGGATATTGCAATTCGCAGAGCAGTGAAGTCAAGAACCTTGCAACAGCGAAGATTCGTGCCAACCGTGTGAAATCAGAACTGATTACACGAGCGAAAATCAAGGAAGAAAACTTCATTACCCGCAATCATGTGACAGAGGGTGATTTTGTCACCGTGCGCCTGACGGTACCGGTAAAGGAAACAGCCGTGACGGATGCGGAAGCAGAAGCACGACGCAAGGCGGAAGCCGAACGCTTAGAAACCGAGAAGCGTGCCGAGCAGGAACGGCTTGCCGAAGAGCAGCGCAAGGCGGAAGAAGCCCGACTTGCCGCTGAAAAGGCAGAAGCCGAGAAAACCGCTCAACAAAATACACTTGCCGACACGCTGTCGGAAACCAAAATCACAACTGATTATCATCTCTCCCTGCGTGCCAACCTGCTGCGCTGGGCTACCTTGACACCAGATTTAGGACTTGAATGGCGCATCTGTCCATCGTGGGGCATTGCCGTAAACGGCTCGTGTACTTCTTGGACGTGGAGCGACAAGGACCACCGCTATGCACTCTGGGAAGTGGCTCCGGAAATACGTTATTACATGGGTGAGAAGAAAGCCTGGTATCTGGGCGCGATGTTCAAGGCCGGACAGTTCAACTACAAGCTCTCCGAAACAGGCAAGCAGGGCGACCTGATGGGTGGCGGCATCACCGCCGGCTATCAGCTGCGGCTGAACAAGGCACTGGCTCTTGATTTCAACCTCGGTTTGGGCTACCTGAATGCCGATTTCGAAAAATATGAAGTCATCGACGGTGTACGTGTACGCCGCGGCAACGAGACAAAAGATTGGTGTGGTCCCATCAATGCCGGTGTGACATTGGTATGGAAGTTATTCTAATACGGAGGAATAGAGTATGAAAGCAAGACAATATATAAATATGATGGGAATGGCAGCCGCCGTGCTGCTCTCTTCCTGCGTGAAGGACACGCTTTATGACACGCCGCATCCCGACTACGGGAAGATTGCGGTGACAGCCGACTGGTCGGCCCGCGGTGAAGGTATCGACATACCTGCCACATGGACGGTCACCATGGGTGACTATACGGGTACGGAGACTTCCGCCACCCATACCCCCGACCATCTGTTTGCTCCGGGCAGCTACACCCTTGCGGTGTGGAACCCGGCTGAAGGAATCACGGTGAACGGCACCACAGCCACCATTGCCGCAGCCACGGGAACCCGGGCAGGCACGGATACCTTTGTGAACAATGCCCCGGGATGGTTCTTCACCTATACGGAACAGGTGACCATCGAGAAAGACAAGGACTATCCGCTGACCGCTGCAATGAAGCAGCAAGTACGCGAACTGACGCTTGTCGTCAAACCGACGGGTGATGCCGCCGGACGCATCACGGAGATTGTTGCCCATCTGACGGGTGCAGCCAGAACACTCGATTTCGCTACCGATACCTACGGAGCCGCTTCAAACGTCGTGCTGCCCTTCACCAAGATTACCGAAGGTGACGATGCTGGCAAGTGGAAAGCCACGGTGCGGCTACTGGGTGTGACAGGCACGGAACAACTGCTGACGGGTGAAATCCGCTATGCTGACGGCAACCCGACCCCCACCACGCTGAAAAGCGACCTCACGGAAGCCCTCAAGGAGTTCAACACCGGAAAGGGCGCATCGCTGACCCTCGGCGGAACGCTGGTTGAGACTCCCGAAGGCATGGAAGTGGACGGAGCCGAAATCAACGGCTGGGAAGAAGTGAAAGGTGATGATGTAAATGCCGATTTGTAACTAATATAATGACAGATATAATGAAGACAAGATTTTTTGCACTTGCGACGCTCGTCCTCGCACTGGCAGCCTGCAACAACGACAACGAGAACCTGAACGGTGACCCAGTGGCCGCCCAGTTTACCGCCGACATCGCCCTCGCCACCCGCGCCAGCGGAACCACCTGGGATAACGGCGACCGTATCGGCATCACCGACATCGGCAACGACACCCAGTACGGCAACGTGCCTTTCATCCTGAAAAACGGGAAATTTGAGGCAGAAGGAAAGGTTATCTATATCGAAGATACAAAGACCCATACTTTCCGCGCCTACTATCCGTACAATGCGGCGGGAGGCATCCTCACAGCCACGACCGATGCCACGGCGCAGCAGAACCAGCCTGCCATCGACTTCCTCTTTGCTTCAGGAGCCACGGGAGACAAAAACAACCCGGTAGTAAGCTTCACCGACAAAACCGCCAAAGGCGGTGAAGACAACTCCTTCCACCACCGCATGAGCCAGATAACCCTTACCCTCGAGGCGGGCGACGGCGTGGATTTCAGCGTGGTCAAGCCTGAACGTTACACGCTGGACGCATTGATACTCACCGGTACGTTCAACACGGCCGACGGTATTGCCACCGCAGACGACGGGGCACAAGCCGAATCGCTGGCCATGGATCTGACAGACGGCAATCTCACGTCATCGGTCATCCTTTTCCCGCAGACAGCTACATCCCTGCCGTTGGTTGTGAATTACAAAGGTCAGGAATATCATGCCACACTCACCGTGCCCGAAGGCGCACTGCAGGCGGGCAAAAACTACACCTATACCGTCAAGGTACGCAACAAAGTCCTTGAAGTCAGCGAAGCCACCATTGCAAAGTGGAACGATATAGACGGCGGAGAAGTGGGCGCAGACCTGTAAAACATTAATAATTAAGAATTAAGAATGAAGAATTATGAGACATAGATTATTTATCCCCGCAGCCACCGCGCTACTATTCGCCCTCGCTGCCTGCACGCAGGACGAATTGACCGACGACAACCGTCTGCCCGAAGGTGAATACCCCGTATTCATCCGTGCCACTGGACTGTCCGTAGAGGCAACGCCGCAGGCAGCCCCATCAACCCGCGCCACCGTGGACGGCGACTGGCAGGGCGTACAGACTGTGGCACTCAAGATGGGCGACGCTGTAAAGGAATACACCGTAACGGCTTCTACCGATTTCAAGAGTGCCACGCTCTCACGCGAGAACGCCCCACACTACTGGACCAGCCGCGACCCGATTACCGTATCGGCATGGTGGCCCTTCAATAATGCTGACATCACCCAGATGCCTGCCGTGAAGGTGGCTGAAGACCAGAGCCAATTGGCTGACTTCCAGAACAGCGACTTCATCTCTGCTGAGAACCGGAAGGTGGAATTTAACAACCCGACACTTGAATTTACCCACCGCACGGCACGCGTGACAATCGAACTGAAGCCCGGCACGGGATTCACGAGCGTCGCCGGTGCCACGGTGAGCCTCGTGAGCCTGTCCGCCGATAACGGCAACCCGACTGCCATCAAGACCTACAACGCAAGCGGCAACACCTACGAGGCACTGACTGCCCCGCAGACCGTTGCGGCAGGCAAGCCGTTCGTGAAGGTGGAACTCGGCGGCGGCACCTTCTACTTCCGCCCGCAGAACGACGTCGTATTAGAGGCTGGCAGCCGCTATAAATATACCGTCAAGGTGAACGCCACCGGCCTGACGTTAGAGGGTTGCACCATCGGCAGTTGGGCTGACGGCGGCGGCGAGAGCGGCGCAGCCGAGGATTTGGGCTACATCTACGACAGCAACACCAATACCTACACGGTCTATAACGCCGACGGCCTGATGAATGTAGCCGAATTAGTGAACGGAGGTAAGACCGACATAAACATTACCCTCGACAAAAACATTGACCTCACAGGCAAAGGCTGGACGCCGATAGGCACAGACTACGACAACTCATATACCGGCACCTTCGACGGCGGCGGCCATACCATCACGGGGCTGACCGTTACGACAAATGACGAATATGCGGGTCTGTTCGGCTATATCGGTGATGCCGGTACGGTGAAGAACGTGGTGATGGAGGGCGTACTGATAACAAGCAATAACGGGTTGAGCCGGGCTGGCGGCGTGGCAGGATTTAGCCGGGGCACTATTGAAAACTGCTCGGTGTCGGGCAGCGTCAGCGGCACGGTGTACGTCGGCGGTGTGGTGGGGGCTCAATGGGGCGGTTCCATCACCGGATGCAGTTCCTCGGCCACAGTGAAGGGAACGGTCGATGTCGGCGGCGTGGCAGGTCAGACGAATTCGAATGCCACCATGACCGCTTGCTATGCCACGGGCAACGTGACCTTAGAAATAGCCCCCATAAATGCTATCAATGTCGGCGGTGCGGTGGGATTCAACGGAGGAAGCCGCATCCTTGCCTGCTATGCCACGGGCAACGTAACCAGTACAGGTAGTAGCACCGTCAATGTGTATATCGGCGGCTTTTGTGGATATAACTCCACCACCGTGACCGCCTGCTACTGGAAGAATAATAAGGAACAAGGCATCGGCTACAATAAGGTAGGCACCGACACCGAAGTCACGAAGGTAGACGGCACTGACGTTACCTGGCAGAAAGCCGTCGATGCCATGAACACCGCCTTGCAGAACGCAGGTTCAGAGTGGCGTTACGAACTCACCGGAGCATTGCCCACCTTGAGGAAGCAGTAAACGTCGGGCGGAAAAAGTTCCGCCCGCAACGGAAAGAACCGAAGTATAACCCCAATAAAGAAAGGAGGACGTGATGGAACACACGGAGAATCCACCATATAGGTTTTGACATCAAGGCATTGTCAATAATAATATAGACTCCAGTGTAAATATGGAAGCTGTAAGCCGGACATTGTCAAGATTGGTGCTCATTAAAGACAACAAATCAAGTAATTAAATTAAAAACATGGGACTTTTTCACAGAGGCAAGAAAAATAATGACGATGAGCCGGACAGTGTTCAAACCAATTCATTCTCTGATATTATGAATGGTTTGCAATACTCCGTAAACTGTGCACAAGATACATTGCAGAATCATCAGATACAAAATCTGACCAGACTTTTTGAAGGAACAAATGCAAATAACGCAAATACGTTCCAATCGAAAAAAAATCATGGTTGGAGACAAGACTATTGATATTCCACTTATAGCCTTGATATCCCATCATTATCTTGCAATGGATAATGTGCAGATAAAGTTCAAGGCGAAGGTCGGAAGCGTGGAATCACAGATCCCGGAAAACAACTTGCTGTTATCCAGTCCGCACAGAGCCAATCTCCAGATGCAGATGAGCAACATAAAACCGGATGCGGATGATGTCATGGAGGTTTGCGTCAATTTTAAGGTTCAGGAGACTCCGGAGAGCATTACTGATATACACATGGCCGGGCAACGTGCGTGAGCTTCGGCAGAAGATAATGGGAGCCGTATTACAGGCGCAGGAAGGTGTGGTCACGAAAGAGCATCTGGAACTTGCCGTGACGAGGGCGACCTCACCTGTCAGCTTCGCCCTGCGCAGCGATGCGGAAGACAAGGAGCGTGTTTTACGCGCATTGAAGCAGGCGAACGGTAACCGTAAGGTTGCCGCCGAACTGCTCGGGATAGGACGTACGACGCTGTACAACAAACTGGAAGAATATGGATTGAAGTATAAATTTGAGCAACTATAGCCAGTAATTCACTGGATTTGTATGATTTTGATTATCAGAATTTGGTTAATTCTCAAAATAATATTATCTTCGTATTGAGCTGTTTGAAATGATTGGGAATCATGCAAAATGATGAAGACAGGTGGTTTCTAAACCATTACCTATATCTCTATTATTAGCTTGTAATTTATTGATATCAATCATACATTAGTTAGTGCAACAAATGTGAAACAGCAAAATGTAAACAAATATATTAAATCCAATTTTTTCAGAATTCTCTTGTTTTTTGGAAGAGGAACAATGCAAGTGTCACAAGACGTTTTTCGTTTTGTCCCATTACAAAACTTTACAGATGAATCTTATATTGATTGGAGCAAAAGTATTTCTGAGATAGATACACAACTCTATGCTAAATACAAACTATCAGATGAAGAGATTTCATTCATTGAATCAATGACAAAATAATATAATATCATTTTATCAAGAATAAAGCTATGATAGAGAATGTCATAATGCTAAATAGAAAGATTTACCCCTGCTCAGGTAACTGTAGCAGAGGCAAATTCCTAAAAAAAGGACTCCTCTCTCTTATTCATTACAAAATATAAAAATAGTAAATCACAATAGTATAATTTTAGCGTTCACTTTAAAGTGAACGCCATTTTTTAATCACCTTTTTTGTGATTGTGAGGTTTAAGAGATGGCGTATTGCCAGGAGTCTTCTTATTATCCCTTTGCCTTCTGTCTGGTTTACCTGTTGACACGGCAATTCTTTTAGGACCAGGTTTTATGCCCATAATCATTAAAATAAAGTGACGGCTCGGCTTTTTTACAATATTACTTGCATACTTTTAAACGAATTATTACTTTTGCAGCCTATTAATGTTATACTCATTACCTATAGCCATCGTTCTTCAGGGATAATAATTCGCCTTGTTGGTTATCGCTTTGCTATATAACGATAACAACATTAATTGTTTTGATGATTTGAAAGTTCTAGCAGGTTTGACATACCTGCCAAAACTTTCATCATTAAAAATTAAGCGTATTGGATTAGTCTCCAAGTTACCGCTTTACCACAGTAGGGAGGCATTGTGTTGCCTTTCGCAATAGGTGCCGTCGTTGTAGGAAAGCCATCAACTTTCCAAACACCACTTACTGGACATTTTTCTCCTGTTTTTGCTGTCATATTATATATGATTTAGTGAATATTTGTAGGCACCTGACCAGCCATACTTGGCCACTTATTTAAAGGATAAGTATCCTCCAAGTAGAACTTGGTATAAACATCTTCCAAGACTCCCCCCTTGGAAGATGTTTTCGTTTGCAAATATATGACTTTTTTCAATATCACAAACAGTTTACCGAAAAAAACTCAACTACAGGCAATATATTACCATATATCCAGCCTTTCGACCCTATTAATTACTGAATTTCTCTACAATAAACAACACAGAAAAACACAAAATAAGAAAAGACCTCCTGATAAATAAAAACGAGTTAATATGTTCCTTGCAGCCCGGTACTTATTGTTCCTACCCGGTTTTAGAGTAGAAAACCTTAAGGATGATAGCAAGAAACGCCTTTAGAACACCTAGATTGTAATAGACCGACTTGTGTAACAAACTTTAAATCAAATATTGTCCCCACTATACAAGCGTCAGTTTCCGAAAACAAATTACGGTTATCCCCAAAAGGGGGGGGCGTGATGCTCTGCGGAGAACACAAAAGATAGTGGATGAAGATAAGTACGTAGTTGACTTCGACCTCGAACGCTTCTTTGACATGGTAAGTCATAGTAAACTAATAAAAATACTCAGTCGCGGCGTAAAATATGGAAAGGTGTAATAAATCTGATACACAAATATCTGCGTAGTGACATAATAAACGAAGAATTGTTCGAAATGAGCACCCAAGAGAGTCCCCCAAGAGGTTCTTTAAGTCCTCTACTGGGGAATATCATACCAATGAACTGGATAGGAACCTGAAAGATGTGAACATCCTATTACTTATTAAGCAAACGCTGCGCTGATATTCAGTAAATCCAAATGTAGTGTCCAATGTGTAAAGGAGTCAATAACTCGGTTCATAGAAAGCAAACTCTTCCTTAAAGTGAACCGTAAAAAGATTGTTGTATCGTATGTAAGAAAAGTAGAGTTCTTGGAATATCCTTTTTATGTAATGAGGAGAGAATGCCTTCCGAGTATACATCTTTAATTAAGATGAAAGCCAAACTCAAAGAGTTACCAAGTCTGTAATGGGGTACGAAATTAGGAAGTAGAAGCTCATTATATAAGAGTATAGATTGAATATTATATCTTACATAGATAAAACGTCTCGGTATTGATGCAAACGAATGGTTAAGGCACTGGATATGTATATGCACTTGGAAATGCATGGAAGAAAGTCAAGGCAAAAGTTACGCTTCTAAAGAAACGCAGTGTTCTTGACTGGTAAGCACATCGGAGAGAAACACTCCCTTGGTTATTGGCATGCAACACACAGTCAATTGCTTCTAATGACAAGTTGCGTAGGATTAGTTTGTGGAACTAATTGACTACTACCTCAAAATAGAAATCGCTGTATACCGAACAGTGCGTACGAAAGATAGTTTTCGAAATCAGAAAACAAAAGTAGAAAAAAACATATCGAGAACTTGCTTCCAAACAGACCTTTAAGGTGTTATTAGTTTTTATTGATTACAAATTGATTTCGCTTTTTTGATTAACATATGGATTTACCGAATGACGATACCAAACTATCTCATAGCAATAGTTTTGTACATTCTCAACAGTTCTTCAAATAATGCTTCATCCATTTTGGGTAACTGCTCGTATACATTCATTTTGCTTACATAATGATGTAAACTAGAATTCTTATGCAGTAATGATAAATTAATAGATTGAACATGAGCAGAAGCAATGTCATCCTTTACCAAAAAACGGATAGAATCTCTTCTTATAATATCAAAATCCAATAAACTATAATCTTGAGTTGATATTATTAGTTGAGCATTTTGTGCCGCCCCTAAAAAAAATTTCAGTAGCTGATTCAACGTATTTCTTTGAACTCCACTACTATAATCATCTAAAATTATCGTTTTCTCTTTTCTAATAGCCTCATCTAATACAATTAAAAATCGAAGTATCTCCTTAGTGCCATCAGATTGTTCTGATAGCGGCAAACGCCCTCTTCTATTTCCTGTTTTTTTATCCAAACGATGAAACGTATTCACAATGTGTTTTTCCTCATCCATCCTAAACAGCATTCTTAACTCTGCTTCTTGTTTGTCTGACAATGACTTTAGTTTTTGCAATAACTCAGCAGGATACTCTACATCAATTTTCAATTTCTCATATGACATTATATTAGTATCTACAGATTTTAAAAACGAACAAATGACATTTTTTAATTGTTTGCTATTTTCTGTTTTATCATCAGGAAGTTCTTCATTTAAATCAACATCTTCTAAATTAACAATTTCAAAACCTTCCATAAAAAATAACAAATGTGAATTTAGCAACGCATGAGAAATATTCGTTTTAATAATAGTACTAAATACTGAATTATTTTTCAATAACGAACTGCTGATAATATAATTCTCATTATCACTAACTTGTATTTTATCTGTAAAGTCAACTTTTACGATGTCACTAACCTTATCATACCAACGATGAAATAGATTGATATTAGTTTTGGTTCGTAATTCATCTAAAATCTCCTCATATATAGCATATTTATCCCATTTAATACTATATAAATACCGTGAATCATTAATATGATATACTATCTCTATTTCAGATGGCTTGTTTAAACATTCTTCGTCAAAAGCAAATGGCCTATAACGTAAAGATTCATCTTTACGTTCACGAATTTGGGCAATAAGATACTGTAATGCATCAAATGCGCTCAGAATTTTACTCTTTCCAGCACCATTATTCCCTAATAAAAATACTAGTTTTAAGATATTTATCTTGTTTTGAGTCGTAAACCCACAAAAATTATTATCCAACATTCTATTACGCTCTTTTTTCGCCGTAAATAGAATTGTTGTACGCTCCTTAAAGCAATAAAAGTTTGTGACAGTTAATGATTCAATCATAAGATATACTTTTTTATATGTGCAAAGATAATCATTTTCGAGCAACCATGCAACACAAACAGAAAAAAACTCAAGAAAATATTCTTAAAAGGCTCTATATTGTATTTTTTCGGTTACTAATTTGCCAATTCGATTAAGTTTATTACTTTTGTGTTACGAAATCATCCGCTGTAATGATAAGCAAAACACAGCAAGTCACTGGTGGAGCAAACGGAGGAGATTACAGTTGAGTAGCTTTTGAAAATTAGTGATATTCAGCCACTTGGAAACAAATTACGATTCCTGGTGGCACCACTGAAAATCAAAGGGTTACTCATATGAGTAACCCTTCTTTATTTTTACCTCTCTGCGATATAAACTCCACTAATAATGGCTAAAGCGCCAATACCAGAAGCTATCGTAATAGTTTCTGATAGAAAAATCGCAGAAGTTATCAAGGTGACCAGAGGGACAATGTAAATATAATTGGCTGTTTTTGATGCTCCGAGGGCTCTGACTGCCGTATTCCACATGATATAACAAAGCATTGAGGCGATGACACCCAGAAATAATATATTTAAATATACGACTGGCAGTTTCAATAACTCTAGTTTGATATTTAAAGGGTAGATCGCAAAATAGAAGAAAAGAGAAAGTATCCCATAAAAAAATACTTTTCGTGTAATAAACAAGGTGGGATAAGAACGACTCAAACGCTTTAGGATAAGGCAGTAAAAAGCCCACATCGTAGCGGCAACTAAAGTGAGAAAATCACCAAGTGGATTTACTTTTAAAAGAACACTGCCGTTGAAAACAACTAATCCGACTCCAAATAAGGCAACTAAAGATCCATATAACAGTCCTTTCCTAAGAGATTCTTTATAAAATAGGTGAGACAATATCGTTGTAATGATCGGTGCTGTACAGATCAATAATGAAACGTTGGAAGCCAATGTGATGCCCAGTGCCGTATTCTCCGCTATGAAGTATAGGGAACCACCACATAATCCAGACAAGAACAATAAGAATTCATCTTTTACGCAATTAGCCCACAACCGTCGATGCGCTATAGTCAAAATACAAAAATACGCAAGCACGAAACGGTATAACAATATCTCAACCGGTGATAATCCTGTATTAATCAGTATTTTTGTGGAGACAAACGTTGTTCCCCATATAATGACTGTCAATATGGCGATACTATGATACAGAAGATCTTTACTTTTAAACATAATTGTGTTAGAATTAGATTTTTATTTGCTGCAAAGTTATTTAAAGAAGATTGTTTTCCTATACGTCAAGCTTAAATACGATAATTTTCCTATTTTTGTCCTGTTTTGCATTCTATAATTCTAATTCGGGGATATTAAATCAAATAAAACAGGAAAAAAAACTATGGCACTACTTGATGAGACAGATATTGAAATTCTTCATTCTTTGCAAAAGGACGCGAAGATCAATGCAAAAGAGCTTTCTGAGAAACTTCATATCTCCAAGACTCCTATTTACGAACGAATCAAACGTTTAGAAAACGAAGGATATATAAAAGGATATGTGGCATTGGTCGACAATAAAAAAATAGGATTACCCTTGATCATTTTCTGTAATGTATCTTTAGCTGTACACGATGATGAGCATATCGAACGCTTCAAAGAAGAAATACGGAATATCGATGAAATAATGGAATGTTACTCGACGGGAGGTATTTATGATTTCTTTGTCAAAGTGGTTCTTAAGGATTTAGATGCCTATAATCAATTTGTGTTCGAGAAATTAACCAAGGTTCATGGCATCGTGAAGATGCAAAGCTCTTTTGTGCTTAATGAAATCAAGCATACTACAGTTTTGAATATACCCAAAAATAGTTGATTGAAGCTTAATGTCGCAGTATTATATAAAATGTCTCTTTTTTACTATAGAATTGATTAGGGGTTATTTACCTTTGCCCCGATAAATTAAATTCTATAAGATGCAGTCATTTAAAATAATAAAGCCTATTCATATATTAACTCCTTATGTGAGATATTATTGGATACTGGAAGATGGCGCGGATGTTTCTGTATCTGAACGGACTTTACCAACGGGCTGCATACAATTAGTATTTCATAGGGGTAAAAGGCTTTTATTAGTAGGAAAAAAAGAATCGCAGCCTCAAGCGTTCATCTGTGGGCAATGCCTCAACTTTTCAGATGTGATGTCAGCCGGAAAGATTGAAATGATCACGGTTGTTTTTCAGCCGTACGCGGCAAGAGCCATCCTTCAACTTCCCCTTAAGTTCTTTTATGGAGAACTTATAGCGGTGGATGCTATAGAAGATTTGGAATTATCAATATTATCCAGAAAAGTGATAGAGGCTGATGATCATGAAACTTGCATCCGCTTGATCGAGCAGTTTTTGATTCACCGTCTTTATAGGTTTGAAGGCTATGAATATAACTTAAAGCGAATATCCGCAGTCCTCCATCAAATAAATGAACAAGCGAAAACTAATATTTCTGAGTTATCTGAAACCGCATGCCTAAGTTCTAAACAGTTCAACCGCATTTTCTTAGATTATGTAGGAGCTACGCCCAAAGAGTTTCTTCGTATCGTTAGGATGCAACGGGCTTTATTTAAGGTACAACGGAATCCATCCATTTCATTCGCTCAATTAGCTTATGAATGTGGGTTTTCAGATCAGTCACATATGATAAAAGAGTTTAAGCTGTTTTCCGGCTATACACCCACGGAGTATCTTTCCTTATGCGCTCCTTATTCTGATTATTTCTCGGAGTGATCAAGATGTCCTTTTTCTTCTATCCTATAGATACGATACGCTCTACTTTTGTGATGTCTTCGCGAGGACATTAACAGTAACTATAAAAAGAAAACAAAATGAACAATTTAATTGCTTTTTTCGAGATTCCAACTGTAGACTTTTATCGAGCGATCAATTTCTATGAAACTATTTTGGGGTTAAAACTATCGGTTTTCGAGTGTGAGACAGAGAAGATGGCTTGTTTTATCGAGCAAGGAGAAGTGGTTGGGGCTTTGTTCTACGCTCCTAGTTATCAACCTTCGCCGGATGGTATCTTAATCCATTTTAATAGCCAAGATATCGAGGACACTTTATCTAAAGTATTGGATAAAGGGGGTAAAATTATTATACCCAAGACAAAGATTGAAGCGGAAAATAAAGGATACTTCGCCGTTTTAGAAGATAGCGAAGGAAATCATGTCGGTATCTACGAAAAATAAGTATCTTCGGCCAAGATATCCCTACAATATATAATATGAAAGAAAATAAGTATGATGATGAACGCTTTTTCGGTCAATACAGTCAGATGTCTCGCTCTGTACAAGGGCTGAGAGGAGCAGGAGAATGGCATGAGCTAAAGAAGATGTTGCCTGATTTTAACGGAAAACGTGTATTGGATTTAGGGTGTGGTTTTGGCTGGCATTGTCGATATGCCATAGAGCGAGGGGCGACCTTCGCTTTAGGCATTGACCTTTCTGGGAAGATGTTAGACAAGGCACGGGAGATAAATCCCTCCCCGTCGATCGAATATAAAAGAATAGCAATCGAGGATTTTGATTTTGCTCCAAATTCTTTTGACATCGTGATCAGCTCCTTGACATTCCATTATCTCGAGTCGTTTGATACGGTTTGTACAGAGGTATATAAATGTTTAACGCAAGAGGGTGTCTTTGTCTTCTCTGTGGAACATCCCGTTTTTACTGCTTATGGCAATCAAGATTGGATTTACGATTCGGAAGGGAAACCTGCGCATTGGCCGGTGGATCATTATTTTCAAGAGGGAATCCGGCATGCTCGTTTTTGGGGAGAGGATGTAACCAAATATCATAAGACACTTACGACTTACGTGAACGGATTGATCAAGGCGGGTTTCTGTATCACCCATCTGGTGGAGCCTCAACCGGACGAATCGATGCTGGATACGGTTCCCGAGATGCGAGACGAACTTCGCCGTCCGATGATGTTGCTTATCGCCGCTCGAAAGAATTAAAAAAAAGCGTATCTTTGTGGCTGAAAAGATGTCTTTTCCGTGTGCTTGCTAAACCACGTATTAAAAACAAGAAAGATATGAAACAACAAGATGCCGCTTTGGTATGCTTCTCGGGTGGACAAGATTCCACGACTTGCCTTTTCTGGGCGAAGAAGCATTTTTCACGTGTAGAGGCCGTATGCTTCACATACGGACAGAAACATTCCTTGGAAATAGAGATCGCTCGAAAGATCGCTGCGGATGCGGACGTACCTTTTCAGTTATTGGACGTATCGCTTATCAGCCAGTTAGATCCCAATTGCTCGCTTACGAATGCGAGCATAGAGATGGATCAAGAGAAGCCGGAGGATAGCTATCCGAATACGTTTGTGCCCGGCCGTAATATGGTATTCCTTACTTTCGCCGCTATCTTAGCCCGTGGTAAGGGGATTTATCATTTGGTAACGGGTGTCTCCGAGGCTGATTATAGTGGTTATCCGGATTGCCGGGATACGTTCGTGCGTTCTCTTAACGTAACATTAAATCTGGCGATGGATGAGCAATTCGTAATTCATACCCCGCTTATGGACCGGGATAAGAGCGAAGTCTGGGAATTGTCGGACGAGCTGGGCGTCTTTGATCTAGTACGTACGCAGACGCTGACTTGCTATAACGGTGTTATGGCTGAGGGATGTGGGCATTGTCCGGCTTGCAAACTTCGTAAGGACGGATTGGAGAAATATCTGAAAAGGAAAGAAGAGAATCAAAAGTAAATGAAAGAAATGGACGAGAGAAAACAAGAAGGAGAGTTGCATTTATTAGGTGGCTCTACCGTATATAAACAGGATTACGCTCCGGAGGTATTGGAGGCATTTACGAACAAGCATCAAGGAAATGATTATTGGGTACGGTTTAATTGCCCGGAATTCACCAGTCTCTGCCCGATTACCGGACAACCGGATTTCGCTACGATTCATATCGATTATATCCCCGACGTGAAAATGGTAGAGAGCAAGAGCTTGAAGCTTTACTTATTCAGCTTCCGCAACCATGGGGCGTTTCATGAGGATTGCGTGAATATTATCATGAAGGACTTGATAAAATTAATGGATCCGAAATATATCGAAGTTACTGGTATATTCACACCGAGAGGCGGTATAAGTATTTATCCGTATTGCAATTACGGTCGTCCGAACACCAAGTTTGAGCAGTTGGCCGAGAAAAGATTATTTGATCATAATCAATAAGATTTCTGACAAATCGTTATCTGTTTCGGCAAAAAAACGGTATATTTGCAGCAAGAAATGTTAACTAACTAATAAATCATTTTAGACCATGAACAAAAGATTGCTTACAGTTGCGGCTTTCGCTTTAGCGGGTTGCGTCACTATTGTCGCTCAAGACAAGAAAAAAGAGTTCAAGATGCCTACAGGTTATGCGGGTATCACGCATGAGATGTCCGAGTTTTACGAACCTGTTCCGCCGGTAGTCACTCCGGGTACAGATTTAAAAGGTGGAGGTTTCACGGCTCCTTCCGACGCTATCGTTTTGTTTGACGGCAAGGATCTTTCCGCTTGGGAGAGCGTAAAAGGCGGTGCGGCCGAATGGGATGTACATGATGGCGTATTTACCGTAAACAAGAAGAAGGGTGATATCCAGACCAAACAGAAATTCAACGATTTCCAGATGCACATCGAGTGGCAGGTCCCGACGAATATCACTGGAGAGAGCCAGTCGAGAGGTAACAGCGGTATTTTCCTGCAAGGGATGTATGAGGTTCAAGTGTTAGACTGCTACAATAACCCGACTTACGTGAACGGCCAGACGGGTAGTATCTACAAACAATCCATTCCTTTGGCTAACGCCATGCGTAAACCGGGCGAATGGAACGTATACGATATCATTTATACCGCCCCCACTTTCAAGGAAGATGGTTCTTATCGTACGCATCCAACCGTAACGGTTATCCAGAACGGCGTGGTTTTGCAGAACCATACGACGATATTGGGTACGACAGAGTGGATCGGTTTCCCGCAAGTGAAGAAACATGGCGCAGGCCCTATCATCCTGCAGAGCCATGGCGATCCTAGCGAGCCGATCAGCTTCCGTAATATCTGGATTCGTGAGCTATAAGAGAAACGTGTTGATTGTAATAAGAAGGGATGGACTTGATATTAAGTTCATCCCTTTTTCGTTAAATAACAGGCTGGTTTTATATGAGAGAAACATTTTTTCTATAGCACGAAATTTTAGTTTTCCTTAGATGAAACAAAAGTTTTCCAATGGAGAAACTCTAGTTTCCTGCTGAAAAAACTTTAGTTTTTCGATAATGAAATTAACAAAAACTGTAATTGGCTGTCTTTTCCTGATTTATCTAGACACTTTTTTTGTTTATAAACGTAATCAGTAGACAGTAGTTATAAAGTAATACTGATATGGTAGTCACTTCTTTTAACTTCATACTGATAACATAGACACATTACCTATGGGCCGAACAGAGCCCTTCTGAGAGATTAGTCGTCGGCTTTGCAAAGATATCGTATCCATCTCTTTCTCGTTACTTTTCACGGGTTTTCTTTTATTCCGCCACATTTTTATTTGCGTTTCCTTCTCCCCGTGCACTATGCCCGGGGTTTTATAACCGACACTCATGTGCGGTCGGCGGTAGTTGTAGAAGTAGATGTAGCGCTCTATCACGCTCGCGGCACGCTCGATGGTCTCGAACAGCCCTTGCCTATAGAGGCGTTCCACTTTAATTATCCCATTGATACGTTCCGCCACGGCATTGTCCGTGGGCTTGTAGTCTTCCGTCATGCTGATGGCAATGCCATGCCGCCGAAGGCGCTCCACGTACGCGTCGCAACAATACTGCACGCCACGGTCAGAGTGGTGTATCAGGCCCTCCAGATTTTCACTCCCTGTCATCTCAACGGTCTGGTCTATGGCCTGCCGCAACGCCTCAAGCGTGGCTGAGGCACGCAAGCTATCAGCCAGTACCCATCCCACTATCTTATGGGAATAAGCATCCGTGACCAGATGCAGGTAACAGACGTCTCCGCCGGCAAGCGGTATATAGGTAATATCGCTAACCCACAGTTGATTGGGAGAGGTTGGGACAAAGCCCTTTATCAAGTTCTTCCACTTATGGTAACGATGGTTGGAATTGGTTGTGCCCCTGGCTTTGCGGGGAGGAAGCATCAGGCGGTGTCGACGAAGCAGCGTGTAGAAGCTGTCGCGACCGGGCATGAACCTCTCTCCGAAGAGGCGGTGAGCATGATCCACAGCTTGTAACCACCGATACCGGGATCCTCGCCACGTATCTCACGTACGGTATCCAGCATGAGACGTTCATTCTTCACATGGCTCCCTATGTCAGCCTTGGACTGGTAATAGGCTTGACGACAATGGCCAAACAGACGGCAGGCTGGCGCTACTTTCATCTTGCGAAGCCTGACCAGTTCCGTTACTATTTGGCCCCAGGTTTTTTTCTGATGGGAATGTTAAAATACTCTTCCGCACGCGTGATCATTAAATCACGGGCCTCGGTTTCCAACCGGGAGAAGGCAAGGGCCTTCTCCAACTCCTTAACACGCTTCTTGAGTCGCGCGTTTTCATCATGGTAATCCTCTTTGCTTCGATCGCTCATATCCGTAGGGGCTTGACACGGAGCCAAAGATACCTCTTTTACCACTGATTCATACTTCGCCAGCCATTTATTTAACAAAGTTATCCCACTAATACCATGTTGTTTGCAAAAACTGGTTTTGCTCATGCCGGATTGATAATAAGAATGAAGAAGATGCAATTTCTCTTCTTCGCTGTAATGCTCATGTTTCTTGCGCATAATAATTACACATTTTATTGTTATTGAATGTGTCTACCTATATCAGCATAAGACAGGCTGATTAATAGCAATTATACTATTATCTCTTCTCCGGCATATATTTCCAAAAACGAGCCGGCATATGTTGGCGATGAAGCCGCAGGTTTAAACGCTCCTTGATAGCGATAGACTTAAAATACTCTTTCCACATACTTTGAAAAAGTTTCTCATCCTTATCCATGATATCCTCACTGAGCAATCCGGTCAATAAGTGTGAATCTTTCTCTTCGAAACGGACTTCTATCGTATCGTTAAGATCATAATAATATCCATACTCTCTTTTTAAGTCGTAAATGAGCCATTGCTGATCAGCGAAACGGTCTTGCGCATAAGGTAATACCAAAGGTAATACGTTATATATAGGTGCGATGGCAGCAAAGTAAGTTCCATCCGCCGCTTTTTGGAAACGAAAGAATTGCATCACTCGCAAGCGTTCGTTGTTTACTTTCTTCCAGATCTTGGCCGTTT
>ENA-OQKE01000667-OQKE01000667.1-human-gut-metagenome-genome-assembly--contig:-NODE-667-length-20181-cov-4.408128_pt1 | contig 20181 bp, 24 predicted proteins | sample MGYA00242620_ERZ504787 | MGnify/ENA primary metagenome ERZ504787 (study PRJEB26092, sample SAMD00036349) | human gut metagenome | host: Homo sapiens | study: EMG produced TPA metagenomics assembly of... | reverse complement strand
AGACGTTTCAACGGAACATTCGCATTGCTGGATGATCTGCTGAAACAGGGATGTATCATCAATGCAGAAGCGGAGGGATAAGCATGAAAGCATTAAAAGACAATAAAGAGTACACCATTGCCGAAGAGCAGAAGCATGCATACCTTGAAGAAGGATACGATATCTATGGGGAGGATGGAAAACTGCTGGAATACTCTCCAAAGAAGAAAATCGCATACAGTGAATATGCTGCTTTGGAAAAAGAAAATCAACAGTTAAAGAAAAGAATCAAGGAGTATGAAAAGGAACAAAAGAAAGCAGGTGAATAGCATGTATGCAACACCTGAATACTACACCGCTAATTACAGCGGTACCCTCATATCACAAGACGAGCTACCCAAGGCCTTAAAAGATGCGGAGTACAGCATCGACCACCTTTGTTTTGGCCGCATCAAGGGCAAAGGGTTTGATAACCTATCACCCTATCAGCAAGAGCTCATAAGTCGTGCTGTCTGCCTGCAGGCTGATTATATTAAGCAGTTTGGGGCAATGCTCATAAACCCCGTCAAAGGCTATAACGCGGGCAGCACTAAGGTCGAACTGGCCAACGTAACATATGGCGGTATCAACACTACACAGGAAATCGTCAATCTTTTAGAGGATACAGGACTAAGATGCCTGGTGTTGTAATCGTAAGCCCCTTTCCTTTCCCGGATTGGGAGGCCACGACACACGTTGTCGTCTATCAGGAGCAGGACACAGAGGACCAGGGACCTATTGAGACTGTTATCTACGACGGATTGGCAATCTACGACGAAAAGTCAAAGATTGTATACGGCAAAGACAGCAAACAGATATCCCTCAGCGGTATGCTTATCATACACGGTGATGTACAGGCCTTGGAGGGCAAAACGGCTTTCCAAGGCTTTGTACAAATCGGTGAAGAAAAGAAGCAGATATACGCTGTGCGAAAGCCAAAACTGCTAGGTGTTATCTACAGCACGGAGATTGATCTATTATGAGAGTTAAGAGCGTAAAGGTCAAAATCAATCGGGAGGCGATGGCACAGCTTGACAAAGCAAAAAAGCGAGCCCTCGTGCTCACGGCACATGCGATACTGTCAGATATTGTATCTCGGGGTGTAGCACCAAAAGACATTGGAGAGCTAGAACGTAGCGGTTTTGTGGATGATGGGCATATTGATACAGAGCTAGTATCAAGTATTGTATTTGACACACCATATGCGCGCCGATGGTACTTTAACTTAGATGACGCTACGTTTCAGCGTACTAAAAACCCGAACGCACAGGATCACTGGATGGACTTCTATCTGGATGGAGAGGGCAAACAGTGGGTCATCGATACCTATTGTAAGTTTTTAAAGCAAGAAAGTGGAGGGCTTATCACATGATGACTTTAAAAGACGTCAAGGACTGGCTCAAAACACAGGTCTCAGCGGATGTCTGGAAGATAGGTACCTATGATGTATCTAAGGATAAAACGGTCTGTGCGCGCAATCTAACGAGCAACCGCAGCATGTTAGCTGTAGGCGGCCTGCAAAACACTACTACAGCTGTAAAAGGCATATCTATCGTAGTGCATTGGAATAAAAACCCGGATGAAACTGAGCGTGTAGCACAAAGCATACATGCTCTTTTTTACGGGCAGCAGCCGAAAATTGGTGATTACCGAGTTATTAAATGCGATATGAGAAGCGACGAACCCATAAGTGTGGGGACTGATACAAATGGGATATACGAATATGTAATTGAAACATGGCTCACATACGAGCGAAAGGAGTAATTTATGGCAAAAGTAACGACCGGTGTATATCCGGTATTTGACATTGTTTTTAGTATTGGGACGAAGGGACTTGCAAGCTCAGAAGATGATATGGCATCCATTAAGGATATGGAGTCATTCTCCCTATCCGTTGAAAGTAATGTAGAAAAATGGAGCCCGATGGACCAAGGAGGATGGGGTAGAGCCCTGGCAACTGCTAAAGCAGTTACTGTATCCCTGAAAGGCAAAAGAAGCGTAGGAGATAAGGGGAACGATTATGTTTATACTGTACTGTGGAAGGATGGTCTTGATTGTAGCACTAAGTATTCTATTGAATTCCCGGATGGCTCTAGCATCACTGGTAATTGTGTGCTGGATGTTAAAGCTGCACCAGGCGGCGATAGCACAAATGTTGCCGCGTTGGAGCTTGATATCATATTCGACGGAAAGCCTACCTTTGTACCTGCACCAGCAACACCAGAAGGGGGCGCTTAAGATGGGACGTAGATACGATGTCATAGACCGCCTGAGAAACCGCAACGAAAGACCTGTAGTTGAAATCGACGCAGAGCACAAGTATCCTATCAATACGTCTAAAACTAATGTGCTGCTGATTATGTCCGAGGTCAAGAAAGCGCAGAAAAAGACGGAAGACGACCCTGAATCTGACATTAAAATGATTGATAAGATCATACAGATTGCTCTCGGCAAAGAGGCTCTTGATTATATCAATGAGAGCAATATGACGATGGCAGCTACAAACGATATCATGGCTGTTATCATGGCGGCTATCGGAGATACAGAAGTAGATTTTGATGATGGGGAAACGCCGGAAGAAAAAAAGTAGACCGCTGGTATGATATCTTTGAAGACTGGGAGCTGGTAGAGTCGTCTTTTGCTATGCAGTACCCCACAAAGGACCTGTATGACGATAAGATGGACTGGATTGAGTTTACCACGCTTTTAGCGGGTATCATGCCAGACACACCTTTGGGCAATGTTATATCCATTAGAGCAGAGGATGACGCTGACACGCTGGAGCACTTTAGCGAGGAGCAGCATCGTATTCGAGATGAATGGAGAGATAAGCAAACCCAGAGAATGATCGAGAGCATGAATAAAGAGGAAGTTATGAAAGAAGTCTATGCGATGTTCATGGACATGAGTAAATAGCTTCTTTTTTTATTTTTAGAAAGGCAGGTGATGATGTGGGAGCGACAAGTGCAGGGTCTATACAGATGGATCTGGAGATAAAATCAGACCTCGACAAGGACATACAGGCGGAGTCGAGTAAGATAGCTGACCGGATACGTAAGCAAGTAGACGCAATGAGTGGGGATATGTTTAAAAACCTTAGGCTGAGCCTCGTAGCGAGTCTTGACAAAATGAATGAATCCATAAAGGCTACACTCAATCGCACAAAGCTTGAAATGCAAGCCTTTGTTGAGCAGATGGCGGGTATGGTCAAGCAAATGTCTGGTGTGCAGATGCCTTATCAGAAGGCTCAGAACGACACAGAGCCAAGTACAACAGCCTCACAAGGTCCTAGTGTGAGGGGACCTCCGGTATCCATACCCAAGATAAAAATACCAAAAATGACGATGGATACTGCTTCTGTACAAGCGCAAATGGCAAATATCAGTAATCAGATTTCTGTCACCACGGAAAAGGTTTCTTCTCAAAAAGCACAACTACAACAGTATTATGATGAGCTTGACAATGTGAATGAAATCCGTAGCAGCTTCGCTACTATACGTAACGAGATTGCTCAGAATCAACAAAGAATAAAAGAGCTTACCGAAACAGCTGCAGGAATGAAGAAGGCTATGAGAGAAGCAACCACAATATCCGGGAAAATAGCCTTGAATGATCAGTTAAAGAGTGTTGAATCTGAAATCCAAAAATGTGTTGGGGATATAAAATATCTGAAAATGCACTTAGAACAACTATCCGGGGTAGACACAGGGCGTGCGATAACGACTCTTACTTCTAAGATAGCAAATTTAAAAAAAGCTATTTCCGGTAATGAATCGAATCTAATGAATATGAAAGCGGCATTTAATGATCTGCAAGAATCTCAGATGCCTATTAAATTTCCTGATTTTCCTGAATTGGCATTGCCTGTATCTACCGCAGATGGATTCACGTCTATTGCTAATAAGGTGGCATCTACGTCCGGAGCATTCAACAAAGCAAGAGCTGCAGTTGAATATTATGCTAAAAGCATCGGTGGTTTAAAAGGTAAGGTAGCAGGCGTAACCTTAAACAGTCTCATTACAGGATTGGAACGTATAACAAATAGCGCGAAACGCGCAGGCAAGGCCTTAGCGTCTACGATAACACGGAAATTCGGTAATGGGCTAAAATCAGCAGGACAGCATGCGGCGTCTTTTGCAAGCCGATTGCTTGGTATAGGGTCAGCCAGTAAAAAGGCCTCAAACGGTATGGGGCGCGCTCATATGGGCGTAGGTCAGCTGATTAAGTCGTTTACGATTTTCTCGCTGATCTTCCCCCTAGTGAGCCGAGGCATTATGGCACTCGCTCAAAACATTGGGGCTACCCTTATGACAAATACTGCGTTTGCAAACAGTTTAAATCAGATACGCTCTAATCTGGCCACAGCATTTACGCCTATCTTTCAGGCAATCATGCCCGCTTTAAATGCGCTTATGTCGGCGTTGGCCACGGTGACGGGTTATATAGCGGCTTTTATGTCTGCGCTATTTGGTAAGTCCATGTCAACAACAAAGCAGGCAACGTCCGGTATCTATGCAGCAAAGGATGCAATGGGTGCATACGGCTCCTCGGCTGACAAAGCGGCCAAAGCGTCGGAAAAAGCTCGTAGGTCACTCATGGGATTCGATGAGATCAACAAGCTGGATGATGCGGATACTTCTGCCGGCTCTGGCGGCGGAGGCGGTGGCGGTAGTGATATGCCGGTCTACACACCGACTGATGTCGATGACGGACCTATCAAAAAATGGGTAAAGCAGCTCAAAGACCTGTGGGCTAAGGGTGACTATGACGGTATCGGTAAGCTCATAGGTCAGCAGGTCAATAAGGCTGTAGCATCATTTACAAAGTGGATATCGTGGGATAACTTAGGCAAATCCATCACAGAGTTTTGCGACGGGTTTTGTGAGCTCTTTAACAGCTTGATAGACACAATCAACTGGGAAAATATCGGGCGAATGTTTGGCGCCGGAATCAACACTATCGTAAATACGTTGTATTTGTTGTTTACTGGCATTAACTGGGAGCGGATAGGTAAAGCATTAGCTCAGGGGCTTAACGGTCTTGTATACAGCGTTGACTGGGATAAGCTAGGGCATACAATGGGCGCGTTTTTACAGGCTCACATCGATGCTCTCTATGGATTTGTAACGACAGCAGACTGGCCTGCTATCGGTAAGGCTCTGGCTGATGGAGTAATGGGTCTTATGTACAGCGTGGATATGCCAAAATTTACAGCAGCTCTCGGCAAAGGTCTAAGTGGAGCAATAAGCTCTGTGCATACCTTTGTTAAAAACATTGATTGGCACAAACTGGGAGATACGATCGCCAAGAGTATAAACGCCTTTTTTAATAACATAAATTGGGCTGATTTTGGAATGACACTCAGTGATGCAGCGTTGGGTATCCTTGATACGCTACTTACAGCGCTACAGGGGATCGACTGGGGGCAAATCGGAAAAAGTATTGGAACATTCCTTTCGAATATTGATTGGTGGGGTATTATTTCTAAAGTTGGAAGCGCTATATGGGAAGCATTTAGTGGAGTTATTACAAGTCTTTTCAATTCTGGCTCAGGAACTGTATTTTTAGCGTTATTAGCAGGAATTAAGGGATTGAAATCAGTGTTTTCAATGATTGATCTAAAAGGTGCAGCTTTGAATTTTGTATCAGGTGGTTTGAAATCTTTAGCATCTCTAGGAACCGGTATCTTAAAAGATGTATTGCCAAAAGTAGCAAGTGGAGTACAAACATTATTAGGGTCAGGCGGTTTAGGGAAAATTGTTTCAGGAGTAACAGGAATTGTTGCCAAGGCAGGGCCTATACTATCTAGCATTGGCTCGGTAGTTTTCTCGCCGACAGGTTTGCTAATTGGAGGAGTAGCGGCTGGTGTTGCATTGATTGTAACACATTGGGACGATATCAAGAAAGCGGCGAAAAATGTAGCAAAATGGGTTGGCGAGAAATGGGATGACGTAAAAAAATGGACGTCCGAAAAGTGGGGCAAAATATCAAAAAACTTAAGTGATACATGGTCAGACCTTAAAAAAGGAGCAAGCGATATCTTTGGAAAAATTGGAGATAAAATCAGCGAAGTGTGGAACGGATCTGACAAGAACACGGAAAGCGCTTGGGGGAGTATAAAGGGCGTAGTGGCAGACTCCATCGACACCGTAAGAAATGATGTAAGTGTCAATTCAGAAAAAGCCGGAAAAGCTATAGAACATAATTTTAACTCCGCAAGAGACTCTCTTATTGGCGCAAATCGCGGAATGAGTAACGATACCAAAAATGCATGGGGACCTCTGGTCACCTTTATGTCTGACAAGTGCGGCTCTATCAAAAATGATATTTCACGCACATTTAAGGATTCCAAAAATACTGTTGATACGAACAGTAAAGGGATGAAATCATCCGTTACTAGCAATCTGAGTGATACAACAAAATGGATTGCCAAAACCATGTATAACGAAATGTATGACAAGGCCAAAAACATGATGGACAAATTCAAAAAAGGTTCTGGGGCAGTGAATGTCAAATCCACTGTGCAGTCATGTGTCGGCAAGGCTACATCGTGGCTGAGCGGTCTTGGTGGCAGCTCTAAGGTTTGGGGCGGCGACATGATTTCGGGGTTTGCAAACGGAATATCAGAGAATATGTGGAAAGTGGCCGGTCAAGTTAAAAATGCTGCTAATCTTGTAGCATCATGGCTACACTTTACACGACCAGATACTGGACCTCTGCGAGAGTATGAGCAATGGATGCCACATATGATGGAGGGGCTCGGTAAGACTCTGGCAGCAAGCACACCAAGGTTTATAGGACAGGTCAAGAGCTTATCTCAATCCATGTCAGGAGCTATGAAGGCAGCACTACAGGAGCCGACGATCGCGTTTGCAGGCGAGCGTAGCTTGAATGTGCAGCATGAATGGAAGGAGTCTCAAAGTGATACAGATAAAACAACCATGAAGGACCTCATTGAAGAAGTGAGAGGTTTGAAGCAGAAATTTGATGAGGTTAAGGAAGAAATCAGGAATAAAGATACTGATGTTTATATTGACGATCAAAAAGTAACGAAAAAAGTCGTTGATAATGTAAACAAGGATACTCGCAAAAATGGTAAGTGTCCTATAGATATGTAGGAGGTGCGGGTATGGCAATACTCACGGCAAACGGTGTGGCGCTACCTGCGCCTACCGTAATAAAAATTGACAACGAGATCATATGGTCGAGTAACACCGGACGTACGTCAAGCGGCGCTATGGCTGGTGACGTCGTGGCCGAGAAAAAAACGGTAACGATTGAATGGGGAGTGCTCCAAGAGTCTGAAATGGCTAAAATCAGAAAAAATCTGATTGCAGGGTTCTTCCCTTTTGTTTTTAACGGTGGTGGAGGTGCGAGCCTCTCGATAACATCATACCGGGGCACAATCAACGAGGAGCACATAGGGCTCTTAGGTGATGGCATCTATTGGTACAAAAAAGCGACTGTAAAAATAATACAGCAATAAGGAGGATATTATGGCAGTAATTACAAAATCAAACAAAAACATTGAGATAACAAAAAATATTGAGGTAGACAACGTACAGGTCGAGCAGGTAAAGGCTGTAATCAATACCAGCAACCCGGAAAATGCAAATCTGACGCATTACATCAGCAATCAGACTCTCTATAAAGCTAATCGCACAGAGATAAGAGCTGCAGAAGCCGAAGCAGAGGATGAGATTTATACGGAGCAGGATGCAATCATCGCGGAACTGGCAGGAGGTAATAAGGATGCAGCTTAAAAATAAACAGATCGTAGACGCACAGCCAGCACTTGGCAAGATGCTCAATACCGCTTTGCCTGTAAAGCAGTCATACCATATCAAAAAGACGCTGGAATCCGTGAAAAAGCAGGCTGTATTTTTAGAGGAGCAGCGCACGGATTTAATCAAAAAATATGGTGTCGAGAAAAACGGCAATTACTCTATACCAGATGATGACTTAACAGCTCGCAAGAAGTATTTTGATGAATATAAGGAGCTCTTGGAATTGGAGGAAGAAATTGACGTGCGCCAGCTTACCCTCGACGAATTGGATCGCGTGGAGCTGACAGCGAATGAGCTTGAATCAGTGGAATTTATGCTTAAAATCGAAGATTAGCACAAGGAGGTGGTACAATGATAACCACATCCGATAAGTATAAAACAGCGATATCCAAATCTGGCCGCCACTTCCGGCTGAAAATCGACATTGCAGGTACTGCGTATACTGGCATAAAGAGCTTTAAGCTTAAAGGCGGCACAAACTCATCCGAACAAATCACGTTTGGGGATGCTGTGTCATCTTATATTGAGTTTATCCTCACAGACGTGCCTAAAAACACTATCCTTAAAGGACGTCAAGCAATACCATACATCGGCTTGGAGCTGGATGACGGTACAGTCGAGTGGATAAAAAAAGGTGTCTATAACCTTGAAAAGCCGGTACGCTCTGGGGAGTTTATAAAGCTTACCGCATATGATAACTTTGCCCTTTGCTATAAAGGGTTTTTTACTGGCTTGTCCGGTAATCAAAAGATAGACGCTATCCTGCAGGAGCAATGCAAAAAAATAGGTATTGAGTATGCAGGCGGAGCTGATGATGTTACCTACAAAGTCGATAGCCTGCAGGGGCTTACTATCATTGAGGCTGTAAGTGTACTCGCTGCGTACTGTGGCAAAAATGCTGTCATGGATAAAGACGGTAAGCTCAGGCTGGTATGGTATACCGACGCAGGTCTTACTATATCCCCGAGCCGATTTGCTGATCCGCTGGAAATGGATGAGGAAGACACCTTTATTAACCGGTTGGATTGTACAATCGACGAGGAGCACTCTGTGTCTGCGGGAACCGGCGTTGGTATCTATTTTAGTTGCCCCGGGATGACTCAGGAGCGCATCACTGTCTTATACAACCGGATTAAGGGCTTTACGTACAGAGCTGCTAAGCTTAACTGGCGCATGGCTCAACCTGACGTTGAGGCAGGTGACCTCGTGCGTGTAATGGATAATGCAGGTAATGCTTATGTTATCCCTCTCATGGACTATGAGTTTAGCTGTGACGGTGGATTTTACGGGACCGTAGAGTCAAAAGGCAAGACCGAGCAGGAGCAGGATACAGGCTATAAAGGCCCTCTACAAACAAAAGTGGATAGGACTTACTCAGACCTCGTAAGCACAAAGCAAGTCATCACCGATAAGATTACGGCCTTTGAGGGCGAGTTTGAGACCATCAACACAAACTACCTGGAGGTCAATAAAAAGCTCATTGCTCTGGACGCAGAAATTGAAAACCTGGACGTCACAGAGCTTACTGCAAAGGTAGCAATCATAGAGACATCCTACGTATCTAAAGAGTACGTGCAGGACCTATATGCCACCAAAGCCGAGGTGCACGTACTGGATGTTGATTTGGAGCGTGTCAACACCCTGCTCGCAGGCAGTGTAACGGCAGGCAGCACACAGACTATAGTCTTAAATGCTGACAACACAACGATATCCAACGCGTTGATAAAGTCGGCCATGATTGACAGCGTAGCAGCTGATAAAGTAACTGCCGGTACGATTGATGCTAGCAGTATACACTTTAAATCACAGTCCGGACGGTTAGATATATACGGCGAAACCCTCCAGATAAAAGATATCACAAGGCCAAGAGTACAAATTGGCAAAGATGCATCCGGAGACTACAACATGTATGTCTGGGATGCCGCCGGGAAGCTGATGTTTGATGCAGCCGGCATAACTGCATCTGGTATTCAACGACCAATTATCGTGGATAGCATGGTGGCCGATAATGCCAACATATCGGGAGATAAAATCAACATCACATCATTGGTAAAAGAGATTAACGACGGTACAGAGGTGATAAAGTCTAGCCATATTTTGGTGGATGGAGCTAACCAGTCTCTGTCCGTCGTGTATAACACCATCATCGGTGACATAAGCACGCTGAGCACGGCGTTGTCTGTGGAGCAAGGCAAAATCTCATCATTGATTACTGACATGTCGCTAGCTAAGGGCGATGTGTCAACCTTACAGACCAATTACAGCAGCCTCACACAGACTGTATCAGGCATTAACAGTACGGTTGGTGAGCATACCTCCACGCTGACAAGTGTCACTTCAAAACAAACTCAATTAGAGCAGACAGTTGATGGCTTTAGCGGCAGGATATCAGCGGTTGAATCCACAGCATCGAGTACATCATCTAAACTTAGCTCTTTGGTTGCTGATGTTAACGGATTTAAAACAACGGTAAGTGATACATATGCTACCAAGGATATTGTGAATAGCATGAGCTCAACGATCACGCAAAAGGTAGACAGTTTATCAGTGAGTATCAAGGAATCATATAATCGAATAAATCTCATAGAGAATTCTGATTTTACAAATGATACAGCTTGTTGGAACAAATCATTAGCGTCGACATGTACAGGCGGCAGAGCGATGACATGGGGAAGCAGTACAGGGCGTGCGCTTTGGTTGGAATCAAGTGCATTTGATGGAACTGCGAACAGTAACTGGTTTCAACGTATAGACATAGGACGTAAGGTAAAAGGATTTTATATGTCCACTGAATTTTTGACAAATTCCGATTATGTGGCTGGGCCTACAAATCCACTTGCAACTTATATTATCAATATATATTATACCGATGGCACCAGAAGTTCAGGGTCTGTCAGAGATACATCCCATAAATGGGTGCGGGTAGGCAAGTTTGTAGAGGTTGAAGATAAAGAAATAGAATATGTAAGAGTATATCTTTATGGTAGAGACTTCAAAGGACGCATAGCTTTTAATAGACCTTTCCTATGCGAAGCTAATTCAGCTATTGATCCATCTTACTGGGCGCCTGCTCAATCAGAAGTGACAGGCAATATGAGTGTTGTGATCAATTCTGGAGGATTACGTGTAAATAATGGAGCATTATCCATTTATAACAATGCTGGGAGTAGGGTACTGTATGGCGATACAAACGGAAATCTAACTATGACTGGGACGGTCACTGCCACATCTGGTAAGATTGGCGGGTTTGACATCGGAGCATTAAGATTGAGTGCACAAAACAATGGTAAATATACTGTAATGCAAAGTGCCGGGACGTATGCTTTTTATGCAGGAAGCACAGCAGAATCTATGACAGGTGCTCCATTTTATGTGACGCATGAAGGAAAGTTAAAAGCTGATAATGCATTATTGACGGGATCATTTACAAGTCTTGGAACAGAAAATACAAAGGTAGTAATAGGTAATGGCCGCATGGATTTGTTTATTAACAGTAATCATTGTGGAGGAATAGCATCATCTTACACTAGCAGTACCAGCAGAGGTATATTACTATCGGCTGATACTGGTGCAAAGTTTTTATCATTGGGACAAACAGATATTGACGGTAATAGCGGTGCATCATGGTACACACTGAATTTTGGCTTAAATCCATCAGGTTGGACGGAGCGGCATATATTTTTAGGGTCATCGAACTTTCCGGTTCAGCCTAAAAATGGAAAAGGTTATGTGGTCGTTTCTAATGTTACTGGAGGAGGTTTCCGCAATATTAGACAAATATATCATGGTCATCCTGATAGCAGCACTGATTATCTGCAATACGAAGATGTCACAGGAGCAGATTATTATTGCAAAACATCATGGGTATCTGATGCTAAACTTAAAGCAAATATTATGGATACTGATGTATGTGGACTTGATGCAATAAGGAGATTTAAGCATGAATCCTTCGTCTTTAAAAAGACAGGATTACGAAGATCAATAGGCTATATAGCACAAAATCTCCAAGAAATAGATCCGCAGCTTGTCGAGAATTTGGGTGGTACACTAGCGATAAATCCGGAAGTTGTCATACCGTATATCTCTAAAGCAGTGCAAGAATTGGATGCAAAAATTGTTTGTGCTGAACAAAATTATTTACAGAGTACACAAAATTTTCAGCAGGAGCTGCAAAAACGAGACTTCGAGATATCGCAGTTACAATACAGAATACAGCAATTAGAGAGCCGCACATAGGCTCTCTTTAAATATGCCTTAACAGGCGGAAGGAGAAGAAACATGGATATGCTTTACACTGTTTTACTGGCAGACCTCAGCATGGTACTGGTCTGCTACGCTATTTTACTACTGGCTTTTGCATCTAACGTGGTGCTGAGCCTTTACCACAATATCAACATCACAGGGGAGCACTTTGACGCTAAACGGCTGTGGCAGGGCGTTAAAAAGGCCTTGGTGCTGGTCTTTGGTACAATGCTGATGGTTGCTGCTGTAGATGCAGCCACTACGCTGCTCACGCAGTATGTGCCAGATATCAATGAGCAGGTGCATGACCTCATCACTGTGGCTATGATTGCCGCTACAATCGGCGTAGCAGCATGGCGCTATATCAAGGATGCATATAGTACGTTTATCAATATCCTTAATGGTAAGCCCTCTGAGGTCGCAGCTGCGGTGGATGCTAAGGAGTAAGACATGTCGGATGTAATTATTGTGGCTCTGATTGGAGGCGTATGCACAGCCATACCGTCATTGATAGCAACGGTAGTGATCAACAACAAATCGACAGCCGTCATGCAGTATAAAATAGACGACCTTACAAAAAAGGTAGAAAAGCACAACAATGTTGTAGAACGTATGGCAGTTGCGGAAAACAGTATCAAATCAGCTCATCATAGAATCGATGACCTTATGGAAAAATAGGAGGAAACAAAAATGGCATTTAAGAAAAGAACAAGCCTGTCCGGATTAACAGGCAGTAATTGGATGGATTGGGCGCTACGGCGTACAGGAGTGGCAATGCCAAACTGCTTTACCTATGCTACAGCTCGTATCAGCGAGATTTTAGGGCGAGAGGAGTATTTGGATAGCCCACGGGTAAACGGCGCACAGGAGCTGTGGGATAACTACTCAGACGGCTTTAAACGCTCAAAATATGCTGTAGAGGGTGCACTCATGATCTGGCAGTCAGGACAGTGGGGGCATGTAGCAGTTTGTGAGGAACTTATTGACACCAACACGATCGCATGGAGCCAGTCCAACTACGGCGGGGCAATGTTTGAATATGTGAAAGGAAATCCGAACGGGTACAAAGGCATGAAATTTTTAGGATATCTGGTACATGATAAACTGCCGAAAGCAGAGGCAGCAAAACCATCTACTAGTAAGCCGACTACTACTGGCATTAAGGCGGGCAATAAGGTCAAAATCAAGTCCAGCGCTAAAAAGTACGCTACTGGTCAGACAATCCCCGCATGGGCTAAAGGCAAGACATATACCGTACAGCAGGTATCTGGCAGTAAGGCGCTGATTAAAGAGCTTGTGTCATGGGTTAAAACATCCGATTTACAGATGACCGGCGCAGCTGCGGTGATTGCAGTCGGCAAAAAGGTCAAAGTTAAAAAGACGGCCAAGACCTATGCAACAGGGCAGAGCATTCCGGCGTTTGTAAAAGGTACGACTTACACAATCATGCAGATTAGCGGCGAAAAGGTGCTGCTGAAAGAGATCATGAGCTGGGTACGTAAGTCAGACTTGGAATAAGAAAAATCACCACTCATTCCTTTGGGAGTGGGTGTTTTTTTATTTACTAACAATAATTGAACATAATAGAAGATAATAGTGTGTAATAGCACATAATTGCTGTTAAAAGAAGATAATAGCAGATAACTAATACAAAAATATTAAAAATAGTGTAGAAAAGTGAAGTAAAGGCGTGTATAATGTGAATAGAGAAGTAGTATACTATCATGAACGACGCCAACTGAAAAGCGGTTCTTGAAAGTATGCTTTTTCTATAAGCGGGGTGAAGTATATGAATGCAAATTATACTATATTTCAAATTGCCAAATGGTTTCTGGAAAAAGATTCAATGACCTTAAAGAGGCTGCAAAAGCTATGTTATTATGCACAAGCATGGTTTTACACATTAAAGAGGGTTAAATTAGCAGATACAGAATATGAAGCGTGGGCGCATGGTCCTGTATCTCCAGTGTTGTGGGGAAAACTTAAAGGGAAATATTATGATTATGGTCCTATGTATGACTTCAATGTATCTGATTTACCCAATTCAGCGAATATAACCGATCCCGATGATATTGAACTGCTTGAAATGGTTTGGAATACTTATGGCGATCAGAGCGGGACATCATTAGAGGCTTTGAGCCATTCAGAAAAACCTTGGAAAAATGCACGGGGGAATTGCTCGGAAGGAGAAAGGTGTAATAGCGTAATATCTTTAGAATCTATGAGAGATTACTATTCTTCAATTTATGAAGGAGATTATGGGGAATAAATTAACATCTATTCCCTCCAATAGAAAAAGTAAAGATATTTTAACCTCAAAAAGAAAAGCAAAGTTTAACATCTTGATTGGCGAAAAATTAGAAAAAGGGTATGATTTTAAAAATGTACAAAAGAAAGATTCACATTGTTTGGGTCTCTTTTTTGAGAAAACAATAGGAAAAGATTGGGACTATGTTACTAGGGAATATGAACGACAGCAAGACAAAAATGATATTGTTGACGGACATGAGATCCTTCATTTTGAAATAAGCAAAAAAAGGAAGGATACACGGCTATTTAGAAAATGGAATTTTCGTTATGATACGTTTTGACCCTAACCATCACGTACATAAATAACTTTATAGCTACTCTCCACACCAGAGAGTAGCCTTTTTTTGTTAAATATGGAACTTCCAATGTTTTACTAAGATAATGATTTGCAATTTTTGAAGAAATGCTATATAATTTCGTAGTCACTCTTTCATACAGTTTATGCAGTGACAATGGGACAAAAGCCAGCTTATAGCCGGCTTTTTATTATCGAATTAAAATTAAGAAAAATTAAATAATTAGAGTTTACATACATGTGAATATGTAATATACTTTTATTGACTCTCTACCCCTTTCGGAAATACCCCAATATTTTCCCACAGAGAGTCAGGCCGGTGTATACCGGCTTTTTATTTGTTGTTTCAAAATGATTGCAAAATATTTTTAATATGATAAAATAGCATAGGCATTGATATGCTACTGCCTAGGTATCGTACAATGCATAGCCATTTGGCAAAGTCCGGGTAAAACCGGATTTTTTTATTGCTTATGACACAAAAATGTTCATAATATGTTTACAAATGTTCATATAAGCTATATAATGATTACGTTGCCGCCCATTAAAAAGAAAGAGATACCTAGGCAGTATTTTGCGGCACTTGACCACCTTAATGGTGGTTTTTTTATTAACGGTTATCAAACGTTTAATCTTTTATCAATAAGTATTATAATAAGCCTAATTAGGCATCTAATTCCTCCATATCATATATTGAGATACGCAGATGTATCTCAATAACACGTAAGGAGGAAATATATATGTGTAACAGATGTGAATGTAATGCTTATGACTTTAACGATTATGATTTTGACAGATTCGAGTGTGATAGAAACCGTAGATGCGATGATGATTTCGGCACAAACGCATTGAACGAAGCAGAACGAGTAGCTCGCAGTACAATGCGTCAACACTGTAGAGAAAATCGCTGTGCACGACAATTTGTACGCTGCATGAGAAATGCCCGGTGCGGATCTAATTGGTAACTTGCACTAAAACTTAATGTATATTTGTTCACTCTGATTTAGCTTTTAACTGTGTATTTGTGATTGCATCAGTAAAAATGTAATTTAAGAGTCTGTATATGAATAGCCAATTTGCTACTCTCCACATTGGAGAGTAGCATTGTTTGTATCAATTCATTTATCATATAATTCGTGATGCTCTATATCGATTGTGTTTGTCTTTGGTGTCCTGCCATTACAGCATTGCATAATAACGGTCAAAGTGGAATTTGTGTTAGGAAATATCTGTACACCGTTGATTATTTCTTTATCAAAATCATCTTTTATAACTTGTACATCATATTGTGCATAAGGACATGTCTGTGGAATGCTATGCAAGGAATGTGTGCTGTCTGGGGTAGGGAGAGTAATAGGTTCACTTAGCCCCTTTTCATCGGTATAACATCCCATTATAAATTTAGAAGCACTGTCTGTTCTCTCATACACTCTTATAGCTGCCTGATTAACAGGAGCACCGTTTGCTTCCATAGTTTCAATTGTTAATGTGCCTGTCATTTCACTCACCTCCGATATAAACTATGCAAAGGCGATTGCGATGTGTCATTAAAAATATATAGTAACCTGTTATCTATATAGATATTTTTATTTATTACTATGAAAATAATAAATTTAATTATGCATATTGGTCTTTATAGTTATACCGCACCACACACTAAGGTTGATATCTAGGCAGTATCTAACTTGCGGTATTGACCACCTATGGGTGGTCTTTTCAAGTGTGAGGGGCATGTTATACTTAAAAAAGGCGATTTGATTATCGCCTGTCATATCACTATAGTTTTACAACCCGGTATTCCCAGTAACCTCTATTACATGGACCTGAATGTATAGGCTCACAGCCAGGGATACGTCCAGAAATATATTTTCCTGTTAATAAATATTTTGCATTAGGTTTCTTTGTTGTTCCCAAAGCTCTTAATGCGATTCTACATACATCCACCTTATTATTTGTAAGGTATTGTACCCCACCACAATGACCAGCAGCAGTAATTATAAAATAAGCGATTTTTTTAAGTAGACCACCTGAGCGAAATTTAGGTGTTTCTGCATTAAATTGGTTTGCGTAGTCCCTAATTACGATGCTATTATCAGATTTATATATTACTCCAACATTATCTTCATATTTCTCAACTAGCTCATTATCTTGATTTTTGTATTTTTCTTCAACTACAGATTGATCAATACCACAAGATTCTGTCGAATTGGTATCAGCCTTTACATTAAAAATTGGTGTTGCAGATAATATCAGCAACATAGATATAAAGATTTTTTTCATTTTTATTTATCTCCCTTTTATTTTATGATTGATATAAAATACAATTATGAAAATTAGTATTGTAAACAATAAAGCAACATAGTTGTTTACAAAAGATAGTCTATATAAAACATTTAAAATAATTAATAAAGCAGCTCCCACCAAACACACAACTGCCATCTTATTGTCTTTACTCATGTAACCTCCTTTCTTCGCTTTTATGTCTATTAGAATTATGTTATTACTATGTTCCCACCCCTTTGCTTTATATAACTAATTTAACAAATCTCTATAAAAAATCAACTATATTTAAGGTTTCTTAAGAAAACGATTTCAGTATTTATGCATTGGAGACATAGCTTCACCTTATTATTCATGATAACATCACTATTTTTTGTAAATAGATTAGCAATAATATATTACCGTTATCTGTAAATAAATCTTTAAGCTTTTAAAAAATATATGGTATCATTGTGTTGGAGGTAAAGTGTATGCAAGAAAAGAGAAGTCCTTTAGAATGTCCGTTTTTAGATTATAAAGGTATTATGTATGTATTAGGTGATGTCTGTAAAAAGAGCCAAGCATATAAGATTATACATGATTTGTTAAATGAAAAAGATGCTAATGGAGATTTACTTATTGACCCTAAGCGGATGCCAAATATCGGTAAATTGATAGTCCCTACAGATATATTCTGTAAAAGATTCGGTATTGATAGAGACAGATATAAATAGTATCTATTGAAAAAAAGGAGCTAATATGTCAAAGAAAACAAGCCCATGTATTTTGTCTGTTGAAGCGGCGGGAGAATTATTAGGCTTAGATGCACAGACTGTTCGTATTTGTATCAGAGCAGGCCATTTTGGAGATTTTGCACGAGCGATAAAAAGCAAACCAACAAATGAATGCTATCTCTATATAATAAGTAAATTCAAACTATATCAATACTTAGGTTTGGATGTTAATTTGTCCACAGAGGAAACTTTGGAATTAGTGAGACAAGGGAAACCTCCTTTTATAGAACAAACATCATACCCTATAAAAGATTTGCTATCTGAAATGAAAAGTAAGGGATGCACACTTTTTGAAAGGAATACTGCAAGCACTGTATCAAGTGTTAGAAAGGTGATAAAGGAATAAACATCATAAACAGAAGTGCAAAAGTTTTCACACCCTGTTTTTTATATATAGTCATCCAAAGATATCCAGATATCTTGTATTCTTTTACAAGCGATGAAATTCGTCGGCTGTATTAGAGCGACAGCAACAAATTAACTGCAACTGGAAAACAGACATAGTTCAGAACGCTGTACGAAATTCGGATGGCGTTTTTTACTGGACGACTTAAAGTCCCTTGGTACCGGAGCGATATTTCCATTCTTCATTCATGTTGAATGGGAAAACCCTTATTAGTCATCAACTACGGATGAATTTCGTTCGCAGTTAATCCCATTTGCCAAGCATGGTGAATGGGATAAGGTTAGCATGGAACGCTTCTTATGACGAAAAAATGACGAAAAAATGACGAAAAAATGACGAAAAAATTTAAAAAAGTGTGTTCTATATGCAATGGATGATAGCGTATGACAGCTATTTATCGTATATGAATACGTATGAATGGTTAAAAGTTGTACGATTCCGACCGGGACCACCATTTGACGAAATGTAACCACTCAGAAATGAGTGGTTTTTTCTATGCTCTGCGGGGAAGGTGCCTTGATTCGAATAGGCTGCTCTTATTCAGCGGCGGAGGAGCTGGGATGTTATCCGTTCACTTTCCGGTTTTCGACAGGGGATTCCTCATGATGGGCAAATATTGCGGGGCGAGGTGTTTTATACGCGATAGCTAACGATATATGGGGGAACAGAGGAGGTTGTAGCCTGCGTGAGAAGCTGTGCGGTAATCACCATAGACAGCGACCATAAAAAACGATCCATATGTGAAAGGTGTACACTTTTCTTACACAGTCCCTTTCCGAATTGTAATAGAATGGTAGCTCTTACATTGATTAACACGCAGAAAGCGTATATAATGGTGTTATAAATTACATATGCAGGTTTGCAATCAGCCCGTTTCGATTATGTTGTATTCTGTCATGATACGAAGCAGCGGCATAGCTCTACCTTCATTCCTGCAGCTGTTGAACTACATGAAAGAAGGTACCTTATGAAAAAAGGCTGGTTGTTTTCTCTGCTCGGAATTTTTTTATGTCTTATACTACTTGGCGGAGTCACCATCAATTCCATATATCGTGTCCAGCGACATGGACGCCTGATCAATTATACCGGAATCGTGCGCGGAGCTTCTCAGAAACTCGTGAAAATGGAGCTTAATGATATTCATGGGGATGACTTGATAGTGTACATTGATGATATTGTGAACAGCCTTTGTACCGGACGCGGTGCTTATGACCTGCCTTTGCCGGACGATGCTGACTATCTTGACGAGCTGCATCAAACAAAGGAAGCGTGGGAACAGCTGAAACAGCAAATCTATGCTGTCAGAACAAGCAGGAATGATCAAAACGTGAAGCAACAGCTGCTACAGGATAGTGAGGATTTCTTTCAGACAACCAATGATATGGTCTTCGCTGCGGAATCCTTTACCGAGCAGCATGCAAAGCGCCTGATGCTTCTGGATATAATCATGTTTTTGAGTGTACTCGCTTTATGGGTTTTTATTTTTATAACAAATATTCGTAAAATACTCCGTTTGGAAACCACAAACAGACAGCTGAAGGATACGGCGGGAAGAGACACCCTAACCAAAGCCTATACACTTGAGTATTTCATCACAAGCGCAGAACAGCTTATGAAAAGCAATACGAAGTTTAAATACGCACTGTTCTATGTGGATTTTTCGGATTTCAAATATATCAATGATGTTTTCGGTTATGCGAACGGAGACAATCTGTTAAAACACTATGCGGCGCTGCTGATAAAGGATAAGGAGCATGATGAGCTGGTAGGACGCATCAATGCGGATAATTTTATCATTCTCCGTCATTATAACAGCAGAGCTGAGCTGACAAAACGGCAGTCTGCCGTGGATGCTGCTATTCGTGACTATATGCGCTCTCATCTTGACAGACAGGCGCTCAGTATTAGCTGCGGTATCTGCTGTCTGGAGGATGTCGATGAAAAGCTGAATCTGAATGAATTGCTGAACCGTGCCAATTTTGCGAGAAAAATGGTAAAAAACGGACATGAATTAAACAATTACTGCTTTTATGATGAAAGCATCCGGCAGCATTTACTGGAAGAAAAGTC
>ENA-OQKE01000647-OQKE01000647.1-human-gut-metagenome-genome-assembly--contig:-NODE-647-length-20584-cov-3.587897_pt1 | contig 20584 bp, 19 predicted proteins | sample MGYA00242620_ERZ504787 | MGnify/ENA primary metagenome ERZ504787 (study PRJEB26092, sample SAMD00036349) | human gut metagenome | host: Homo sapiens | study: EMG produced TPA metagenomics assembly of... | reverse complement strand
CCATTATCCAGCAGGTGGGAATCAATTCTTACCTTAATAAAGTTGATATTGACGACCTGGTTCAGAAGAACATTGAAAAGACGAACAAGAAGCGCGCAAAGAAAGGCCTTCCTCCTACAAAAGTGGGCAATGTAGACGAGATGCTCAAGAAGATTGAGGCAAAGGAAGAAAAGGCAGAGCAGGCCCAGATGGCTAAGATCGCTAAGACCAAGTCTATTGTTGAGGAGTCTACCAAGTACTATAATGATAATGCCAAGCCCGGAAGTCTGGCGGCTAAGGCTAACATGGTTTCCAAGTATAATGAGAAGCATGAGAAGGGTAAAAAGTAGGAGGGTTTTGTATGGATATGATTACAGTTACTGCCAAGACAGTGGACGAAGCAGTTACAAAGGCGTTAATCGAACTTGAAACCACCAGCGACAAACTGGAATATGAAGTAGTTGATAAAGGAAGTACAGGATTCCTTGGTATCGGCGCAAAACCTGCCATTATTCGTGCTAAGAAAAAAGAGTCCATTGAGGATAAGGCCATGGATTTCCTGTCTCAGATTTTTGGGGCAATGAATATGCAGGTGAATATTACAGCTGCATATAACCAGGAGGAGCAGGAGCTGTCCTTAAACCTGGAAGGCGAGGACATGGGGATCCTCATTGGCAAGAGGGGGCAGACCCTGGATTCTCTCCAGTATCTGGTGAGCCTAATTGTGAACAAGGGAACAGAAGGATATCTCAGGGTGAAGCTGGATACTGAGAATTACCGTGAGAGAAGGAAGGAAACCCTGGAGACCCTGGCTAAGAACATTGCCTATAAGGTTAAGAGAACCAAGAGACCGGTATCCCTTGAACCTATGAATCCTTATGAGAGAAGAATCATTCATGCGGCTCTTCAGAATGATAAGTATGTTACCACCAGAAGCGAAGGGGAAGAGCCCTTCCGCCATGTGGTGATTGCCCTTAAGAAGGAGGCAGCGTCCGGCGACCGTAAAGGACGCTATGACAGAAATAAAGGGGGACGTTTTGAGCGTTCCGACCTTCCCGGCGGATATAGAAATAACCGCCGCACCAATGGAAACAGTGCATCTCAGACAGGTTCAGATGCATCAGCAGAGACTGCTGCCGGTGAAGAAGAATAAGCCCATCCGTGGTTGATCGGATGCAGGCAGTAATGAAACAGGTTAAGAGGCTGTTGCTGAAGCGACGGCCTTTTTGCTCTATTGTGAGGAGAGCCTATGAAGACAGATACGATAGCGGCTATAGCTACAGGTATGAGCAATTCAGGAATCGGAATCGTGAGAATCAGCGGAGAGCAGGCGTTTTCCGTGATTGATTCCATATTCCGGAACAGAAAGGGGGAGAGGGTCAGACTGAGCCTTTCCCAGTCCCACACAGTCCATTATGGGTATATATATGACGGTGATGAGAAGGTGGACGAGGCCCTGGTCATTATCATGAAGGGGCCCCACAGCTATACGGCTGAGGATACGGTGGAGATTGACTGCCATGGGGGAGTGCTTATGGTCAGGCGGATTCTGGAGACTGTTCTTCACGCAGGAGCCAGAACAGCGGAACCGGGAGAGTTTACAAAGAGGGCTTTCTTAAATGGAAGGCTGGATTTGTCCCAGGCCGAGGCGGTGGCAGATGTGATTCACGCCACCAATGAATATGCGTTAAAAAGCTCTGTGAGCCAGCTGAGCGGTTCAGTGTCCGCTAAAATTAAGGAACTGCGCAGCCGGATACTGTATCAGATAGCTTTTATCGAATCAGCTCTGGATGATCCGGAACATATATCACTGGATGGATATGGGAGCCGGCTGATGGATGATCTGGTGCCTATGATTGGTGAGGTGAGGAAGCTGCTCCTGTCTGCGGATGACGGAAGGGTTATGTCCGAAGGGGTAAAGACAGTTATACTGGGTAAGCCCAATGCAGGTAAATCCTCTCTGATGAATGTGCTTTTGGGAGAGGAGAGGGCCATTGTTACTGAAATTGCGGGAACTACCAGGGATACCCTGGAAGAGCATATTTATTTGCAGGGAATCAGTCTTAATGTGGTGGATACGGCGGGAATCAGGGATACAGAGGATGTGGTGGAGAAAATCGGTGTGGACCGGGCGATGAAAGCAGCCAGGGACGCTGATTTAATTATCTATGTGGTGGATGGTTCCAGGCCCTTGGATGAAAGCGACAGGGAAATAATAGAATTTATCCGGGACAGAAAAACCATTGTATTGCTGAACAAATCGGATTTGGATTTGGAAGTGGGTACGGCCGAGCTGGAACAGATTTGCGGACATAAGGTGCTCCCTGTTTCTGCTAAAGAAGAACAGGGAATCGAGCTGCTGGAGCAGGAAATCAAGAAGCTCTTTTATCACGGCGACCTGTCTTTTAACGACCAGGTTTATATTACAAATGCGCGTCATAAGGAAGCCCTGGAGCAGTGTCTGGAGAGTCTGCTGATGGTAAAGGGAAGCGTTGAGGACAGCATGCCAGAGGATTTTTATTCCATTGACCTGATGAATGCATATGAACAGCTGGGTTTCATTATCGGGGAGGCAGTGGATGATGATGTTGTCAATGAGATATTTGCAAAATTCTGTATGGGTAAATAGGGAAATTTAATATGGAAGAGGAACGCGGAATGATACCTTATTTAGAAGAAACATACGATGTGGTGATTGTCGGAGCCGGCCATGCAGGATGTGAGGCCGCTCTGGCCAGTGCAAGACTGGGTATGGAAACGATTATGTTTACTGTCAGCGTGGACAGCATAGCGCTGATGCCCTGTAACCCTAATATAGGAGGAAGCTCCAAGGGGCATCTGGTCAGGGAGTTAGATGCGCTGGGCGGAGAGATGGGGAAGAATATAGACAAGACCTTCATACAGTCCAAGATGCTCAATGAATCCAAGGGACCGGCTGTTCATTCCCTGCGGGCTCAGGCTGACAAGCAGGATTACAGCAGGCATATGAGAAGGACCCTGGAAAACACAGAACATCTCACCATACGTCAGGCGGAAGTGTCTGAAATTATGGCGGAGGATGGTAAAATCAGGGGAGTAAAGACATTTTCCGGCGCAGTGTATTACGCAAAGGCCGTGATACTGTGCACGGGAACGTATCTGAAAGCCAGGTGTATCTATGGGGATGTGAGCAATCCTACAGGGCCTAACGGCCTTCAGGCAGCCAACCATCTTACGGATTCTTTGAGGGAACATGGAATTGAGATGTTCCGGTTCAAGACAGGGACGCCGGCCAGGGTGGATAAAAAAAGCATTGATTTTTCTAAAATGGAAGAGCAGTTTGGGGATCCCAGGGTTGTGCCGTTTTCATTTTCAACAAATCCGGATGAAATCCAGAAAGACCAGGTTTCCTGCTGGCTGACGTATACCAATGAAAATACCCATCGTATCATCAAGGATAATCTGGACCGTTCACCTCTGTTTTCAGGGGCCATTGAGGGAACCGGACCAAGGTATTGTCCTTCCATTGAGGATAAGGTGGTTAAATTCCCGGATAAGAACCGTCATCAGGTATTTGTGGAGCCGGAGGGCCTTTACACCAATGAGATGTATCTGGGAGGCATGAGCAGTTCACTGCCGGAGGATGTACAGTATGCAATGTACCGTACGGTTCCGGGACTTGAAAAGGTAAAGATAGTGAGAAATGCCTATGCCATTGAATATGACTGTATTAACGCTCTTCAGCTTAAGCCGACTCTGGAGTTTAAGAAGATTTCCGGTCTGTTTGCAGGCGGGCAGTTTAACGGAAGCTCCGGGTATGAGGAGGCAGCAGCGCAGGGGCTTGTAGCGGGTATTAATGCGGCGAGAAAGCTGCAGGGCAAGGAAGGGATCATCATTGACCGTTCCGAGGGATATATCGGAGTTCTGATTGATGATCTGGTCACAAAAGAGAGTCATGAGCCGTATCGAATGATGACTTCCAGAGCAGAATACCGTCTGCTTTTAAGACAGGATAATGCAGATCTCAGACTGACAAAGATCGGATATGAAGTCGGGCTGATCGAGGAGGAGCGCTATCAGAACCTGCTGAAAAAAGAAGAGCAGATTCAAAAAGAGATCGAGCGTGTGGAAAGTGTGCATGTGGGAACGACCAAAGAAGTACAGGAGCTTCTGGAGTCCTGCGGAAGTACACCGCTTGTTTCAGGCGCGTCTCTGGCTGATCTGATCCGTCGTCCGGAGCTTAGCTATGAAATCCTTGCCTCAGTGGATAAAATGCGTCCAGAGCTTAAATACGACGTTGCAGAGCAGGTGAATATTAACATTAAGTATGAAGGTTATATCAAACGGCAGAAAAAGCAGGTAGAGCAGTTTAAAAAACTGGAGAAAAAGCGGATTCCTGCAGATATTAATTATGAAGAGGTACAGAGTCTGCGATTAGAGGCAAAGCAGAAATTGTCGCAGATCCGACCGGCATCCATCGGGCAGGCATCCCGGATATCCGGGGTATCTCCGGCAGATATTTCGGTTCTGCTGGTGTATCTGGAGAGCAGATGAGAGAACAGGAGAGTGTATGGAAAATAAATTTGAACAGCAATTAAGCCAGCTGGATATCCGGCTGACAGAACGCCAGAAAGAGCAGTTTCATCAGTATTATGAGCTTCTGGTGGAGTGGAATAAGGTGATGAACCTGACAGGGATCACCGAGTATGATGAAGTAAATGAGAAACATTTTGTGGACAGCCTTGCAATTGTAAAAACAGTGGATATGAATCAGGTAAATTCTGTGATTGACATCGGAACCGGCGCGGGATTTCCGGGACTGCCGTTAAAGATTGCCTTTCCTCATCTGAAAGTCGTATTGTTGGATTCTCTGAAAAAAAGAATTAATTTTTTAGATGCCGTAGTAGAAAAATTAGGGCTCGAAGATGTGGAAACGCTTCATGGAAGAGCAGAAGATTTTGCAAAGCAGACAGCATACAGAGAACAATTTGACCTGTGTGTGTCCCGTGCAGTGGCAAATCTGTCAACCTTGAGTGAATACTGCATCCCATATATACGAGTAGGCGGGATGTTCGTATCCTATAAATCAGGAACTGTTGAAGACGAATTGAAACAATCGGAAAAAGCAGTGTCTCTTCTTGGTGGAAAAATTGAGAAAACAGTAAAGTTTCAGCTGCCGGATACCGAGATTGGACGTTCTTTTGTGAAAATAAAAAAGATTTCTGAGACACGAAAAAAATACCCGAGAAAAGCAGGACTTCCAGCAAAAGAACCACTGTCATAAAATAAGAGAGAAATAAAAAAATTATTCTTTAAAAATCAAGAAGTAAACAAAAAGGATGTAAAGTATTTTAATTGTACAACAATTTAAAAGTTTACATCCTTTTTTTACGTTATTCACAGTTTATCCACCAAAAAAGAAGAGTTATCCACATTATTTTGTGGATAACTCTTCTCCGTTGTTGATATCAAATAAAATTTCAACCTGTTCTAAAAACGTTTCAGGGTCTTCCAGATGTGGAAAACGTTTGGTATGATCAATTTCTTGAATTTCAATAGAAGGCATATAATTTTGATATTGGTTTGCAATTAGTGCATATTCTGGATTTGCATTCCCTACAATAATAAACACGCTGTTGTTAATTCGATTTAAAGAATACATCACATTTGCATTTGTAAAGCGAGATTTGATGCTGGAATACAGATATTTTCCGGCAGTATTGTCTGTATGTGCAGCTTCAAAAAAGGTCTTTACTGTATTTGTATCAATTTTCTTGAAATCATAGTATCCATTTAAGTGTAAATCTTTTTCGATGGTTCGTTTATTAAAGCGTAAATTGTAAAGAAATGTTCCTACAACAGGCATGTTAATACAATGCTGTTTTAACTTTGTACGCTTTGTCGGTATTTTTGAGAGTTCAATCAAATCACCAGGATTAATTAAAAGAACTTTGTCAATAATTGAGTGATCATTAGCACATGCCATTAAGACAAAAGAACCGGATTCCCCCATTGCGATAATATCAGTTTTTTCACCAATGATATGTTTAATAAAATCAGTGATTAACTGGACATAAAGATAATTTGTATAGGTCAAATAGGGTTTGTCCGAGCGTCCACAGCCTAATAAATCAATTGTGTATACAGTATTTGTTTTAGATAATTGATCTACAATCTGGTTCCATTCATAGGAAGAACTGCAGACGTTTAGATCATGGATCAAGAGAAGAGGAGATCCACTTCCTGTTTTGTGGTAGCAAATGCGTCCAAAACGCCAGTCATAATATTCTGCATTTTTGTCAGACAGCATTTCATCTATTGTAGACATATAGTAAACGAAACGATTAACGATATGCATAGAAGCAACGGTTAATCCTGTCAGGATCGTACAAGTTTTCAAATTTTTCTTCCAGTTCAAAATGATACCCTCCTTTATAATTCCATTTATACTTTCTTATTATACTACAGGAGAGGTGTCAAATAAAGAAAATTTGAAAAATTCTGTGAGACAAACAGTAAACAGCCAATGTTTCACGTGAAACATTTTGGATTAATGAAAAATCTATCTGAAAAGTAGTTTTTATGATACAATGAGAAATAGTTTAAATTTAATAGAGGAGAGGAAAAGCTGAATTAGGTCTATGCGGGAAATGAAGAAGAAATTGTGCCGGAAACAAATATTTGGACAAACTTGGCACAAAAATAAATGGAACGGTAGATGTATGCTGAATCACAAAATGATTATAAGAATTATAGTCAAAAATGTTTCACGTGAAACATTTTAAAAAGTAGAGAGAAAGTATTGAATACGAAATATCTAGTGTAAACAGTAACATTTCATAAAAATCACAATGTTTCACGTGAAACATTGTATAGATAATAAAAGTAAAAGGTGATATAATAAGAACGTGTTCAATGAAAGGAGTACGAATATGGGAAGAATTATAGCGATTGCAAATCAAAAAGGTGGAGTAGGTAAAACTACAACAGCTATCAATTTATCAGCTTCACTTGCAAGTCTTGGACAAAAAGTTCTGGCACTTGATATGGATCCACAGGGAAATATGACAAGTGGACTGAGTGTAAATAAAGATGAAGTTGAAAATACAGTATATGATTTAATTATTGGGAATATTGGGATTGAAGAATGTATTTGCAAAGAAGTCTATGAAAACCTGGATGTACTTCCGTCTAATGTTAATTTGTCGGCAGCAGAAATTGAATTGATTGGTGTTGATAATAAAGAATACATTATTAAAAATGAAGTTGAAAAAGTGAAGGACAGATATGATTATATTATCATAGATTGTCCACCGGCATTGAGTATGCTAACGATCAATGCAATGACCACAGCAAATTCAGTACTTGTCCCGATTCAGTGTGAGTATTATGCATTGGAAGGATTAAGCCAGTTGATCCACACAATAGAGCTTGTTCAGGAGAGATTAAATCCAAAATTAGAAATAGAAGGCGTTGTGTTCACAATGTATGATGCCAGAACGAACCTCTCACTCCAGGTTGTAGAAAATGTAAAAGACAATTTAAATCAAAACATCTACAAAACGATTATTCCAAGAAATGTCCGGCTGGCAGAGGCGCCAAGTTATGGTATGCCAATAAATTTATATGACCCAAAATCTTCAGGAGCAGAAAGTTATTTGTTATTGGCTGAAGAAGTGATCAATAAAGGAGAAGAATAAAATGGCAGTGAAAAGAAATGGACTTGGAAAGGGGTTAGACAGTCTGATTCCAAACAAGACAGTGAAGACAACAGAAAAACAGGCTAATAAAACTCAAAAAGAAAAAGTAAAAGTGGAAAAATCCGGGGAGACTATAGTAAAGATTACTCAGGTAGAACCAAATAGTGAACAGCCGAGAAAAGATTTTGATGAAGATGCCCTTCTTGAGCTGGCAGATTCTATCAAACAGTTTGGCGTACTTCAGCCACTTTTGGTACAAAAGAAAAATGATTATTATGAAATCATTGCAGGAGAAAGAAGATGGAGAGCGGCAAAGCTTGCCGGATTAAAAGAAGTACCGGTACTGGTTCGTGAATATACGGAGCAGGAAGTTGTGGAGATTTCTTTGATTGAAAATATTCAGAGAGAAAATCTGAATCCAATTGAAGAAGCAATTGCATACAAGCGATTATTGAAAGAGTTTCATCTAAAACAGGATGAGATTGCAGAACGTGTATCGAAGAGCAGAACGGCAGTGACAAACTCAATGCGTCTTTTAAAACTTAACAGTAAGGTTCAGCAGATGGTGATTGATGATATGATCTCAACCGGACATGCCAGAGCGTTACTTGCATTGGAAGACGAAGAACAACAGTACACAATTGCAAATAAAATATTTGATGAGAAGCTCAGTGTGAGGGAGACTGAGAAGCTGATTAAAATATTGAAAAATCCCAAGAAGACTGCAAAAAAAGAAAAAATTGAGCATACATTTATCTATGAAAACCTGGAAGAAAAAATGAAGGGAATCATGGGGACAAAGGTAAATGTAAATCCAAAATCGAATGGTAAGGGGAAAATTGAAATCGAATATTATTCAGAGGAAGAATTGGAGCGAATATTCGACTTGATCATGTCCATTCAAAGCTAAGAGGTGTCCCGCAGATATAAGAAGGAGACATGAGAATGGCAACAGAAGTATTACTGTATCTGGTAATTGTTTTGTTGATCATGCAGGTGGTTTTCATTGGGATTGTGATCAATCTGCAAATGAAACATAAGCGTATGCAGGCAAAATATCAGATTTTTATGCGCGGAAAAGATGGTAAATCTCTGGAAAAAGGATTTCTGGAGCAGTTTAAAATAGTAGAAAAACTGGAACGCGCAGTAAAACAGAATACAAGAGATATTGATACAATTTACAAAAGAATGAAAACACATTATCAGAAAATAGGAATTGTACGTTATGATGCATTTCAGGAAATGGGAGGAAATCTCAGTTTTGTTCTGACGATGTTAGATGAAAATAATAATGGCTGGGTGTTTAATGCGATGCACAGCCGAGAAGGGTGTTATACCTATATAAAGGAAATTGTAAAAGGCGAAAGCTATATGGAACTCGGAGAAGAAGAAAGAGAGTCTTTGAAAAAAGCAATGAAGCAGTGATATACACTGTATGAGGAGGAAAATTATGTTAGATATCAAATTTGTAAGATCAAATCCGGAAGTTGTAAAACAGAACATTAAAAACAAATTTCAGGATTCTAAGTTACCACTGGTAGATGAGGTATTGGAACTGGATCAGAAAAATCGTGAAATTAAAGGTGAAGTAGAAGCACTTAGAGCTGAGAAAAACAAAACATCAAAACAGATTGGTGCAATGATGGCTCAGGGCAAAAAAGAAGAGGCAGAAGAGCTGAAAAGAAAAGTAACAGAGAGTGCAGATAAGATGGAAGCACTTTCTGCAGAAGAAAAAGAAGTAGAAGAAAAAATTAAAAAAATCATGATGACAATTCCAAATATCATTGATCCATCTGTTCCGATTGGAAAAGATGACAGTGAAAATGTGGAACTGGAGCGCTTTGGTGAGCCGGTTGTTCCTGATTTTGAAGTTCCATATCACACAGAAATTATGGAAAGATTCAATGGAATCGATCTGGATAGTGCAAGAAAAGTGGCAGGAAACGGATTTTATTATCTGATGGGAGATATTGCGAGATTGCATTCTGCAGTTATTTCCTATGCAAGAGATTTCATGATCAACAGAGGATTTACTTACTGTATTCCTCCGTTTATGATCCGCAGCAATGTTGTGACAGGTGTTATGAGCTTTGCAGAAATGGATGCAATGATGTATAAGATTGAAGGAGAAGATCTCTATCTAATCGGAACAAGTGAGCACTCTATGATCGGTAAATTTATCGATACACTTCTTCCGGAAGAGCAGCTGCCACAGACACTGACAAGTTATTCTCCATGCTTCAGAAAAGAAAAAGGGGCACACGGAATTGAGGAACGTGGTGTATATCGTATTCACCAGTTCGAAAAACAGGAAATGATCGTTGTATGTAAACCGGAAGAGAGCATGGACTGGTATGAAAAATTGTGGAAGAACACAGTGGATTTATTCCGTTCTATGGATATTCCGGTTCGCACACTGGAATGCTGTTCCGGAGATCTTGCGGATCTGAAAGTGAAGTCTGTGGATGTGGAGGCATGGTCTCCAAGACAGCAGAAATACTTTGAAGTAGGAAGCTGCTCAAATCTGGGAGATGCACAGGCCAGAAGACTTGGTATCCGTGTAAAAGGTGCAGACGGAAAATATTTTGCACATACACTGAATAATACAGTTGTTGCACCACCAAGAATGCTGATCGCGTTCCTGGAGAACAATCTGCAGGCAGATGGATCTGTGAAGATTCCGGAAGCGTTACGTCCATATATGGGTGGAAATGCAGTGATCGAACCGAAAAAATAAGGAGTAATATGCATCAGTATTTGAAAGCAATTGGGTTTGGTCCCATCAAGAAAAAAGCAGAGCTAAAAGAAATATTGGAGCAGACAAGAGAAACCTTTACCCATCAGATGACCGTTTCCTATAATGAAGAAGCAGACTACTGTGAATTTCAAAAGGAATACGGTCAGGATGTGGGGATTACATTGTGTGGAGAACTGGATGATCATGACCAGTTTGATATGGAATACTATTTCCCGTATTTTCAGGGAAGTGGTGTTACAACATATGCAGATGTTTCCATTGAAAAACGAATCGAGCGCGAACAGTACGTAGGAATCTGTGAAGATGCAAAAGTGGGGATCAGTCTGATTTTTACAATGCAAAATGGCGTAGAATATATGAAAGAGCGTCAGCTGGGTATGATGACAGGAGCTCCAAACGGTGTCACTTTTTCCGGTCTTGCTCTGTCCGGGAGAATCCTGCTGCCTGTAAGAAAAAGCGAGACACAGATGCGTTTCGCAAGAGAGGAAGCAAAAACACGAAAGAAACTTTTGAGTGCTGCCCGTAATGGAGATCAGGGAGCAATTGAAACGTTGACTCTGGAAGATATGGATATCTACTCAAAAGTTTCTCGTAGATTGGCTACAGAGGATGTATATTCCATTGTGGACAGTTACTTTATGCCTTATGGTGTGGAATGTGATCTGTATTCAATTATGGGAGAGATTCTGGCGATCAGAGAGCGGGAGAATACATTGACCGGAGAACGGCTTTATCAGATGAAACTAGATGTCAATGAACTGGAGTTCGATGTTTGTGTTCCGAAGAAAGAGGTTCTGGGAGAGCCAGAGATTGGAAGACGATTTAAAGGAGAGATCTGGCTGCAGGGATATGTGAATTTTTAAATATTCAAAATCGTATGTGATTTTTTGCGTTGCTTGTATTGCGGTGATAGGTGTAGTTGTTTTTGTAAGAAGAAAAGAGAAATAGAAAAATAAAACGAGGACAGTGGCTGAATAAAGAAAGCTGCTGTCCTCGTTTTGAAAACGTTCCCTGCAGGAATCGAACCTGCACTTGATCCTTAGGAGGGATCCGTAATATCCATTTTACTAAGGGAACACACTTATTAATATACCATTTTTGTCTTACTTTCTCAAGCAATTTTTTATTTTCTTCTATCTTTTCGAAATTTTAGTTACTGAGAACAGGAATGTTGTTGTACCTGTTTATCTGGGAACACTTCATTTCCCGAATCATTGAATACTCATTTCATAAAGTCACACATCAAACAGCAATTGTTATGGTTGTGCTTTTGGTGATTATGCTAGCGATCGGTGTGTCAATCAGTGTAGCGGTAGGATTGTCATCCGCGCTGGCTATGTTGTGTATGCTCGATGCAAATATTTCATTTGCGACATCTGCGCAGAGATTGTTTGCCGGAGCCAATTCATTTTCACTGATTGCAATTCCGTTTTTTATTCTTGCAGGAAATATTATAAATAACGGTGGAATTGCAGAGCGAATTGTTAATGTTGCCAAGGTTGTTGCCGGACGTATGCCGGGGGCACTGGCGCAGTCTAATGTAGTAGCAAACATGTTATTTGGTGCAATTTCAGGTTCCGGTGCAGCAGCGGCTGCTGCAATGGGTGGTACGATCGGACCGATGGAAAAAAAAGAAGGATATGATCCGGTTTACAGTGCCGGTGTAAATATTGCTTCTGCACCGACGGGAATGCTGATTCCACCGTCCAATCTGATGATTGTTTATTCGACAATTGCAGGAAGTGTATCAGTTGCTGCCTTGTTTACGGGAGGATATGTGCCGGGAATTCTGTGGGGATTACTCGTGATGTTCCTTGCAGGGGTTAAAGCAAAGAAATGTGGATATGTTGCAGAACGACGAATTCCTGCAAAAATGACGGGTATTATTACGTTTATGATTGGATTATCCTCTATTATGTCATGGGTTATGGCATTTACAGGTTTGCCGGATCTGATCGCAAATGGAATGCTTTCTATTACAGAAAACAGATATGTGATTTTGATTTTAATGAATATTATTTTGTTGATCGTAGGAACCTTTATGGATCCGACTCCGGCTGTTTTGATTTTTACACCGATTTTCCTGCCAATTTGTCAGACGTTCGGGATGCATCCGGTACAGTTTGGTATTATGGTCACGCTGAACCTTTGTATTGGAACAATTACGCCTCCGGTTGGCTCTATCTTGTTTACAGGAGCGAAGGTCGGAAATGTAAAAATTGAGCAGGTGTTTAAAGAATTACTGCCCTATTTTGGTGTGATTTTGATCGTACTGTTGCTGACCACATGTATTCCTGCGATTTCTATGACATTACCAACTGCTGCAGGACTTATTCAGTAGGGAGAGAGGCGTTATGGAAAAATTATTATGCCCGTCGCTTTTGAATCTTTCGATGGATTATCTGAAAGATGAGATTATGAGACTTGATGTGAGTGGAGCGGATATTTTACATATAGATGTAATGGATGGCCATTATGTGCCTAATTTCGGGATGAGTTTTCAGGATATTGAAACAATACGTAAAAACACTTCTTTGAAGCTGGATGTTCATATGATGATGTATAATCCCGGACGTTATATAGAACGATATGCAGAGTTCGGAGCAGATATTATTTATATCCATCCGGATTCTGAAACAATTCCAACAGAGACACTCTGCAGAATCCGTAAACTTGGAAAGGCTCCTGGGATCGTGATCAATCCCGGAATTTCACTTGACAGTATTCAGGAATTGTTGTCGTTAGTAGATTACGTGCTGGTCATGACCGTAAATCCCGGATTTGCGGGAAGAGACTATCTTCATTTTGTAGAACCTAAAATTGAGCAACTTTTGAAATTGCGTCAGCGGTATAAATTCCATATTGTGATCGACGGCGGTGTGACCTGGGAGATTCTGGAGCGTCTCTGGAAAAAAGGGGTAGAAGGCTTTGTACTGGGCAAACAGATTTTATTTGAAAAAAATGAAGATTATCGTACAATCATCCAAAAAGTAAGAAATATTTAAATGATTGAATCAAAATCCTGTTGGAAGTGGAGTAATAATTCCATTTGGAACAGGATTTTTTGAGTAGATTTTTCCAGTCAATATGATGTAGAATATGGGAGAGAATTATTTGCTGTTAAAAGGAGTATTGCGGTGAAAGATAATTCAGATTCACAATTTTTTTATAAAATTTTAAATGGAATAAATTCGAACATTCGTATCATAGATGTTGAGGCAAATAAGAGTGTATATATGAATGAGTGTTGTAAAAAGACATTTCAGGTTGAGTATCCGGAAGGTAAGCTTTGTTGGGAAGTGATGCAAAAAGGGATGAAACAAAGGTGTTGAAACCCAAAAGCAGCTTGGCGTATTAAAAGAGATGTGTTGTGATGTCATTCAAGGATACTTTTTGAATAAGCCATTATCGGAAGAAGAATTTGAAAAACAGTATTTTAGAAAGAACGGGCGGCAATAAATATGGAAAAAGCAAGAAATGATGAATTGTACAGAGCTTTGAAGGAGAAGGATTATCCTGATGACTTTTGCAGAGAAATTGCGTATAATCAAATCAGGACAGATTACACGGAACTCGTATGCTGGGGTATCTTTACAGAACATCAAATCCGAGAGCGGAAGATGTGGTGGATGAGATGCTGGCAATTTTCAGTGATCGAGATGCCGTCATGCAGAAAAAGGAGCTGGAACATGCTCAGGCAACAATCAATCAGATTTACAGAGACGGATTATAAGGAGAGGAGAACATGAGTATGAACAATCATGAATTATTGCAGGAAATTTATTATCAGAACAAATCGTTAAACAGAACAGCGCAGAGGATTTCTCTGATTGGATTACTGGGGATTGTCGGAAGAATTGCAAAAGACTGTGCAGAAAGAGAAGACGAGACAGGGAAAAAAGTGGTGAAATTTTTATTTGTGCTGATTCTGGTCAGTCAGATACTTTTAGGGATTGATGCAATCAGTGATGTGATTGAAAGAAGAAAATAGAATAAGGGATAATCAGAATGAGCAGAATAAGAATTGTAAAAAAGAACGATGAATATACTTCAGAATATCAGGTGGGGGATCTGTTTGAGATTACAGGCACCTGGTATGGAGGCGTCCATATTATGGGAAAATCAGGTGCGCCTGTTTCTCTGGATAAAGAGGAATATGTAGAATTGGATACAGAGCCTGAGTTAAAGCAAGAAGAGGTGATTCCGAGAGACATCCGAGTGGGAGATATTGTACAGCATTTTAAGAGAGAATGGGTGTCAGGGGAAACTTCAGAATATTTATATAAAGTGCTTGCATTTGCGCAGCATACAGAGACAGGAGAAAAACTGGTGATTTATCAGGGGTTGTATTCTCCGTTTAAAATCTGTGCAAGACCATATGGAATGTTTATGAGTGAAGTGGATCATGAAAAATATCCGGATATTAAGCAGCAGTACAGGTTTGAAAAAATAAAGGAATAAAATGGAGATGAAGATGTTTCACGTGAAACATCTTCGTTTTTATTACCAGTATGTTTGATTACATTTATGAAAAAAGTGCCATTCGTGTCTGGTGAAAAGAAAATAAAAAAATATTTAAACTCGCTCTTGACTTGGAGTTAACTCCAGGTGATATAGTATCATCAATCCTCACAAAGGAGAAAAACAGTAAGAATTGATAAGAAAAAGAGGAGTGGATATTAATGTATATTGAAACAATCAACAGCCCTGAAGATGTAAAAAAACTGACGATCGAGGAGCTTCCGGCACTGGCAGAAGAGATGCGCCATGCACTTTTGACCCGGGCAAGCCGGCATGGCGGACATTTCGGACCAAATTTCGGAATGGTGGAAGCGACCATTGCCATGCATTATGTATTTGAATCTCCAAAAGATAAAATTGTATATGACGTTTCCCATCAGAGTTATCCGCACAAAATGCTGACAGGAAGAAAAGATGCATATCTTTATGAAGAGCATTACGATGATGTATCCGGTTATACAAATCCGCATGAGAGTGAGCATGATTTCTTTACAATCGGTCATACATCTACTTCTGTCAGTCTTGCCTGTGGACTTGCAAAAGCAAGAGATCTGAAAGGGGAAGACGGAAATGTAATCGCAGTGATCGGAGACGGTTCTTTAAGCGGCGGAGAAGCACTGGAGGGAATTGACTACGCCGCAGAATTGGGTGGAAATCTAATTATTGTAGTGAATGACAATGATATGTCCATCGCAGAGAATCATGGAGGATTGTATCAGAATTTGAAGCTGCTGCGGGAAACAAACGGAACAGCTCCATGTAACCTGTTCAAAGCGATGGGGCTTGATTATATTTATGTAAACCAGGGAAACGATACAAAAGCGCTGGTGGAGGCATTTCAGAAAGTAAAAAACAGCAGTCAGCCGGTTGTGGTTCATATCAATACGCTGAAAGGAAAAGGTTATGAGCCGGCAGAGAAGAATCCGGCAGCTTTCCATGGTGTCAGTCCATTTGATATAAAAACAGGCAGACCGGTGGCGGAAAAGAAATATCCCACCTATACAGATGTATTTTCCAAAAAACTGTGTCAGTTAGGTGAGACACATCCAGAGCTGGTAGCAGTGACGGCAGCTATGCCGGATGGTACCGGGGTGGCGGCTTTTGGAAAAAGATTCCCGGACCGTTTTTTTGATGTGGGTATTGCAGAAGCCCATGCTGTGACCAGTGCTGCAGGCATGGCGGCAGCAGGGCTGCGGCCGGTGGTAGCAGTTTATTCTTCTTTTTTACAGAGAGGTTATGACCAGATTTTACATGATGTCTGTATCCAGAACCTGCCGGTTATCTTTGCAGTGGACCGGGCGGGACTGGTAGGAAGCGATGGCGAGACCCATCAGGGGATCTTCGATTATTCCTATCTTACATCTATTCCAAACATGAGCGTGGCAGCACCGAAAAATCTCTGGGAGCTGCGGGCCATGCTGGATTTTGCCATGGATTACAAGGCTCCATTTGCCATCCGTTATCCAAGGGGAACGGCATACAGAGGCTTAAAAGAGTTTATGCAGCCTATTTCCTATGGAAAAGGGGAAATGCTTTACGAAGAAGAGGATATTGCCCTGCTGGCTGTGGGAAGCATGGTAAGTACGGGCGAACATGTAAGAGAAAAATTAAAAGAAGAGGGTTATTCCTGTACACTGGCAAATGCCCGTTTTGTAAAGCCTTTTGATAAGGAACTGGTGGAACGGCTGGCAAAGAACCACAGACTGATCGTTACCATGGAAGAAAATGTACTCCAGGGAGGTTTTGGACTTCCTGTGACTGCTTATATCCATGAACATTATCCTCAGGTAAAGGTCTTAAATATAGCACTTCCTGATGCTTATGTTGAGCATGGAAATGTGTCTGTTTTAAGGGAAGGACTGGGAATCGACAGTGATTCCATTATCCGTAAATTAAAAACAGAAGGCTGGCTTTAGATCAGAAATAAAAACTGATACATTGATACAAGGAGAAAACAGATGAAGGAACGGTTGGATGTACTGCTTGTAAAGAGAAATCTGGCAGAATCCAGAGAAAAGGCGAAAGCTTTGATCATGTCCGGTATTGTTTATGTAAATGGACAGAAAGAGGACAAAGCAGGTACTACTTTTGATGAAACAGCACCTATTGAGGTGAGAGGAAATACATTAAAATATGTTAGCCGGGGCGGATTGAAATTAGAGAAGGCCATGACTCATTTTGGAGTAGAGTTAAAAGGCAAGATCTGTATGGATGTTGGTGCTTCTACCGGTGGATTTACAGACTGCATGCTTCAGAACGGGGCAGTAAAGGTCTACTCTGTAGATGTAGGACACGGACAGCTTGCATGGAAGCTTCGCAACGATGAACGCGTGGTATGCATGGAAAAGACGAATATCCGCTATGTGACCCACGAAAACATTCCTGATGAGATCGGATTTTCCAGCATTGATGTTTCTTTTATTTCCCTGACCAAGGTGCTTGGGCCGGTAAAGGCTCTTTTAAAGGATGACGGACAGGTAGTATGTCTGATCAAGCCGCAGTTTGAGGCAGGAAGAGAAAAAGTAGGCAAAAAAGGTGTTGTAAGAGATAAGGCTGTTCATTTAGAGGTTATTGAAATGGTCATTGCCTTTGCAAAATCCATTGGATTTGAGATCTTAAACCTGGAATTTTCACCGATCAAAGGGCCGGAGGGAAATATTGAATACCTGCTGCATCTGCAGAACCATCCGGAAGGAGAAGATGGTCCGGTCATTTATGAGGAAATGCCTGTTGATCCGGTAAAGATCGTAGAGGAAGCACACGCAGCACTGGATAAAGAGTAAGCTTAACGTAAGGGGAATTATGAAATATTTCTATGTAATATCCAATTTAAGCAAAGATTATGTACTGGATGTTCAGGATGAGGTTCAGAACTGTCTGGAAAAAAGAGGGGCAGTATGCCGTTTTATGACCGGTCATGAACGCATGAAAAATGGCAGACATACTCCCAGTGAATATGTGCCGGAAGATACCCAGTGCATCATTACCATTGGCGGTGACGGGACACTGATCCAGGCTGCCAGAGACCTGGCAGGGCGAAATATACCTATGCTGGGAGTCAACAGGGGACATCTGGGCTTTTTAAACCAGGTAGACCGCACAGAAGATATTGACGCAGCTATGGATGCTCTTGTAAATGACCGTTTCCGCTTAGAGCGCCGCATGATGCTGCGGGGAACTGTATTTCATGAGGGAAAACCGGTATTTCAGGACATTGCCTTAAATGAGATCGTAGCTACCAGTGCAGAGCATCTGAGGGTTCTGCGCTATGATCTGGCTGTAAATGATGAATATTTGAATGAATATGCAGCAGACGGAGTAATGGTGGCAACCCCTACCGGCTCTACTGCCTATAATCTTTCAGCCGGAGGTCCTGTTATGGCCCCGGCGGGGCGTATGATGGCGGTAACACCTGTGTGTTCCCATACATTAAATGCCAGAAGCATTGTTCTTTCTGAGCAGGACCGTGTAAAGATAGGTATTTTAGGAAAAGGACTGGTCACTTTTGATGGTGACACTTCCCAGAAAACAGGTGCGGGGGACTATCTGATCGTAGAACGTTCGCACACGGAAACAGTAATGGTAAAATTAAAACAGATCTCTTTTATGCAGAATCTGAGCAATTATCTGGGAAATGTTTAAAAACGGGGAAGATTCCGGGAGTACATGGAAATAGGTGGGAGGAAATGCAGATGAAATTGGAACGTCACAGCAAGATCGTAGAGCTGATCGGAAAATATGAAATAGAAACGCAGGAGGAGCTGGCTGAGAAGCTGACACAGGCTGGCTTTAATGTAACCCAGGCAACTGTATCCAGGGATATCCGGGAATTAAAGCTGACAAAAATCCCAGGTGAAAACGGACGTCAGCGTTATATGGTCCTTGAAAGCCCAAGAGGGACTTCTGCTTCCAAATATATCCGTATTTTAAAAGACGGTTTTGTGTCTATGGACATGGCACAGAATATCCTTGTGATCAAAACAGTTTCCGGCATGGCCATGGCAGTGGCTGCTGCTTTAGATGCGATCAAATTTCATGAAGTAGTAGGATGTATTGCAGGAGATGACACGATCATGTGTGCAGTCCGCAGTGTGGATGACACCATTATCGTAATGGAAAAAATCAAAAAAATGGTAGAAGATTAAACTGGATCAGGACATAAGAATTGGCAAGGACAACAGAAAGAGAGGGAAAGCATGCTTCTTGAACTCCATGTGAAAAATCTGGCCCTTATTGAGAAGGCAGATGTAGAATTTGGAGAAGGACTGAATATACTCACCGGTGAGACTGGTGCAGGTAAATCGATCATTATTGGTTCCGTCACCATGGCATTAGGGGGAAAAGCGTCAAAGGATGTAATACGCTGTGGGGCGGATCATGCATATATTGAGCTGATCTTTTCCGTTGACAGTAAGGAAAAGAAAAAGGCGTTAATGCAGCTTGGAACAGAGCCGACAGAAGAGGGAATGGTGATTATTTCCAGAAAGATCATGCCTTCCCGCAGTGTCAGCCGTATTAACGATGAGACAGTGACCATGGCAAGACTCCGCCAGATCACAGGTCTTTTATTAGATATCCATGGTCAGCATGAGCATCAGTCTCTGCTGTATAAGTCAAAACATCTTGAGATCCTGGATGCCTATGTCAAGGCACAGACCCAGCCGGTGAAAAGGAAAATTGAAGAGGAATATAAGAATTACTGCAGGTTAAAGGAACGTCTTTTATCCTTTAAAACAGATGAGGATGCCAGACTGCGGGAGATGGATTTTCTGCGCTTTGAGATCCAGGAGATTGAAAACGGAGAGGTAAAAGAGGGGGAAGAGGAAGATCTGACCTTAAAATACCGGCGTTTTGCACATGCAAGAAGGATCGCAGAGGAACTGGAAAATGCCAGAGAGCTGCTGCAGCGTGATTTTGCGGCTCAGGCACTGCGCTCTGTAGAACAGGCGGCTGAGTACGATAAAGCATTAGAGGGGATACGGGACCAGCTTTATGATGCAGAAGCCATTTTAAATGATGCTTCCAGGGAGATTTCATCTTATATGGGTTCTATGGAATTTGATGAAGAGGTATTCAGGATGACAGAAAGCCGTCTGGATCAGATCCATGATCTTCAGAGAAAGTATGGAAATACCACGCAGTTAATGCTTGAAAATCTGGAAAAGAAGAAAAGCAGACTGGAAGAGCTGGAAAATTATGACGATTACAGGGAAAAAACGGAAAAAGAGTTAAAAGAATCCCAGGATCGTCTGGAAGAACGCTGCGCAGAATTATCAGAGATACGTAAAACTGCATCCAGACATCTGGTTGAAAAGATCAAAAATGGATTGATGGACCTGAATTTTCTGGATGTACAGTTTGATATGGAATTTGACCGGCTGCCTCATTTTACAGCATCCGGTTATGATGAAGCCCAGTTTCTGATCTCTACCAATCCGGGACAGCCGGTGCGCCCACTTATGGAAGTGGCCTCCGGGGGTGAATTATCCCGTATCATGCTGGCAATCAAAACGGTTCTGGCAGATTCAGATGATATCCCGACGCTTATTTTTGATGAGATCGATACAGGTATCAGCGGAAGAACAGCCCAGAAGGTTTCTGAGAAGCTTTCTTATATTGCAAAAAGCCATCAGGTAATCTGTATCAC
>ENA-OQKE01000624-OQKE01000624.1-human-gut-metagenome-genome-assembly--contig:-NODE-624-length-21125-cov-5.237600_pt1 | contig 21125 bp, 20 predicted proteins | sample MGYA00242620_ERZ504787 | MGnify/ENA primary metagenome ERZ504787 (study PRJEB26092, sample SAMD00036349) | human gut metagenome | host: Homo sapiens | study: EMG produced TPA metagenomics assembly of... | reverse complement strand
GGTAATAATGCTTGTGGATTATATTTAAGTCTTTATGCTGAATTAGATCAGTTATCATTGACTAAAGCCCCTAGCCTTCATAGCCGTTTAACTAAAATAACCGGTTTAAGTTTAACCGAGCTTAATGAAGCGAGTTTAAAACTTGAAGCGATAGGATTAGTTTCTAAATATATTAAAGATAGTGATAATAAAAGAGTATACTTATATGCTTTAAAAACACCCCTAACACCAACTAAATTTTTTAATCATGCTATTCTAGGACCACTCCTATTACAACGTCTAGGGCAAGAGGAGCTATATCGAACAAAATTATGTTTTAAATCATCAGCGTTTAGTATTGAGGGATTTAATAATGTAACTGCTAAGTTCACTGATGTATTCGATATTAATTTACTAAATGGGTGTGATGATGTCCTGGTTGAAAAAGATTACTTTAATACTAATTATGGGAGTATTGAAAGTGATTATGATTTAACATTGTTCTATCAAGGGCTTGCTGATTATCAAATAAAAAGATCATGTATTACTCCCGATGATGAAGCCGTAATCAAACAGTTAGGAACTTTGTATCGTATTAATGCAATTGATATGCAAGGATTAGTTAAAGATTGTCTTCAAAATGATAAATTAATTCACAGTGCTTTGATTAGCAAATGCCGTGATTATTATGATTTGAATATGCCAGAAACATTTAAAGAAATTTATCATAAGCAGGCAATTGTTCATAAAAGTGTTACAGGTGATGATGCTTTAAGTAAGCATATTAGTTATTTAGAAAGTATTAACCCTTATCAACTGTTAAAGGATAAACAGGGGGGGCGAGAGCCTTTAAAGCACGATTTACAAATCGTTGAATCGATAATGACTTCATTGTATCTAGAACCTGGTGTGATGAATGTGTTAATTGAGTTAACACTATCCCAATGTGATAATGCTTTATCAAGAGCGTTTATGCAAGCACGAGCTTCACAGTGGAAACGAAAAAAAATCAAGACAGTTAAAGATGCGATGGATGAAGCTAATGTATACTTAAAATATCGTCGTAATAATAACGATGATAATGAAGAAACTGAAATCAATATGGTTGATAATGATAATGTAGACATGGATGAGTTAGATGAATTTTTAAGTCAGTTCGAATAGGAGGGCAAGATGAAGAGTATTCAAGATATTAATTTGTTTAATAATGATGATAGTTTTAATAAAAATAAAGAAAATAGTATTAATACTTTAATGAATGACCATAATATTATTAAGGTATTGCAGGAGTTTAATTTAAGTCGTCGTGATATTGAAGAAAATTGGATTGAATTTCTTGATTATAAAGAAGATTTGGATGTTTGTATTGGCTGTAAATCATTAAAATCTTGCCCTAAGATTTCTAAAGGAATGGTTCGTCTATTTAATTATCAGGATGGCGAAGTAAAGCTTTCATTACAGCCTTGCCGTTATGGTCAGGCACATTTTGATGATCAAAAGATTTTGAATGATATTTTATTAAAAAATGTTAACAATAAAATATTATTAACGAAGCCGAGTGACTTGACAATCATTGATGATCCTAATGGCAATGGACGAGTAGTTATTAAAATGATGATGGATTATATTAAAAATCCTACTAATAAAGGCTTTTATTTATATGGTGAAGGCGGAAATGGTAAAAGTACAGTAATGGGCTTCTTGATTCGGTGTCTTGTAACCAAGGGATATAAATGTGGTTATATACATTTTCCAACTTTTCTAATGGATTTAAAAAGTTCTTTTGGTAATGAGGGAGTCAATAGTTCAATTGAGCTGATGAAAAATTTAGATTATTTGGTTATTGATGATGTTGGTGGTGAGTCAGTTACGTCATGGTCACGTGATGAGATATTATCAGCAATAATTGCTTATCGGCTACAAAATCAAAGAGCTACTTTTTTTACTAGTGAATACTCTTTGGAAAAACTAAAAAAGCTTTATACTTTAAAAGCTGGAGACAAAGAAAGAGTCGAACGACTAATTTCAAGAATGAAAGCGGTTAGTATTCCAGTAGAATTAAAAGGTAAGGATTTACGCTAAAAAAAGTTTGAGTTTTAGTGTAAAATATTAAAGATTTGATGGAAACATCAATCTTTTTGTGTTAAAATGTCTTGGAAATAAAAATGTGGTTATTAGGAGGAAAAACAATGGTTAAATGTATTGGTGTATTAACATCTGGTGGAGATGCTCCTGGAATGAATGCAGCTGTTCGTGCAGTGGCAAGAACATGTTTAAATAAAGGTATTGAAGTATACGGAGTACGCCTAGGATACAAAGGGTTATATGAAGGAGATTTCATTAAATTTGATCGTCATAGTACTCGTAATATTATTAACTTAGGGGGAACGATTTTGAAATCAGCACGTTTCCCGGAATTTAAAGATCCTGAAATTAGAAAAGTTGCAATTGAACAAATGAAAAAAGTAGGGATGGAAGCTTTGGTCGTTATTGGTGGAGACGGAAGTTATAATGGAGCTTTAAAACTTACTGAAATGGGTGTTAACTGTATTGGTATCCCAGGAACAATTGATAATGATATTCCAGATACTGATTTTACTGTTGGTTTTGATACAGCTTTAAATACAATTGTTGACGCATTAGATCGTTTAAGAGATACTTCAAGTTCTCATCAACGTTGTACTATCTTAGAAGTAATGGGACGTCGTTGTGGTGATTTAGCTATTAATGCTGGAATTGCTGATGGGGCTGAAATGATTATTACTAGTGAGATTGGTTTTGATGAATCAAAAGTAATTGAAAGATTAAAGGCATCAAAAGAATCTGATAAAAAACATGCAATCGTAGTTATTACTGAACATATTACTGATGTTCACGAATTAGCTAAAAAAGTAGAAGCTGCAACAGGTTTTGAAACTCGTGCGAACGTTTTAGGGCATATGCAAAGAGGGGGACGTCCTTCAGCTCGCGATCGTGTTTTAGCTTCTCGCATGGGTGTATATGCAGTGGAATTATTAGAAGCTGGTAAAGGTGGTTTATGTGTAAGCCAAGTCAATGGAGAAATCAAAGGATTAGATATTGAAGAAACATTATCACATAAACGTAAAACTGATTTTGGTATTTACGAAGATGCAATGAAGCTTCGTTAATATAAATAAAAATGTAAGGTGAGGAAAATTAGGATATGGTATTTGAACTAAAAGAAAGAAAAAAGAAAACTCGTGTCGTTTGTACAATTGGGCCTGCAAGTGAAAACGAAAAAATGTTAAGAAAGTTAATTCTTGCTGGTATGAACGTTATGAGATTAAACTTCTCTCATGGTGATTTCGAAGAACATGGTGGAAGAATTGTTACTGTACGTAAGTTAAGCAAAGAGTTAAATAAAAACATTGCTATCTTATTAGATACAAAAGGACCAGAAATTAGAACTGGTGATTTCGTAGGTGGAAAAACAGAATTCAAAAAAGGACAAACTACTGTTATTACTACTGAAGATATTGAAGGTACAAGTGATCGTTTTACAATCACTTATAAAGAATTATATAAAGATGTTAAACCTGGCGGTTTCATTTTAGTAAATGATGGTCAAGTTGAATTATTAGTTGATCATGTTGAAGGAGAAGATATTGTTTGTGTATGTGCTAACGATGGTGTAGTTAAAAACAAACGTGGAATCAATGTTCCAGGAATTAAATTAGGATTTGATTATTTATCTCCTAAAGATACAGCTGATATTACTTTTGGATGCGAACAAGGAGTAAACTTTATTGCTGCATCTTTCGTAAGACGGGCGCAAGATGTTTTAGATGTTAAAAAATTATTAATTGAAAATGGTCATCCTGAAATTCAAATTATCGCTAAAATCGAAAACAGCGAAGGTGTTGAAAACATGGACGAAATCTTAAAAGTAGCTGATGGTATCATGGTTGCTCGTGGAGATTTAGGAGTTGAAGTACCTGCTGAAGATGTACCTTTAATTCAAAAACAATTAATTAAAAAATGTCGTGCTGCTGGTAAAGTTGTTATTACTGCTACTCAAATGTTAGATAGTATGCAAGAAAATCCAAGACCAACTCGTGCTGAAGTAAGTGACGTGGCTAATGCTATTTATGATGGTACTGATGCAATCATGTTATCTGGTGAGTCTGCTCAAGGTAAATATCCTGAAGAAGCAGTTATGACAATGACAAAAATTGCATTAAAGACAGAAGAAACTTTAGATTATGCTTCATTATTAAGAAAAGCAATCAGAACTGCTCCAGAAGACCCTTCAGAAGCAATTTGTATGTCAGTAGCTGAGATTGCTTCTAAATTTAAGGTATCTGCTATTGTTGTTTATACTGAAAGTGGATCAACTGCTAAACGTGTATCTCGTTATCGTCCTGAATCTATGGTAATTGCAGCTACACCTTATGAACCAGTTACTCGTTCATTAGCCTTAAACTGGGGTGTAAAAGGTGTTGTATGTCAACCTATGCATGATCGTGCAGCTCAATTAGAATATGCTCAAGTTCTTGCTAAAGAAAATGGTGTTGAACCAGGGGAACAAATTTTAATTACTGCTGGAACACCAGGTGTTGGTGGAACTACTAGCTATTTAGAATTAGTTACTGTAAAATAATTTTAAATACATATAGATTTTAAGTATATTGTGAAATAGGTATTTATAATTTAAATATTTGATTTTAAAAGGGATTGATTTTGTGAAAAGCAGAGTCGATCCCTTTTAATTTAGTAACTGTTTTGAGCTTATCTGGTTTTTAAAAGTAATAGCAAGTTGTAAATTCATAAAAAAATGATGAATAAGGAATTAATATGTAAATTTGGCTTGGGTTGTTTTTCTTTCTATCTCATAAAAAATAGGTTATAATAAGACCGGTGATAAAAATGGACAAAAAACATAAACAGCATTTACTAGTTACATTGATCTTTACCCTTATTGTTACAGCAACATTATTTTTTATGTATGATGATTTTGTATTTCAAACATATGGTGAAGTAGTTTATTATGATTACATATTAAAAGGTGAAAATAATCAATTAAAAGTAGAAAATATTGAAGCGTATTTGGATCGTCAAAGTTTTCATATAGGAGAAGGACGAATTATTTTTAAAGATGTGAATTTAACTAACGGAGCTGTTCCTACAGTTAAACTATCATTATATGGAGAGAATCAACAAAAATTTGACTATGAATTTGTTGTAGAAGAATATCATAGTGATAATTTGATTTATTCAATTCAAAGTATCTCAAAAAAATATAAAGAAATTGATTTGGACGATGTTAAATCAGCATCACTAACAATAGAAGCAAATGATCAAAAGTTAAGTGAAGTTGATTTAAAAATTACTCCAGTTGAACAATTGGAAGGTTCAAATAAAGAATATCGAATTGAAAATGCAAGTATTTCTAATTCGATGATGCGTTTAGGGACACTAAAAGCGGCAAGTGATGATGTGATTAAAGAATACCCTACAGTATCTTTAGAATACCGTTATTTAAAAGATAAAAATGGTGATAAAGAAGATAATGATAATTATGTGGTATTTAAAAAGATTACTGGTAAAAGTAAAGAACTCGTCAATGGTAATGATTATGGGACATACAATCTTGAAGATGAAGATGATAGTTTTAAAGATAAGGACTTAAGTGTAGTGATTATTTTTAGCAATGGAAAAGAGAAGTTTGCTTTTGCGATTGATTTAAAAACTAGAGAAGTAGGTGACTATTATGGATAAGATAAAGAAGGATTTTATTGTTATTTATCTAGCTCGTAATTTATTAGCTACTTTTGCAATCACAGTATTTAGTTTTGTTTATGATATAACAAATTATTATAACATGCTGCCGTTAAGAGCATTTATCAAGATATTTGCTGATAATTTTTATACTACTGCATATTTTTTATTACTATGGATCTTGAATTATCTGTTATTTGAAATATATAAAATTGTAATGGATGCACTAAAAGATCGTAATAAAAATCATGGTAAACTTGTTATTAAAGGGAAAGAAATGATTGCTTATGGGAGTATCATTCCAATTGTAATTCTGGTAATTTTATTGATAATTGATTTTAATCAATTATTTAAGTTAAACTTTATTTTATTGGTTATTTTTATGTTATTAAGATCAATTAAAGAAGAATTTAAACAAAGAAAAAATAGACTCTAAGAGTCTATTTTAATAAACTGCTAATAGCATGAATCATTGCATCCTGTTGCATACTATTTAAAGAATTATAATATTCTTCAAATAATACACCAAGACCTGGGAGAATTGTTTCTTCTTTCGAAGCAATTCCGCCATTGATGATTTCTTTCAGTTCATCAGGTGAACTATTATGCAGTTTAGTTAATAAAGCTTTACGAATATCCATATAATCACTCCTCATCTTTATTAGTATAGGAAGATTAATGGATTTTATACTGAGGAAATTATGGAAATTAGACAAATTGAATTAGACGGTCAAATTATTGAGTATCAATTAAATTTTAAACCAATCAAACGTTGTTATTTGAAGATTGTTTCTGGTAAAGTAGTAGTAAATAGTTCTTCGGCTTTTTCAATTACTGCTATAGAAAAATTGATTCGTGATAATCAACAAGTCGTTTTAAAACAAATTAAGAATTATCTTCCTAAATATCAATATATTAATAATGGCTATGTGTATATCTTTAATCAGCGTTATCAAATTGTTGTACGCGATTTAAATCAACGCAAAGTAGCTTTTCATGAAAATAAATTATTTGTGTATCATCATCAAGTTCAAGAGACAATAGAACGAGAGTTAAAACAAATTTTAAATAAATATTTAGAATTTAAAATTAAAGAATATTTAAAAAGTAATTTTAGTTTAAATATGCCAGTAATTCAGATTAAGAAGTTAAAAGCTCGTTGGGGAGCGTGTTTTTCAAATCAAAATAAGGTTTGTTTTAATTTGGTTCTAGTACATCTAGAAAAAGAATTGATTGATTATGTAATTGTTCATGAACTATGTCATTTTATTCAGCCTAATCACTCAAAGCTATTTTATCAAGAAGTACAAAAGAGGCTCCCGGATTACAAAGAGCGCGAGAAAAAGTTAAAGGAGATTGGAATATGATAACTTCTACCACTAATAGTACAATTAAAACATTGATGAAATTAAAACAAAAAAAGTATCGTGATGAAATGAAGGCATATTTAGTTGAAGGCGATCATCTTGTTACAGAGGCATTAAAAGCAAATCAAGTGGAACTGCTAATTAGTACCAAACATATTGACAGTGAATTAGAAGTACTTGAAGTAAGTGAGGAAGTAATGGCTAAACTGTCATTTACCAAGTCTCCTCAGTCAATTATGGCTAAGTGCCGGATGCAAAAAGAAATACAATTAAAAGAAGGAAGACGTTATTTGCTTTTAGATGATTTACAAGATCCTGGAAATATTGGTACTTTGATTCGTACTGCTTTAGCTTTTTCAATTGATCAAGTTATTTTATCTAATAACTGTGTTGATTTATATAATGATAAATTACTTCGCTCAATGCAAGGCGCCAATTTTCACCTTAGTTGTATTTATGGGAATCTAACACAATTAATTTCGCAATTACAAGAAAAAGGTGTTGTGGTAATTGGCAGTGCACTTGAAAATGGAAAGAATATTGCACAGATAAATCGCTATAGTAAGATGGCTTTTGTTGTTGGTAATGAAGGTAATGGGATGAATCCAGAAGTTCTTGCTAAATGTGATGATATTGGATACATACCAATTAATACGATTGAATCATTAAATGTTGCTATTGCGGGAAGTATTATGATGTATCATTTTAAGTAACAGTCACGGTGTGACTGTTTTTTATAATATATATTAGTTGCAGTATTATATTATCTAAGTTATAATTAATTTAGATAATATTAACACATAAAAATAATAAATATAATTAATTGTGTTTATATTATATTGTTATTGATTGGGTTAATTTTACGAAGATAGATAAATATTTAAAATAACACAGTGTAAAATTAAACAATTAAAGAGTTGATCAGGGCAATTAAATGAATAGGGAGGGGATTTATATGCCAGTGTATTCAATCAAAACAATAAAAGAATATGCTAATAATTATATTAGTAATAACGGTCGAGAGATAACGAAGACAGTTCTTCTGATTACATCAGCTGTCATTTTTGTTCAGGCCGTTAATTTTTTTAGTCAAGTGCTAGGGCTTATTTTAGGATTAATTACATTAACAATGCCACAAGGGTTAGTTTACGCATCATTAAAAATTGTTGATCAGCAAGAATTATCTGCAATTGATGATACACTTTACGGAATAAAGAAGATCAGTAAGTATTTTACGACTTATTTTATTTATTCACTGATTGCTGTTTTTGTTTTAGCTCTAGTTATAGTTGCATTTATATTACTTGTATCATATTGTGATATTGGAATTATTGGCGGCAGGGACATTGTTTCAATCTTAGCACAGTATTGGATAATAGTAATTACTTTATTAGTAATTGTCATCGGAACATATGTTTTTCTTGATTGCAATTATGGAATGTTTCCATATTTAATGGAAACAAGTGATGTAAAAAATCTAAGGGCACTAAAACGTTCACGACAATTTATGAAGCATAAAAAGAAGGCCTATCTAAAATTATATTTAAGTTTTTGGAAAGAGTATTTAGGATTGATTATAATTACATTGCTAGTTTCGTTTGTATTACCTACAATGCTGGATATTAGTGCAATTATTTTTATTGTTGGGGAAGCGGTTTTAATTAAACGTAAGTTGATTATTTATAAAGCTTTATTTTTTGAAAATAGTGGTTTGGATGAATAAAAACTTAATATTTAAAATATAACTATCGAATAACTTTGCTTATCGATTAAAGCAGTCAAGAGCTCTATTTTTATGATTATGCTCATAAAATGATTGTCAAAATAAGCTAAACACGTTATAATATCTAGGTATAATAACACGTTGATAAGGACTAGTAGGTAAGAAAGTTGTTATAGAGAGGAAGATATTTGCTGGAAATCTTCTAACAGCAGCATTATTGAATTCACCTTGGAGTGCGACTAATCATCGCCGTTTAAGCTACGTTACAGTTAATTAAGTGCATGATTATAGATCATGAATTAGGATGGTACCGCGAGATAAATCGTTCCTATATGGAACGATTTTTTATATTATAGGAGGGAAAATATGGAAAATGAATTATTAAAAATCAAAGAAGAAGCATTAGCTAAATTAGCAGACTGTTCTTCTTTAAAAGAATTAAATGAAACTCGCGTTTTATATCTAGGTAAAAAAGGTCCGATTCAAGAAGCAATGAAATCGATGAAAGATATGGCACCTGAAGAAAGAAAAACTTTTGGTCAAACTTCAAACCTAGTTAAGCAAGAATTATCAAAAGCAGTTGAAGATAAAAAAGAAGCTTTGGAAAATCAAGCTATTTTAGATAAAATCAACGAAGAAAGAATAGATATTACTTTACCAAGCTTTAAATTAGACCAAGGGTCTTTGCATCCTTTATCAACAATTGTAGCAGAATTAGAAGATTTGTTTTTGGGAATGGGATATCAAATTGCTGAAGGTCCTGAGGTAGAAAGTGATTATTTCAACTTTGAATTAATGAATTTACCAAAAGGTCATCCAGCTCGTGATATGCAAGATACATTCTATATTGATGAAAATACTTTAATGCGGACTCATACGTCACCAGTTCAAGCACATACAATGTTAGCTGCAAATGGTGAAGGACCAATCAAAGTAATTTGTCCAGGTAAAACATATCGCCGTGATGATGATGATGCAACGCATTCACATCAATTCATGCAGTGTGAAGGATTAGTAGTTGATAAAAATATTACCATGGCTGATTTGAAAGGAACTTTAGAAGTATTTGCACGCAAGTTCTTTGGTGAAAAGCGTGAGGTTCGCTTACGTCCATCGTATTTTCCATTTACTGAGCCTTCAGTAGAAGTTGATATTTCATGTCATAACTGTGGTGGTAAAGGTTGTCCAATGTGTAAACATACAGGATGGATAGAAATCTTAGGAGCTGGAATGGTTAACCCACGTGTTTTAGAAATGTGCGGATTTGACTCTGAAGTATACCAGGGATTTGCATTTGGAATTGGAATTGAACGGGTTGCAATGCTTAAATACGGCATTGATAATATCCGCAATTTCTATAATGATGATATTAGATTTTTAAGTCAGTTTGGTAGAAAGGAGTAAAAAGATGGATATTAGTTTAAAGGTATTAAATAGATATGTAAAGGTTGATGATCAAGATCCTAAAGAATTAGCAGATAAAATTACTTCAATTGGATTGGAAGTTGAAGGAATACACGATTTGACTAGAGGAAATAACATGACAATTGGTTATGTTAAAGAGTGTATGCCATATCCAGACAGTGATCATTTAAATGTATGCCAAGTTGAAGTTAGACCTGGTGAAATTAGACAGATTGTTTGTGGGGCACCAAATGTGGCAACTGGACAAAAAGTAATTGTAGCCAATCCAGGATGTGATTTAGGTGATGGTTTTGTTATTAAAGAGAGTAAGATCAGGGGAGTTGAGTCGAATGGAATGATTTGTTCAATTGCTGAACTCGGTTTAGATCAAAGACTTTTAAAACCAGAAGATAAAGATGGAATTCATGTTTTAGACACTGATGCTCCAGTTGGAGCCGAGCCATTAGAATATATGGGATTAAAAGATACGATTTTGGAAATTGGTTTGACTCCAAATCGTGCTGATTGTATGGCAATGACTTCTTTAGCTTATGAAGTAGCAGCAATTTTAGGTCGTGAAGTTAATTTACCAGAAGTTTCATTTATCGGAGCAGAGGGAAGTGGAATCAGCGTTAAAGTTGAAACTGATTTATGCCCATTTTTTGGTGCTAAATTAGTTAAGGGAGTAACAACTAAAGAATCTCCTGAATGGCTAAGAAATGCACTTATTGCTAGTGGAATCAAACCAATTAATAATATTGTTGATATTTCTAATTTTGTAATGTTAGAAACAGGACAACCAATTCATATGTATGATTATGATAAATTAAATAAAAAGGAATTTATTATTAAAACAGGATTTGATTGTAAAGAAGTAATGTTAGATGGTGAGGAATATAAAATTGAACCAGCTGACCTTATTGTATCCACTGATGCTGGAATTGGTTGTATTGCTGGAGTTATGGGTGCTAATAGTACTAAAATTGATGAGAATACAACCAATATTGTTATTGAAGCAGCAACGTTTGATGGGGCAACATTAAGAGAAACTGCTCGACGTTTAAACTTATTGACTGATGCCTCACAACATTATATTAAAGGTGCTTTAAATACTGCAAATTCTTTAATGATTTTAGAAAGATGTGCTAATTTATTAGTTGAATTAGCAGAAGCAAAAGAAGTATATCAAAGTGTAACAACTGATCTAAAAATCAAAGACTGTTTTGTTCGAGTAACAACATCAAAAGTAAATGGGGTACTTGGAACTAAAATTACAACTGATGAAATCAAAGATATTTTCAGTGCACTAAAATTTGAGTATACTATTGATGGTGAAGAATTTAATGTGAAAGTACCAACTTATCGTAATGATATTACTTTAGCTGCAGATTTAATTGAAGAAGTAGCACGGATGTATGGGTACGATAAGATTCCTTCAACATTACCAGAGATGTCGATGACTGTTGGAAAGAGGACAGATGTTCAAGCAAAGAAACATTTAATTAGAAACTTATTAAAAGATCAAGGGTTACATGAAACGTTGACGTATTCATTAACTTCACCAGTAATGGTTGATGACTTTAATATTTTTCACACAAATGAGTCTGTTAAGTTAGCAATGCCATTAGGTGAAGAAAGAAGTGTAACAAGAAAATCTATAATTGGATCGTTATTACAAGTAATCAATTATAATCAATCACATAATATTAAGGATGTTAATATTTTTGAATTATCAACTACTTATTCTAAAGGTGTAGAATTACAAAATCTTGCAATTGCCTGCTGTGGTGAATACAATGGTTTACCGTTTAAACAAATTTCATATAAAGCTGATTATTATTTAGTAAAAGGGTTTGTTGAAACAATCTTTAAAAATTTGGGAATTGAAGAATCTCGTTATAAATTAGTTCGGGCTAGTCAAGATGATAAGTATTATCATCCAGGTAGAACAGCGTATATTATGATTGGTAAAGAAGTTGTTGGGGTCGTAGGAAATATTCATCCATTGATGGAAAAGAAATATAATGTTAAAGATGTTTACATTGTTGAGTTGAATCTAACAACATTATTAAATTTAAAAACAAGCAAAGTGAAATTTACTGAAATCCCAATGTACCCTTCTGTAAGTAGAGATATTGCTTTGGTGATGGATCAGGATATTCCTACTTTTGATATTTGTCGTAAGATTGTTCAAGCGAGCAAACAGCTAGTTAAAGAAACAAAAATTTTTGATGTTTATGCAGGTGAGCATATTGAAGCTGGGAAGAAATCAGTTGCAATTAACTTGCTTTTCCAAGATCCAAAAGGAACTCTAGAAGAAGCAACAGTTAATGCTGCAATGGAGAAAATTTTAGCAGCTGTGGAAAAAGATTTTGGAGCAGTGCTTAGAGCATAATAAAAATAAATTAGCGAAGAAATAGACGTATTTGTTTATTTCTTTTTTTTTAAATATGTAATTCATATTATTTGACAAGGATTGGAACCATGATTAGAATAGAGCTAAAGAGGTGGTTATAGTGCAAAAAATTACATTAGAAATTGATGGAATGATGTGTGGAATGTGTGAAAGCCATATTAACGATGCTATTAGAAAGGCATTTTCAGTGAAGAAAGTCAGTTCCTCTCATAGTAAAGATAGAACAGAGATCATTACTGCTGATGAACTTGATGAGGATAAATTAAAAGCGGTTATCGATGCTACTGGCTATAAAGTTACATCGATTACAAAAGCTCCATATGTAAAAAAAGGTTTTTTTGCATCATTCCGTAAATAATAAAGAAATCAGGATAAACCTGATTTCTTTTCATAGTAGGAGTATAGTTTTCTTGCTAGTTCGCTCATTCTTTGCTGATTGACTTTACAGATCTTCCGATCATAAGTATATAGACCATTGATTTCGTTTTCAATATCAGATATTTGAGTATAAATACAGCCGCAAAGTCCATTATTAATTGAGGGTATAACCATTTCTTGGTACATTTTTTCGATTTTATCGGTTAGTTCTTTTTCGCTATTTGTTTTACCATAGCCATATTGTTTTTTATTGCTGTTAAGATGATTATTGATTGGCCGAGTATAGCCACCACATTCACTTAATAATAGAGGACGTTCAAGGTTTGTTGACAAGATTTTATTTCGAAAATAAATATGACGACTGACAACATCGCTATTTTTTTGACTAAACCACCCTGAGGTTGTATCATAAAATCTTGTTGGATCCAACTCTTTACAAATTTGATACATTTCATCACTATTAAATTGACCCCAGCCTTCATTAAAAATTGTATAACTAATGATACTAGGGTGATTATATAGATGGCTGATTGTGTCGATCATATGTTGCTTAAAAATATTTTGTTGTAGGGTATTTTTGTAACGTGTGTCTTAAAAATTTATAAACCCTAAAGTTGGAAGGACGGTATCATGGATAAAACGGTATTCACCATTATTAACCATATCCTGCATCACAAGAATGCCTAATTTATCACAATTATAATAAAATAGCTCTGGCTCGATCTTAATATGTTTACGAATAAGATTGAATCCCAGTTTTTTTATATTCATAATCTCAGTTTTGTAAAAATCAGGATGTTCCGGTAAAAATAAACCATCATGATAATATCCTTGATCTAAGATACCATGCAAAAAAATGGGAGTATCATTTAATAGTATTTGATGTTTTTTTATTTCAACTGTTCTTAAGGCAAAGTAACTTTCAATATAATCATCATCAGTGGTTATAGAAAAAGTATATAAATAAGGATCATCGGGAGTCCAATAATGAGGGTTATCAATGGTGATATCAGTATCTTTTGCAGTGTAAGTCTTTTTAAAATCATTATTTTCAATAGTAACAGTATATCGACTGGCCTCAGTATTTACTTTTAAATTAATGCCGGTTAATGAGGGGGTAATTAACAGATCTTTAATACAATTTTTTGAAACGGCTTCTACCCAGACTGTCTGCCAAATTCCGGATACTTGAGTATACCACATTCCATGGCTTTCACGACTTTGTTTACCGTAGGGGTAATCATGCGATAAGGAGTCTGTAACTTTCACCACTAATTTATTTACGCCATCATTAAGTGATGAAGATATATCAAAATAAAAAGGTAAATATCCTCCTGAGTGAGAACCAATATATCGATTATTTACATATACTTTAGTAAGTTGATCTACAGCACCAAAATGGAGGAGAACCTGGTTATTTGCATGATAGAAGTCTATAGGTAAAATGAAATCCTTTTGGTATACTAATGTATCATTTATTATTCCATGATAATTAGATAGTGGTGCTTGAGGAGGATAGGGAATATTAATACTGAGATCATTTAATTGCCAAACTCCATTTAAACTGAAAAAACTATTTCTTTTTAATTGAGGTCGTGGATATTCCATAGTTAACACCTGCTTTCTTTACTTTAATGATACAGGGATACTGGCTTCATTGCAATTCTAGTTAGAATTTATTAAATTATTATTGTTATTCCAATTGACTATTCCCCTAGGTATAGGTTTATACTAGTGATAGTAGGGGGAATAATATGAATATTGGTGAAGTTTCAGATTATTTAAAAATTACTAAAAAAGCAATTAATTTATATGAAGAGAAAGGTTTACTTAGACCCAATAAAAATAGCAATGGATATCGTCTTTATGGAGAGGAAGAAATTAAAACTCTAAAACAAATTAAAATTTTACGTTCTCTTGATTTCTCTTTGAGTGAGATAAAGGATATCATTATTAATAATGAATATTGTTTTTTTGATAATAAGCTTAGTGAATTAAAAATTAGAGATTATGATTTACAAAAAAAGATTCAATATCTTGATCTAGTTAAAAATGATTTTATTCAAAATGAAATTATTGAGAATATAGAAGAATATCGAGAATTATTAATTCGTGAATCAAAAGAAGAAATCAAAGATAAAAATATATATGTTGATTTTGAAAAAATACTAATTGTTGTCTTTACATTTTTTACAACTATAAGCATATGTGGAAGAGGTAGGATATCTGGGGAAATAATAATTATTATTTATCTACTTATTTTAATTTGTAGTACGGCTTTATTGCATTATCCGCAATCGCGTAAATTTTTTTATCAATTGTATCAAAAGTTGCAAGAATATAAGAGGAAAGATAAATGATTTGGTTAATTATTATAAGTATCGTGTTGATTGCAGGAGTATTAGGTTTCTTAAAAATATTAGTTACGAAGAAATATTTGATCCATCAATATAATTTAGGAGTTGGTGTGCAGTATCGGGATTTTACTAAAGAGTATTATCATTATAATAAAGAACGAAGTATTGACGAAGAAACTTTTATAGATTTTGAAATGCCGCAAATTTTAAAGAAAATTAATTTTACTTATAGTGAGATAGGAAATGAGTACTTGTATAATTTATTTTTTAGAGAAAATAATAATTTAGATACTCAAGAAAGTATTATTGATAAATTGAATTGTCAAAAAAAATTAGCAGAGAGTATTTATCAGCTGAATAAACTTAATAAAGCATATGTACCGATCTTATCTATTAAAAGAAGCTTGCTAAATATTTCAGCTAAATCGTGTTTATTAGCAGGGCTGTTTTTGATACTTGATGTGGTTAGTATAATAGCAGCAATAATTGATATAGAGAATGTTTATTTTGTTGTTATAATGTTATTATTGAGCATTTTAATGAATACCCAATTATCTCAAAAAACAGGAAAAATTAGTCTTCAGATATCATTAATTAATGATATGCTTCAAATTACCAATAAATTATTAAAAATAAATATTTATCCTGATTCAAATCAGACTTTAGTAATGAACTCATTTATCCATTTGAAGAAAATGACAAAAACAACATATTATTTTAATAAAATAAAACAGTTTGATATTTTCAATATTTTGGAGTTAATGAAATCATTATTCTTTATTGATATATTTCAAGCAGTTAAACTTAGTAGGAAAGTAGATCAAGTACAAAATGATATCATGGTTCTTTATGAGAATATCGGTTTGTTGGATGTATGTATTATGATTAAGGTTATTCGTAGTCTTTATGATACTTGTATACCAATCATATTAAAAGATGAAAGAGTTGAGATAGTAGAGGGGTATCATTTATTGATAGAAAAACCGATTAAAAATACTGTTGTAATATCAAATGATACGATTGTTACTGGTAGCAATGCCTCTGGGAAATCTACGTTTTTGAAAATGTTAGGTGCCAATTTGTTGTTAGCAAAAACCTTAAATATTAGTTTTGCAAAGGAATTTAAATATTATCCGTTTGCTTTGATCTCATCAATTCATATGAAGGATGATATTATGAATGGAGATAGTTTTTATGTTAAAGAAATCAAACGTTTAAAGCAAAAATCATTAATCTTAATTGATGAGATTTTAAAGGGGACAAATGAAAAAGAGCGAATTATTATTGCGCTGGCATTAATGAAATATTTATTTAAATGCAATTCTATGACGATTATTACTACTCATGATATTGAATTAACAGAAGTCTTTGATCAAGTAGATAAATATTGTTTTAATGATATTAAAAAAGATAATAAAATCATTTTTGATTACCTTATTAAGAAGGGAGTTTGTACTGTTGGAAATGCAATCGCGATAGTTAAGACATTAGATTTTGATCAAGAAATTTTAAAGGAAATTAATGATAAAATAGAAGTTTTTTGAAGTGAACCTCGTTGCTTGGACACACATCACATTCTAAATAATAGAGGTTCATTTCATTTTAGGCTTCTATTTTGGGATACTTTTATATTCTAATGATATAAGCTGATTTGGATTTTTTGATAAACAGGATAATAATTTTGTTGCTCTAAATTCTAATTCAAGTGCGGGATGATGATAACTGGAAAAATTAGTGACTAATTTATATTCACAGCTTTTTTTTATTTTGTTTAAATAAGCCTGCCCAACATTATTCATCTTTAATACTCGAATATAGTCGATTTGCATTGCTTCAGCAATATCTTCTTTACTATTATTCATCAAGATATGAATTAACATGCGCTGAATTCGTGAGCGTGTATAACGTTTCGAAGTAAGGCTTGTTATTAATTCATCCATATGATTAGTGATAACTACTTTTTCTTTAAGTAAATTTTCAATTCCTTCGTCGACTAAATGCAAATGTTTTAATGTTGGCGCATCAGTAGTTAAAATTTTATAACGAAGGAAGGGATAAAAGTCATCAAAAAAGTAAAATTCTTGATAGTCTTCATAGTTACAAAACTGATTTGATATATCAATTTTATTTTTTAAAGCATGACGGATAGCACTTGCTGAACTAATTGATTCGATGTCCAAACTATGGAAATCATTTGTTCTTTTAATACAGTGTAATTCAATAGGATAATTATGATTAATTACTTCTTTAACATAGGCAAGCCCTAATAAGTCATTAGGGGTAGTAACAGTTTTATTCATTAAAATAGATAGTGCCTGATTACAGGCATCTGGATAACGCAAACCCTGATTCATCTGTTTTTTTACTAAGTTATCATAATTCTTTTGATTATTTTTAATCGTGAAGGCAATATCTTTGAAAATATTGATATTTCCACATTCGCTTCCAAAAACAATATCAGTGACTTTTAGCTTTGCTAATAATTCGATTGCTCCTTGGGCAAAATAATCAGCACTTTGAACACTATAAACAAATGGCAGCTCAATTACTAAGTCAATGCCATTTTTAATTGCAACTCCTGCTCTTGTCCACTTGTTACTAATTGCTGGCTCACCGCGTTGAACAAAATGTCCAGACATTATTACGATCGTAACATCTGGTTTAATTAGTTGTTTTGCTTTATTGATATGATATAAATGTCCTTGATGAAAAGGATTGTATTCGACAATTAGACCTAGTACTTTCATGAGTTCACCTTTATTTTACGACATGATAATTTTTTGATTACTTTGAAAATAGTTGAAATAATCAAGATTGCTAAAGCAAGACTAGCAGAAATCGCTAGTGTATTTAAAAAGCTATCTAAAAATAATTCACTGTTACCTTGCGTACAGTATAGCATTGTTTGATAGATTCCACGTCCAGGAACCAGGGGGAAACAGCCGATAATTAAAAAAATTGTGGCAGGAGCTTTATAGATTCGGGCGGATATCTCAGAAAATAAAGCAACAAATGCCATTGCTAAAAAATAACAGCTGATTTCACTTTTAAAATTTGAAGCAAGCAAATAGACTAACCAGCCTAACGCCCCGCCGATTGACCCGATTATAGCAAAGCGTGGATGCTGATGAATACGAAAAATAAAAGCAAACCCGAGACATGCAATGAAAGCACTAAAACATTCAATTATACTTTGCATATTACCCTCCTAAGACCATCATCATTGTTCCAACCCCAATTGCAATAAAAGTGGCTGTTAATAAAGCCTCTAACATTCGTGCCATTCCTGAAATATGATCACTACCCATAATATCTCTTAAACTATTGGTAATAGCAAACCCAGGAGTTAAAATCATTAAACAGCCAATGATAGTAGACTGTAAATTGGTTATTAAACCTAATTTTAAAGAAATTATTGCTATGGCAGTTAAAACCATGCTTGATAACAATGTACTGACAAGATTATTTATTTCTAATATTTCCATTAACCAAATAAAGAAATATAAGATAAATCCAATTCCTACAGCAATAATTGTTTCGTGGATTCCACCACCAAAAAAAGTTGTAAAAAACCCAGTTCCTAACCCATAACCTAGAAATACTAAGGGCATGTTGATTGGTGTGTTTTTTATTTTTTCAAGTTTACTTTTTAAATGAAAATAGTCGGGACATTCTTGACAAGTATAGCGGACTAGATTATTTAATTCATAGACCATATCTAAATTAACACGATTTTGTTGAGTCCGTTTTGATAAAGTATATGTATGATTATCATGCATTTCAATCGTTAGAGTAAAGTATGAAGGTAAAGCAAATACTTCAACATTTAAATAACCATAACTTTTACACATTCTCAATAATGATTCTTCAACCCGGTAAATTTCAGCCCCATGTTTTAATAAAAGCCGCCCAATTTCACCGATTAAATTAATTAATTTTTGCTCGTTCATAACCCACCTCGATAATCAAAAGTATACCATGAATAATTGTTTAATGATATATCATGATCGTTAATATTTGTAATAAATTATGATAAAATAGCTAAGAGGTAGGTGAGAAAGTGTTTAAAAAATATTATTATAACAATTCAGCTTTGATCATTTATATTATTGAAGAAAAAGTAAAATTTTATGCAATTGTCATAAATGGTTTTTATAAATATTTTAAAGAAATGTTTCAACGATTTGTAATTAAAGTTAAAAAGAAACAACAGAAAAATTTAGTTAAAAAAACAGCAAATAACCAAATAATAAGGCTGTTATTGATAAAGGGAGAATAATAATGTTACTTCAAGTCTCTGGACGAACTGATATATGTGCACTTTATCCTAAATGGTTTGTTAATCGATTAAAAGCGGGATACATATTAGTTCGAAATCCTTATAATGAGCATCAGGTCTCACACGTAGATGTTACTCCAGAAGTTGTTGATTGCATCTGCTTTTGTACTAAAGATCCCAAAGCAATAGTCCCCTATTTGACCCAAATAGACAGCATGGGATACAATTACTATTTTATGGTTACTATTACTGCCTATGATTTAGATATTGAACCGGGATTAAGACCAAAACTAGAAATAATGAAGACGTTTATTGAATTGAGTAAGATGCTTGGAAAAAAGCGGGTGATCTGGCGCTATGATCCAGTTCTGTTAAATCAACGTTATACAAAAGTATTTCATTATAAAATGTTTGAAAAAATGTGCCAATTGCTCTTTCCGTATACAGAAACCGTAATTATTAGTTTTCTTGATATTTACAAAAATATTATTGGTAAGTTTGATGAGTTAACTGATCATGATGTAATAGAATTGGCCCAGCGGTTTGGAAAAATTGCTCAAAAATATCAACTTCATATTCAAACTTGTAGTGAGAAATATCATTTAGAGGAATATGGAATTGCTAAAGGTAGTTGTTTAGATCGAGGATATATTGAAACGTTGATAGGATATCCCTTGGATATCAAGACAAATACTAATCGTGCCAATTGTAGTTGTTTAGCGAGTATTGATATTGGTGCATATAGCTGTTGTAATCATGGATGTTCTTATTGTTATGCATGTAATCATAATTTAGTTGCAAAAAATATGGCAATTCATGATGATGAAAGTCCGATGCTGTTAGGAACTTTATCATATGATGATAAAGTTAATAAAAGAATTGTTGCTTCGAATAAAGTTCGCCAAATTAAATTAGATATATAACTAGTAAAATAAAGACTAATTTAATTAGATGATATGATAACCTCCCAGTAGACAGTGTAAATAATTAAACATTGATACAGGAGGTTTTTATATTGGGAAGAAAAAATAAATATTTAAAAGAACTAAAATTAAGTATTGTCAAAAGATATTTAGAGGGTGAAGGATCAACCATCTCCTTAGCCAAAGAAATAAATACATCAGGCAATATAGTGGGCAACTGGGTAAAAAATATAATGCATTTGGTGAAAGTGCATTTGATATTTCTAATACAAATGCATCTTATACAAAGAATTTAAAAAAATAGGTCGTATTAGATTATCTTAACGGTGGGGGATCATATGATGATTTGGCAATAAAATATTGTATTCCGTCATCTAGTCCTATAAAAAATTGGGTAAAATTGTATAATAGTCATATAGAACTAAAAGATTATATTCCTGGAGGAGAAGATATCTATATGGTGAAAAGCAGAAAGTCAATAAGGAAGAACGTATTGAAATTATAAAGTACTGTCTTGAACATGATATGGATTATAAGATAACAGCTAAGCTGTTTGAAAC
>ENA-OQKE01000621-OQKE01000621.1-human-gut-metagenome-genome-assembly--contig:-NODE-621-length-21154-cov-3.304170_pt1 | contig 21154 bp, 23 predicted proteins | sample MGYA00242620_ERZ504787 | MGnify/ENA primary metagenome ERZ504787 (study PRJEB26092, sample SAMD00036349) | human gut metagenome | host: Homo sapiens | study: EMG produced TPA metagenomics assembly of... | reverse complement strand
AGCCTTGATACGACTTGAATATAGTGTATCATATTTCTGGCTCAATACAAATCTGCGATTAGATCACATCCAGGGAGTCAATGACTTTTTCAAACTGTCTGCGTTTAATCTGGACGCGGTTGCCATTCATTATCAGCCAGTTGGCGTCTGAGTTTTCTTCCACCAGTTTTCGCAACTTCTTTTCCCCAATACGGAAATACTTGGCTGCCTCCTCAATGGTCAGCGTGTACTTCTCCCAAATAGGCACATCGGAATAGCTCATACGCCCGCTCCTCCTTTCGGTGTGACCACATACTCTATGCCAGGATGCTGACCGCAGTAGACGCAAACCTTCTCTTCAGCCTGTCCCTGCGCGGCCTCCCGCAAAACAAAAGCGCCTGTGCCGCGAAAAGCGTCAGCACAAGCGTCGCATAAGCAGAGAGTTAGTTTCGGGGGGGCGGGTTCGATCAGGCCGATGCTGATTGCCAAAGCGTGGTTGATGCCCCGGATATGTTCCTCGTCCAGTCTGCCGATGTAGCCAGACAACCGCCGCTTGTCCACAGTACGAATTTGCTCCAACAAAACGAGGGACGGCTGTACCAGTCCATTCCCGGCGTCCAGGTAGTAGTGGGTGGGCAACTTGGCTTTGACGTTGGCCTTGCTGGTGACGGCGGCGATGATTACCGTGGGACTATGTTTGTTGCCCACGTTGTTCTGAATGATAACAACGGGCCGGGTGCCCTTCTGTTCCGAGCCGATTCCGTGGCCAAGGTCGGCGTAATATAGATCACCGCGTAAATATGTCTTGCTCATGGTATTTGACCTCCCTATAAAAATTAGACGGCCTGCGTCGCCTATGTAGGGGCCGGACAGCGTAACATATTAAGGTTGGCGGGGCATAAACGCTCCCGTTTTCATAAGCCTATCCCGCTGTCCGGCTTATATCAAAGCAAGCCTATTTGTCCGCGACACCCCGGCCCGCTGAGGGAAGTCATCAAACGGCTGGCGGCGACCAGCTCCACGGGAATTTCACCCCCGGCAGGTTCTCTGTCGGCTGCTCTCATTGCCTGCGACGGCTTTGCGTTGGAAAACGCTATCACGCTCGGACTGTGACTGAACAGGAGTATCATTGTCCCTATTGCCGGTCTTGGCCGTACCGGGAGCCACCCGGCATTTCATAACCGCTGATTCTCGCTCCATGCTGGACGGCAAACCGTGGACGAAATGATAGTGTGGCATCCCGTTGTTCTGTCCGGCATATCCTGGCGCAACGATAAGAATGGCTTGCGGCAATAGGAATGTGTTTGATGAATGGGTATGAAATTGTCAAGGTCAAACCCATTCATCGCATAAACGAGGAACAGGTGAAGGGCTTTCCATTGCTCTTCACCTGTTTCCTCACTCAAACGCTAAATTGTAACCTCCCCGGACAGAAAATTTTTGAGTTTCTTCAATGCAGAAGAAATTGACTTCATCACAGCGGGGTGCTTACACCCCTCCATATCTGCAATTTGTTCGTATGTAAACTCCCCAAAATAGTACAGCACCAGACGGCGACGCTGTTTTTCAGGCAGTTGGGCGATTGCTCGGTGTAGCTTGTCCATCTCCATCTGCTGAGAAACGATTTCTTCCACGCTTTCCTGTGGTTTTGCGGCCCGTCTGCTCAGAGTGGCCTCTGTCATTTCGGATCGCTCATAGTGCCTGTCCACTTCGTTGAAAAAAGAAAGATCGTCCAGTTCAAACTCGTTGAACGCATCGAATAGGGTCTTGTCGATCTCCATCCAGCGTTTTACCTTGTTGCTGTCCGTAAATGCCAAAAAGTAGCGTGGGTGGGTAGTATTGATACCAGTGGTGTATATTTCATAAGGGTTTTCTTCATCCCTCCGGCGCTTGGGACGAGGGTCAATGTTTTTTGGATGACTGCCATCCATTGTTTTTTCCTCCATTCGTTCTGAATTTTTGAAAATTCAGAACGTGGAGGACTACGACAATGGGGTGGCGAGTTGCCGCAGCAGAAAAAAATAGCATCAAGGGAGTAATATCCCCTGACACTGATTTGAAAAAAAACCGCAGAATTGCCCCCAAACGAGAGCTTTCCTGCGGATTGAGACTGTTGGAAAGAGGTAAAAAAAATAGGGGAACGTTGATAAACGTAATTTCCCCACAGAATACCACGCTTGTTACAGAATACACGGGAATTTTGTAAAATTCCGTATAATTCGACGCACGAAAGCCCCGCAAAGATCAGGATGACCTTTGCGGGGCTTATACTTCGACAAGATATATACTTATTCCCGGCTATTTTAAACTTCTCATATTCATCCCCGTCTCTTTACAACGAAACGAGCATTAGAGGTGTTATCCGGTATTTTTCAATATGACGTTTGACTGATTGACTCCACCTCTATCTCCCAATTATGTTACTCTACATTCAAAATTGCGACTTTGGCAAGAGCCGACTAGGACGTATTAGAAAAGCAAACGGACAGCCATTTGGAGTGTCTATCAATGCTTCTTGCTCACAAAAACTACTTCACTTCTTGATCCAGTCCTTGAAACAACTCCGAACTGAAAAATTCTTCTATTGAGATTCCAAGGCCATCACATAACTTTTTTATAGTTGTAACTGTGGCGCTGTGATTGCGCCCACTGACAATGTTATTCACCGTGGACTGCGTGACACCGCTCAAAAGGCACAACTTATTGATAGATAAATTGCGCTCACGGCATAAATCTAAGATTCTTGCCCTAACTGCCTCTCCAATGTCCACGGGTATCACCTCAATCCTATATTGAAGATACCCGATTGAACTTGAAATGATTACCTCTTTTGAGTTAAAATAACTCAAAAGAGGTATACCGCCTATTGGGGAACAGCTTTGCAGCCACAGCACCGGCCTAACATTACCGGCTTCTTGCCATGACCTCCAATAGCTTATCTAAAATTTCTTTTGTAGCCCAGAAATCAGCGTCAGGCAAATGGGAGAGGCGATCCGTAAGAAATTGGAGGGCGGCGCTCCGCTCCGCCTCACTATTACTGCTCTCAATACCAAACAAAATTGCATCAGCAGGCACGGACAGCAAAACACAGAGTTGTTTCAGCGTAGCCAGCGACACACCAACAGCGCCGCACTCAATGGCCGAAAGGTGCTTTACACCGAGGCCAATCAGTTCCGCAAGGCGTTCTTGCGTCAGCCCAGCATTTTCCCGTATTTGTTTTACATTTTGGCCGATTTCAAGATTGATTGGTTTTTTCTCTTTCATAGTAACACCACCTTTTTTTGTTAGTCTAACTAATGGTGGCATTGACTATAACCATCTACTTTTATTATAATATATAACAAATATGATAGTGAGTCTTGGAATGTGAGCAGGGGAAACGCCGATATGAAAATCTGGTTCTTCATCGGCCATTATAATAATTTTGACACCATGACAACCGAAGTGTAGTCATAAAAGCAAAAACGCCACCTAGCGGTGACGTTAATTCCCCATTCTACTATCTGACACCACGGGGCCTTTCACAGCACTTGTTGGAGACGGCGCGGAAACGCTCGGCCCGTGGCCTAATATGCGTGACACCCCATCTGGGGGCTATAAGTTGAAATCAACGACCCTAAAAACAATGTGTCGGCATTACACTATCTTAACACACTTATTGGGGAAGATCATAGTTTGAAAATCTGATCTCAATCAAACTTCAAAAGTTGATACGGGGCAACATCTAAAGCATTTGCAATACGGTAAATAGCAACCATTGACATGGAATAAGGTGTTGAAGATTCAATGTGGCTAATTGTAGAATAACTTAAACCTGATTTTTCCGCAAGCTCTTCTTGGCTCAATCCTGATTTTTTACGGAAGAACTGGATGCGAAAACCAATATTCTTTAAGAAATTTGCCTCATTACCTATATATCGTAAATTTGGGTTCATATTGTTACACATCCGTTCAAAATAGAGGATAACTGTATTTTACTTGTATTATCCTCGCTTTTGAACGTTGTATTCTGGGCTTTTAACGCAGTATTTTCGCAATCAATCGAACTTCAAAAGTTGATATGGATGCACATCAAGCGCACCGGCAATTCGGAAGATGGTTCGTAGTGACATAGTATAACACGTTGTCGATTCAATATGGCTAATGGTAGAGTAACTTAAATCACTCTTTTCAGCTAACTGCTCCTGACTTAAATTTGCTTTTTTCCTAAAATATTGGATACGAAAGCCTATGTTCTTCAAAAATTGGGCTTCGCCCATTAAATATTCGGAACGACTACCCAATCATCTTCACTCCATTCATGTGTAGTGTGGTTATGATACTAAATTTTCCATCGCACATGAACGTTGCATTATAGTATTATATTGTAGTATTTTCGCAAGTATGATAATATATTTATGCGGTTTCTGGCAAAACACCAGATGCTTGAAGGATTATTTGGGCAACTACATGGACGCATAGATCACCCTTACGCGGAAGGAGTATGAGAGATGTCTGCTTATGATTTTACCGATACTCTCGCAGTACAAATTCTCACCTACAAAAAAGAACACAATGAAACCGCTGCGCAGTTTGCTAAAGGATGTGGCGTCAGCGCCGCCACAATCCGTAGAATAGAAAACGGGGATGTCAATGTGAAACTGAGTACCGCTGATAAGCTCCTCCGCTACATGAACATAACTCTCATTGATTTATTGCCCCCCTTGGTTACAGAAAGTCCTATTGCAGAGGGAAAAGAGCGACCGAGAAATAAAAAGGCCACTCCAGCCCCGCAGGGAGAAGTGGCCGAAAAGAAGATTTTATTTTCCGAGCTTTTAGCGAATATTCCATCAGATGAAGTGCTGACAGAGCTGTTACCTGATCCTTACCGCCCCCAAAGGGCGCTGACCACGCATTCCGGGCTGGAGGTCTTAAAACTGCGCCTGGAAGGGCTGGACACGGCTCAAACCGCGGAGCGGCTACACATGACACTCAGCCAAGCCGATCATCGGCTACGGAAAACTGTGCGTCAGCTTACTCGGTACATACCGGAAAACATAGTGATTGATATTCCCGCCCTGCGGAAGATACTGGGAATACAACCGTTTCATTTCACGGGGCGCTATACAAAACTGTCGGAGCTGTTGCGGGATATGCCATCCGATGAAGTGCTGTTTCAGCTTGACCGCGAGCGCGGGAATTTGACCGGAGGCAGAAAAAGGCATCGTGTCAGCAATCAGGACTTGTATCTCCTGCAACAGCGGCTGGCCGGCCACACCTATCGGAGTATTGGAGAGGAACTTGGTATGTCTCCCAAAGCAGTCCGTCACCGGATATTGCGGATCAAAGTTGGATTAAGATGGTATTTAGCTGTTGATCTGGATGTACCCGCCCTATTTAACTAAGGGAAGAAATTGGACGCCTTTTCGCCTTGTGAAAAGCTTATCTACCATAGTCTTTCCATACCTTAGAAACACCTCAAAATGAACGCCGGAGGCAACATTATGGTTATAGATAGGACAACAGGGAAGGGTTGCGCTTTAAGCATAGCGGCTAAGACGGTCACTCGAAATCTAATTGCCGATGGCATTATTGGCAAAACAATTGCTAAAAAGGAGCGCCCTAAACGCTCTGTTTGGCTCCGGGTGCGAGACTACGGAGATGATTGGGTATGTATTGGCGGGAATATCGCTCATGAACTAACAGAGGAGCCGTTATGGGTCCCATCTTTCATTGACGAGGGGATATGGACACAGGCGGTCAGCAAATTCCATATTGATAGCAGGTTGGACGAAAATGTAGTGGAGTTTTTGTTACCAGAAATGGATGAATACCTGCAAAATATTCCTGATTCAGAACTGATTTCTATAACAAGAGATTTCCTAATAGAGAACGGCATACTCGATCAGCCCATTCGGCGGCACAAGGGGAACACATATTATTTCGACAAGAGTGAGATTTATTCTCTTGATAATGAGAGCAAGTTATTTCCATACGAAGGGAGAATAAACCATATTTTCACAGTCACAGGGCCAGATGCAGCATTTTTCAATTCAGGCGTTTGGATTAAAGCTGCGCCCCGGTTTGAAGTTGGAATGTCGCTGAAAGAATGTATCGGGATTTTTGTAGAAACAGAACTGGCACATAGGACCCCGCAGAAACTATCTCCCCTTGATCAACTTATACAGTACATAGCTCGGCCTGTATATGAGCGCGTTCCAGGCAACGACAATGTAAAAACATTTGACCGTATTCGCATAACTGTTGGTCTCCCCCGATACCAGTTCAATTCGTGGGAAGCTCTGCAAAGTGAAGTGAAGAAATATCAGCACGAAATATATCAACGAGTAATCCAACGGATGGAAACAGACCGTTCGTTCAAGAGATATGGTGTACCAATTAATTTTCTTGAAATCAGTGATGTTACATTATTGCGGGACTTTTCACTAGAGTTTATTTTTGAGCTGAAAGAACCAAAAATTAACTAAACAGGGAGGAATTTAGTGTGGAGCAGAAAAAATCAACACTGAAAGAGATCAAAGCTACAGTTATGCCGCAAACAGCAGAGGGCCTGCAAATGCTGATGGAGGAAACAGGATTAACCATCGGAGAAGTGATCGACCGGCTGACGCTGCAAATGTGTCCTGATGACTTGGGGTTCGCAGTTTGTTTTGCACAAGATCAGGTTTTTTTCAGTATTTCAAACTTGCCGGAGGAAGAACAGGAAGAAGCCCTGACGAAAATCATTATATTTTTGGCCGGGCTTGTGCCAGTAGATCATCTAAAGGGCTTAGAGCAAGCAGCCATTTCCAAGCGTGCAGAGAGATTAAAGGAATATAAGGAGTACATCGAGGACTTGCCGGAAAAGGATACGAAAAGGATATTAAAAGAACTAGCTATACTCGAAAAAATAAGGGCACAGAAATAACAATTCTGAATATCAAGAAAGTGAGTGAAATCGCATGAAAAGAACCAAAGAGATGAAAAAAGAGTGGATAGTCGAGTTAAAGAAAATGCAAAAATCCTATCAGGGGGAAATTTCCCCCGACGATCTACCTTTTGACCTTACTGCTGAACTTGGGGAGGTTGTAACAGTAGAACTAAAAAGTCCCGGCGTATATTACATTGCGACCAAGAAAGCGGGAGATATTCCAGAGTGTCCAGAGGTATATGTTGTGACGGCTGACGCTCCAGCTATATCAGAGAAAGCCTGGACTTATGGACAGGAATTTCCCGGCCATCCCGATCTGCGTGTTTATGACATTCTCCAGCCCAAAAGCGGAAGATATATCATAGATTTTGAAATGCGCCGGTATCAGATAAAATGCCACCTGCCGGAAATCGAGGACGAGGATTCTCTATATACTGCCGCACTCTATGGAGCGGAAGAACATCCGGATTATTTTGGCGCTTTCCCTGTTCCTTCCTTTACTCCAAGAGGGTTCACTGTACGGCATAAGACCATTCTGAACGGTGTGTATTGGCTGGAAACAGATCGCTGCGAGGAAATGCTGGCGGTTTGTTATCCAATCTGGAAGTCAGATATTAGTATTCCAGAGCAAAACCAGGGTGAGCAACTGGAGTATGACCGTATGTATGGGATTGACAATACCCTTGGTTATCTCTTTTTCTCCAAGCAGAACAGCGTCATCCCACTGCATGAGCTTTCCCTTTTTTACCCAGAAATAAAGGAAAGCAGTGTAGTTGATATGGATGCGCTACTAAACGCGATTTGCGAATTTTACCCGGAGTATGTCACAATCCATAATGAAGAAGAAGCAAAATTTGAGCATGGACGTTTTATAAAGGAGACGCCCGGTGTTGGTACAGAGTTTATCAAGTTCTGATAAACTTTATGCTGAGGGATAAAAGTTAAAGAGGATACTCCTTTTTAGCGGCTGAACACACTAAGTAATCGAACTAAAAACTATGCTACCTACGCAGCGTAGTTTTTAGTTTGATTTGCTATCTGAACAGATGGCGTGATATACTGATTCCAGATAATCATTATGATAAGTGTTCCTAAAACCTCAGATGGCTTTTGGGGCTTCCCCATGTAGGCAGCCAATCCACAATAGAAGGGATTTTTATGAATGAACAGCAAGGTGTCAGGCCAACAGAACGAATGACATATAGAGATAGCACCTATAGTATCGTCTCAAAGGTTGCTTATCTAATTGGCGTCCCAAAACGAATATTTGAGAACCAGCATGAGCCACCGCAACTCGAAATATTCCAACAGTTAGAGAATGACAAGAACGCCCGGATTATTCGTCATCTGTGCATCATACGGACAGCGATTGAACGAAATTTCAAGTACATCAATGATAAAATGAGAACGGAATATAAAACCATTCTTTCGCTGCCACAATTTGTCCCTGCTGATTCTATCGGCCAACTATCAGCGGATAACGTCAGTTTTATCAGAAAGTGGAACACAAAATTACCTGCACATATTATTGAAATTAACCGAATTATTTCGGACCGTATCAATAACTGCAAGCATTTATTTCCCCTCTGGCTTAACTGGAAATACATCCGAGAGCTTTTCATCATGCCCAATGGTCTATGCGAAAAAGGGACTCAAGAAGCAGCGGCGGTCTATTATGAACACATATTGCTTTATCCCTATCAAATGTATATTCATTGGAGTCCCAGCGATCAGGGCAACATCTTGTTCAATGATAAAAGATTTGTTTCCCTGCTCTATCGTTGGCATAATGACGAGTTTACCGAGTACAACAAAGTCTCAGACGCCGGCAGTTATATAAAAGACAGCATCTATGATTTTATTGATGACAGCCGAAAAGTGGTAATCGTAGTCGATTGCGAAAATTCAGACCCCTATAAGTTAAGCGCGACCCTGCGGCGGCTGAACAGCACATACACTGAAAAAATCACTTCGATCATCCTCTTTGACGATATTCACACTGCTTCAGCTTGGAGCAGCTTGGAAAAGTTTACCTCTGTTTCAGTGGAGCATATTTTGATTGAGCGTATCAAGCAAAACAAGTCGTTGGTGGACATTCGTCTGACTGCGAGGGCTTGCCAGGAATATTACGAAAACAACGTGGATTCCTTTATCATTGTTTCCAGTGATTCTGATTATTGGGGCCTTATTTCGTCATTACCAAAGGCTCAATTCTTAGTGATGATTGAACACAATAAATGTGGACCGGATATGAAAGCCGCACTCGCCAACTCAGGGATTTTTTACTGCTATTTGGATGACTTCTATTCCGGCGATTCAGAAGAACTAAAAACGAGCGCTCTGTTGCAGGAAATACGTGATTACATGGAGAAGGCCGTCCAGCTAAATGCCATTGATATGTTGAACGATGCACTCCGCTCCACCCGAATAGAAATGACTGCGGCTGAACGCCAGCAGTTTTACGACAAATATATTAAGACCCTTCAACTTTCGATCAATGATGATGGTAAAGTTTCACTGGTCATCAAGGTAAAGTAAAGATTTCTTTGCAATTTCAGGGACTCGTATGCAACAGCGCTTTGATTCTTAATACTACATAGAAAGTCCAGCTAATAAAAATCAAGAGAACGGCAGAAACAGGCTGGTGGTCTACGCCCGCCGCTGGCCGGAGCATTGCCGGGAGGTGGCGAGGAAGTTTGCGAGGGAACACCAAACCACAAAGTTCAAAGGTAGGTAAGAGCTAATATGAGTGTTAAAACCTTTGCAGGAATAGACAACTTTTTCTTTTTAGAGAAGATGTATGGAACAACAGATATTTTTTCTAATGCTGAACTATATTTACTATCTGTTTTTTGGGCCGATTGCCGTGTCAATTTGGAAATAAAATCCCCTATTAAAGTGATTTCAAAACCGAAACGCTGGGAACATAAATCCATAGAAGAAACCTACATATATATAACGCTTCAAGGAGTTGCTGATTTTGAAAGTAATTTGAAAACTTCCTTTTACTATAAAAATTTGCCCTTACATATTATAAAAGGTGATTGGAAAATATTAAAATCATCAGAAAATAGTGGTGGGCAGAAATTGAATATGCTTGAATTGTTTTTTGATGATGAACAATGGTTTAGATGTAAATTTGTTTGTGGAAGAATTCAAAACACCAGTGATGTACCCCACTGACCAAAATCCCTTTAGGAACTAGTCCAGCTAATAAAAAACAAGCAAAAAATAAATAGGCTGGTGGCCTATGCCCATCGCTGGCCGGAGCATTGCCGGGAGACGGACGATGACGGCTGGGGTTGCAAGACCTTTGAGATCGACAAGGGCCGCTTCTGTTTCCGGCTGACCGCGCCATACAGCGAGGAACGCCGGGAGGCGGCGCGAAAGTTTGCGAGGAAACGCAATAGCGCCGAGAGGTTGAAATAGTAAATATGACAGATATAGAGCGGATCATAGCCACAATTAAAGACTATCAAGACAAAAATCTTTCTCTGGAAGATCTTCAGTCATATTTTCAAACACTACCCTTATGCTTATATTTTTCAGCACAGCAAATAGAAGAATTAGAGGAGCAACTTGAAACTATCCGTTTTCTTATTTCAGATGAAATGCAGCATGAAACGGTTATACATTATCTGAAGCCTATGAAAAATTACTTAGAAAGTTTGCGAAGTAGTAAAATAGTACCTTTAATTGAAAACTTAATTACTGGAAAAGACATTTCAATCGAAAATGCACAGCACATAGAAGTTTTGCTTGATGATTACTATGAAAATGATGAAGTCATTCAAGATTTTATTACTGATCTTGCTCTCTATAATCCTGGTGGTGGAGAATACTTATATAGTCATTCAGAGATAACACCTAAAGCTAAACATATATTGGCTTATATTCAAAAAAATTATTGTAGTGATGGTTAGATTATATTTCCTTTTTTCAAGTGAAATTTGAAGCGGAGAGATAAAATTCCTTTAGGAACTAGTCCAGCTAATAAAAATCAAGAGAAAAACAGAAAAAGTCTGGGAGTCTACGCCCGCCGCTGGCTGGAGTGTTGCCAGGAGGCAGCGAGGGAGTTTTCGAGGGAACATAGTAGCGCTGAGAGGTTATCCGTGATTAAGAGAGGAGAAGTTATAGGAGAAGGTATTTATGCGTAGTGTTGATTTAATCTATCAATACCTAAAAGAGTACTCCAAAGAAACTGTGGAGCAGTTTGATGATTTAATGGATCAGGCAGAACAGGGAAATGTTTTTGCAGAAGAAGATATAGACGATTGGTGCAATCTATTGTTTACGGTTGAAAGAGATTTGGAGGATGAGTCGTCATATAATATTGACTGGACGATCAAAGACCGTATTATGGAAACAATCATTATCCTCATATGGAATAGCGGACAGCCTACTTGCTTTGAAATAATAGCAAAAGCGATAGGCAAATATTCTACTCTTTCGCGCCCCTATCTGAAATATGTCATTGAAACATTTTTGACCGTTTTCTTATTAGGAGTTCCGAACCAGAGTGAGGATGAAATTGTACGAAATCGAGCCATTTTTTTGGGTGCAATGAAAGGACATACTCAAAAGGAAATTGTAAAAAAATTTTGTGAATCGAATTTGAAGCAAATAAAGGACAAAGAAAAAAATGAAGAACTTCCACCCAAAACTCAAGAATTGAAATCGTCTTTATTAGACATACATAAGTTTGCTTGTGAATGACCGCGCCATACAGCGAGGAACGCCGGGAGGCGGCGAGGAAGCTTGCGAGGGAACACAATATATGTGGGTATTAAAATGGAATTTAACAGGTAACATGGTAACATCTTCTTGTAATGAAGTGATTAAAAAAATCAACAGATTAAATCAAGAATACCAAGACAAACAACCTGTTATTATTGAAATCGAATCACTTTCAAAAAAATCTTTGACAATAGGTGTAGGAACTAAAGAGGGCTTAAGCTGCCTGATATACTTTCCATCCCCAGATGGGTTAGGCTCAATGCACCCAGTTCCCCACAATAGTCAATATCACGATTGTGATAAAAGCATTATTTTTTGGCTAAATTCTTACGACTCAGAATATGAAATGAAAGATTTGATTACTTATGAAGAAGCAGTAAATGAAGTGATATATTTTTTGCAGAATGATGATGTTAGTGCTAATTTAAGCTGGGAGCCAGATTGACTATTGAACAATCGTAAAAACCCTTTAGGAACTGGCACATTTCTATACATAGCCTGATGGCCATGTATTGTGAAATCTGGGCTGATTTCACAGCGGCTTAAAAAAGAAACTAAACGGATGCCCTGGACTAACTGTTTCCGGTCAGTCCAGGGCGAAAAAATACATCAATAGGCGGGCGTGCCGTATCCATAGATCTCAGCGTGTCCAATGGCGTACTGACGCTCCCGGCAGGCATTGCCTGAGTTGCCTTCCACGGTGTAGACGTTCCCGCCCTCCACCTTTTCCACGATGCCCACATGGTCTGCCGCTCCGTCCTGGCCTTCGTCCTCATCGTCCCAGTCGAAAAAAATCAGGTCGCCGGGGCGCGGCTCATAGCTGCCGTCCTGCCACAGCCCTCTCTCCCGGAACCACTGGATGCCGATGGAGCAGCTTGCGAACTTGGGGATCACGCCAGCGTCCAGATAGCCGCACTCATTGGCGCACCAGGAAACAAAGCAGGCGCACCAGTCCACCCGACTCTCAAAGCCATACCAGGACCAATAGGGCTGACCGCCTACATTGCCGAGCTGGGAGAGGGCCACCGTTACGATCTCCCCATCACCTGTGCCAATGCCGTATAGAACAGCACTCCACATACCGTTGCTTTCTTCAGCCAGTAACTCCGCAAGCATCTCTCGCTGGTCAGCGGTAAAATTGTAGATGTCCGCCATTTCATCCACGGTTTTGTGGGTCACGGTAATATAAAGGGTCGTGGCTGTTACCTCTACTTCTTCCACCATGATATTGCCCTTTCCATCATCGGTTTCCACGGTTTGGGTGGTGGTCGCGGTTTCTGTCCGGTGGCTGATCTCGTTCATGGCCCAAAATATCTCTTTCAGGAGTTCTTTTTTCCCATCATCCATCGTGGCGACTTCCTGGGGATCGTCTGGATCAGTGGTGGTTTTCACAGCATAGACCGCCAGCACTTGGGGCCAGACAGCACGGGAGCCGGACAATTCCAGCCGGTCATGGGCGGTGCTGTTCTCAATTTCCGCCAGCTTGCTCTCATATTCCAGGTTGAGCTCCCGGACAACAATGGGCATGGTCTGGCCCGTGCCGCTGTCCTCACCAGAAAAGAAAATACCAAAGGGAGAGGCGACGATCAGGCCAATCAAGCAGATCACCACAATGGCAAGGATGGCAACCCATCCTCCAGCGGCGATAGCGGTCACCAGCGCCTTAATGGACGCAAGCAGGGCCTTTGCCGCAGCGGATGCGCCTTTTGCAGCGGCTTTTGCGGTGGTGGCGGTGGCCTTTCCTGTGACGCGGGCGGCCTGGGCGGTCGCTCTCGCGGCTCTGGCTGTGGCCTGCGCCGTCTTTGCCGTATGGTCTGCTGTCTTGATGGCGGTTTTCGCCGTGCGTGGAGCAGTCTTGGCGGTATGCTGGGCGGTTTTTATCGTTTGTTGGGCGCGTTTGATGGTGTTCTTCGTGCCCATACCTGTGTCCTTTGCGGCCTGCCCCGGAGCCTGGGCGGGCTGTTTTGCCGTTTTTACGGGGAGTTCCTTCTGCCAGGACGCTTGGACAGCGTTTGGAGTCTTGATTTGCGGCGTCCGGTCAGATGGGACTGCCTGTTTTTTGACCTGCTGCTTCCGCTCGGCCTGCTTCTTAGCAAAGGCCCGACCTCTCTCTACATAAGAGCTTGTGGTATCCGTTGGACGCTCTATGCCGGCCTGAGTGGGTGGATAATCCGCCATGCGCTTATGCTGCGGAAGGCGCTGGTGTTCTGGGGCCGTCCCTCCGTTTCGCTGCGGAGTATGCCCATCTGGGGCTATACCCTGGGCTGGTCCAGGGGCGTGGGACTGTTCAGTGGGGGCCGTATTCTCTTGACGCTTTTCTGCCGCCCACTTCTCCCGCTGGCGCTGAAACAGCTTCCGGCCCTGCCGCACCGCCGTTTTCGCGCCGGACGCGGCCACATTTGCCGCATCGTGGGCAAGGTCATCGGCGGCAAGCTCTGTCTTGTCCGCGGCATACTCATTGGGCGTGGCCTGCCGGTCATCCATCAGGGCCTCCGCGTTCTTTTTAGAACGGATGAAGGCGCTTTTCATGCGCTGGCCTACAACAGCGGACTTGTCCAGTACCTTAATGTCGTTACCCTTTTCACGGTTTTTAATTTTGCTTTTGCTCATGGCGTCACACCAACCCGTCTTTTCATCCAGCGGTGTTTCCGCTCAGCAGGGGCCACATAGTAGTCCCTGTGGCGCTGGCCCGTCCACACCTGGCCTCCGGCTATGCCATCAAAAGTAAACCCAGCGGCCCGCAGGGATGCCCCGGTTTCCGATGCTAGCGTATAGGTGATGATACGGTCATAGCCCATATCAAACCCGATACGGCAGCAGGCTCCGTAGAGCTTGGAACAGGCGTTGTCAGTCCCGTCGGTGCAGCAGCGCAGGATCTCAAGGGTCAGCCCATCGTCCAGATACCGGGCAACGGGACGGCCACAGATGGCAACGCCGCACAGACGGTCCCCATCATAGCAGGCCACGGCAAATTTACCGCCCACGGGTGGGATGCTGTGCCGGTGATACCGGCCCACATAGTCCCTTGCGGCCCGCAGGTGGCATGGCTTGATGTTCAATGGCATTTTCATCCCTCCAATCAAAAGGGGGACGGGCATCAGGCCCGTCCCCCGGAAAAGCGGCCCTCACCGGGCCGGGTGGTCATCAAGCGGTATAGCTCCGTGTTGTGCGGAAAACGATTGACGAAAGGCACCAGGGCAGAACCGTATTTAATCAGGCCGCACCCGGCATCCGCATTGGTGATATAGCTCATCTGCTCCTCGGAGATATTCAGCAGATGGGCCAGCTTCTCCCGGTCGCCCGCCGCCTGATTGAGCATGACGATGAACTCGGAGTTACTAAGCATGGTGCTGGCCTGCACGGAGTCCAGAAGATACTCCACATTCTGGGTGATGGCGGTGGGGTAGGCGTTGCGCTTGCGGAACTGCCGCCACGCGGAGTTGAAAAAGGCGGCGGAAAACTCGTTCTCAAACATCACATGGAACTCGTCGATAAAGACATGGGTGCGCCTGCCCTTCTTCCAGTTTAAGGTGACGCGGTTGAGCATGGTATCGGTGATGACCAGATGGCCGATGGGCTTCAACTGTTCGCCCAGGCCGTGGATGTCGAACACCACCACCCGCTTGTCTAGGTCCACGGTGCTGCCATGGCCGAAGATGTCCAGGGAGCCGGTGGTGAACAGCTCCAGCGCCAGGGCGATCTCCCGCGCTTCCGCCTCCGGCTGTTCTATCAACTTTTCTCGGAGGGCGGCGAGGGTGGGTACAGTGTCGTTCTGTTCCGCTTCTTCATACAAGTCCCCTGTACAGCGGTCAATGATGGAATTGTGCTGGGGGCCTACTCCCTTGGGGTCAATGCGCTCTACCAGAGACATGATGAACTGCGACTTCACCACAATGGGGTTGTTTTCGCCGTAGCCGTCCACCATATACATGGCGTTGAGCCGGTCTTTCCCCCCAGCGGCCACCCGGATCACGCTCCCCACACCGTCCATGGCTTCAATGAGGGGGGCGTATTCTCCCTCCGGGTCTGCTATGAGAATGTCATCATCCGTATTGAGAATGAGGAACACAATTTCCTCTTTGACGCTGAAGGACTTGCCGGAGCCGGGAACGCCCAGCCGGAAGGAGGACTGATTGAGCAGATTAGCCTTGTTGCACATGATAAGGTTGTGGGAGATGGCATTCTCCCCGAAGTAGATGCCGCCCCGGTCCATAATCTCCTGCACCTTGAAGGGCATGAACACGGCCAGCGATTCCGTGGTCAGGGTGCGGAAGGCGTTGATCTTCCGTGTCCCGATGGGCAGGACGGTGTTCAGGCCGTCGATCTGCTGGTATTTCAGCACCGCCAGTTGGCACCGCCCGGACAGGGAGCGTATCTTCTCCGTGTCGGTGTCAAGCTGCTGCTTGGTGTCGGCGGTGATGACAAGGGTGAGAACAGCCTGCATCATCCGCTGGTCGCGGGTGGTCAGGTCGGCCAAAAACTCCTTGCTCTCCCTGCGCTGTAATTCCATATCGTAGGGGACGATGGCGGAGAAGTTGTTGTTCTGATTTTGCCGGCGCTGCCAGTTCGTGATATTCGTCTCTACCCCCAGCAGACGGTTCTCCACCTCCCGCACAGCCTCGTCTGTGGGCACATTGAGGATGTCGATGGACAACATCATATTGCGGTCCAGGTCGGTCAGGTTCGTCACGATCTCGTCCTGGATATAGTTGGCGTAGTCCTTCAGGAACAGCACCCGGCAATAGCGGTCGCCCAGCTTCAGATAGTCGCTGTGCTTCTCAATCCCGTCCGGGCAGATGTAGTCCTTGAAGTCGTGGCCCTTCCGGGCCATATCCGCCATATCAAAATGAAAATTGCCCTCGTCTCCGGCCCGGTAGAAATCGTGGAGAATACGGAGCCGGTCCGTGGCGTCCAGCTCCACGCACTTGGAGCCGAGGGCGGCGAAGCGGGCGGCCAAATCGGCTCCGATGCGGGTGAAGTAGGCGCGGGCGTCCTCAATATCCCGCTTGTAGACTGTGATGGTGACATACTTCTCCTGGGTGATGCCATTGGCCCCGGTCGCCTTGTCCATGAGCATTTGATTGTACTCCCTGCGGTACTTGTCCAGGCCGTCCTCCCGCATGGGCATGAGGACAGACTGCTCAAAATCCGCCTGGCTTTGACGGCGGTTGCAGATGGTGAGCTTGGTGGTAGCGGCGCAATCCAGGCTGTTCAGCAGTTCCGAGTAGACCCGAAACATGGTTTCTTTATCCTCCTGACCGGCCACCTTGTAATTGATGTCGGTGAAACGGTAGGTCTTGGAAAACTTGATACCCACCTTAAATATGCCGTCCGGCCAGACGCATTGAATGGGGATCACATCCTGCACCCTGCGGGGGACGCGGTACGGCTCCCGGTCCTGCCGCATGATGGTCTTGATACTTCTAATCATGGCGCTTGTATTCCTCCTTTTCCCACTTGTCTATGCTGGGCTTCAAGAGATCGTAATAGAGGGTGGACGCTTCAAAGCGCAGTTCTCTGGGTTCCAGCTCCTCCGGGCGCAGCCACGCCCAGATGATTTGCTCCGCCGCCATGCCGTGGTAGGTGAAAAAGCCCAGGGCGGCGAAGGGGGCCGCGCCCAGAACGCACACCCAGGACACAGTTTCCGTACCGGCATAGGGCTTCATCAGAAAGTACAGCCCCACGGCCACTGCCACCGCCAGGGCAGAAAAAATGAGCTGCCGCAGAGACAGCCCGAAAAACATACTCTCCGTGTAGTTACGGATCTCGCGGTTGATTTTGACTTCCAATGTGTTCCCTCCTGTCATCGCTCCTGGCGTTCATGCTGTTTCCGGCTGCGCCGCTGTGACATAGTAGTTCAGGACATAGCAGCCGAAGTCAGGATAAAACCAGGTGAGCCGTTTCTGATCGGGTACTCTCCGGGCGTCCTCCCATTTACCGACAAGCTCTGTCTGTTCCTCAATGTGCTGCCGCAAGGCGGGGGCATCGTGTACTTGGCCATTCATCGGTGGTGTTTCCTCCTTTATCGCTCCACGCCCCGTTTCTGCCTGGGCGGTTTCTGGTGGGAGGGATAGGGGATAAACTCCTCCTCCCCCTCAATGATGCTGAACTCCGCGCGCAGAAAGGGGTGGGTTTCTAATTTTTGATACTGACGGATCAGGTCAACCGCCAGCTCTCTCGTGGCGGTACTCCCTTGCTGGGTCCCATCCTTGAATACATAAAACCGTTTCATACTCGCCTCTTATAAGCCCATCATTTCCCGTACCACATGGTCGGACATTTTGACGCTGCCCACCAAAATAAGCATATTAAAGGTAATTTCGCCAATATAGCTCCACACCATCGAGGCCGCCGCAGCGTCCGGGTCAACAACAGGCGGGGAACTGGCGAACACGGAGAAGATGATACAGGCCAGCACGATGACGGCCCCCTCCAGACAGACGGCGGCGTAGCTTTTGAGAAAGCTCTTGCCCACATTCTGGCTGGGTTCCCCGGCAAAAGTAGACAGGGGGATGGGGGCCAGCGCAGCATACATATACATCTTAAAAAAGCGCCCGTAGACGCTCAGGATCATTACAAAAGACAGGACCCAAATAAGAAGCCCGCCGATCAGCGTCACCGCCCATAGGGGGATGCTCTCAAAAAAGCCGCAATCCTCAACGGCTGTCACGATCTCCGCGGGTAAAACAGTGGACGATGGTGCGCCGAAGCCCGCCGCGTTCATAATGGAGGACACCACACCCTGGATGATGTCCAGAAGGGCCAGCATCAGCTCCATGCCATAGGTGATCAGGGCCTTTGCCAGAACAAAGCGGACAAACAGCTTCAGCGCGTGTTCCGGCTTTTTGACCTCCACAAAGCTGCCGCAGGTCTTGACCACGCCCACCACAAAGAACAACACCAGCAGGGCGTAGCCGATGGCCTGGAGCGCGCCGTGAATGTCCGCTATCACGGCCCAGATCGCGCCGCCCTTGAAGTCCTGGGGGGATTGGGTGATAAGCTGCCAGATCTCGCTCAACTTGCCATTCCAGACCTCCAGCGCATTTTCCAGGTTTTGCACGACCCAATTATCCGACACGCAAAGCACCTCCTTTGGGGGCAGGCTTTTGGGGCCTGCCCCGTGTGTTCGGATAACTTTGCATCATCAGCCGGTGATAAGGGTCAGAATTTCTTTGGAAAAGGTTATAACAATGCCGCCAGCCAGGGTGAGGAAGCCGTTGGACCGCTGGGAGGGGTCATGGCTCTGGAGGGAGAGGCCCACCTGAACGATGCCCCAGCCCAGCAGGATCAGGCCCACCGCCCGGATCAAACCAAAAATGAACTCCGACAAATTGTTGACCACCTCCAGGGGGTCATCGGCGGCAAAGGCCGTCATGGAGCAGCAGCCCAGCAGGGCCGCGGCCATTACCAGCGTGCAGTAGCAGCGAAAGCCCTTTTTTACCTTGCCGGGCATGGGGAGCCGCTTATTTTCCTTTTTGTTGTTCAGCATTTTCTTGTTCCTCCAGTTCAATGAATTTTTGTTCCAACTCCTCCTCCGTGAGAAGAATGAAACGATGTTTCGGCGCGTCCTGACCATCCTTTTCCGCTGCCTGCTTCAACAGCTCCTTGTCAAAGCGGATAGACACGATGCTGTGGACATCCTCACCGTGCCGGTATGGTTCCGCCCCGCCGTCTGTGGTGAGTTTGATATTGGGATGTTTAAGGATGTCATACTTGAGGTCCCGCACGGGCCGCTCTCCGCGAATAAAAAGAAGCGCGTACTGGTTATCCAGCATACGCACTTCATCCGGCATGAGCAGTTCCCGGCCCGTGAGCTGCCAGTTGGTGGAGTAGCTGCCGCTCCTTCCTTTGGACTGGCCGTAGGTGTTCGTATCAATGGTTTCCTTGCCCAGCAGCTTGGACACATACTCATGGGTGGATTGCTCGTTGCCGCCCATATACAGAAATTCATCGCAATTTCCCACAAGGCTCTCCCACTGCTTTTCAAAAAGGGCCTTGAGCTGGGCGAGGTTCTGGATAATGATGCTCACGGAGATTTCACGGCTCCGCATGGTGGCAAGCAGTTTGTCAAACTCATCAGGCAGTGCGACATTGGCGAACTCGTCCATGACGAAATGCACATGGACGGGCAGCCTGCCGCCGTGTACCACATCCGCCTGATAGTAGAGCTGTTGGAACAGTTGGGTGTAGAGTAGGCCGACAATGAAGTTAAAACTGGAGTCATTGTCGGGGATCACGGCAAAGATGGCCGTCTTTTTTTCACCTAAACTCCACAATTCCATCTCGTCCGTCTGCGTCATGCCGGCCAGCGATTCCAGATTGAACTTCTCCAGCCGGGACACCAGCGTGATCTGGATGGACTTCAGGGTCTTGCCGCTGCCGGAGCGGTAATTGCGGTAATATTTCAGGGCGATATGCTCCGGGTTCCGCATTTCCAGGCGGTCAAAGAGTTCATCCAACGGGGATTGGTAGGTGTCATCATCCTCCCGGACCTCGCCAGCCCGGATCATTTCCATGACCATGGAGAAGTTCCGTTCTTCGGGCGGAGCTTCGTAGTGGAGATAGAACACCAGCGCCAGCAAGAGCATCTGCGCTGCCTGATCCCAGAAGGGGTCCTGTGACTGTGCGCCTTTGGGCGTGGTGTTCTTGAACAGGTTGGTCACAAGCCGCTGAATGTCGTTGTCGTTGCGGAGATAGGCAAAAGGGTTGTAGCAGTGGCTTTTCTCCATATTGATTAGGTCAAGCACCTTGATGTCGTAGCCGTTTGCTTCAAGCAGTCCCCCGGTGTCGCGCAAGATTTCACCTTTGCAGTCCAGTACGATCAGGCTGGTGTTGGCGTTCATAATGTTGGGCTTGGCGTAGAACCTGGTCTTGCCCGCGCCGCTGCCTCCCACCACCAGGACATTCAGATTGCGCCGGTGTCTGCGGCCATCCAGCCCAATGGCGACATTCTGTGTGAGGATTTTGTTCGCGGTCAGCTCCTTATCCGCATATTTCCTGTTGATCGCTCTGGGGTCGCCCCACTTGGCGCTGCCGTGTTCCTCCCGCCTGCGGTAGTTGCGGTCGGTGGAGAGGTAGACGCCAATCCCCAGCCCATAGCACAACAAAAAAATAAGGACAGTTTTTACACTGTCCCCACATAACTGAATCGAAAACGGGTGGTTCATTGCTTTAGGAACTCCTTCCAGAATTCCCATAAGACCAGACGAAAGATAAGGTGCGACAAGTAACGCAAACCAGATAACTGGGATAATTCCAATTACCGCCAGTATCAGACTACTCTGCTCATCATCGTTCTTCATGGCTTCTGCGCCCTCGCTTTTCCTTCTCCGGCGGCACTTCAATCTTCTCAATGACTTTCATCAGGACATCATCGACAAGCTCCGTATCTTTTCCCTCTTTCAGCATCTGATTCCGCTTGTCCTTCAGGGAATGAAACACTACGCCACTCTCATATTTATCCAGTTCTAACGTAATCGTATCACTGCTCATTTTGTTTTCTCCTTTCCCGGATTTTCTTAGCGTTCT
>ENA-OQKE01000612-OQKE01000612.1-human-gut-metagenome-genome-assembly--contig:-NODE-612-length-21370-cov-26.609449_pt1 | contig 21370 bp, 21 predicted proteins | sample MGYA00242620_ERZ504787 | MGnify/ENA primary metagenome ERZ504787 (study PRJEB26092, sample SAMD00036349) | human gut metagenome | host: Homo sapiens | study: EMG produced TPA metagenomics assembly of... | reverse complement strand
CATCGCATTTGTTACGGACGTGGCTCATCATCACAGGAACGTGACTGAAGAATGCGTGTTCAATTTTCAAGGGGCGGGATAGCTTGAGGGCTGCTTTGAACGCTTGCCGAAGCTATGGCTGTATTGTAACCGATGCGGAACGAAATGAACAGGAACTCAGAGTTCACAATTTTTGAGGAAAATAGGAAGTATCGTTCCTGTTTCTCGATGAGACGTCAAAAATATATTTCCTGACTTTATGTAAGAAATGAAGTATTATACTCGTAAGAAACTAACTTACGAGTATATAAATTCGATAAATACACTTTGGGGAGGGAACAAACTACCACTACTACATTTTCTCGAAAGGCGGATTTACGGACGGACTACTTCAGGCACAGGAACGCGGAGAAGTACAGCTGCTTACCCTTGCCGATATTTTTGAATAACACAAGAAACGCTCTTGCCGGTGTAAAACTGGCAGGAGCGTTTCTTGTTGAAGTGATTATAAAAGACCTTTGATTTTTTCAAGATGATCTATAGCGGCTTGCAGTTCATTTTGAAACTGATCCCTAGAAGGATCTCGACCCAAAAGAAGATAATCCATACTGACATGGAAGTATTCTGCAATATCGATCAGGATTTTTACAGAGCCATTGGAGCTTCCCCTTTCAAGATCGCCGAGGTGGCGATGGGAAACACCAAGTTTTTCAGCAAGTTTTTCCTGCGATAACTTCGCATTTGTACGCAAAGTAAAAATACGGTTACCAATAGCATTCGGATCAAAGCTCATGTGTGACCTCCAAATTTTCGATAAAGCGTGAGAAGTCGAAAACTCGGAGTTGCTACGGATATCTAGCCGCTTGGGGCATCCACGAAAAACGGACAAACATAAAGCCTGCTCCTTTTTACGGGAGCAGGCTTCCTGAAGGCTAAAAAAAAAAAATAGCCGGACAACAACCAACTGAGGGATCTTCAAAGAAAATCTCTCAATCAGCTGTTGCCCGGCTATTTGGAGCACGTTTCATACATTGCCTTGCGGCAATGGCCCGTTGCTCGGAGCGAACAGTCCATATTCAGGGTGCAGTGCACCCGTATTTGTTAAAATGACTGGAAAATCACTGGCATCTAAATGCCAGATCAAGTCTCAGGGTTTCTTTGCATCTATTGCACTTCACTTGTAGTGTACCTGAACACCCCTCGATTTTTTGGTATAACTTATTTCCACAAACAGGGCAAAATCTCCAGCCTATGCTAAATTCTGCCTGCTGTGTAGTAGTCGGTGCTTTACCGGCAAAGGGACGGTTCTTTAACTGAATCATATTCATTCTCCAAATCGCATGATGTCCAATGGATGGCAGTGGATGGGTTTGCCTTTTATAACCTGCATCTGCTGCAGTCTGATCCTGATTGCAGACCAAGAAACCCCAATCCGTCGAGCCATCTCCAGAAATTTTTCATAGTTCGGGTCAGATGCGGATTGGTACAGGATTCCATTCGGCAGGCACAGCCTTGCCCGTTCTATTTCGGCGTTGACCAGAAATGTTGGCATCAGCAACTCTGCCGCAAGGGTATTTGCCTGCCATTCCTCCCATGAGGGTTGTCCGTTTCGTTCCCGATAGGCAATGTGCCCACGGCACTTGACTGCCTTTCTATAGTCGTTCGGAAACAGGTCAGCCAGAATATGGTGTGCCGCCTCATGCGCTATCGTGAAATTCCGGCATCCGGTGCAACTGTCTGCCGCAAGGGCGGAATCGATTACGATGTCCTTCGGCATGAATATCTCTACAAGCTTTGTACCATCCCCTAAAGTTACGGTAAAACCGCATCTTTGAAAAACGGTCAGCCCGAGGATGCTGCCATCGCTGCACAGCGGCAGCATTTTCACATTCAGCCCAAGAACAGCGCTTGCAAGCCGTTCAGGGTCAATGGGTTCCGGGGCATCTTTGCTGATCCCGAAGCGGGTATAGTACTGGTCGATATACTTACCCGCTATGCGCGAAAGGTCTGCGCGGGATAAGTACTTTGCCATTATGAAGCACGGCTTTCCGGCACAGAGCAGTAGGCTTCCACGAACCACTTGCCCTGTTCAAGCCAGAGATTCCGCTTCTGCCCGCAGATCAGGCAGGTGAAGCACTGCCCCTTCCCGCCAAGGCGCGATGTGCCACGCCTGACAGCCAAAACACGGTCGATTCCATAGATATCTCTCCAGACCAAGCAGGGTAATCAGCGTAAGGAACTGCATCCCGGCGAAAAGCCGGAGGTCTGCTTCGCTCTCTGCGAGGGCGATGAGGTCGAGGCGGTCTACGCCTACTGCAACCTCCACAGTCTGTGGAAAGCGTAATTCACCTTCTTAAAATCCGGTGCTCCAAAAGCACCGGATTTTTTTATCAATGTAACCTCGTCACAGAAAAAGACTTTGTCCTGCGGTATGATAAAGCCACAATCAATAAACAAGAAAGAGGTGGAGAGCATGAAAATCAAGCTCAATCCCGATTAGGAGATTGTCAATATGAAAAGGAACATGGCTTTTCGCTGAATGGAAAGCGAAGCTGACCCGGGCTGGGGCGGTCTGTATGAAAGCGATATTTTTTTTAAAACTATCTTGACAAAATTTATCAAGATTGATATGATGGTATTAACAAGCAAGCGAAAAGAGGATGTGGAGCAATGATCATCACCAAAGAGACGGACTACGCGCTGCGCATTTTGCGGGTGCTGCTGGACGGGGAGAAGCATTCGGTGGCCGAGATGTCGGAAACGGAATTGATCCCCAATCAGTTTGCCTACCAGATTCTGCGCAAGCTCGCCGCCGGCAATTTGGTGCGGGTGAGCCGCGGCGCTCTCGGCGGCTGCGCGCTGTCCTGCGATCTGGACGCGACCTCCCTCTACGATCTCATGGGGGTCGTGGGGGAGCGGGGCATCCTATGCGCCTGCATGGAGCCGGGATATGAATGCCGCTGGCAGGACAAGCATGGGCGGTGCGCCATCCACTGTCAGCTGGCGGCCTTGCAGCAAAAGCAGGACGAGGCGTTCCGTGCCGTGAGCCTGCGCAGGCTGCTGACCGGCGGATCCGATCCCCAAGACACAAGCGAGCTGTAAAATTTTAAAAGGAGGTACCCGTATGCTGTTTCAAACCACGTCGGCGCACGAAGAGCTGCGCGCGAAGATCCGGAGTTTTGCGGAGGAGGAGATCAAGCCCCTCGCATTTTTAATGGATCAGAACAATGAGTTTCCCGAGGAGGCTGTCAAGAAGCTGGGTAAGCTGGGCTGGATGGGCATTCCCTACCCCAAGGAGTACGGCGGTGCCGGTCTTGATGCCCTGAGCTACGCCATCGCGGTGGAGGAGCTGGCCCGTGTGGACGGCGGCGCAGGCGTAATCCTCTCCGCCCACGTCTCCCTCGGCTCATGGCCCATTTTCGCCTATGGCACCGAGGAGCAGAAGAAGAAATATCTGGTTCCGCTGGCCAAGGGCGAGAAGATCGGCGCCTTCGGCCTTACGGAGCCCAACGCCGGATCCGACGCCGGCGGCACGGAGACCACGGCGCTGGATAAGGGGGACTACTACCTCCTCAACGGCGGCAAGATCTTCATTACCAACGCCCCTAAGGCGGACACCTATGTGGTTTTCGCCGTCACCACGCCGGACATCGGCACCCGGGGCATCTCCGCTTTCATCGTGGAGAAGGGCTGGAAGGGCTTTGAGTTCGGCGACCACTATGACAAGATGGGTATTCGCTCCTCCTCCACGGCGGAGCTGATCTTCAACGACGTGAAGGTTCCCAAGGAAAACCTGTTGGGCAAGGAGGGCGAGGGCTTCAAGATTGCCATGTCCACGCTGGACGGCGGACGCATCGGCATCGCCGCGCAGGCGCTGGGCATCGCCCAGGGCGCGTTTGAGCACGCGTTGAGCTATTCCAAGGAGCGCGTCCAGTTCGGCAAGCCCATCGCGGCCCAGCAGAGCATCGCCTTCAAGCTGGCGGATATGGCCACCAAGCTGCGCTGCGCCCGGTTCCTCATCTACTCCGCGGCGGAGCTGAAGGAGCAGCACGCGCCTTACGGCATGGAGTCCGCCATGGCGAAGATGTACGCCTCGGACATCGCGCTGGAGGTCACCAACGATGCCTTGCAGATCTACGGCGGCAGCGGCTACCTCAAGGGCATGGAGGTGGAACGGGCCTACCGCGACGCCAAGATCACCACCCTCTACGAGGGCACTAACGAGATCCAGCGGGTGGTCATCGCCTCTCATCTGTTGGGCAGGCTGGGCAAGAGCTCCGGCGGCGAGAGCCGTTCGGCGGCCAAGAAACCCGCGCCCATCACCGGCATTCGCAAAAAGACCATCTTCCGGGAGGGGGATGCTGCCCAGCAGGTGGCTGACCTTGTGGCGGCGCTGAAGAAGGATGGTCACGACTTCTCCGTGGGCATCCCTATGGATACGCCCATCCCGCAGGCGGAGCGGGTGGTCTCCGCGGGCAAGGGCATCGGGGAGAAAAAGAACATGAAACTGGTAGAGTCGCTGGCCAAGGCCGCCGGCGCGGCCATCGGTTCTTCCCGCCCTGTGGCGGAGACTCTCAAATATCTGCCGCTGAACCGCTATGTGGGTATGTCCGGTCAGAAGTTCACCGGCAATCTGTACATCGCCTGCGGCATCTCCGGCGCATCCCAGCACCTTAAGGGCATCAAGGACGCCTCCACCATCGTGGCCATCAATAAGAACGGTAACGCGCCTATCTTCAAGAACTGCGACTACGGCATCGTGGGCGATGTGGAGGAGATCCTGCCCCTGCTCACTGCCGCGCTGGATAGCGGCGAAAAGCTGCCCGCGCCGCCCATGGTAAAGATGAAGCGGCCCACGCCGCCGAAGCCCGCCCCCATCGGCGACCGCTACGTCTGCAGCGGCTGCGGCTACGAGTATGTGCCGGAGTTGGGCGATGAGGACGGCGAGATCGCGCCCGGTACGCTCTTTGAGCAGCTTCCCGCCGAGTGGGTGTGTCCCGAGTGCGCGGAGACGAAGGATCAATTTGTAAAGGCTTGAGGCCGTGAAGGAGGTAAGATAAGATGTATTGCGTGCGTAAAGTAACGAACGACCTCTACTGGGTGGGCGCCAACGACCATCGCCTGGCTCTGTTTGAAAACTGCTTTCCCATTCCCCGGGGCGTAAGCTACAACGCCTACTGCCTGCTGGATGAAAAGACGGTGCTCTTTGACACGGTGGACTGGTCTGCCTGCCGACAGCTTTTGGAAAATCTGGCGTATGTGCTGGATGGCCGCGAGCTGGACTACCTGCTGGTCAACCATCTGGAGCCGGATCACGCCGCCTGCATCGAGGAGATCCTGCTGCACCATCCCAAGGTGAAACTGATCTCCAACGAGAAGGCATTCATGCTCATGCGGCAGTTCGGCTTCCATGTGGACGGACATGAGTGCATCGAGGTGAAGGAGGGCGACACCTTCTCCTTCGGCAAGCACACCGTCACCTTTGTGGGCGCGCCTATGGTTCACTGGCCGGAGGTCATGGTGACCCTCGACGTCACCGACGGCGTCCTCTTTTCCGCCGACGCCTTCGGCACCTTCGGCGCGCTGGACGGCAAGCTGTTCGCCGACGAGGTGGACTTCGAGCGGGACTGGCTGGACGACGCCCGCCGCTACCTCACCAACATCGTGGGCAAGTACGGCCCCCACATCCAGCTCCTGCTGAAAAAGGCCGGCGGCGTTTTGGATCAGATCAAGTACATCTGCCCGCTCCACGGCCCCGTGTGGCGCAAGGATCTGGGCTGGTTCATCGAAAAGTACGACACATGGAGCCGCTATGCCCCTGAGACCCAGGGCGTGCTCATCGTCTACGCCTCTATGTACGGCAACACGGAGAACGCGGCGCAGGCGCTGGCGGTGTCGCTCTGCGATAAGGGCATGAGCAAGGTGGCGATGTACGATGTGTCCTCCACTCATGTCTCCCAGCTGATCTCCGAGGCGTTTAAGTACAGTCACATTGTCCTGGCCTCTGTGACCTACAACCTCGGCATCTACCCCGCCATGCATGACTTCCTCATGGATATGAAGGCACTGAATCTGCAAAACCGCACCTTTGCCATCATTGAAAACGGCTCATGGGCGGTGAAGTCCGGTGATCTCATGCAGAAATTCGTCAACGATGAGCTTAAGAACATGACGGTGCTCAACGAGCGGCTCAGCCTCGCCTCGTCCATGGGCACGGACAAGCGCACTGAGCTGGAAGCACTGGCGGACGCCATTCTGGAATCTATGAAGTGATTGGCAGGGAAGACAAAGCCAAGACAACAGACAACAAACAACCCCGCCGCGTCGGCTGCAGAAAAACCGGCTTTCAAAAACAGAGCGGGCAAGCGTGATACTGCGCTTGCCCGCTCTTTGCTCAAAAGGACATGAGAAGTGACCGGAGAAGATGAGAGGATCGAAATGGAGATCAGAAAACGAAACGGGGAGTCTGTTCCCTTTCAACAGGAGAAAATTTTCAACGCCATGAAAAAGGCGTTTGACGGACAGGGCAAGGAGATCGGGAGCAGAGAGATGGATGAGATCCTCGCCACCGTTCTCGACAATCTCTCCGTCACAGTGCCGCTCACCGTAGAACGTGTGCAGGACGAGGTGGAGCGAACGCTCATGGAGCGCGGACACTATGAGGTGGCCAAGGCGTACATCCTCTACCGCGAAAAGCGGTCTGCGCTGCGCCGTGTCCGGCATACCATCGCGCGGACGGTGGGGGATGACTCGCTTGACGAGGTGCTGCGCCGCATCCAGATGGATTTTACCGAGGAAATCTACTCCCTCGCGGCGCTTCAAATGAAGTTTGAGAGTTTCTGTCGCCCGGGCATGACGGAGGATGAGCGGGCTGAGGCATTGACCAAGGCGGCGGTAGAGCTGACTACGGCAGAGGCACCCAAGTGGGAGTTCATCGCGGCGCGGCTTCTGAACCACTCCTTTCGCTGTCGCAACGCACAGGAATGGGAGGGGCGCGGCATCGGCGACCTCTATGGCAGGCTTCGCTATCTGACGGATAAGGGACTCTACGGTGACTATATCCTTGCCCACTATACCCACGAGGAGATTGCCATGGCGGAGGACTTTCTCTGCCCGGAACGGGACGAGCTGTTCACCTACTCCGGCCTTGACCTGCTGCTCAAACGCTATGTGATCCAGTCACGCAGCCGCGTGCCGCTGGAAACACCGCAGGAGATGTTTTTGGGTATCGCGCTGCATCTTGCTATGAACGAAGGCTCTGACCGCATGGGGTGGGTAAAACGCTTTTACGATATGCTCAGCCGTATGGAGGTCACGATGGCGACACCTACCATGTCCAACGCACGAAAGCCCTACCATCAGCTTTCAAGCTGCTTTGTGGACACTGTGCCGGACAGTCTGGACGGTATCTACCGCTCGCTGGACAACTTCGCAAAGGTCTCTAAATTCGGCGGTGGAATGGGGATGTACTTCGGTAAGGTGCGCGCTGCAGGCAGCACCATCCGCGGCTTTCAAGGGGCGGCGGGCGGTGTTATCCGCTGGATCCGGCTGGTCAACGACACCGCCGTGGCGGTGGATCAGTTGGGGATGCGGCAGGGCGCTGTGGCGGTTTACTTAGACGCATGGCACCGGGATCTGCCGGAATTCCTTCAACTGCGCACCAACAACGGCGACGACCGCATGAAGGCGCATGATGTGTTTCCCGCCGTGTGCTATCCGGATCTCTTCTGGCGACTGGCGGAGGAGAACATAGACGCGCCGTGGCATCTCATGTGTCCGCATGAGATCCTCACGGTCAAGGGCTACGCACTGGAGGATTACTGGGGTACGGAATGGGAGAAGCGGTATCTGGACTGCGTCAATGACCCGCGCATCGAAAAGCGCAGCGTCACCGTCAAGGACATCGTGCGGCTGGTGCTTCGCTCGGCAGTGGAGACCGGCACGCCCTTCGCCTTCAACCGCGACAGCGTAAATCGTATGAACCCAAACGGCCACACGGGAATGATCTATTGCTCCAATCTCTGTACGGAGATCGCGCAGAACATGGCGCCCATCGAGCATATCAGCACTGAGGTGCACACGGAGAACGGCGACACAGTGGTGGTGACGGCCACACGCCCAGGTGAGTTTGTGGTCTGCAACCTGGCGAGTCTGTCTCTCGGTAATCTGCCGGTGGAGGACGAGGCCTATATGGAACGCACGGTGGAAACGGCCATCCGCGCACTGGATAATGTGATCGACCTCAACTTCTACCCGTTGGAATACGCGCGGCTTACCAATCAGAAGTACCGCAGCATCGGCCTGGGCGTCAGCGGCTACCACCACATGCTGGCAAAGCGCGGCATCCGCTGGGAGAGCGATGAGCACCTTGCCTTCACCGACGCAGTGTTCGAGCTCATCAACTACGCCGCCGTCAAGGCGGACACAGCACTGGCACGGGAAAAGGGTCGTTACGCGCTCTTTGAGGGCAGCGACTGGCAGACGGGCGCGTATTTTGAAAAGCGGGGTTATACCTCCGAAAAGTGGCGGGCGCTTGCGAAAACGGTGGCGGTGCAGGGAATGCGCAACGCCTATCTGCTGGCGGTCGCACCGACCTCCAGCACATCTATCCTCTCCGGCACGTCGGCGGGCATAGATCCAATTATGAAGAAATTCTTTTTAGAGGAAAAAAAGGGCAGCATGCTGCCCCGCGTTGCTCCGGAGCTTTCTATGGATACATGGTGGTGCTATAAGGCGGCGCATCTGATCGACCAAAGCTGGTCGGTACGCGCCGCGGGCCTTCGCCAGAGACATATTGACCAGGCGCAGAGCATGAATCTCTATATCACCAACGACTATTCCATGCGTCAGGTGCTCAGACTTTATTTGGAGGCGTGGAGGGCCGGCGTCAAGACCATTTACTATGTCCGCAGCAAGGCCCTTGAGGTCGAGGCCTGCGAAAGCTGCTCGTCATAAGGAGGATAGCATGACGGAACTGAAGAAAAAGCCCCTCTTTAACCCGGAGGGCGACCCTGATGTGCGCCTGCGGCGCATGATCGGCGGCAATACCACCAACCTCAACGACTTCAACAATATGAAGTACGCTTGGGTCAGCGACTGGTACCGGCAGGCCATGAACAACTTTTGGATCCCTGAGGAGATCAATCTCTCGCAGGATGTGAAGGACTATCCCCGCCTGCTGTCAGCCGAGCGCAGCGCCTACGATAAAATTCTGAGTTTTCTTGTCTTTTTGGATTCCATTCAGACAGCGAACCTGCCTAATATCGGCGCCTACATTACCGCCAACGAGGTCAATCTCTGCCTGTCCATTCAGGCGTTTCAGGAGTGTGTCCACTCACAGAGCTACAGCTATATGCTCGACACCATCTGTTCCCCCGTGGAGCGCAATGACATCCTCTACCAATGGAAAACGGACGAGCATCTGCTGCGCCGCAACACCTTCATTGGGGACTGCTACAACGAGTTTCAGGAGCGGAAGGACGCTCCCACGCTGCTGCGCGTGATGATGGCAAACTATATTTTGGAGGGCATCTATTTTTACAGCGGCTTTATGTTCTTCTACAATCTCTCCCGAAACGGGAAGATGCCCGGCTCGGCGCAGGAGATTCGCTACATAAACCGCGATGAGAACACGCACTTGTGGCTGTTCCGCAATATCATCACGGAGCTGCAAAAGGAGCAGCCGGAGTTGTTCACCGCCGAGAGCGTACAAGCGCTGCGCGAGATGATGCGTGAGGGCGTGGAACAGGAGATTGCATGGGGGCATTATGTGATCGGCGACGACATCCCGGGGCTGAACCGGCAGATGATCAGCGATTACATCCGCTATCTCGGCAACCTCCGCTGGACGAGCCTTGGCTATCCCGCATTGTATCCAGGCTTTGAGAGCGAACCGGAGAGCATGGAATGGGTCAGCCAGTACGCCGACGCCAACATGGTCAAGACCGATTTCTTTGAGGCACGCAGTACCGCCTACGCCAAGAGCACCGCACTGATAGACGATTTATAAGAAAACCAAAGACATCAGAATAGGAGATACTACTATGAATTACAGCGCTATGATTCAAAATCGCAGATCCGTTCACGCATTCCGCGAAAAGGAAGTTCCGAGCGAGGCTATCGGCCAGCTCCGATCCTACTATGAAAAGACCTGCCCCCGTCTTGTCCCGGAGATTGCAACGGAGTTGATCGTCTTGGACAAGGATGCACAGCCGGCGCTGGAGAGCTCAGCGGGCTATAATCAATTTCTCATCGGAGCACCGCACTACCTGCTCCTTATGTCTGCCCCGCATTCCTATGCGGCCATCAACGCCGGCTACATGATGGAAGATCTCGTCCTCAAGCTGACTGAGTTGGACATTGACACCTGCTGGATGACCTTCACCGACAGCGACAAAATCAAAAAGGCACTGTCTCTCGCCACCCCGTTAGAGGTGGAGGCAATCGTTGCCTTTGGCTACGGGGAAAAGACCGCAAAAAAGCTGCGGCTGAATATCCTGAGTATGTCTCAGATCGATGTGCGGGCCGAGCAGCAGTACTACGCGCCCAAAAAGGGCGTGCACGATTTGGTTCACATGGGGAGCTGGAGCAACCAGTCTGGGCTTGACGAGATGATGGACTTCTACGACGATATGCTCTGGCAGTCCTTCTACGCCGCTTCGCTCTCCCCCAGCTATCTCAACCGTCAGCCCTATGGCTTCCTTGTGCAGGATCACAGCATCTATTTGGTGCAGCAGGAGGATGCCTACACCGATAATTTGGATGCCGCATTGGATCTCGGTATTGTCATGCTCCACTTCTCCGCCGTCGCCTCCCGGTGGGCGGGGCAGGTACGCTGGGAACTTTCACCTGCTGCGCCCGACGGCCTGCCGGAAGGACTTCGCTCCGCTGCGGTGTACCACATGTAACGACTCTGGGGGAAGCAAGGCAACGGTAAAATGCGCGATCGTCGATCCGCGGTTGAGCGTATGTTCCATTAGAAAAGATGAACCTATCAGTCAGAGTCTGAGTAAGGAAAATAGGAGGTATTTTTTATATGGCTATCCAAACGGTAACAGATGCCATCCGCTATGTAGGGGTGGATGATAACACATTGGCACTCTTTGAAAACCAGTACCCCGTCCAGCCTATGGGAGTGAGCTACAACTCCTATGTCATTCTGGATGAGAAAATCGCTGTGATGGACAGCGTGGACGCACGGGCGGCGGAGGAATGGCTTTCCAATGTAGCGCAGGTGTTGGAGGGGCGCAACCCCGACTATCTTGTGGTCACACACATGGAGCCGGATCATTCCGGCAGCCTCATGCGGCTGGTACAAAAGTACCCGGAGATGAAGATCGTGGGAAACGCGAAAACATTTACCATGATCAAGCAGTTCTTTGGCACGGGTGCATTATCGGAAGACCGTATGCTGGAGGTTGGCGAGGGCAGCACGATCTCTCTGGGCTCACACCGGCTGCGCTTCCTGCTGGCACCGATGGTACACTGGCCGGAGGTGATGACGGCGTATGAAGAGGAGGAAAAGATCCTGTTCTCGGCGGATGCCTTCGGCCGCTTCGGTTCACTGGAACGGACTGCCCGTGCCCCCTGGGCGCCGCAGGCCCGGCGGTATTATTACAACATCGTCGGAAAGTATGGCGCACAGGTGCAGGCGCTGCTGAAAAAAATCTCCGCGCTGGAGATCAAAACGATCTGCCCGCTCCATGGTCCCATGCTCACAGAAGACTTGGGGGAGTATCTGCGGCTCTATGATCTCTGGTCACAATGGGAACCGGAAGAACCGGAGAGCATACTGATTGCCCACGCATCCATCCATGGAAATACCGCATACGCATCGAAGGCCCTTAAGAGCAAGCTGGAGGGAAAAGGTGCGCAAGTCACCATGTGCGATCTGACGGCAACAGACCTTTCCTATGCCGTGACCAGCGCATTCTACTGCGGGAAACTGGTGTTGGCCTGCTCCACTTATGACGGAGGACTGTTCCCGCCCATGAAGGCCTTTTTGGATCATTTACAGACAAAGGGATTCCGAAACCGCCGGATCGGCCTTATGGAAAACGTCTCATGGGCCCCTGCTGCCGCGCGGCAGATGCGCGCCGAGTTGGAAAAGATGAAGGAACTCCGACTGTGTGAAACGGAGGTATTGCTGTGCGGCGCACTGAACCAAACCAGCGAAGCGCAGATGGACGCTCTGGTGGCGGAGCTCTGCGCGGAATAAGCCGCAACAAACCGCAGCTATTCTCGTACAGATGATGGTCTTACTCATCTGCTTTATGTCCCAAGGGCAGAGTACCGTCATCTCAGGTTGAGGTCACGATGTGGTGTGGGGCGAGACCGGAGTCTTGAGAATACCCAAACAAAGGAAAGGAGCTGACAGATATGGCAGCTATGAATATGAATCAGGAGCAGTTTAAGCAGTTGATCCGGGAGGAAAAGCCTGTTTTGGTGGATTTCTGGGCGCCCTGGTGCAGCTATTGCCGGAGGATCGGCCCTGCGTATGAGAAGATTGGAGAGGAATACGCGGACAGCCTTGCCGTCGGCAAAATCAACATTGACGAGGAGCCGCGGCTGGCGGGGGCCGAGGGGATCGAGGACATCCCAACTCTGGTGCTGTACCGGAACGGAAAGGCCGTGGATTCCATCACCGCGCCCGGCTCAAAGGCAGAAATCGACCGTTTCATTCAGGAAGCCTTGGCGAAATAACGGAGGGTTCAGATATGAACAACCATCATGTTTATGATATGCTCGTGGTGGGCGGCGGACCGGGCGGCTACACCGCCGCCCTGTACGCGGCACGGGCGGGGCTGGACACCATCGTGCTGGAAAAACTGTCCGCCGGTGGGCAGATGGCCCTGACCGAGCAGATCGACAACTACCCCGGCTTTGAGGACGGGATCGACGGCTTCTCTCTGGCGGAGAATATGCAAAAGCAGGCGGAGCGTTTTGGGGCACGCAGCGAATACGCAGAAGTCCTCCGCATGGATCTGACGGCGGTTCCCAAGCTCGTGGAGACCAGCGAGGGGATCTTCCGGGGGAAAACCGTGGTGCTGGCCACCGGTGCGGACCCCAGAACGCTGGGCGTGGCCAGAGAGTCGGAACTGGTGGGCCGGGGCGTGGCCTACTGCGCCGCCTGCGACGGGATGTTTTACAAGGGCAAAACGGTGGTCGTGGTGGGCGGCGGCAATTCCGCCGCGGCAGATGCCCTCCTTCTCAGCCGCGTGGCGAAAAAAGTGATCCTCGTCCACCGCAGAGACACCCTGCGGGCCACCAAGATCTATCACGAGCCGCTGGCACAGGCTGAAAATGTGGAATTCCGTTGGAACAGCGTCGTTTCCGCGCTGCTTTCCGGGGACAGGCTGACCGGCGTCCGCCTGCGGGACACCGTCACCGGTGAGGAAAGCGTGGTGGACTGCGACGGCGTATTTGTCAGCGTGGGCCGACAGCCCGCCACGGCGCTGGCGGTGGGTCAACTGGAGCTGGACGGCGGCGGCTATATCGTGGCCGGAGAGACCACGGAAACCAGTATTCCCGGCGTTTACGCCGTGGGCGACGTGCGGACGAAGCCCCTCCGTCAGGTGGTCACCGCCGTGGCGGACGGCGCGGTGGCAGTTCACATGGCGGAGAAATATATCGCGGAAAACCGATAAGGGAGGTAGATTGAAAAAGCCATGTTTAAGGTCAGGCCGGATACGACCGCAGTGGGGATGCCGACATATCTGCAAGGCAAACTGCCAGAGTGATGGCAGATAAGATAACCCATGTAAGATCGGGAGATATGTTGTCTCTCCATATCCAGTCCACGCAACAGTGAGCAACTGAACACAAAACACAGCCACAGATGTACTCTGCGGCTGTGTTTTTATGCGTAGTATACCGCGTGACAAGCGGTTTTACTGTGACGGCGTCACATAATTTGAGAAAATCGGCTTCGAGGCAGCTTTTGGCGCACAAGCCCTTTGTGGTTGTTGACAGAGAAAAAAATATAGGTATAATAAAAGCAAAATAATAAGACTCATTCTTGCATTTGGAGGGTTGGCTGTATGCCAAAATACGCAGAGGAGATATTGGCCGCCGTAACGGAGCTGCAGCAGCATCCCAAGGCGGAGCAGGTGTTCCTGGAGATGAAAAGGGAGCATCCCAGCATCGCTCTGGGTACGGTATATCTGCCCCCCTGCCGGGAGCAGGAAAAAGACAATCTTATGGAGGAGAAGTATTATGAACGCTAACGTATCTAAGCTGCTCAACGAGCAGATCAATAAGGAGTTCTACTCCGCCTATCTGTATCTGGACTTTGCCAACTACTACGCCGCCGTCGGACTGGACGGCTTTGAGAACTGGTACCGGGTACAGGCGCAGGAGGAACGGGATCACGCCATGCTGTTTTATCAGTATTTGCAGAATAACGGCGAGGACGTCACCTTTGAGGCTATCGCAAAGCCGGAGTGGGAACGAGGCGACCACATGGCCCCGCTGAAAAAAGCACTGGAACACGAGATGCTGATCACCGCCAGCATCAATGCCATCTACGCCGCCGCATACGAGGTCAGGGACTTCCGCACCATGCAGATGCTGGACTGGTTCATCAAGGAACAGGGCGAGGAGGAGAAGAACGCCGCCGACCTCATTACCAAGATGGAGCTGTTCGGCGGTGACAGCAAGGGACTGTATATGCTAAACAGCGAGCTGAAGGCACGGGTCTACACCGCGCCCTCGCTGGTGCTGTAAGCCCCGCGTGTCTGCGGGCTTTCGCATCAGGCAAAAGGCAGACTGCATACAGGTGGCCTGCCTTTTCTTCCACCAGACAGTTAGAGTATACTAACTATGCATAAAACAGAAAGGACTTCAGAACTTGAACAAGGAAAAGGAGATCGAAACCGTTACCCTCATGGTGCGCCGGTATTGCCGGGGCGTGCATGGGACAAGGGGCGAGGCGCTTTGTCCGGCGTGCAATGCACTGCTGGAATACGCCAGAGAGCGGCGGGACAGATGCCTGCACGGGAAAATTTAGTGGCACTTTGAATCCTTTCCGAGAGGCACAATGGCGTTTCTTACTACAACTGCATCGGCACTGTCTCTTTTCTCACAGCTGTTTATGCTTCTGTCCCGGATGGCGAAGCTGTTCGGCGTGTTTGCGTAAGGAAGGAGGCGGCTCATGCAGAGTACAGGGAGAAGGAACGTCAGAAGCGCGCAGCGCGGCCCTCGGTTTAGGCGAACCGTTCTGGATACAATAAAACATATAATAAATAAGCAGCGCCCGCCGGGAGATCTCCCGGCGGGCGCTGCTGTGTTCAGAGGAACGTTATTTTTCTTGCCTTACTTTGCGGCATCCACCAGCACACCAACGTAGCCGGCAGTATCCACCAGCGTGGCACCGGAAACGGCGTCCACAGCCTTTTCATCTTTGCTCAGAGCCTCGGCGTCGGCAATGCTCATGCCGTTCACGTGGTTCTGGATGGCGTCGTAGTTGGCATCCAGCGAAACGGTGGAACCAGCCTTTTCGGCCATCATCTTGCTGTAGTAATCGGCGTTGACCCGCTTGGACATCAGCACCTTGCCCTCGGCGTAGCCTGCGCCGAAGTCAGAATCGGAGTTGGGCACACCGACGACCCCGGTGTCCGAACCGGCAAACTGGAACTCGTCAATGTAGCTCAGCACGATGGTGTCCCCGGCGGTGGCGACAGCACCGGAGGTGAAGCACTTGGTGCCGTGTGCGGCCCCATAGACCACATTCAGCTTCAGGTCCTCGGAGCTGCCGTTGAACTCCACGGCCTGCGTGGTCTGGGCGTTTTTGGCGGCATCCACGATGGCAGAGAGATAACCGGCGGTATCCACCAGCGTTGCGCCGGAGACGGCGTCCACAGCCTCGGCACCCTTGGCGGCTACATCCTCCAGCTCGGAGATGGTCTTGCCGACGGCAAAGTTCTGGATGGCGTCGAAGTTTGCATCCAGAGCGACCGTGGAGCCGCCCTTTTCAGCCATCATCTTGCTGTAATAATCGGCGTTGGCCCGCTTGGACATCAGCACCTTGCCCTCGGCGTAGCCTGCGGCAAAGTCGGAGTCGGAGTTGGGCACGGCGGTCACGCCTGCATCGGTGCTGGTGAACTGAAAATCGTCGAGGTAGGCGGCGAGGATGACGTCATCCTTCACCACAGCCACCGCTTCGGTGAAGCACTTGGTGCCGTGGGCGGCAGCATAGGCCTGACCGATCTGGATGCCGCCTTCCACCGGGACGATGGCGGCGGGCTCAGCGGGGGCTGCGGCAGCAGAGTCGGCGGGGGCTTCTTCGGCCAGCTCCACACCCAGTGCGGCGGCAACGGCCTTCCGGACGGCCTTGGTGGTCACCGTGGCACCGGCAACGCCGTCGACGGCGGGGCCGTTGGCGGCCACGACCTGCTTGGACAGCTCTTCCAGTGCAGCGCCGCCGATGCTCTCGGTCTCCTGTGCGCCTTCCAGCTTGCAGTCGGTAACGGTGCCGTTGGCATCCACGGTCAGGGTGGCGGTGACAGCACCGCCAAAGCCTTCAGCAGAGCCGGTCTTAGTCACACCAGCGGCGGTGGAGCTGCTGCCGCCGCCGCAGGCGGCCAGAGAGACGCCAACAACGAGGCTCATGGCCACGGCAGCGCTCAGTTTGCGGATGATCTCCTGTTTCATGGGTCTTTCCTCCAGAGAAAAATCGGTTTGTGTTCGATCCCCAGAAAAGGTCATATCTTTTCAAGGATGTTTACAAAAGATAACATATTTTGTGAGGTACTGTCAAGAGATTTTAGCACATACTTCGTGAAGAATGATAAATTGGTGTCAATTTGTGACGCTGACGGTATACGAAGCGAACGGACGGTCTACGCTGTTAGTAATTCCTGAATGGAAACCAAGCAAGCAGTTTTGCCACTTTCAGCCCCAGTTAGTACTTCAATATTACTATGTTTTGGAAATCGGCACAACCATATAACCGTCATTGATGAAACTATTTTTGTTTCATCAATGACATTGTACCAGCAAGCAGTGCAGACGTATATACATCTGCTTATTTTGCGTTGCAAAACGCTTGTTGGGGAATGCCCCAAGCCCCTTTAATCTGCATTTTCCAATGCAGGCTGCGCATCCCTTCGGGACGCTTTTTACCCGGTGATGTGCTCTGGGTCGTTCAAAACTTGCATGAGGTGAGAAGCGGCTTCTGCAAGAGAATCGTACTTCATCTGTTCAGGAACAGGCGCATCCAGAAGCGAAACGCCCCACACCTGCATACAGTCCGCAAGTTCTTTCTGTGCCTGCAATGCCGCCACCTTACGCACATCCGGGGTAGTTTCTGCATCCAGAACATAGGCTGCGGAGTATTTTCCGTTGCGGTCTTCCGTCAACTGCACCATGGAGTAGTGTTCCTCCCAGTAGTGGCAGTACCAGACTCTGCCGCCGATGTTCGCCATGTCATGATGCAATTCTTCTTCGCTGCTCCATTGCGGAGTTTCGGACAAAATGCGCTCCAGTTCCGAAAGAGCCTGCTGTTCTTCGTCCGATAACTTCTGACGGTGACATTCACGGTATAGGTCGTTCTGCCAATACGGACTCAGCTTTCCATTCCGGGCATCTTCCGTTGCATCTTCGATATTGGGTAGAATCGTCATGTCGTTCACCTCGAATAAACACATATAGTGTTAGATACACGCTTATAGTGTTGATTATAAACTATTTGAGGGCAAAAAGAAAGAGCACCAGCGTGTTTGCTGGTGCTCCAATGACACAGAATTTATTTTATGATATAGGGGATATTGTCGGTGTATGCGTTCAGGATGTCAATGGCAGCTTTCTTCTGCCCCGGTGTAAGCTGACTCAGCTTTCTGCTCAGTTCGTCATCTGCCACATGGGAAGCAGATGCAACGGAATCCCGAATAAGCACATCGGCAGATACATCCAACACCTCGACGATTCGGATAAAGGTTTCCAGTTTGGGGATTTTTACTCCGCGCTCTAAGTCTCCAACATAATTTGTCGACAAATCGACCCGTTCTGCAAATTGCTCGATCGTCCAGCCTTTTTCCTTGCGCTGCTCTCGTATTCGTTGACCCAAAAGCGTATTCATAGCGACCTCACATTCTAATTGTGTTTGTTGCACACCAATAGCATACCTGTCGCAATTTTTGTTATACACAATCCATTTGTGTTTATTCAACGCTATTCAGGCAATTTCAAGGTGGAAAATTTTTGTGCGTATCTTTGGTCAAAAAAGCAATGGTTTTTGGGGGCGGTACATGGTACAATAGCAAACGTTGTGCCCCTTGGCACATGAACGAAGGTAAAAGGAGCTGTTGAACGTGGATACGATCTATCTGCTGCCCGGTGAGGAACGCTGCGTTGATTTTCGAGATGCCAATGGAGTCCCGAAGGTACACTACATCTACTGCTCTTTCCGTGGCAGGCTTTTCAACTGCACCTGTTGCACAAAGGATGAAGCGCAACGGCTGTGTGAAGATTGGCTTATAAAACAGGACCGCTGCTATATAAACTAAAAAAGCCTCCGAGGACACCTCCCAAATAGGAAGATTCCTCGACGGTTCGCTATAACAATATAATAAAGGAGCCAGCCAGCGTAGATCACACTACGCCAGCTGACTCCTGTTTTCATTTAACTGCGTTTTCCTCTTCCGCAACGACCTGTTCCGCGCATTTCGTTGCACTGGCATAGGCAAAATACCGCACCTTGCGACTGTAGCAAGAATACAGCGATAATTAGTAGTTCATAAAAAACGGTTAAGAATTGCTGCCCTATATACAAAAAATGCCGAGGACACCTCTACAATGGGAAGATTCCTCGACGGTATTCGCTTATCGGGTATGCTGCGGTCGGAGATTGCTCTTGTCCTCCGCAAAGAACAACTCCACACTTTTCTGTGCTTTCATCAATTGTTGCATCTCGTCCCGTGCTTTGCGATAGTCTGGGTAGGCTGCTTTCTTCTTGATCAGCAGTTCGGCGTATTCTGCATCCAACTCCTTGACCTTTGGCAGCTTTTTCATCCCGGCTTCGTCAAAGGCAGCTTTCGCTGCCTTGTGCAGAGTAATTTCCTCCCGGTGGGCTTCCAAAAACTTTTTACTGTACCCTGACTTGCGGTAGGCATCATAGGCTGGGCGGGTCTTGGCGTAGTTGATGATGTGGGTTTTCAGAACAGCAATTTGTGTCAATCTCGCTTCTGCCGCCTTGATGGAATCCCCCATAGCATGATAGCGCTCGGTTGCCGCTGCTGCACGCTCTCGTAGTTCCTCTGCGCTACCGATTTTCTGCTCCTGCAAGAACAGCAGCGTCTTGGACATCTCCTTCAGGTTGAACTTGGTTGCCCACTTTTTGTAGCCAACGCTTTTACCCTCTGCCATTTTCCCCTGAATGTCCACCAGCAACTGGAAGGGCTGCTCTTTGGGCTGCTTTTTCTGGTACGGCTGGTGGTGATTCGCCTTTCCCTCCAACACCGCCTTGATCTCGTCCTCGCCATAGCCGGTACCCAGTGTGCGGAAACGGATAAAGCGTTTCTGTCCCTTGCCCTTCACCGCCGTGTACTTGCTACGCTTCACCTCATAGCCCTGCTGCTCCAGCTTTTGCAGAAACGCTTCGTAATCCCCCGGTTTTTCTGCAAGGATGGTGTCGATGATTCCGCATAGGCAGTCCCTGTTGCTTTCCTTGGGAGGATAGAGAACACGCTTCTGCCGTTCCCGATAAGGCTTCTTCTCAATGACGGACAACTGGTGTTCCAAGCAAATCAGGTCGCTCAACCGCTGCACTGCCAACGCCGAAAAGAAAAAATCCCGGAACTTTCTGGTGCCATCCAGTGCCGTGGAGTTAAAGATCACATGGTTGTGAATGTGCTGCCGGTCCGTGTGTGTTGCCACCACAAAGGCGTGCTTGCCCTTGGTAAAACGCATGGCAAGTTCGTAGCCTACCTTATTGGCCTCCTCCGCGGTGATTTCCCCCGGTCGGAAATACTGCCGTATCTGATAAGCAATCACATCGCTTTTCTGCCTGCGTCCGTTTACGAGGTCGTACTGCCGCTTGGTGAGCATAAATTCTTCATCTGCCGTCAGGGCGCTACAAGCATAGCTGCTGACAAACTGCCCCTGCTCAGTCTTGTCCGGGTTTTCGATATAGTCCGTGCGATTTTTCAGGCAGGCCGCAACGGTCATGCCCTTGTTTTTGTGCAATGCAATCAGCCGTGTTGCCGCCAGCATCATCACCCCCTTTGCAACAAAAATGCCGCCCGAAGGCGGCATCAAGATCATTTGGATATTTTTTCGTAATCGGCAGCACCCGTCAGATACATTGCCTTGTATCTGGCGCATTCCAACTCGTTGCAGATCTCATCTAAGGCGAGATATTGCTTCCATGCTTCTTTGCTGATAACGTTCTGCAAGGCTTCCTCAGCTGCTAGTTTGGCTTTTTTCAGTCGCAGATACTCTTCATTCTCACCCAGCATTTCAGGAAAAATCGTGCTGCTGTGTTCAGAATAACAAGCCTCCAATTTCTGGTTTTCCATAGTATCCCTCACAATCCGGCAACCCAGCCACTAAAACGCTCTGCTGCATCTGCAATCAAAGTGCCCATGAAAATCAACACAAAGCATCCAAACTCTGCCACCAGCAAAATCAAAAACTGCATCCACTCCCGGCAGTACAGCGTATAAAGACCGCAGCCGAAAATATACAGCATGGGCAGAGTCAACACAAACGCTGACAGGTTCATCATCCATTTCAGCATCAGCGCAAGAAAAGCCGTAAGCAGCCAAAACGGGAAAACGATCATCTTAAAAACGAACCTCATATCCAGCACCTGCCTTTCTTTCACCCCTATTATAAAGGTGGCAATCACTGCATTGCAAGGATGTCGCCCCCTTATGTACCCCCGCAGTTCTCCAACTGCGGGGAAAAAATTAGAGTTCTGCCAGCCGGGAAAGAATCTGCCGGCCAATCTCAATCAGTTCATCCAGCCGCTGCCGCAGGTCCTCCATGTCGGCGTCATAGACCCGACCATTTTCATTGGCGGCTTTGGCGTACTGGTTCAGATTGTTGCTGCACATCTGCAAGAGATATGCCATGCGTTGCAGTTCTTTCAAGTCGAGGTGCAGGCAATAGCCGTCCAGTGCCATCTTGCGGATATAGGCACTCAGGCTTCGGATGCCCATACTGAGCATCTTTTCATAGATACGGTTCTTTTCTGTTTTGCTCAAGCGCAGGATGATGGTTTCATCCCGCTTTTCTTTCATCGTGCATCACCATCCTTATCATAATAGCTGCGGAACGGTTTGACAGGCTCCGGCTTGTCCGATTTTTCCTCCAGCGCTGCCAGCACCGAGGGGCGGCGAGGTGCATCCTCCTGTTCTTCCTCATCCTGTTCCGGCTCATGGCTCTTTTCGTC
>ENA-OQKE01000598-OQKE01000598.1-human-gut-metagenome-genome-assembly--contig:-NODE-598-length-21988-cov-4.033317_pt1 | contig 21988 bp, 14 predicted proteins | sample MGYA00242620_ERZ504787 | MGnify/ENA primary metagenome ERZ504787 (study PRJEB26092, sample SAMD00036349) | human gut metagenome | host: Homo sapiens | study: EMG produced TPA metagenomics assembly of... | reverse complement strand
TTGATCCATCCTTGTTTGACTGCTATATCTAAGATAGAATGTAGTTTACTGTAAATTAGTTTTACGTAAGAGTCTGAATAGTATTGTTTGGGTTTTAAGGGTTTATTATCTTCACCTTTTATGATCGAAACATTATCTAAAAATTCTGTAATCATCGGAGCACTTAATTCACCTAATTTTTTTCTTCCAAAATAAGGCATTAAGTGCTTTCTTATTACATGAAGTTCACTTTGTACAGTGGATGGTCTTTTGGCATTAACTAAGTAGTTTTCTTTATACCAAGCAACTAATTCTTCAAAACGCATTTCTTCTTTTTCTGCCTGATAATGAAGCATTTTACGAGTGTATTCTGCCTCAAATTCTTTCGCAAGTCTTCTAGCATTTCTTAGATTGATACCTTTTGGTGGACGATATGTGGTAGTGACACGATCTTTTACGTAATCACCATTGGCATTAAATTTGTAACCACGATTAACTGTTATTTGAAAAGAAATACCATTTTTTCCTTTTCTTTCTGTAATAGGCATATTATTTCATCTCCTTTACTAGACTTTGAATAAATTTATTGATTTCTTTATTTCGTTTATGACTAACCAATATTTTGATAGATTCTTCTTCTAATCCAAGTACATCAGCAATAAAGTCATTGTGATTACTATAATCATCATGAAATACCAAGTAATCAATAGATACATTGAAAACTATTGCTAATTTTTTTAAAGAAGTCATTGTTAGGTTTCTATGTCCTAGTTCATAATGAGATAATGCAGAACGAGTAATACCTAGATATTCACTTAATTCTGCTTGAGACAAATTGTTTTCGGTGCGTAATTGCAAAATTCGATTGAAAAAAACTTTTTCTTCCATAGTAGTTCTCCTTTTGTGAAAGTGTAACAATATGTAACTTTCGCTTATATTATATGATTAAAAAAATTACTTACAATGGTACGAATTTTTGTGTTATAGATTTGTAGTAAAGTGATGTTCTGTAACATTATCTTATGTTCACTCTCGGTCATTCTTATTCACTGAATTTTTAGAATTATTTTTTAATTTTTTTTACATAACCGTCTGAATTGATGGAGCATAAAGGAGGTTTAGTATAAATAACAATTGAATAGTTTTCATTTGGTGGAATGATTTATTTATATCATTTCACTTTTTTTGTCTCAAATTTTGGAAAGGAAGTGAGTGCAATGGGACGAGTAATTTCCATTACAAATCAAAAAGGTGGTGTTGGAAAAACAGTTACTTCTGAATGTTTAGGAGTTATACTCGCAAACCAAGATAAAAAGGTTCTTCTTGTTGATTTTGATCCACAAGGAAACCTCACAAAAGGACTCGGATATAGAGATAGCCATAAATATAAATATTCAATTAAAGATGTGCTGCTAAGTGAAATTAATGAAACAGAAATTGATTTTAAAGAATGTATTATCCATACTGAAGAAAATATTGATTTGATTCCATCGAACATTGGTTTATCGGGAATAGATTTATTGCTGTCTAATGTAATGAGTCGTGAAACAGTATTTAAGAGAGTGTTAGAACATTATAAGGAAGAATATGATTATATCCTTATTGATAGTAATCCTGCTTTAAATCTTCTTACAATCAATGCTTTAACTGCCTCTGATAGTATTATAGTTCCTTTACAGGCAGAACCATTTGCGACTGATGGATTAGCTGATTTAATGCATACGATTGCTAGTGCAAAGAAACAATTAAATCCAAAATTAAAAATTGATGGAATTTTAATTACAATGACTGATGCCAGAACAAACTTATCAAAGCACATTTGCAATGAGGTTAGAAACACCTATGGAAATCTTATTCATGTATTTAATACAGAGATACCAAGATGTGTAAAAACTGCTGAGGCTTCATTAAATGGAGAAAGCCCAATCAAATATGCACCAAATGCAGAGTCATCGATTGCTTATGAAAAATTTGCAAAGGAGATGGTTAAACTTCATGAAAAAGAAACTGCCAAGCCTAGACATCAATCCATTAGATAACCTGTTTTCTACAGAAGAAGAACGTCAGGACAATAGATTAGAAAAAATCATGAAGATACCTTTAGAAGAAATTCATGATTTTAAAGATCATCCATTCAAAGTGAGAATGGATGAGGATATGGAAAAATTAGTTGGAAGTGTTCGTGAAAATGGTGTTTTAGTTCCAGTATTGGTAAGACCAGATAAAGATGGTAATGGATATGAAATGATTGCAGGGCATCGTCGTAAATATGCAATGAGTGAGAATGGTATGGCTGAGATTGATGCTATTGTAAGAAATTTAGATGATGATCAAGCAACAATCATTATGGTTGATAGTAACATTCAGCGTGAACATATTTTACCAAGTGAACGAGGTTTTGCCTATAAGATGAAATTAGAAGCAATGAAACATCAAGGGAAAAGAACAGATTTAACTTCTAGCCAACTTGTCCAGAAGTTAAAAGGAAAGTATTCAGTAGAAAAATTAGCCGATGAAGTAGGTGAAAGTTATAAACAAGTTCAAAGATATATTCGTTTAACCTATTTAATTGAACCATTGAGAGATATGGTTGATGAAATTCGAGAAGACGGATTGACGATGGCTTTAAATCCAGCGTATGAAATATCTTTTTTAACAGAGCAAGAGCAATGGGATTTAGAACATTATATTTACGATTACGCAAAAACTCCAAGTCTTGCTCAGGCACAGGAATTGAAACGAAGAAGTCAGGCAAAAGTATTAGATACTGATTTTATGGAAGAAATTTTATCTATGGATAAACCAAATCAAAAAGAGAAAATCAGTTTTAAGATGGAGGAATTGGATCAATATTTTCCAAAGAGTTATTCACAAAGACAAAGGATTGATATTATTCATCGTTTGTTAGAAAATTGGGCAAAAAGAAAAGAAAAATCACAAGAAAGATAAATACAGTCACACATGTGACTATGAATATCGCATATTGTTGAAATCAGCGGACTTTTCAAGGGGGAGTCTGTATTTTTTTGCCTGAAAACGTGACTCGTTTTCCCCCTATAACCCCCTTTCAACCTACCGAATAACTATTACCAACCGAAAGAACTGTAATACTTGGTATTAGTATCTTAGGTATATCTACTATATAAGTTAGTAAGGAGAAATTTATGAAAACAGAGAAAAAGAACAATAACAAGTTCTATCGTATGTTTGTAAGATGTAATTCTAAAGGTTCTAATTATATGAGAAAAAAGCAAAAAGAGAACCGTAAGCGAAAATCGTAGATTTGTAGAAAACGCAAATTTGAATTAAACTGAGGTTAGTCAATGGAGGAAATGATTATGAATAAAAAGGTACTCGTATTCTTACTTGCTGGAATCCTATTGTTAAATGGCTGTGCTAATCAGAATGCGAAGAAGAATGAAAAGCAAGTGAAAGACAATGTCATATCACAGGTGCAGCAAGATGAAAAACAAAGTGACAAGAACAAAAAACAAGATGAGCAATCTCATGAAGATCAAAAGTCTAAAACTGATGTAAATGACAAAGAAGATAACTCATCACAAAATCAAAAGAAAACTTCTAAAGTTTCTAACAATGATTCTACTACTGATAAATCGCTTCAATCTTCAAATGCTAACAAACCCTCAGTTCCATCACAACCAGATGTAGAACAACCAAAACCACCAGTTGTTGAGAAAGAGCCGGAAACACCAAAAGAGGAAGTGAAAGAAATACCAGTAAAACAATCTTCAATGTCAACAAGTGTGATGAATCAGATCAACAACTATCGTATTCAAAATGGACTACAACCATTAGAATCAACACAATATTACCAAGATAAAGCAGATGCTCATGCACTGGACATGGCAAATAAACGAGCACTATGGCATAGTGAAAATGGAGAATGCATTACCAATCACCCCGATCCATTCAATGCTTGGATCAATTCACCAGAACATAGAGAAATTATTTTAAGAGAGAATAACACAAAAGGCGTTGTATCAATCTATTATGTTGATGGATATTATTATTCTGTCTTTCAAACATCTTGGTAAATTAAAAATTTAATCTATATATACAAGGCACGAACAATGACCATTCGTGTCTTTTTTCATGAAAGGAGAAAATGTAAACATGAAAAGAATCACAAAGAAACTTATATTATGTTTCGCAACCATATCAATGCTGTTTACTTCATTGTTTTCTAATGTTATTTTACCTGTTCATGCAGCAAGTGAAACAACATTCTTTGAAGTCAATAAAGCAGACGAAGTGATCAATGAAGCTAAAAAACATATAGGGAAACCTTATGTTTGGGGTGCAAGTGGACCGAACAGTTTTGATTGTTCCGGTTTTGTCAGTTATGTACTGAAACAAACGGGATTATCACTTGGTGCAGATCGTATTACCACTTCAAGTGCCATTTCTTTCTTAAATGGTAAAGGTGTAACGAGTTACCAATATCCTACAAATGAAGGAAATCCAACCAATGCGAAAAAAGGTGATCTTGTCTTTTATTATGACTCAACGGGTGATCCTATTCACATGGGAATCTATATGGGCAATGGACAAATCATTCATTGTGCTGCATCTATGCCTAGTGGTCCTCAAGATCAAGTTATGATTTCTGGTGTTGATGAGTTAGGTACAAAACATGGTACAAGCATTGTCACTTATCGAGTTTATCGTGTCTTTCCACAATCGGGTGGATTTTCCATTAAGAAAGTCAATGAAAATGGTGAACCACTTGCTGGGGTGACTTTTGAGATTACGATGCCTGATGGAAGTAAGAAAAATGTAGTCACTAATTCCAATGGTATTTGGGACAGTGATGCTGCAAAAATGGATCTACAAGTCGGAAACTATCAAGTCAAAGAAGTCGCAACAGTACAAGGTTATTTATTAGATTCAACGGTTCGCACGATTACAGTAAAGGCAGGACAAAAAGCCAATGAAAATATCACTGTCATAACGAACAAAGAACCAAGAGGAAAAATCACACTAACGAAATACAATGAAGATAAAAGTGCTGTCATTCCTCAAACAACCTATTTAGTAACCGGTCCAAACGGATACAGCCAATCTCATACAACCAACACAGATGGTCAAATTGTATTAGAGGGATTAAAACTTGGCGAATATACTTTTGTTGAACAAGTTGCCGGTAATGGATATTTAGTCAATACAACTCCAATTACGGTAACTTTGACTTATAAAGATCAGCATACTGAAATCATTACTGGTACTGCCGAACAAACAAACAAAGAACCTACTGCGACTATTGAAATTAAGAAAGAAGATAGTGAAATGGGGACAACTGCACAAGGTGATGCCACACTAGAAGGTGCTGTTTACGAATTGATTGCTGCTGAAGATATTTACAATAAAGCCAAAACAAAGAAAATCTATTCTAAAGGTGATGTTGTCGCAACACGAACTACTGACAAAAATGGAAACATGAAGTCAATTACCGGCTTACCACTAGGGTTTTATCAGTTAAAGGAACGTGCTTCTAGTGAAGGTTACCTATTAGATAAAAATGTCTATGATATTCATTGTGACTACAAAGACCAAAATACACAAGTCATTACTTGTTCTGCAAAATCGCTTGAAACTGTAAAAAAACAAGCATTTCAAATCATCAAGGTATCTACTGATGAGAGTGAAGAAAGCGAACTATTAGCAGGTGCTGAGTTTACAGTTAAACTAACAAGCGAGGTTGATAAAGTTGGCTGGGATAAAGCCAAAGTCTATGATGTTTTAAAAACTGATAAAAAAGGTTATGCAAAATCTATCGAACTTCCTTATGGAACATACACTGTCAAAGAAACCAAAATTCCAGATAATGTCATGCCTGTACCTGATTTTACTGTGGTAATTGAAAACGATAGTCGTGAACCTCAGACATGGCGAGTATTCAACGATGCACCATTCAAGGCACTTATTCAAGCAGTGAAAGAGGATAAAGAAACTGGAAAAACAGTATTACTGCCGGATACTGAATTTAAAATCAAAAATGTGGAAACTGGTGAATATGTCGGGCAATGGGTATGGTTCCCAATTCCGCACTTTGTAGATACTTTTACCACTGATGAAAGTGGTACTGTAACTACTCCAAATACTTTAGATGTAGGCACATATGAATTAGTTGAAATCAAAGCACCTTATGGATACTTGCTAGATGATGAACCAATTCACTTTACTGTTTCAACAAAGACTGCTTATGAAGTAGCAGAAGATGGAAAAACACCAGTGATTAAGGTAACAAAAGAAGATATTTCAGCAAAAGGTCAGATCGAAGTATCTAAAATCGGGGAACAGTTAGTTGATGTTGAAGTTGATGAAAACGGAAATATCCAATTCCATTATGAAAAGAAACCTGTTGATGGTGCTGAGTTTGTGGTAAAAGCCACAGAAGATATTTACTCTGTCGACAATCAAGGGGATTTGATCTTCAAGAAAGATGAAGTGGTTGAAGAATTAACGACTTTCAATGGCTATGCACAAACTGATGAATTACCATTAGGAAAATACAAAGTTTATGAAGTGATTGCCGGTGATGGATTTATTTTAAATAAAGAAATCAAGGAAGTAGAACTCACTTATAAAGATCAAGTGACTCCGGTAGTTACTGAAAGTGTTGAATATGAAAATATTCGTCAAAAGGTTGATTTAAAAATAGTAAAACTTGATAGTGAAACAGAAACACCACTTAAAGATGCTGAATTTGGCTTGTATGCAAAAGAAGATATTTATGGTTATAAAGAAGCTGTTCCTATGTCTATGGAAGAAGAACCATTAGTTAAAGCCACAACTTTGATTGAAAAAGCAGTAAGTGATGAAAATGGGAATGTTTCTTTTAAAACAGATTTACCTTTATCGTTATTTGAAATTAAGGAACTCAAAGCACCGATTGGTTATGCAAGCAACGATGAAGTGTATGAAGTAGATGCAAGTTATCAGGGACAAGATGTAGAAACAATTAAAGTCACATATGAAGTCTTGAATGAGATTACAAAAGTAGAAATCAGTAAACAAGACATCACAACAGGTAAAGAACTTGCCGGTGCTCATATGGTCATTAAAGAAAAAGATGGTTCAATCTTTGACAGTTGGGTATCTACAAATGAACCTCATATCATCAAAGGATTAGAACCAAACAAAACTTACGAATTGATTGAAACAAGCAGCCCTTATGGTTTTGCCTTAGCACAAAAGATAGAATTTACTGTGAAAGATACTGGAGAAGTGCAAAAAGTAGAAATGAAAGATGAACTTGTCAAAGGTCATTTGAAATGGCAAAAAACAGGTGAAGCATTTACACATACAATTGATGGACAAAATGAGTTTGGTATTACTCACTCTCCTGTATGGGAAAAACAAAATCTATTAAATGCAAATATCACGATCTATGCTGCTGAAGATATTACTTTAGGTAATGGAATCACTTATTGGCATAAAGATGAAAAGATCGAAACATTATCAAGTGATTGGGAAGCAGTAATGTCACAAGGTTTGTTAGTTGGAAGATACTATTATGTTGAATCATCAGATTTACATGGCTATGTCACAGACACACAAAAACATTACTTTGAAATCGAAGATAGCCAATCTACTGAAATTCAAGTCATTGAATCCACATTAGAAAATAAACGACCAACTGTTGAAGTAAAATTCACTAAGTACATGGAAACATTAAAAGACCATGAAGAATTAAATGCCTACAAAGATGTTATCTTTGGTATTTATGCTAGAGAAGATATTTATGATTATATGGGTAATGTCGCTATTCCTTATGGCACTTTAATTGATACTACTGGTATTGATGAGTTAGGACAGTTCGATCACTTCCCAGATTTACCAAATGGTGTTTACTATGTGAAAGAACTTCAGACAAACAATATGTACAATCTTGATGAAACGGAATATGATTTTGAAATCGCATGGCATGGTGGAGATGTATCAAAATATACAATCAACATCGGCAGTGATGAAGGAATTGTCAACGAACTTCAAAGAGGAAAAGTCATCATTCATAAAACAGATTTGGATACAAAAGAAGCATTGAAAGATGTTGAATTTGTGATGTCTACGGATAAAGATTTTGAACACATCGTTGATACAGTCAAAACGAATGATAAAGGAATTGCTGAATTTAATGAACTTGAATTAGGACATTATTTCATCAAAGAAAATCCGGTTGATGGATATGTAACAAATCAACATATTTATGAAGTAGACATTACCCAAGATGGTGATGAATTAACGATTGACGTTGAAAACAAACCATTAGAAATGGAATTTTCAAAAGTTGATATTACCAACAATGAAGAATTTGAGGGTGCTAAACTTCAAGTTATTGATAAAGAAACAGGTAAAGTAATTGATAAATGGATTTCTACAAAAGAACCTCATAAAATTAAATATCTTATTGAGGGTAAAGAATATATCATGAAAGAAATCACAGCACCGAAAGGTTATGAGATTGCTGAAAGTATCACTTTCAAAGCAGAAGATGGTGTGAAAATTACGATGAAAGACAAACTGATTCCAGAAACACCACAAACCGGTGATAACACAAACATCGGATTATGGCTAGGATTGTTTGGTATTGCATCAGTCACTTTATTGGGTAGTCTATATCTTAACAAGAAACGAAAAGAAGATATTGATGAATAAGTCAGAATGTATGGCATGGATCATTACAGGTGTTTTACTGATTATTGCCACGATCAAGATTTATTTTCAAGTACGCAGTATTCAAAATCAAAATAAGAAAGTTAGGGAGAGATCATAGTGTTTCTCCCTTTTTCTATAAAGTATGAAAACAACAATACTTGATGATATTGCCTACTATTTAAAAACTGAAATATCTTCTCTACCCTACCATCCACAAACACAATTATTAGCCATGAGATTTATATCTCAAAACATTGAAAAGTATACTGATGAAGAAATCAGATATGCTGTTAACTATTTATTTCAAACAGAAAAAGGAGTGTAAAATATATGCTAAAAAATTTAATGAATCAGGAACAAATTGAAATTATCAATCAATCTCTAGAAATATGTGATTGCTTTGAAGAACCATCTATCCGATTTATGCTAACAAAACAAAAAACAGCAAAACCAAAAACCATATTTAGTGTTTATGATAGAAAAACAAATCTAAATTATATTGTAATAGATAATGTAGATAGTTTTACGATACTTGAAACTACGGAAATCAAATATACAAAGACAGATATGAAAATTTATGGTTCACGAATAGAAAACTATGTCTTGAATCTTATAACTGCCGGATATGCCATTCACTACATGGATATTTCTTTTCATGCTTTATTGTGGGATTTTATCGATGAGTTTATTATTGAAGTCCTTGAAAAGGAAAGAGGAGTGTATTCCTATTTATTGTTTTGTAAAGAAACAGGTATCAGTTATGAAACAATCATATACAATACAAACTATATGATACCAACTGATATTATGGAGTATTTTTATCGAATCGAATATAAAAATTATGGAGTTATTCAATACCAACCGATAGGAAATGAATATCTTTTATTAGGAACGAACTTCGATGAAGAAGAAACTCGTTATTATGCTGTATTGTTGCTTGATTCAAAACATGAAATTCTTGAAAAGAAACACCATTCTCAATTAGAAAGTGCGATCTATGATTTTAACAACAGATTTTATGATTTAAAGATTAAAGAACACAAGGAATGTGAAGATCATATCAAACATTGTATTGAAGAACACATCAACTTTTTAAAAGAAAGAAATGAGGAAGTCCAATGAGTAAAATTGATGCTTATAGTGTATGTAATCGTATTCTAAGTAAAAATAGATTGGCTAACTATAAAATTGATTATATTCTTGTTAAAAATGAAAATAATACAACAAAGTATCAGGCTTATACAACACGTAAAAGTGATCCAGATAGAATGCTTCGTATAGAGTTCAATAATGAAGATTCTTATAAACTCCGTAGAGTACCTGATTGGGACTATAATGTTGATGGTTATTTCCTTGAGGATTTAGAAAATGGTTTCAAGATTGCTTATATGCCATTAGAAACTCACTATGACTTTTGGTGTGCGATTGACGAATGGCGTGATGAAATTGATCATCAAGACGGCTTACAGAATTATCTATCTTATTGTCATATGAATGGTATCAGTAAACATGAGATTGGCTTACTTCAACTAGGTGAAGTTGATATTATGGACTTATATCAAGAAAAGAATGCTGGATATACTATCATTGCAGAAATGAAGTGTGGAGAAAAAGCAATTGTACTCGGTAAAAGAAAGAATAATCCGGAACGATTTGTGACATGGCAAACTTATGTTGACCGTAGACGTGGTTTTGATGTCGGGCATTATTTCTCTGATTTCACTCATGCTTATCAGGATTTTGAAAAACGAAGTCATTCTATGATGGATAATGAATTAAACACAATGAAACACAAATGCCATCCTAAAAAAATTGAACAAGAAAGATAAGGTGATACTTTGTTAAAGGCAGTTATAGAAAACAATGGAAAAAGAGCCTATTTTGATTTTTGTACCCATAAGGGCTATGATGTTGTGATGAAAGCACTCAAGCGTATTGGATATAAAGATACTGATTTTTACTCAGTCAAAGCAGAAGATGTCAATCTTCATTTTACTAATCAAACGGAACGATTTCATGAAGTTCAAAAACTGATACAACCAAAAACGAAATTGCATGATATATTTATAGCCTGTCAAACTTTGATGGATACAGATAAATTTCTTATGGCTTATATCAAAGAAAAATTTCAAAACAATGAAATTACATCTATCATAGATGTGCGATTTCATCATCAAGTATACAACATTAAAAAACTTGATCAGGAACATCCTAGTGGTATATCCAATCCTAATGAACTCACTTATGATCCTATTCTTATATTTGATAAAAAGGCACTCTATACACCGAATCGAATCGATCGTAGTCAGATTCCCGAAGGTGTCTATATTTATGAAACAATGTGTGATGATGGTTTTTATGGTGACATAACAATGCTTGGTAAAACTATTCATGTTAATTTTTGGGGAACAATTTTAACAACACATAAGATCGCCTTAGATAATGGTTATCGACAAATTGATGAAGAAAAGGACATTGATTTTTTGAGTGAACCTTATATCAAATTAAAAGAATTTCTTGAAAAGAACCCACCGAAGAAAAATAAAGAATTTGTTAGATAACTATTAATCGAATATTTATATTACTTTTATTGTTTTAAATAATCAAAATAGAACAGTTAATATGATATAAGTTAGTGAAATGAAAAGATTTGTATATATAACTTTTTATTTAGAATAATTCATAAGAAAAATAGTATACTAATTAATGGATATGGATTGATTTTTTTTGTAGATATGGTATTATATTTATGAAGAAAAGGTCGGTATGGAGACCTCAAAAACCCATGTCCATTGGTCGGAGCAGAGACCTAAAACCTGCTCCAATTGCAGAGAAAACTGCTACAAAATCTTAAAAGGCGAGAAATCGCCTTTTAATTTATTAAGTTAAATTTATAGGAGAAACAAACTGTATGGATGATAAAATATCTTTTAAAGAGAGGGTAAGACTAACAGCAATAAAAGAATCAAAAAGTTTTAAATCAATTTTTGTAGATAAAGAATTTTTGATTTGCTCACATTCATTTAAAAAAAGGGATTATTATATTTTATCTGCTGAGAAAGATAATTATCTTCATTTAGTTGGTATTGGAACACAGTTAAGTGCATTAGATTTTTTTAATAAATGCTATGATGGTACTCTTTCTCTTGATGATTTTGACTTTAATAAAAACGGACAAGATGAAAGTAGTGTAAAAGGTTCTGTAAGACGAAAAATCCAATCTTTAGAGAGACTTGCATCATTATTTGATGATGATTTACTCATCGAAGAAGGATTTAAACGAAATAAGATTAGTTGTGCTATTGCTACAAGTGATAAAAAAATCACTTTAGGCTTTACTTCTGGCACAAAATCAAGACCAAAAACTTTATTAAAGGGAAATGAACTTAAAACTAATCCTTTAACAGTTGATTTAGTTTTATCAAGAGCAAGAGGAGATAATAGATTTAATAAAATTATTATTGGTAATAAATCAATAGTGAACGATTTTAAAGTAAAGATAGAAAATATTATTTCCGATGAATTGCTGTAGAAACTTAGTTCAAATATTATCCGTAAACTGATTAGCGGGATACAAAAGGTCAGTGTATATGATATTAACCGTTCATCCGTATACGGGATATAAATAGCGGGTGCTTAAAATTGATGATTGTACTTTTAATATCATAATTAATTTTACAGTCTTTAAATAAATTAGCGGATTAAAATTATGATTGAAATAATTTATTCACGCATATATAATAACAATAGGAAACGAGGCATGTGGACTCGTTGCGGGATCTTCTGTGCCCGCTTTTTCTTTTATAAAGAAAAGAATTTAAGACTTACAGTTTCATCTAGGAACTGTAAATGGCACTGTAAACGGAACTGTAAATAAGTAATAATGATTAACAAATTATAAATCAAAATAAATTTTAATCGTTTCGCTTGTTAAAATATTAGTTGCCATAGTAAACACTATAGTAGCTTTGTTCGCCAACTTGGCGAAGTAAATGGCGAAGTAAATTGCACATTAAATAACAAAGAAAAACTAAATAAAATTCATAAGGAACTTCTACAAAAAAGAGGTTCCTTTTTTCGTTTTCAAACAAAATAAGGAGGTGTAAAACATGTCAAATAAGTATCAATACACATATGAATTATGGTTGGAACAATCCAAACACATTACTTCTTCCCCTACTTCTTGGATGGACTTTCTTAAAACTGCCTCATGGTCATTTAAATATCGTTTTGAAGATCAAATCTTGATTTATGCCCAAAGACCTGATGCAAAGGCTTGTGCTGATTATGATACATGGAATCAAAAGATGAATCGCTGGATCAAACGAAATTCCAAAGGGATTGCATTATTGTCTAGTGATGGTTATTCTTTACGCTATGTTTTCGATATTTCAGATACAAGAAGTCCAACAAATCAACCACTTTATTTATGGAATATTAAACAAGAAAATTATGATGAAGTCATTGAAATGATTGAAAACAAATACGGACCATTGGATTCAAATAATGATTTAGGAGAAGTCATCCTACAAATGGCAAATGTCATTGCTGAAGAAAACTGTCAGGATTATGTTTCTTCGCTTATCAAATACAATCAAGATAGTGGACTTGAATATTTAGAAGAAAGTGAAATCCGTACTGCCTTTACCAATTTAATTCGTCATTCCATTGCTTTTGAAATGATTCATCGAATAGGATTGGATACAAGTGTTTATTTTAACGAAGAAGATTTTTACGATATTACCTACTTCAATACTTCAGATACGATTGGACAATTAGGTGTGACCTGTCATGATCTATGTGAAATGGGTATGCGTGATATTTCACAAAAAGCACGAGAAATCATGATTCGCACATTTGCACAATCTAAAAAAATGATAGACAATATAGGCGAAGATAAAGAAAGGAGTCATCAACATGAAACAAATGACATACAGCCAAGTGGGAGATTATCAAATGCCCAACCTACAAACCGAACAGAAACCATTAAACAGCCATTTCGCAAGGCTAAGATACCAGTATCTCAAAGAGAATCATCAGGGACATCTATTCTCATTAAGAGCGAACAACCAGTTGAATCAGCATTTGATGGAGATCGAGGAACAGGCACAGGAAAGAATGGAAACATTGATGAATCAATTATTAGCGAAACACCCAGCACCAAACAAGGAAAAATTTCAGATGGAATGGGTACAACACATGAACTCGTTGAAGATGATGGCAGAGGAAATCATTCTCAAGGAGATCATTTACAACTAGATTTAGAATTGAATATAAATGATGAAGGTGGTGAAGAAGAAAAGACTTTGCCACCTTTTGATTTAGCTGATTTACCTCAATTATTACGAGAAGATATGGAACTGCAACATACTCGTGAAGACATTGTGCAGTATTTTAGAAAACATACTAACGAAGATGAGCGTGCAGCCTATTTAGAAACATGCTACAACGATACATTGGTTCAAGTTTATCGTGCACCAGAGCGAGGAGATTACAGTTATATAGGATATAAGAAAATGGACGGTAAATTTCATGTTTGGAGTGGAAACTATCTTAATCCTAAAACGAAATCAAAATTATCATTCTTTCGTTTACAAGGAGAATTATCTAAACTGATAGAAAAAGATGAATATCTACAATCCCCTTATGATAAACAGAGTGGAATTCAAAGAGCATATACTGCCGCAGTGATCAACTCAAATGTAACTTTCTACCTTTTTCAATATCACCCTGAAATGCTTTTATCTTCTTTAGAAATCATTGAATATATGAGGAATCATGACAAAGACAGTGAACGTGATGAATATGTGAAATCATTTTATCCGGAGGGTGTTGTTGAATGGAAAGTTGATGATGTTTCGTTAGGCTTTAAAAAGGAAGAGGAACATCTTCATATTTATCTAGGAACTTATGATCATCAAGTCACTTCAAGTGATTATTCATGGAACTTGGTCGCAAGTGAAATTGAAGGGATGGTTGTATCTCGTTATTTTGATGAAAGCGTTCAAATACCAACACTTGAAGAACAGAAAAATGCTGTTTATCAAAATACAGAAGATTTAAAAAACGGAGTTTTCTTTTCACAGGAAGAAATTGACAGATGTTTAGTCATTGGAAGTGGCTTTGAACATGGTAAATATCGTATTTACCAGCAGTTTCTCAAACATGGAACAATCAGTGAAAATGCGACATTCTTAAAAAATGAATATGGTACAGGTGGTAGTTCCCCAAAATATGGAAGAATAGATGAAGATCATAGTTCTAAGGGAATGACCTTATCAAAATACAGAGAAATCGGTCATGATGAAATTGAAGTGACTTTAAAATGGGATAAAGTGGCAAAGCGTATCAGTGAACTTGTCAGTTTAAATCGTTATTTAAGTCCAAAGGAACTAGAACATTACCCAATCTTTTTAGAAGAACAGATTCAAAGTCAGTTGGAGTATGAACGCAGACAAAAGCAGAAAGAACTAGGTATAGAAAATACTCCCATTGATGTTGAGTACGAAGTCAAAGAAGAAGTTAAAAAGGATTATCAATGGGAACTTGGTGATACTGTTTATGTCGGGATTAAGGAATACGAAATTATTGAAAGTGGTAATGTGATTACTTTACAGGATAAAGATTTTCCACTTTTAACAGAAAGTTATACCAAGCAGCAATTCAAAGATATTTTAAAAGATAATCCTCTCAATGATGGATTGCTTAAACCTATTCAAGAAGAATTACCTTCCGAAAGAAAAACGGATAAGGAATTGTATGATGAGTATCTACCTATCTTGGTCAATAAAATCAAGCGTTCTACTGAATATCCAGCACTTCGTGATCGTGATACAACAATAGATGAAGCCCATGATTTAGTACGCTCAGCGATGATAGACATCATGACAACAATGCAAAATACTGATCCGGACATATACGAAGTCTATATCAATAATGATGAGTTTAGAAATTTCATGATTGATGATTTAGTGGGCAGAACTTATGAAGATATTGCCGATACAACAAGTCATTCAATAGAATTGAAAAGTGATGATGTTCTTCATGAACTTTATAAAGCATTTGAAAAGATTGCACCTAGAATCGCAAGTATAACTTCTAAACGATATATCATGAGAACAAACAATCATGTCGATTATCCCATCATGATTTCCTATGAGCATGATACAAAAGAAATATCCATGTTTCATTTTTATGAAGTCAATGGTCTTGAAATGAATGAGCCTTTCATGAGATTTCATTTGAATGCTGAGAATAAAATCTTATCTCCATACTATTTTACCAACGAAGTCGTTGGTGTTGCTGTTGATATAAATAAAATGGATCAATCATTTCATGAACAAGCAATTCACGATATGAGTGAATATGCAATCACATGGTTAAATAACTTATTAGATAAAGGGTATTATTTAGATAGTGAACTCTATTATAAAAATGAGGAAAAGATGGATGCATATATCATTGACTACGATGAATATAAACGAATTATATATTCTAATATGCCCTATCCACAACTACTGCAACATTGTGAGGATAACGGATATATCTTGCCGAATGATTATCGAAAAAATGAAGAACTGAGTATCATTTCTGAGATTTTATATAATTTAAGAATAGGAAGTATCGAATTAACTTGGGATGATGAAAATGATTGTATCCTTGCAAGTGATGAAGATAATCTATGGACAGGGAAACAATTCTATGATTTTCTATTTGATGAAGTGATTGTATATAAAGATGATAAGCCATTAGGTATTCATGATACCACTTATCAAAGCCTTCTATCCTATGCCTCTATTCAACCTACCCCTCCAGTTATGGAACAACCGAAAATCAATTATCATATTACGGATGAACATCTAGGTGCTGGTACTCCAAAAGAACGATACAGAAATAACATTGCAGCCATCAAGTTGCTTTTTTCTTTGGAAAAGCAAAAACGTTATGCCACTGCTAAAGAACAGGAAGTTCTTGCAAGATATGTTGGCTGGGGTGGACTTGCTGATGTCTTTGATGACAGTAAATCAAATTGGTCAAACGAGTATCATGAATTGAAAAACTTGTTAAGTGATGAAGAATACAGCAACGCAAGAGAATCCACTTTGACATCCTTCTATACTCCTTCGGTTGTCGTTGAGAGTATCTATCAAACTCTGGAAAACTTAGGATTTCGTTATGGAAATATCTTAGAACCTGCTTGTGGTACAGGAAACTTTATGGGATTACTTCCTGAAACCTTAAGTGATTCCAAGTTATATGGTATTGAACTGGATTCCATTACCGGAAGAATTGCAAAGCAATTATATCCTAATGTCAATATTGCAGTGGAAGGATTTGAGAAAACCAATCTTCCTGATAGTTTCTTTGATGTGGCAGTAGGTAATGTTCCCTTTGGACAATTCAGTGTTACCGATAAGAAGTATGATAAATATCATTTTAATATTCATGACTATTTCTTCGCAAAGACGATAGATAAAGTCAGACCGGGAGGTGTCATTGCCTTTCTGACTTCACGCTATACGATGGACAAAGCAAACAGTTCCGTTCGTAAATATATCAATGAGCGAGCAGAACTCTTAGGTGCGATTCGCTTACCAAATAACACCTTTAGTGAAAGTGCGAATACCAAAGCCGTCAGTGATATTATTTTCCTACAAAAAAGAGAACGCCCTGTGATCTTGGATGCGGAGTGGCTAACAACAGAAACCGATGAACAAGGCAATATCATGAACAGTTATTTCATCTCCCATCCAGATATGATTTTAGGAAATGTTGAGAAAACCAAAAGCATGTATGGTCGTGAAGATCTAACGGTTGAGCCATTTGAAGATAGAACTTTAAAACAATCCTTACAGACTGCTATCCAATCCATTCATGGACATATGGAAACAGTCATCATTGATGAAAACACATTAGAAAATGATGATGAACTGATCACAATTCCCGCTGATCCAACAGTAAGAAACTTTAGTTATACGCTTGTGGATGGTGAAGTGTATTTTAGAGAAAATAGTCAGATGGCAAAGACTGAACTCTCTAAAACTGCTAAGAATCGTGTCATAGGCATGATAGAAATTCGTGATTGTATTCGTCAGTTGATTGAGTATCAAAAAGAAGATTATCCAGATTCTGTCATTGAACAGGAACAAAAGAAACTCAATACTCTTTATGATGATTTTACGAAGGAATATGGACTTATCAATTCACGTGGCAATAGTTTAGCCTTTCGTGATGACAGCAGCTATTATCTACTATGCTCATTAGAAAATATAAATGATGATGGAACATTAAAATCGAAAGCAGACATCTTCACAAAACGCACGATTCGTAAGCGTGAAGTCAAAGAAACTGCCGATACTTCCCAAGAAGCCTTGATGTTATCGCTGGGTGAAAAAGGACAGATTGATTTTGATTATATGAGTACACTAACTGGTTTTGATAAAGATAAAATCATCAATGACCTGCATGGTGTTATCTACAAAATACCAAATATCAATACACCCGCCGAAGAAAAGTATGTAACAGCCGATGAATATTTGAGTGGCAATATTCGTGAAAAATTAAAGATTGCTGAACTCTCTGCCAGTATCGATCCACAGTATCAGTATCATGTTGAGGCATTAAAACAAGCCATGCCGGAGGACTTAAGTGCTTCAGAGATTGCAGTTCGTATTGGTGCAACATGGATCGAACCTAGTATTTATCAACAGTTTATGAATGAACTGCTTTCAACGGGCTATTACGCAAGGGCAGCCATTCAAATCAACTTTTCTAAGGTAACTGGGGAATGGAATGTTTCAAGCAAGAACTATGATCGTGGCAATGCAAAAGCAGAAAAAACCTATGGAACACATCGAGCCAATGCCTATCGTTTGATTGAAGATTGCTTAAACTTAAAAGCAACAAAAATCTATGATTATGAATATGATGAAGATGGTAAGAAAGTCGCTATCTTAAATAAAAAAGAAACGATGATTGCCCAGCAGAAACAAGATGCTATTAAAGAGGCTTTTAAGGATTGGATATGGAAAGACCATGATCGTAGAGAACAATTAACCAAGACATATAATGAATTATTTAATTCAACTCGCTCTCGTGAGTATAATGGTGATCATTTAGAATTTACAAATATGAATAGTGAAATCACACTAAGAAAACATCAAAAGGATGCGATTGCTCATATTTTATATGGTGGTAATACTTTGCTTGCACACGTGGTTGGTGCCGGTAAAACCTTTGAAATGACAGCCGCCTGTATGGAGTTAAAACGATTAGGATTGTCACAGAAAGCGATGTTTGTAGTACCGAATCACTTGATTGAACAATGGGGATCGGAGTTTCTGCAACTTTATCCAAGTGCCAATATCTTGGTCGCAAGAAAACAGGACTTTGAAAAAAGCAAAAGAAAGAAATTTTGTTCAAGAATCGCAACCGGAGATTATGATGCCATCATCATTGGACATTCCATGTTTGAAAAAATACCAGTTTCTATTGAGCGTCAAAGACGAATGATTGAAAATCAAATCGAAGGTATTACACAAGGGATTCAGGATTTAAAAAGAAATAATGGTGCGAATTATTCGGTTAAACAATTAGAAAAAACAAAAAAATCTCTCAAGAAACGATTAGAAAAGTTAAACAGTGATGAGAGAAAAGATGATGTGATTTATTTTGAAGAACTGGGAGTTGATCGAATTTTTGTCGATGAAAGTCATAACTATAAGAATCTTTTCCTTTATACAAAGATGAGAAATGTAGCCGGACTCTCTCAAACCGAAGCACAGAAGTCATCTGACTTATTCATGAAGTGTCAGTATCTTGATGAGATCACTGGTGGAAAAGGTATTGTGTTCGCAACGGGTACTCCTATTTCCAATAGTATGACAGAGATGTATACCAACCAACGCTACCTTCAGTATAACACCTTAAAGGAACATGGATTAGAACACTTCGATAGTTGGGCTTCTACCTTTGGTGAAACTGTCAATGCGATCGAACTTGCACCGGAAGGCACTGGCTATCGCATGAAAACGAGATTTGCCCAGTTCTATAATCTACCGGAACTCATCAATATGTTCAAAGAAGTTGCAGACATTAAGACGGCAGACATGTTAAATCTTCCAGTTCCGACTGCTCATTATGAGGCTATCTCTGTTAAACCTAGTGAGATACAAAAGGAAATTGTTGCTTCACTTGCAGAAAGAGCAGAACTTGTACGTAATGGAACTGTCGATCCTACACAAGATAACATGCTTAAAATTACTAATGATGGTAGAAAACTTGCTCTAGATCAAAGACTTATTGATCCGCTTTTACCTGATTATGAAGGTAGCAAAATTAACGCTTGTATTGCAGAAATTATAAAAACTTATGAAGAAACTGCTGACAAAAAATTAACACAATTAGTTTTTTGTGATTTATCAACTCCGGATAAATCTCTCAAACATCTAGTAGAACAAATACAAGAACATGGTGATAAACCTCTGCCATATACAAACGTGTATGATGATATTGCAGCCAAGCTCATTCGTCATGGAGTACCGGTTGAAGAACTTGCCTATATTCATGATGCTAATACAGACATCAAGAAAAAGGAATTATTTAATAAAGTACGTAATGGTAGTGTTAGAATTCTATTGGGTTCAACTCAAAAAATGGGTGCCGGAACAAATGTACAAAGGTTACTAATTGGGAATCATGATATTGACTGTCCATGGCGTCCTAGTGATTTAGAACAACGTGGTGGTCGTGCTGTTCGACAAGGAAATCTCAATGATTTTGTTAAGATAACTAGATATGTAACTGAAGGAACCTTTGATTCGTATCTCTATCAGCTGGTAGAAAATAAACAAAAGTTTATCTCACAAATCATGACTTCTAAAAGTCCTGTTCGTACGGCTGAAGATATTGATGAAGCCAGTTTGTCTTATGCGGAAATTAAAGCACTGGCAAGTGGTAATCCACTCATCAAAGAAAAGATGGTGCGTCCGTAAACCGCCAGTTTATTGGCGGTGCGGTCTAATTGGAATACTCCCTTTAGCAAGGAGTAGGTAAAAGTATTAACGTGAAGAAATTCAAAACCTATCATTCTACAACTTATCTGATTTTGGAAACGAAACAGGGAGTGTAGCATGTTGTTGCTTGCAAGCAGGCAGACAGTAAAGAAACGATTAAAATTCCTGAGAAGTTGCTTTATTGTGAGAATGAAAATTCGTATATGAGGATAAAAGCTGGATTGCTTTAATGATAGTCAGAGCTGGGGTATAGCCTTTGCCCCTGCACGAAAGGAATTGAAACGTGCAGTGTCTTGGCAGTCGTATTTCCATTTTGTACGACTGCGGAATACTCAAGACAAAGCAACCACGAGTAGTGTGTAAATGGCGAACGTCATATATTACCGACAATACGAAATGCTAATGTTTTAATTAGACTAAACGGAGATTACCTAAACCCGAAAGGGCATGGTAGCAGAGCTTCCGTAGTAGTCCGAGGAACCTGAATTAACAGGGAAAGCTGTAAAAACAGATGCGGGAAAGCCGCCCACATGGCGAAGGGAAGCAGTAAGTTTGGAAAATACAAAGAAAGGAAGGTGCGAGAGGCATTGAGAAATCCAATTAACGTATTGAAAAGCTTAAGCGAGAAATCGCAGGAAAAAACGTATAAGTACCAAAGATTATACAGGAACTTATACAATCCGGAGTTTTATCTGCTGGCATATCAAAATATTTATGCCAACAAAGGCAGTATGACTCCGGGAGTAGATGGCATGACCATTGATGGTATCAGCATGGCTCGAATTAACAGAATTATTGAGAGTATGCGAAACCAAAGTTATCAGCCAAAACCTGCAAGGCGTGAGTACATCAAGAAGAAAACAGGCAATAAGAAAAGACCGCTTGGTATTTCTTCCGCTGATGATAAACTTGTGCAGGAAGTAGTCAGAATGATACTGGAAAGTATCTATGAGGGAAGTTTTTCTGTAAAATCACATGGTTTCAGACCAAACAGAAGCTGTCACACAGCATTGATACAGATTAGGAAAACTTTTACAGGTGCTAAATGGTTTGTAGAGGGCGATATTAAAGCGTGCTTCGACAGTTTTGACCATGCAGTGCTTATCCGTATTTTAAGAAAACGTATAGAAGATGAAGCATTTTTAAATCTGATATGGAAATTCTTGAAAGCAGGATATATGGAACAGTGGACATATAATAAGACTTATTTCGGTATTCCACAGGGGTCGGGGTGTAGTCCGATACTTGCAAATATCTATCTGAATGAATTGGATAAGTTTATGCAGGAATTAAAGGAAAAGTTTGATGTTGGAGAC
>ENA-OQKE01000585-OQKE01000585.1-human-gut-metagenome-genome-assembly--contig:-NODE-585-length-22677-cov-4.988053_pt1 | contig 22677 bp, 23 predicted proteins | sample MGYA00242620_ERZ504787 | MGnify/ENA primary metagenome ERZ504787 (study PRJEB26092, sample SAMD00036349) | human gut metagenome | host: Homo sapiens | study: EMG produced TPA metagenomics assembly of... | reverse complement strand
ACCCAGCCGAGATACCGGTCTTTTGTGCACCTTCCGTGCGTCTGGAGTATCAAACAGACGTTTACGAAGGGAAATGATTAAAATACGGGGAATGATGATACGGGCTAAGACTACGGCTATCAGGAAGGCGGCTACAATAATTAGAATATTTAGCATGATGTTATGTTTAGTTCCGAATGTATTCGATAAGTTTTATACAATGGGAATTTCTTTTTTTTCTTTTCTGATCTATGAACCATCCCCACTTATTGAAATACTTAATGATAGAGCAAATATGATACCTTAATAACTTTCGGTTCTTATACGAACCTTTTTCATATTCATGAAAGACTGAAGCTTGAGGATAATACATTGTCCGGGCAATTTCTCCTATCCTGCGACATAAGTCCAAATCTTCGGCGTACATAAAGAAGCGTTCATCAAAACCTCCTATCCGTTTCAATATGTCAGTCCGTATAAACATAAAACAGCCAGATAAAGAGGGAACTTCCATTACCTTCTCATATCCGCTCCAGTGCATTTCATACCATGCATTACGCTTTTCTTGAAAAGCCTTGAATGGAATGAATCTTCGTCCAAATAAATCCAACGGAGTAGGAAGCAATTTACATAGATACTGAACCTCTCCATTTGGATATAGTATTTTGGGCATGACCAGACCACAGTCCCTATTTTCATTCATAAATTGCGTTAGCTTTTCTATTACATTTTCATCCCAATAAATATCTGGATTGATTATAATATGATAATCACAACCTAAGTCCATTGCTCGGTTAATGGCTACATTATGCCCACTTCCAAATCCCAAATTATCACTATAAATATAAGTAATCCGTTCTGATGTTGATTCAAATTCACGCAAAGCATCATTCGTTGAATTGTCTATAATAAAAAACTTATCTATCGAAGAATGTAACACGCAATCTATTAAGCGAATCAAATCTTTACGAGACGTATGAAATGTAACAACCGCTGCTGTAATCATGATTTTCTTATATTAATATGTTAGAAATATCATACTCCATTTTAGAATTATCTCTTTTGTTTATCCAATGCTTCAAATATTCTTTCAACTATATCAAAATCAACTTTATCATCAAATTTTCTTGCAAACATTCTATCTGAAGACATTAATTGTTCAAAATCTATAGAACGAAAAATATATGGATTGCCTTTATTCCAATCTATAAATCTCATACATCCCTTATAATCATCAACTTTATCATATACAGAATTAAATAAAAAAGAATTTCCTATAATAGTCTGTTTATAAACTTCATCACCACAAGAAGCAAATCTATATTGTTTCATTATAATTTTCTCCTTTGACAAAATCAAACTTACAGACTGTTCTGTAATGCTAACCCATTCAGGTCCTATCATCAATTTATCTTTCAACTTATAATGATTGTAATTCAAAAGATTTTGTAGAAAAACACAAAAGGACCTGAGCAAACATAACACCTTATTACCATACCTGTTTTTTATTCTTTGATACTTTGGAAAGATATAAACCTTATTTATACGATTATCACATGTCATTCCTAATGAAAATCCAATAAATTCAGTGGGATAATGAGCGTCAAAAAAAGCATGAATTTCATCTTGTGTTTTTAATGGTAGATCACTGCCGCTGATCAGATGATAGTAAGAATAATTCCCTTTGCAATATGCAGTCTTAAAAAGGAAAAATTCAACTTGTATTAGAGAAATATCTCCCCATCTGACATCTATTTCATGAAAAATAAAAAGATTTGCATTGTGAACCTTGCTCGAAAAATCTATAAAGTCTGACTTTAAATCAATATGCAAATAAATATCATTTCTTTTATCATCTAATAGAATTAATAGCTTTTCTAATATTTTCCAATTATTGTGGGCCATTATAAGGTATGCATGCTTTTTCATTGTATTTCCAACTTTTATACATTAAAAAAATTATACAGGATTGCAATATAATATACATGGTTATAAAAAAAATCTTAAATCTTGAACCATTAAAGCAAGAAGTTATTCAATCAGTAAGCACTCAATTTAGGGCATCTCCCTTCGAAAGGGCACTTTTCAGTGCCCTAAACCGAGTTTTGTTAATTAATTAGTTTTGAATTTAACATTGGCTGGCAGCCCAAGTGATTTTGTCAGGAACCATATTAACATAATCCCTGCACCCGTTAAAGATATTTTTGAAAAAAGTTCCGATGAAGTTCCAAATAGAACTGCCATGAAGCTTTACCGTTCCTATCACACTGTGATAAGTTGCTGCCATCTCTGCTCCGGCATCACTACCATAATGAAGTGAATTGTTGCGTTGAGTGGTCAGCTTTCGAATGGTTCGCTCAGCCAGGTTGTTGTCTATCGGTAATTCACCATCATCCAAGTAAGCAAAGATCTCTTTCCAGAACCGGTTCAGATAATTGAGAGCTTCTCTATAATACCGGCTTCTAAATTCTGAATCCTTTGACTGTTCACTATCTAACAAACTGCGCAGCTCTATCAGGAGTTCTTTCGTTGCCAAACCTTGCCTTTCCCGCAACCTTTCTTTGGAAGTAAATCCGGCATCATCGTATTTACGCTCCCTCATAAAGAACTCCTTTAAAATTTCGGAAAAGCGTTCTGCAGTCGGTTCACCACCCTGATTGGAAGCCTTGACAAACTTGTTCTTGGCATGAGACATACAAACTTGGTGTACAGTATCTTTAAACCGGGCTGATTTCAGCTCATTGCCGATAAATACATAAGCATTGTATCCGTCGGACATAATATTCTTCAATTCTGCATCGCCCAAAAAGTCTGTAAGTACATCACGACCACGCGAGCCATTCTCATAGAAGAAAATGGCTGTTTTCCGGGCCTTGTTGACCAGAACCCAAATGTAGCACTTCTTATAGTGATCATATTTACGCACTTTACACCAGGTCTCGTCGCAGTTCACTATCGAGTCTTTTTCCAAAGATATAGACTTCAATACACAGACCTGTTCGTCCAGGTATGTCTTGCCCTTCGTAAGCCAGTTGTGCAACGTGTTTTTAGAAATGGTCATGCCCATATCTGTCAGCCATTGGTGAAGAAAACCAAAAGTCACATTCTTTACATAAACTTCGTAGGCGATAGCCTGCAGAAATTCAGGAGTGACTTTAGTACCCTCGAATCCAGTCACCACCTCCGGATGGCCTTCAGAAGGGAAATAACCCCACCTGGGCTTTTTACCAAGCTCTGCATAATGAACCATCTCAAAACATTCTTCCGTAAGGAAAGTACGGAAACTGAACACCCGTACCATTCTTCTTTCAATGAGGCGACCGGGAACCTTTGTCAAATCAGAAGGATGCTCTGTCGCCTCTCCGGCTACTCCCATCGTTTTATAACCGTCAGGGCGATTGGACAAATCACGTTCTTTCCCGGAAGGCTCTTTTAATTCTTGAGATGGAACATGACCAACCGAATCCGTGCGAAGCGTATCATCGGTTCCATCATAATCATCCTTCTCCTTGTTACGGTCTGAATCACCCGTCTTAGCTTTAGATTTGATCTTTTGACGTCGATCACCAAAACGTTCCTGATGGGCATAATCAAGTCTTTCTTGAAGTGATTTAATCTTACGTTCTGCCGATTTGCGAAGTTTATACTCTTCCGATAACCGATTCTCAAGGTCAGCATGTTTCGATTCCATAGAGGACACCTGAGACTTCAGATCCTTCATCTGAGCCATAAAATCCTCCAAAACAAGCTTCATGGCATCACTTGTCAACCTTAAATCCTGATTCTGTTCGGCAAAGTATTGTATGTACCGCTCTTTCTGATCCTCTGCCATACCTGCACTATAATTTATAGGGCTGCGTGAGTAGGTTTCCCTACTCAACAACTCTCGTTTTGTTGTAATTATATCTTGCAGATCGATCATACTTAAACCTTTGATTTACAGCATTAAAGGTAATAAAACAATCGCAAAACCGCAAGTGGATAAATAGATTGATTATCTGATTTTCAATGTTTTAACTATAGGATTCTCAAGAATCAAAACCACGTCCTTCCAGGCAATCCGATAAACAGTATCTGCCCCGTTCCGCTCTACTTTCATGAACTGATAGCCTGCTACAAACTTCTTTTCGAACAGACTATATGAACGATTATCAAATGAAAACATACGGACTATTCTGCGATTTCGAGACATGACTATAAAGACGTCTCCATCATTGAGTTCACGATGAAACCGTTCACGAATGACAGACAGCACACGGCTGTGTTTACAACGCATATCGGTAAAATCACGGACATAATAAAAATGATTCAGACCGGTAACACTCAACATAACCCCTCCAGCTTCTCTACCATACGAACCCAATCCGGATAGCTTAAATTCTTTTGGGACAAATGCAAGCCATTGCATTGCTGATACGAATCTCAACCCAAATACGAACCGGGTGATCATTTCTGCTTGGTGATACCGGTTGAGGTTGATCACTAGCCCTGGATTTTTCCTCATGACCAATTGCAGGAGCACCATCAACCTGGACTTCAACTACTTTTTTCCGGGTATCCTTGTACCATTTCTGAAAGATGTTATAAGGAACTTTGTTCTTAACGCAAAACGATTGGAGAGATTCTCCATGAGGCAAAGCCTCGGTCTGGTATTGAAAGTAAAACCTTTCAAGATCTTCACTGCTATACATAAATTCTAAAATTTTTGTTCGCAGAGAAGATAGAGGTTTCAATTATGAGCCAATTTTTGACTGCTTACATTCAATCAATTCATAATCCACTGTTGACTTTCACGATCAAATAATTTTATAACTTTTGCTGGCTGACCTACTGCTATTGAATTTGGAGGAATACTTTTTGTGACGGTCGAGTTTGCACCTATTACACTACCATCTCCAATTATTACACCAGGCATAATCACTACCCCTTCACCTATCCAAACGTTGTTCCCTATAGAAATAGGAGCTATCTTATAATCACGCTTTATAGGTGGTATATCAGGACTTGACTGAGCCCCCCCTCCATAGAATCCATGAGAGTTATCTGCAATATAAATATGGCTAGCCATCAATACGTTATCGCCAATACTAACACTAGACATTACAGATATATGCACATAATCATTTATCTGTACATCATTCCCGAAAAATAGTTTTTTTTCTTTTGTAGAAAACACTTCTAATCGACACCCCTTACCTGTTGTAAGTCTAGAGCCAAAATCAATAAATCTTTTCCCTCTAATTTCAATAGGGAAACGAATTATACGAGCTTTACTCGAAATAAATTTGGTTCGTATCACGAATATTGCTAATCGCAAGTATCCCCAAAAAGAATAAGAATTCTTAATCATTATCAACTAATAATTTATCAAACAGCATTTTCCAGCTAGTAACATGGGGTAACTCTATATTTACCAATGGAACAGAAGAAAAATTAAACAAATCACCATTTATAACCTCACTCATCCTGTCCGCTAACATTTTTGGAGTATCAGGATTAAAAAAAGCCACATACTTTGCACCCGCAGCTGTTTCATGCGCATACGGCAAATCAGCTATCAACATCGGTTTATCAAAAGCCATAAATTCTGATATAGGTAATCCCCATGTTTCCAATTTGGAAGGAAATATCAAGCAATCTATCTTATTGTATTTCTCATACACCTCTTCATAAGACAATAGTCCACCAAACGTGATAGTTTTTAAAGAAGAATATTGTTTATATAATAGTTTGGCATATCTGTTTTCATTACCTTTTAGAGTCAGCAATACATTATATTTAGCATTATCTTTCTTTTCCAAAATCTCACATGCCTTACATATCACTTCGATGTTTTTGAATGAACGGGGGTAGCAAGGAAAGAAAAATGTACAAATACTAGTTGCTTCCTCTTTTTCCTTATGTTTTATTTGTACATTCGCACTTCTCGGTACAGCTACTATGATTTTCTTTTTATCTAAAGAATACATATTTGAGAAAGCCTCCCTCAACCAATTCTGTTGAACTACAATAAAATCATTCTTATGGATATTTATTTGATATAAATAACGATAGAATAAAGAAAAAAAGAATTCTTTATAATTACACCATAAGTCAGACATTTTAGGAACATAAAATGGAGTTGGATTATGACAATACACAACTCTTTTTGCTGCCTTTACATTAGGAGAAGTGTCATGTAGGGAAAACCATAAATATGGCTTTATTTTCCTAGAAATTTTTTTTAAATAAAAAAACTCAAAGAAGATGCGATATATCCAATTATTTTTTGCCCAAGGCACCTCAATATATGTAATATTGGAGAATGAACACAATTCCTTTTTATGGACTAAAGCCAGTACTTCTACATCATTATATGCAGAATAATCATTTAAAGCTTTCAAGCAACTACGAAGAATTGTCAATGGACCACCTTCTACTAAATTTACAGCAGATATAACTATCTTAGTTTTCATACCTCAAACACATCTTTAATAAATAATTTATCCCAATCCAAGCTTAAATCAACAGAAATAAATTATATACAACTGTTAATTAGGGAAGCACATATAACTTTTTCATCATAAATTTTTAAATAAGAAGATAAATCTATTTTAGGTTGGCAATAAGCCTGTTCCAATAACTTAGCAAATTCATCACTATCAGTAAAGCTATTGCTTATATAAGCATTGGGAAGGTTATTTAAAATCTCCTTTGCACCCTCTGTAGGAGTCGCTACCACAGGAACGCCTAAACATATTGCCTCCAATAAGACAGTAGGGAAAGCCTCAGAAAAAGAAGGAAGGACTAAAGATTTCGCATTCTTCAAGACAGGCAAAGGGTTATTAGTAGCCCCTGTAAAAATAATGCGCTTTTTTTTTGATAACTTTATTGCATATTTTTGTAGAGACATCATATCAACACCATCCCCAACAATTACTAAATAACATTCATTCAATCTTGCTTTCTCATATGCATCTAATAACATATATATATTTTTCACAGCACCCAATCTACCAATAAAAACTATATAATTATCAGGCAAATTAAACTCACATTTTTTTTTTGATTTTACATTAATTTCTTTTACATTAATAGGATTAGGAACTTTAATGATTTTAGTAGGTTTTTGTTTTAAATCATATATCAAATACTTATATATACCATCAGATACAGCTATTATTTTATGTGAATATGGATAAATTATTCTTGTCCATATTTTTGAAAATTTTGCCCATAATCCCAAATGTTCAATTTCGATATTAAAATAATTATGTTGAGAAATTACAATTTTTGGCCTATGACTCAAATGCAGTGAAGCTAAAACTAGAACCATATTAGGATAGTCACCTCCAGTTATTATACAATCAAGCCTGTTCTGTTTCAAGTACTTTCTTAAATAATAAAAAGAATTAGCCAGTCTTACATTACCTAAATTATATACGTTTACTTTAGAAGACAATTCTTTCAACAGAATTCCTTCTTTTTTACACAAAACAAATTCCACATCATAAAATTCACTCAGTGAATTTGCATAAGTGATAAAAACACGCTCAATCCCTCCAACATTTAAAGTAGGCAAAAAGAAAGCTATTTTTAAAATCCTGTTCTTCATAAAGGTCTATATCCTAATTTTAGCCATTCTATAAGATGTCCTTCTTCATCTATATTTTTAGATACCCATTTATCCGTATAATGAAAATCTATCAATTGCACTGATGAAGATGTAAATAAAACATCAATTCGACTAAATTTCAAGAAGAAACGTATTTGCCAAAAAGAAAACAATATGTTTATTATTGTAAATACTACTACTATTCGTAAAAGTCTTTGCATTCTAAACGAATTATTCATGAAACATAGTGATGACAATATCAAAAATACCTTCAAAACATCGAGTAAACGAGCATGCAATATAGGTACCGAAGAACTCATAATAATAACAATAATGAATATATTCACAAACCGTTTAATTTTCAATGGTTGTGGGTTTAATTTATAGAATACATAATATTGATATAAAGTTATATAGTAAACAATATTAAAGAAGTATTTTGCAATTAACTGTCTTACAGTAAATTGAGAACTCAAATTTTCTGATTGACTTCCGGAAATATACTCTTCGAGATGAACCAACAAAGATTCCGAAAAAGGAAGAGAGCGTAAAAGAGTTACACCCAATGATGATGACTCTATAAAAATCAAGAGAAAGCAAAGATAGCAAAATACATTAGATGAAAAATTAAATATCTTATATCTACTAGCTATTGCAATAAAAATAAAAGGCATATAACTGACATGAATAAAGACTGCAAATATTATAAAGAAAAGTCCTTTCTTTCTATTTTTCATTAGAAACCAATAAATTCCATAAACTAAGACAACTTGGGCAAATCCCATTCGAAAGAGATAAATTGAAAAGGTTAAAGGAACAAGTAATATAAGAGAATAAACTCTAGTCCGCCTAGTCATATCCTTATTTGACAATGTTATATCATGGTACAAATCCAATAACAGATAGTAAGAACATGCCACAAACAGAAATCGAGTCGATTCTGGATATGCACCCAATTTACCCAATATCCATGAAAGTAGTGGCAAGAAATAATCAAATTTCAATGCCATAAAAATCCAGAAATATTCCCAATCTAGTTCTTTATATAAATTAAAGTCTTCAGCATATCTATACATATCTCCTGCCGGTGGATATAACATCCCTATGTACCCCATAAGAATAGCACCTAACAAATAAGCCCATCTTTCCCTTTTTAAAATACCTTTCAGAATGAACGGAAATGACAATATAGGATATATTATGAATATCAATATACCCAAGGTTTTATATTGATTATTCCTCCTATCAGATAAAATCAAAGAATGTATCATGAAATTCTCTCTAAATGATTTGGAACACGCATCTTTATTACTCTTTGATAACAAGATGAACTACAAAATTTCAAAATCCACTTCAACAAGGATTTAATCTTTAAATTCACGCTGTAAATCATATATATAAATTTCCATCCTACCGTTTTATCCTTACCATAAATCCTTCCTCGTTCCCTAAATATTTCTAAGGCACACTCTGATGAAGAAAGTCCATATATAGCATCAAAATTAGTAAAAACAAAAGGAAGATATAAGAATTTGCCATGCTCATAATAGACATCACGTAGAAGTTTAAAATCTGCTGAAATCCTATATGATACATCAAATAAATGACTAACAAATACAGATCTAGCTATAAACGTCGAAGGATGAAATAAAGGAAAGTCATTTTCAAAATGTGACAAATCTTGAGCTTTTGCATAATACACCCCATCACTACGACGAATAATCATATCACCATAAATTACATCCACCCTTTTATACCAATCTTTAAATATTTTTTCTATGACATGTTCATTCTCAAACCAATCCCCAGCATTAAGAAACTGAATAAAATCACCTGTAGCCTTAAGCCCACCTTTATTCATCGCATCATAAATCCCCTTATCTGGTTCACTCACCCAATAAGCGATTTTATCCGCATATTTCTTGATAATGTCCACTGTTCCATCTGTACTTCCTCCATCAATAATAATATATTCAACATTCGGATAAGTCTGATTAATAACGGAAAGGATAGTCTGTTCAATAGTTAAAACAGCGTTATATGACACTGTCACAACTGAAATCAAAGTATCTGTTTCTTTAAATAAATTCATCTATATCTCATTTTATCATATTCCATTTTCTCATATGCTGCTCTGTCACTATTTTATATGAAAACTTATTTGAAACAGAGTCAATCATATTCTTCTTTATTGCTTCATCCTCAGAATGACTTAATGCCCAAAGAATTCCATCTTTCAAATCTTCAATATCTTTTTCTCTTGCTAGATATCCAGTTTTCTCATGTTCTATAATATCAGGGATTCCTCCCAAATCGAACCCCACAGGAATGGTACCACACGCTTGCGCTTCTATTATGGTTTGTCCAAATGATTCAGCCAAAGAAGATGTTACATAAACATCAACTGCATTATATAACAATGTCAAAGAGTACTCATCAGATATTTTCCCCATAGAATAAGACGCAAATGGAAAAGAAGAAATTTCGTCAGGACAAAGAAAGTTTCCAAGCACCACTATTGCCATGTTTGACCCAGACATTCTACCTAGTGCTTTCTTTAAAAGAGGCCATCCTTTATATGGATTTTGTGTTCCTGAATCTGCTGCAAATAAAATTAGTTGAGTATTTAAAGGAAGCTGTAATAATTGACGGGCTACGATTTTATCTATCGGACTAAATCTAACAGTATTAAGCAAATTTGGAATAATCATCCTATCAACATGATGGAATAAAGCACTTTTTCCTACGCAATCATCCATCCAATGACTTGGAGATATAAGATGAAGATTACTATAATTCTTCAATCTTTCTTTATTCTTAAATACATATTTACATATCCATTTCACACTAGTTCTATTTATAGTAGGGCACTCATTGCATAACGAGTAATATTTTTGACAAGAAAAGGCATAGTGACAACCACCTGTCAACAGCCACATATCATGAAGGAAAATAAAAGTCGGTTTCCCTAACTTAAGTATGCTTTCTATTTCTTTAACAGTTAAAAAACCGCCATTAATCCAATGGATATATATGATGTCAGCCTCTTGTACAAGAGGCAAGTTGTGAATTCGACAGCTCCAATATTTACCCATAGAAAATGTCACAACATTATGCAACATTTTTTCTTTTATTAAAGTACGCAAAGGGATTAACGGTTTATAGAATAACTTTTCCCATATACTACAAAAAGAAGAAAAACGTTCGACTGTAGGATTCAAAGTTATTTTATTATATACCAACATTTTTGAATCTACTCCTTCATTTTGTAAAGCTTCATTAAGACGATATGCAGCTATTGCCGCTCCACCTTGACGATCGGATGTAGATATATGTAAAACTTTCATCTTGTAATTGATTTATTAATATCACAAATACTTATTATTGTTTTACAATACTCTTCAGATATGAATAGAAGTTCTGTCCCAACAAAAATTTTAATCCCCTTTTTATAACTTCCCCCTTTTTGTCGTTTCTATAAATTTTTTCTATCATTATTCTATTAAATCTTTTTGTAAACACACCTTTATGTTTTGGAGCAAAAGGATAATGTCGTTCTCCAAAAAATCCCTTAACTAACTTCAAGACACTCGCATTAGTATGCACGCCATACGCTCCTATATTCATAACAAGATTAACAATAGGGTAAACGCCATACGAATCATTTTTAAAGGAGTTCAAATCAAATATATAGTCCCAACAATGAGTACGTTTCACGAAATCATCCACTCTCATAAAATATTGTTCCATAATAATAGACTCTTTTTCCCCTCTATAATATCGATTGATATAGCCCTTTTCAATAACCTCTTCACAGGTTATATTAAAATCCAAAGTTTTCCATCTATCCTTCCAAGTAGCAAAGCCATAAAAACAAAATAGATTACAGTATATATGGTCATTTCCTTTCTCTGGAACATAATTTTTTAAATAATTTGCTCCGGAAATAAATCCTATGCTCTTATCCTCTTTATATTTATCAAGGAAGAAATCACAATACTCAAAAAATGCAACGGACGGCACACAGTCATCTTCAAGTATTATTGCCTGTTCTTCATTATCAAATACCCAGTCCATTGCACCACGAACCGAAGTATAAACATCCACATACTCTTCACGGAAAAAAGTGTGAAGTTCACAATCCCAATCCACTTCTTTCACCCATGAACGAATTTCTTCATTATTCCTTACTTCATCAGGACGGTCAACACGCGCCTTATTAGAATAAAAGTAAAGTTTCTTAGGCTTTGCCTTCTTTATCTGGTCAAAAACCTGACGAGCATATTGAGGCCGTGCAAATGTCTCAAAAAGAACTGCTGTATCCATTATTATATCAATATTATTTTATTCTTATTCTTTGTTTGACCATACGGCATACATCCAGAAGTAAAGGCTCTTTAGCAAAGCCTAAAACTGTGGCATAAACCGCACCTCCCACCAATGGCATTACAAACAGATTTAAGGTATGAGAAAACTTCCACAAAGACACTCCCCATAGACAGGTCCCCATAATGGCTACGGCAAACAGACACAGGGCGGTATGGCGAGTGAATATAGAAATAATCGAAAAACGGCGTATGATAAACAGATAGACTATCATAACAGAAAATTCTGCCAACAAAGTTCCTATTGCCGCCCCGTCCTGAGCCCAATGTGGTATAAGCATGAAATTTATAGCAACATTGGTCAAAGCACCCACTATGCCTGTGATAATAGTTATATTTTCCTTACCTAGAGAAAATATGGATTGTACCAACACATACGAGATGCTGATAAAAAGAATGATGGGAGCCGTTATCTGCATGGTTGAAATGGAGGGTACATATCCTTCACCACAAAAAAGGTAGACTAAAGTGGGGGCCATTATAACAAGCCCCATACTCATTGGTGCCGCTATCACATAATCCAAGGCTTTCTTCAATAATCTGTCAAATTCTTCACGCTTATTCCCCACTGCCAAATTGGATAGACGTGGCAAAAGGACAACACACAAGGAAGAAGTGACGCCCATCAGCATTTTTGTCAATTTTATGGCACCGGTATAATAGCCCACAGCCTCATTTCCTTTAAGAAATCCTAGCATGAGTGTATCCAGTTGAAGATAAATGCTGGCCACAATATTTAAAAGGAATATCCGCAAGGCAGGAATCAGATGCCGCATAGGACGAAGTTCCTTTAATCCCAATAGACGAAACTTTATATACTTTCTTAACCGGAATGCATTAAAGACATTTCCCCCGACAACTCCTACCACTGAATATATACCATAATAAAATAAATCCGACCGGTCTTTCACCAAAACAAAAAGCAATGCCACTGACAGCATCTTAACAATCAATCCTCTTATTGTGATATACTTAAAGTCTTCAATTCCCTGATAAAACCATTCACATCCAATAGTTATAAAAAAGAGATTCGTGCTCAAAATTAGGAAAAGAGGAAGATTGACTTGAACTTGCGCTACGGTAAGTGCTACAACACCCACTACAATATATCCTAAAAGAGTAAGAAAGGTATGTAATAGAAGTATTTCCACTGCCACTTGGTTCATCACTTTCACATCGCTCTTCACTTTGGCTACTTCACGGATGGCATAAGTCGGTATTCCTAACCCTGCAAACATGGATATATAATTAATGATGGAAAGATAGAAATTTACTTGTCCTATCCCATCTGCCATTAAGATACGAGCAACATAAGGGAATGTTATAATCGGAAATAACAGCCCGGAAATAGTATTCAGCAAACTATAAAAATAGTTTTGTTTTACTGACATAGATGAAATAAAACTTTCACTAAATTCTTAAGAAAGATCTAACATACGGTATCTGATATACCCAATAAGATATGAAGAACCATAACAACCATAAACCTGCCCAAACAAGAAAGGAAAAATCTGTATGTACAAACAAATCTGTTTTCATATACAATAATGAAAGAATCGGATAATGAATGGTATAAACTAAAATACTACAAGATGACAGATCAACAATAGTCCTCCCTATATAACCGCTAAAAACTATCGACCTTAAGCCCAAGAAAAAAGACAAAGAAGCCAATACACAGATAATTGAATTTTGAAAATATTCTATCGCACCAACATTGTGATATAATAAATAACAAATTAACGCAGCACATAAAATATAAATTATATAAAACAAGACCGCTTTACCCCCCCCTATTACATTTTTTAACATATTATTATCTGTAAGATATAACCTCAAACAAACACCTAATAGAAAATACATCAGATGGGAATACAAACGAAAAGATTGAGGTATATACACATTTTCAAATATAAAAGAATAAGTGTAATTGGTATAAATATCGCAAGTATATACTATAAACTGCAACACTGACAGGAAAAGCAATAAGCCGTATAATCTAGTTCTTATTGGTATGACATATTTCTTTAAAAATGGCATCAGAGCATATATAAAGATGAGACTTCCAAAAAACCAAAATACAGGGAACACTCCACCCTGAAAAAACAGACTACTACAAGCCTGTTTAAACGGGATTAATATAGAGATATCACCTCTAGCAAGTTTAGGAATATCAAAAATGAAAGTAAATACACATACAATCTTGACAATATTAAAAATTTTCCTATAATAATACTTTATTCCGCCATCTTTAGGAGCCAGTAAAAAGCCGTTTACCATAAAAAACAATGGAACTGCAATCCCTGACATATAAAATAAAAGATAGGATAAATGAAAACCTGGAGACTCAGACATAAACATCCCTATTGTGTGAAGAGTACATACAAAAATGCAGGCCACTAATTTTATGGCATCCAATGAAATATCTCTATCCATTTTCTTAGTATGCTTATTTACATTTCAACTTTCAATCCACTCATCAAACTCTGGTCGCTCCACAGATATCCCCATTCCCCAAACCTTCCAATTGTCTCAATGCCAACAGAAGAAAGGTAGTCACGGACAATCTTACGGGCTTCATAAATATTATGGTCAAAAATGACATTGGCATATGACTCGAAACGGATATCAGTAAAAAGGATATCTTCTTCTTTTAAAATGTTTAAAGAAACAAGTTTCCCCACTGAACGCGCTAACAATTCCTCCTGTGTATATTCATCACGGTTGCAGTACACTTCCATCTGAAGTGAGGAACAACCTTCGGGAGCGTTATCGGGTGACTTCAAGGAAGGTGAATAAACACGTGCGGGAATAATATCCTCATCATAGATGTACCACCAAAGATAAGGAGGGATATTCTTCGTCTTCAGTCCGACTGATATCTGGTAGCCACAGGTACAGTGTAACCGTGTAGCTGCATTGCAAACATCAACAGGAACATTTTTCAGCATCTTAATTACCTCAGGAAGCGGAATACTGCTAATCAAACGGTCAAATTGATATTCATCGCCTTCTGATGTACGAAGAAGACGCTTCTCTACATCTATCGATATGACCTGTTGGTTATAACGAATATCCTGGTTTTCTGCCAAAGCAGACAAAAACTGCTTAAATCCACCTTTTTGTGGATAACGCATCTCCTTACTATAATAGGTTACAGGAGTTTCGGTTGTATTGCACCCCTGTATCACTTCTTCAACGGAAGGTTGGTATAAACGACTTCCTTCCCGGCTGCCCATCCATCTTGTTTCCAAATCCTTCGCCTCAGTCATCCAATATTTCTTAGTATAAGGAATCGGAAAATGTTCCGCAAAAAAATGACCGAATTGAAGCCGTAGCCATTGATCGTAATTTTCTATCTGAGAAGAGTCAATATCTGTCGGACGGGATAAAAAATCCCTTACTACGGCATCCTTCATCTTCTGACTAAGTGGATAAAGATTATTTTGGGCCGGATGCTTTATCCATATTCCCTGATAAAGATTATATGCATTAGGAACATGTCTGAATACCTCTCCGGCTCCATCCATAAAGATTCTATTTACTTGTTCATCTTTAGCAAAAGAAAAATGAACAAAACGGTCAAAACGGAAACCGTCAATGGTGAAGTTACCGCAAAGACCTCCATAAGTAGTATCCTTTTCCAAGACTACAGTCTGCCGACCATTGCAGGATAATTTGTATGCAGCTCCAAGACCGGATATTCCAGCACCAAGGATTAGAACGGGATTATTCATTTTCATATGTCTTCATATCTTCATGCAATATCCTGATACCCTCCTTCAAGGAGATGGATGCCTTCCATCCCAGCAAAGTGATGTTCCTATTTATAGGGGCCACGGCATACATGGCATCAGAAGGTGAATACGGGCGGCCGCCCCAATTTGCTTTTACGGGACGGTTCCAGACTGACTCTATCATATCCGCCACTTCGCGTAAAGAATGGCCCTCACCCGTCCCAAGATGAAACTGATAATAGCTGTCTTTCAAGTTATCCAAGGAAAAGATTAATGTATAAAAGAAATCGGCTATATCATCAACATGTATAAAGTCAAGTACCTGGTTACCAGGAGAAAAATCCATTGTTTTTTTCGCCCCTGCCGCATCGACCAGATAATCAATCACCTTCTTGCTTGAATTATACCGTCCATAGGGAGAGTAGACTACCACATTAATCCAACTCCAACATGACTGTGTCTGATAATACCTTATAATGGGGCGTACCGCTGTTTTGGTAGCGGAATAAAGATTATTGGGCAAATATTCACCCACGCCGTCCAAAAATTCAGTAAATGTACCTATATTAATGAAGTGGCTGCAGGAGGTATGGGAAACTGCTTCAAGCAAGCGGGTGGTAAACAGGATATTTGATCCAATCAGTTTTTCTATAGACACATCATCCCTTCTTGCAGTAAAGAAAGTTGCCATATGGATAACAACATCAGGAGAATAACCGATAACCTGTTCGCACCATCCGCCCTCTGTCGTAGCAATTATTTCCAAGCAAAGACCAGGAAACATGCTTTCTGCTTTCTGTCTGTCCCTTACCAACAGACAAATATCTGTCAATGAATGACTGAACAGATAAGGAACCAGTGTCCTGCCAACAAATCCGGTAGCTCCGGTAATCAATATCTTCATAAGACCACAATATTTAAAATTTATAGTCTATCGCCTCCAGCTCCATCCGGCTTGCTTCTGAAGGATCATGAGGTTCAGGTATGATATCCATCAGCATGGATATGCCCTCCCCCTCTCCATAAAAGGCCATCCATAGTCCGGGGGCTACAGTAAGCCGCTGATAGCAACTTTCAGGTGACAGGATTATTTCTTCAAACTGCCCACGGGTGGGACTCCCTTCACGGTCATCATAGATTACGAACTTGACAGCACCAACGGGCACAACCAGATTCAAGGTCATGCAGTTATGGCGTTTCCAGCCTTTGGCTGCACCGTGTTCTATTTGTGAGAAATAGGCCTCACCAAATCCGACATAACCTTCATCAGTAGATTTTAAAGCATGATAAATATCCCCTTTGGGTACGACAATATGCTTCAGGGGATGAACTGTCACTCCTTCCATCATTATTCCGCCCATTTTAAATGTTGTGCTCCGGCAGCTCTAACATAGGAATCGATCTGGCTGACTGTCAAGGCATACATATCCAAATTGTTTTCTATATAGAAAGCCCTGTACCAGTCAGCAATAAAATGTACACATTCCTCATAGTGCAATGTAGAATGCCAGTCAAGATAAGCCAGTGCCTTGTCACAATTAAGTTTCAATAAAGTAGCCTCTTCGAAAGGCACATTGCCGGTCAGCCGGGCTGCCGTATTCCTATCCAGCCCCCAAAGTTCGGCCAAATCCTGAACCAGCTGAAACACAGTCTTGGTCTGCTCCGCACGAGGGCCAAAGTTAAACGGTTCTCCATTCTCCACCTTTCCCTCATAAAGGTATTGTCCAAGATTGAGATAGCCGCTCAATGGTTCCAATACGTGTTGCCAGGGGCGGGTAGCTTTGGGACTACGTATCTCCACCACCTCATTCCTTGAAAATGCCTTGACACAATCCACGATGATACGGTCTTTCGCCCAGTCACCGCCTCCGATAACATTTCCGGCACGGGCCACTCCCAGTTTGATATTGGGCATAGCCTGGATAAAGGATTTCCAATAACACTTGATAGTAAGTTCGGCCGCACCCTTTGAACCGGAATAGACATCCTTTCCGCCTACCGCATCTGTCTCACGATATCCCCAGATCCACTCCACGTTATCGTAAGCCTTGTCACTGGTGATAAGAACACAGGTACAATTCCATGTGATATTACGGATGGCCTCCAGCACGGAAGCCGTACCTACCACATTGGTAGTGATGGTATCAAAAGGCTCCTTGTAGGAAGTGGAGACAATGGCCTGTGCAGCAAGATGAAAGATAAAGTCAGGCTTTACAGTCTGAACATAATCATTCATCTCCTCTTTATTACGGATGTCACCATAATGGTGATGGATTCTGTCGGGCAGGCCAACAACCTCGAACATGGACGGTTTGGTAGGTATACTATTTGAATAGCCGTATACCTCCGCTCCCAGCATGAGTAACCATGCTGACAGCCAGCTTCCCTTGAAACCGGTATTACCGGTTATCAATACTTTCTTTCCTCTATATACATTATTGAATGCCATATTTATCCTTTTATTTCTATCATTTCCAATATTTCCAAGGTGCTTTGCCCGAAGCCAAAAGGCTCTCCAGTTTTTCCTTGTCACGCAACGTGTCCATGCACTGCCAGAAGCCATGATGCTTATAGCAGGAAAGCTGCCCCCGGGAGGCAAGCGTTTCAAGAGGTTCACGCTCCCAGGTCGTTGTGTCATTTTCTATATATTCCAATGCTCCCGGCTCCACAACCATGAAACCTCCGTTGATCCATCCCATATCATCCCGGCTCTTTTCACGGAAAGACCTTATCATAGAACCGTCAATGTCCATTACTCCGAAACGGCCTTCGGGAAGCACACCTGTCAACGTGACCATAGTCCCTGTCTCTTCATGAAATCGGATACATTCATTAATGTCAACATCTGACACACCATCACCGTAAGTCATAAGAAACGGCTCGCCGGATATGTAATCTTTTACGCGTTTGAGGCGTCCGCCCGTCATGGTGTTCAAACCTGTATCAACCACCGTCACTTTCCAGTCTTCCGTATGATCACTATGTACAGTCACTTTCCCATCGGCGGAAAAGTCGAATGTCATATCACTATTATACATATAGTAGTTGGCAAAATAACTCTTGATAACCTGCTGCTTGTATCCGCAACAGATAATAAACTCATTATGGCCAAACTTGGAATACCATTTCATGATATGCCATAGGATAGGTTTGCCACCTATCTCAATCATCGGCTTGGGCTTGAACTGGCTCTCCTCGCTGATACGAGTACCAAAACCTCCGGCTAAAATCACTACTTTCATATAAAAATATTTCTATTTTATTATGCGCTGGCACGCATTATACGTATTAATTCGTCATAGTTCTTACAAATTTCATCAGCCAATCTGAGTCGCTATACATAATTCATTTTTTGATCACAGTGACAAATATCATCAGTATTTATTAATTTTCATATTCGTCTTTTTTGGACGCTAATACTTAAATTGTAAGGTTTTAAAGTCGTATTCGGTATTCTTAAAATCCAAATCCCGATAAAATTCTCTATCTATCACATAATAGATCTTACCATTTTGTCTAAATCGAGAATGTTTATAATTCAATATTAGTTGTTGTTTTTTATTTCTTTTGAAATATCTACAGACAGAACACGCTTTCAGCTCAAAAGCATCATCAATCACTTCAGGGCGAATAGCTACATTAACACCTATACCTTCTTCTTTTAGTCTTGCGCTAGGATAAATAATTCCATCAATTTCAGGATGAGTCTTAAATAAATGAGTTGTAAAATCAGCTGTATAAGCATAGCTGTTTTCCTCTTCTTTTTTCTCTCCAGTCAAGGAAAAATGTCGTGACAATTCTTTTAAGACTTTTATCTGTTCTTTATTGATTTTATCATCTTTCATCAGCTCTTTCCATAGTTCATAATACCATTCAAAGTCCTTCGCAGGATGTGGATAGCTATCAAATACTGGGATTACAAAAAGATTAATCTCTCTCTTATTCAGCCAAAGTGAATAAGTCAAATCTTTCTTCCCTACAAAAGTATCATCTAAGACTTCCTTATTGGTTTCAAAAAGACATGTAAGACGTGGATTATCATTTATACAGAAGTATGAAAAAACAGCACCATAAAACATAGGTTGTCCATCCATATTAGCCCTTGCCAACTTAACCTTTTCTTTCGGTGGATAAGATAGATCTTTTCTATATTTGAACAATTGGTTTTCTTGAGAATGCTGTCTAACCCTAATTACTTTTGTACCAATATCCAGTCTTCTGACCAAAAGTGTTATTTGGGTAATATTTGCGTAATCATTCATCACATAAGCATTTAATTCGGTAAACACTCTTACTTCTTGTTATCGATTATAGATATTGTTCCAAAAGCAAAGGTACTTACCATACTTTTCACGAAAGCTATTTTTTCGGATCTTTAGTAAGATATGTTCCCGAGCAAAGTAAGTGGACTTAAATCGCAAAGTAACATATCTTACTTTGCCCACGAACATATCTTACTTTTTTCCACACTTATCACCGGTTTTTCACCTCCGGTCACAACCGCTTTTTCGGTCGTCTTGCCCAAGCGTTATTGATACGCGCACGGATATTACTAATGGTCTTGCCCGATACAAACAAAGGTGTAAGAGGAAGGAACAGCGAGATAAAACGCTCCTTCACAATCTCTTCCGGAGTGATCTTCGGTTCCCGTTCGGCCATATTGACTATAACCCTGGCCAGTTCCACCGCATTGGTGCATTCCGCTATCTGTACCAGATAGACACGTAAATCCTCCACCTTATTTATATAGGAGAAGAGACGCGTAGCCTCGGGAGATAAAATAGGTTCCTCATCCTTGTTTACGTCATCCTCCTCCGGTTCCGCCTCATCAGCGTAATAATTCTGTGTGGCGGAAGTGGCATTGGGAAGAATCTGGTTGCTGCCTCCATAAATGTTGAAGACGATGCTGAAGTGTGTCTCGCTATCCATAAGCTTATTGTTTGAATGATTCGTCAACGGGTAGTTAACGGTCAGTCAATAGCTAGTGAACGGCAGTCAACAGTTAGTAAACGATAATAAATAGATTTTTTTACGGTATTTCCCCGCATTAATTTTGTCGTGTCGGAAGGATGAACGAACATCCCGGAAACACAAAACTTTTAAACTTTATTTTATTATGATTGATTACAGTGTATTTATGATGGGCAACCCGATGGATGTCGATGCCGCCCAAAAAGCGTATGCAAAAGCTCAAGTTTCTGAAATCATGCCATTCAGCCAGTTTGTCAAACACATTGCCGACCACAACGGCGTATTCACTCGCGGAACGGTAAAAGGTGTAATAGCCGATATGTGCGAGTGCCTTGTAGAGATGCTTCTGGAGGGCAAAAAAGTACAACTGGCAGAATTAGGTAACTTCTGGATTTCTATAGGCTCGGAAGGTGCGGAAGACCTGAAGAAGTTTACAGAAAACAACATCACTGCCGTTAACATCGTGTTCACACCGGGAGAAGACTTCCAAAATCTTCGTTCCCGCGCCACTTTCAATCCCGTAGCAAGCCGCATAGCTCAAGCCGCCACCCTGAAGGCCGAAAAGGCCGGTAAAGGCACAGTCGACTTGGATGCCGCCAAAGGAAAGACCCCGGCTTCCACGAATGAAAACAATCCGTCATTATGATAAAATACCACATTTTCTCGATGGGAAATGCGTCCGACAGGACGATGCCCAAGAAAGCATACGCAAAGTGTGTGCCCAACGAAACGGTTTCGCATAAGAAACTCGTAAAGAAAGTGACGGAACATCTCCGCTTTTTCCCACACGGCATGATGGAAGCGGTGCTGGAGGAAGTCTTCAACCGCCTGTCCGAACATCTTGCCCAAGGCGACCGAGTCACCCTGGACGGCCTCGGAACATTCAGTGTCTCCCTGAAATGCGAAGGAGCCGCTTCGGAGGCTTTGTTCTCCAAGAAAAACATCAAGGGCGCGCACATCGTGTTTGCCCCGTGTCGCAAACTCAAGGAGACATTTGCAGATATGGAATATAAAATGACTCCACGAATCTTTTAATGTCATGGAACTTATATTATTCATCTATTTAAAGACAAAGCGTATGAAAAAGAACTGGAAAAATGTACTGCTGTACATCGTCCGCATCATTGAACTGCTCATTACAGGCGCTGCCGGAGGAGCGCTTGGAAGCGGCTTATGAGAACGGTTTCGTTGATTATCGTGCACTGCTCTGCCAACAAGGCGGGCAGTGCCTTGCGAGCGGAGGACATTGACCGCTACCATCGTTCATTGGGCTGGAAGTGCTGTGGTTACCACTATGTGATTCCTACAGACGGAACGATAGAAGCCGGACGCCCGGAAGAGTTGGTTGGAGCACATTGCAAGAACCACAACAGTCACAGTATAGGTATATGCTACATAGGCGGACTGGATGATGGCGGAACAACGCCGAAAGACACCCGGACGGAAGCACAAAAGGCTACGCTGAGAAAACTGATTGAACAACTGCATCAACGTTATCCCAAGGCACTGATTGTAGGCCATCATGACTTGAATCCGCAAAAAGCCTGTCCATGTTTCCATGTCACAGCTGAATATATAGACTTGCAACCTTAGTTGCGTCTGTAGTCTTATCTGCCATCCATCGTCCTGCAAGGAATATATGGATGGCTTTAATTAAACTAATCAATTTTTTCAAACGGAAACGCATGAAGATAGCTCACTGCCACCGTCATATTGCCAAAAGCGAATACCAGCCTTGTATTGCGGTGCAAACGCATGATACATCCCTCTTTCCCCCGAAAGACACCACCGGTAATACGGATTCGTTGCTTTTTCTGAAGATAGTCCTCCAAAGGCCGGTTCATCAGCTCGATATTGTAAGGCATGGATTCATACAGATAGATAAATTCCTCCATCTGACGTTGAGGAATTACCGCCGCACGGTGTGTGTTATAGTCCGTCACCAGATACTGGCGGGGGAGCATGGCAGACAGAATAAATTTCAACTGCCCCCAGGGAGGAAATACAAACA
>ENA-OQKE01000489-OQKE01000489.1-human-gut-metagenome-genome-assembly--contig:-NODE-489-length-26223-cov-5.680104_pt1 | contig 26223 bp, 16 predicted proteins | sample MGYA00242620_ERZ504787 | MGnify/ENA primary metagenome ERZ504787 (study PRJEB26092, sample SAMD00036349) | human gut metagenome | host: Homo sapiens | study: EMG produced TPA metagenomics assembly of... | reverse complement strand
TTGCGGAAGTAGCTCAGTTGATAGAGCATTAGCCTTCCAAGCTGAGGGTCGCGGGTTTGAGCCCCGTCTTCCGCTCTTCAAAGAGAATCTGAGAAATTAGATTCTCTTTTTTGTATAACTTTAAACCTCTAAGAACATGGAAGATTCTCCAACGCAATCACACGTACTGCAATTGGCACACCCCCCTATCCCAATTGTCCGCATCGGAATCATAGGATTGGGGAATCGAGGGCTACTCACCCTGCAACGTTATCTGCAAATAGAAGGAACCGAAATCAAAGCTCTCAGCGAAATCAGGGAAGGTAACTTGAACAAAGCCCAACTCATACTCAAAGAAGCAAAGCACCCCGAAGCCACGGGATATACCGGACCAGGCGGCTGGCGAAAGATGTGTGAATGCAACGATCTGGATTTAATTTTTATCTGTACAGACTGGCTCACTCACACCCCAATGGCAACCTATGCAATGGAATGCGGCAAACATGTAGCTATCGAAGTTCCTGCCGCCATGAATATAGCCGAATGCTGGCAACTGGTCGATACAGCAGAAAAGACAAGACGCCACTGTATCATGCTGGAAAATTGCTGTTATGACCCTTTTGCCCTGACTACTCTCGAAATGGCACGTCAAGGTGTACTCGGAGAAATAATGCATGTAGAAGGAGCGTATATTCACGATCTCCGTTCCATGTATTTTGCCGAAGAGAGCGAAGGCGGTTACCACAATCACTGGGGAAAAAGATACAGTATCGAACATACAGGCAATCCCTACCCCACCCACGGACTGGGACCTGCATGTCAGATTCTCGACATCCACCGCAATGACAGAATGGAATATCTCGTATCCATGTCCACCCATCAGGCCGGCATGAGCGAGTATGCGCGGAAAAGATTCGGAGAGAACTCACCGGAAGCCCGTCAGAAGTATAAGCTGGGAGATGTCAACACCACGCTTATCCATACCGCCAAAGGAAAAACGATCATGCTTCAGTATAATGTTTCTACTCCCCGCCCTTACAGTCGCCTGCAAACAGTATGCGGTACACTCGGCTTTGCACAAAAATATCCGGTACCATGCATTGCCCTGGATTCTCATGGAGATACTCCGCTTGAAGGCGAAGCACTGGAGACAGTATTAACTCGCTATAAACACCCTTTTAGCGCCACCATCGGCGAGGAAGCACATCGTAAAGGATTACCGAACGAAATGAACTATGTAATGGATTATCGGTTAATATATTGCCTGCGCAACGGACTGCCCCTTGACATGGACGTTTATGATGCAGCCGAATGGTCGTGTATCACCGAATTAAGCGAGAAGTCAGTATTGAACGGAAGTATTCCTGTAGAAATACCGGATTTCACCAGAGGTGTCTGGAAAAAACACAAACATTAGATTTTACCTATTTACCCCAATTAAACTATAAAAAAACACATGAGAACATTCCTATCATTAAAGACATGCTTACTATCTGCACTTTTACTTTGCGTAAACAGCATTGCAGCAAGCAAGATTATTTCCGTATCTGATTTCGGTTTGAAACCCGACAGCCGTATCAACGCAGTTCCATTTATACAAAAGGCAATCGATGCTTGCAAGCAACATCCCGGTTCCACGCTTGTTTTCCCAAAAGGAAGATATGACTTCTGGGCACAACATGCTATCGAAAAAGATTATTACGAAACGAACACCTACGATGTTAATCCCAAAATTCTCGCCGTGCTATTGGAGCAGATCAATGATCTGACGATTGACGGTAATGGTTCTGAGTTTATTATGCATGGACGGATGCAACCATTCACTTTGGATCATTGCCGGAACATTACTTTAAAGAATTTCTCCGTCGATTGGGAAATCCCATTAACTGCGCAAGGTATTGTCACTCAATCTACCTCCGAATACCTTGAGATCGAAATCGACTCCCACCAATATCCTTATATCATAGAAAACAAACGACTGACTTTTGTCGGCGAAGGATGGAAAAGCAGTCTTTGGGCGATCATGCAGTTTGATCCCGACACCCATCTCGTCCTGCCAAATACAGGTGATAACTTAGGCTGGCGCTCATACGATGCAACAGAAATAAACCCCGGATTAATACGCTTATCCGATCCTAAAAAGGAGGCTGATAAATTCTTCCCTGCGCCGGGTACGGTCCTTGTGTTACGACACAGCACCAGAGATCACGCCGGTATCTTCATTTACCACAGTATGGATACAAAGCTAGAGAACGTAAAGCTATTCCATACCTGCGGACTGGGAATTCTGTCACAATATAGCAAGAATATCTCTTTCAATGATGTACATATCATCCCTAACACTTCCAAGAAACGTGTGCTGAGCGGACATGACGACGGTTTCCACTTCATGGGATGCAGCGGATTACTCAAGATTGAGAACTGTAGTTGGGCAGGATTGATGGATGACCCTATTAACATCCATGGAACATGTTCCCGTATTATGGAAGTTCTTTCTCCTACCCGTATCAAATGCAAGTTCATGCAAGACATGAGTGAAGGGATGGAATGGGGACGCCCAGACGAAACAATCGGATTTATAGAGCATAAAACCATGCGTACCGTAGCTACCGGTAAAATGAATAAATTTGAAGCACTGAATAAAGCTGAATTTATCATCGAATTATCAGTACCACTTCCAGCCGGAGTGGAAGCCGGATATGTAATAGAGAATCTGACCTGCACACCTGATGCAGAAATACGCAACTGCCATTTCGGAAGTTGCCGGGCACGTGGTCTGCTTGTATCTACTCCCGGCAAGGTTATTATCGAGAACAATGTATTCGAATCCAGCGGCTCTGCCATTCTGATTGCCGGAGACGCAAACGCATGGTATGAATCAGGAGCTGTCAAAGATGTGCTGATACGCAACAATGATTTCCGTTACCCTTGCAATTCTTCAATTTATCAATTCTGTGAAGCTGTGATTAGCATTGACCCGGAAATACCGACACCGGAACAGAAGTACCCCTATCATCGCAATATCCGCATTATGGATAATACCTTCCACCTATTTGATTATCCGATACTCTTCGCACGTTCGGTAAACGGGCTCACCTTCTCCTCCAATACACTCATACGTGATACGACTTACCAGCCTTATCACTATCGCAAAGAAGGTATTACGCTGGAAGCATGTAAATCTGTAGTTATTTCAAACAATAAGATTGAAGGGGATGTATTAGGACGTATTGTTACAATTGAAAAGATGAAACCTTCGGATGTCAAGATTAGCAAGAATCCTTTCTTTAAACTGAAAAAATAAGAAACACCATATAGCCAATTAAACGTATTCAGACTCAAGCATGGGTATGAATACGTTTGAGCCTTTATCCCATAAATACGACAAATAAAGGAAGGTTCTCTTTGATGAACTTCAATGCTAATGTTATCTGCCGTTCTATTGCTTTTTCACTGACTGCACAACGTTCCGCGATTTCCCGATTAGATAGATGCTCTTCGCGGCTCATTCTAAAGATCTGCTGTCGTCTGGCCGGAAGTTGCGAAATCAATTTATCAATATAGTTCTTCAAATCAGCAGCATCCAATTCCTCTTCTATATCATAAGAATTTTCAAGTCCTTTCAGAACTGTCATTTTAAAATTCAGCTCGTTAAAATGTCTACGCGAATAATTGAATATAATATTACGGGTAATCATAAAAAGCAACCCATCAAAATTCTTGGTAATATCAAGAAACTCTTTGGACTCCCAAACTTTCACAAAAACATCCTGAACTACTTCTGAAATCACGGAAGATGAAGTGATATAAAGTCGTGCAAAGTTATAAACCTTCAGCCAATAAAGGTCATACAGCAAAGAAAATGCAGCCGCATCTCCCGCTTTTACCTTTTCCAGAATTATTGTCTCCTCCATCTCTTTTCAATTGTGTTACAAAAATAAAGAAATAACTATTAACCGCAACATTTTTTTTGATTTTTATTTATAATAAAGTTACCTTTTTTCCTTTAATAATGTCTTCAAAATCTATTCTAATTATTAATTTCAACTAAGTTCTGTTAGAACTTTGTTTCTTTTCCTATCTACACATCTTGCTTTTACTTTTTCCCAGATCTGTTCTTTTATTTTAAAATCTATAGCTTTATTTTCTGATTCATTCCATTGTATTTTAAGTTCTCTATCCACTGATTCCAGGTCAGCATAGCTCCTTCGCTGCTTTTTAGTCAGCTGTCCTGCCAGCAAACCTTTAATCAAACTCATCTTTGTATCTTTATCCATCCTATCTTACTTTGTTATTATTCTATTTATTATTACTCGTATATTATAAATACACTTGAGTTAAGTCTATCCCCACATCCCTTCGATAAAAAAAATAGCAAAATTATTATTAAAACCACAACAACTTAATAATCAATATACTACCACCCAATTAAAAAGAAGTTTTTTTTTCGAAAAGTCATTTTTTTATCTTAGTTCTAACAGAACTAAGATGGCATTTTGCCGTAGCTTCACTTGCTCTTTTACTAACAATAGGAGGATTTTGGATGAATTCAATCAGAGATAATATTAACGACGAATTTATAAAGGTGATAGCACAACAAAACCAAATGCACGTTTTACCGGATAGTACAAAAGTATGGATGGAATCAGGTAGTTCCATTAAATACACAAAAGCCTTCAACAAAAAAAGAGAAGTATGGTTAGAAGGCAACTCATTTTTTGAGGTATATAAACATGAAGGCAGTTTCTTCCAAGTACATATTAATAAAGCTTTTATAGAAGTAAAGGGAACCTGTTTCCAAATCAAGCAAACTAATGCTGAAAAAAATGAAATCACGCTGTTTCATGGTAAAATTGAATTCAATGTAGAATCTACAGGAGAGAAAATTATCATGTCTCCATCGCAAAAGGTAATGTATAATCCAAACAATGCACAAACATTAGTTGAGAATGTTATGGATATCAATTGGAAGGACGGAAGATACAACTTCAAAGAAACCCCATTATCCCAGCTCATTTCGATTATAAATCAAATATACCAATCAAATATAATTCTAGAAGGAAAGTTTACTAAACAGCCTTCATTCACAGGCAGCATCCGTTATGATGAAACATTGGATGACGTGATAGATAAACTCTGTTTCAGCCTTAACCTTACATACAAAAAACAGAATAGAAAAATAGTAATATATAATTAACCATATTTCTAATAATTAACCCAATATTTAACCTCACAACAAGTTAAATCATGAAAAAAAATCACAGTTGTTACCGGAGGCGATATCTGAAGCATATCGCACTCGTTTTGCTCTTTTACCCCTTGTCCGCTCTTGGAGCTCAAGGACACATATCTATCAAGGGGCAATCAATCACTATTATGCAAGCTATCCAGCTTATAGAAAAAAACAGCGACTACACGTTCTTCTACAATGCAGCAGATCTCGAAGACAAACAACGGAAAGACATTAATTGTAATGGTCCTATTGACGAGATTCTGGATGAAGTTTTCAAAGACAGCGGTATTAGCTATATCGTAAAAAACAAAGAGGTTATTCTTAACGTACAAAAAACGAATAACACCCAACAAAAGAAAAAACGTACTGTAACCGGTACTATTATAGACGCAGTGGACGATAGCCCCATCATTGGAGCTAACATCACGATTAAAGGTGACAAGAACACCGGTACAATCTCGGATATTGATGGTAATTTTAGTCTTTCCATACCCGACAATAAGACGATCCTTGTCGTAACTTACATCGGATATAAAACTCGCGAAGTTCCTGTAGAAGATCTAGGGAATATCAAAATTGTACTGGAAGGAGACGATCATACCTTGAATGAAGTTGTCGTAGTCGGTTCCGGTACCCAAAAGAAGGTCAGCGTAACAGGAGCTATCACAAGTATAAAAGGTGCCAGCCTCAAGCTGCCGTCATCTACTTTATCCAATTCATTTGCCGGAAAGTTGGCGGGTGTCATCGCAAAAACAAATTCCGGAGAGCCTGGCTCCGGTGCCGAATTTTACATTCGCGGTATCGGTACTTTCGGTGGACGAGCAACTCCTCTGATTTTACTGGATGATGTAGAAATATCATCCGGTGACCTTAATTATGTGCCGGCCGAGAATATTGAAAGTTTCTCTATCCTTAAAGATGCATCTGCCACCGCTATCTATGGTTCACGCGGAGCTAACGGTGTAATGATCGTCACAACTAAAGGCGGAGAATACAATAGTAAAACATCCATCAACGTTACAGCAGAAAATTCTTTCAACTACTTAGACAAGTTCCCGGAATTTGTGGACGGAGCTACTTATATGGATATGTATAATAAAGCTTCATTAGCCAGAAACTCTTCCGCTACACCCAAATACAGTGCTACAGACATGGAACGTACGGCATCCGGAGTCAACCCATACCTATACCCCGATGTAAACTGGCAAGACGTATTGTTTAAAAACATGAGTATGCGCCAACGTGCCAACGTCAACATTTCCGGTGGTGGTTCTAAAGTTAAATATTACATGAGTTTGGATGTCAGCCATGATTCAGGCTTGCTGAACACAGGGAAAGCATATTCATGGAACAACAATATTAATATAATGAACTATACCTTCCAGAATAATATTGCTTATAAACTGACGCCGACGACGACAATCAAAATGAATATGAACGCTCAGATCCGTCAGAAAAAAAGCCCGAATGTATCAAGCGAGGATTTGTTCAAACAGATTCTGACTACTACCCCCATAGAATTTCCGGTTACTTATCCAAGTCAAGACGGGCGTATCATGTACGGCAACAACATCATCTCAGGAAGTACCTTATACACGAACCCCTATGCCAGGATGATGACATCATTTGCCGAAACGAACGAAAATACACTTAACACAGTTATCAAGATAGATCAGGATTTGGATTTTATCACTAAAGGGCTTAAAATTAATGCTTTTGTAAATTTCAAAACCTGGTCAAGTTCTTACTTTGATCGTAGCATTGCTCCTTATTATTATCGCATAAAAAGCGGAAGCTACGATGAAACCGACCTGGAAAATACGAATTATGAATTGGAACTGCTAAATTCGAATGGCAGCGATTATATCAGTCAGTCGGCTATCGGAAAGTCATCCGACCAAACATTTGAATTACAGTTCAACCTAAACTATGCCCGTCAATTCGGTCTGCATAATGTAGGTGCCATGTTACTCTACAAACAACGCGAATACAGAAGCGATGTGTTACCCAACCGTAATCAAGGCCTTTCCGGACGTCTTACTTATGATTACGGACAACGCTATCTGTTTGAGTTTAACTTCGGTTACAACGGGACCGAACGTCTGGCCAAAGAAGACCGTTTCGGATTCTTCCCTGCCGTGTCTTTAGGATGGGTGATAAGCAATGAAGCTTTCTTCGAACCAATGAAAAATGTAGTGGACAATCTCAAAATCAGAGGTTCCTACGGTCTTGTAGGTAGCGACGATCTGGCAACAGCCGGCGGAAGTTATTACCTGTATATAGACAAGATTACAAACAACGACCTGTCTTATCTGAAATGGACTTCCGGACAAAATATGGACTACCAATTAGGAGGTCCTCAGATGGCATACTACGCCATGTCCGGTTTGGGATGGGAAAAAGTAAAGAAGCTCGATATCGGTATTGATTTTACATTGTTCCGAAACTGGACATTTACCTTCGATTATTTCTACGACAAGCGTTATGACATCTTCATGAACCGTGAAGCATGGCCACAATCGCTGGCTTATCATATTGCCAAACCTTGGAGTAATATTGGTAAAATGGATAATAAAGGAGTGGAATTCAGTATTAATTATGCCAATAACTTCTCCAAAGATTTGTCTGTCAGTCTACAGGCAAACTTCACCTACAACAAAAATAAAATGGTCTATGTGGATGAACCGGAATATCCGACTATATGGAAGTCAGAAACCGGAAAACCTTATTCACGCATTACCGGCTACATAGCAGAAGGCTTATTCAAGTCACAAGAAGAAATAGATAACAGCCCTGCCCAGAATTTGGGTTCTACACCCAAGGTCGGAGATATTAAATATCGTGACCTTAACGGTGATGGTATCATTGATTCGGATGACCAGACGATGATCTCCAAATATGGAAGTACTCCACGCTTACAATACGGATTTGGCGGAACTGTCAACTACAAAAAGTTTGATTTTGGTGTCTTCTTCAGTGGCTCTGCTCTGCGTTCTATCATGACAAACGGTATTGACCCTTTCCAAGAAGGAATAGCCGTCGGTAACAGAAATGTATTAAAATATATAGCCGATAATTACTGGTCGGAAGAAAAACAGAATTGGGATGCCAAATATCCTCGTTTGGGACTACTTGCAACAGACGTTGCCAACAATACAGTGAACAGTAGTTACTGGTTGAGAAATGGTTCTTTCCTCCGATTGAAGAATGTAGAAGTAGGATATAAGATACCTTACGGACGTATTTTCGTCAGCGCAGCCAATCTATTCACCTTTAGTCCGTTTGACCTTTGGGATCCTGAACTGTCTTCTTGGAACAGTTATCCTATGCAAAAAACTGTCAATGTCGGAATTCAACTTCAGTTCTAATTTATTATGAGAAAAAATATGAAACTAACACGCATCTTTCAAAATATAAGTATAGCAGTTATTATCACTGCATTGGGCTTAACCTCATGTGATTATCTAGACGTCGTTCCACCCGAACAACCCAATATCGATGACGCAATGTCAAGCCCCACCCGAGCTTTAGGATTTCTTTATTCCTGTTATGGAGGTGTCAGTACAGACTTACCCAGTGCCTATCTGGGGGAAATAAACTCTACGACAGACGAATATGTATTACCTTATTCATGGAACACAGACGGTTATTGGGGCGCCTATGCATTTAACACTGCATCATCCACTAACCAAGACTGGCTATGGGGAACTACTTACCAATATATAGGACAATGTTATCTGTTTTTACAAAAGTTGGAAAATGCGGGAAGCGACATTGCATCTGATGCAGAAAAGGAACAATGGAGAGCCGAATGCCAATTCCTGGTAGCTTATTACCACTTCGCTACTTTAAGAAGATATGGTCCCATCCCAATTACAGACTCGTACATTCCGATGGATACCCCAACGTCAGAGTATAATGGACGTTTTCACTTTGACTATTGTGTAGACTGGATTGCGAACCAGCTGGATGAAGCCGCCAAAGTACTTCCTGCCAACCGCACCGTTACCAATGAATGGGGTCGCGCTACATCTACTATAGCTAAAGCTGTAAAAGCACGTTTGTTACTTTATGCCGCATCTCCTTTATGGAACGGAAGTTTCCCCTACCCTAACTGGCAGAATGAGAATTTCGAGACTCCGGGTTACGGTAAAGCTTTGGTAAGCAATACTTATGACAAGAGCAAATGGGAAAGAGCACTGGCCGCATGTCAGGAAGCACTTACATTAGCTACAACTTCCGGTGACCGTGAACTTTACGATGACGACGAATATTACTCCCGACAATCCCTGAACTTACCTTTTGTTCCCGGAGTAGCAGACGTGGAAGATAATAAAGAATTCCTGAAAAACGTAATGAAGATGCGCTATGCCGTAAGTACACGTGAATCTGAAGGAAACAAAGAAATTATCTGGGGATTATCCAACCAGTTTGATTTTTATTCCCGTTATCCGCTTCGTATTCTGAAGAAATCGGATGGAACATGGCATGCTGGTTATAGTGGTGTATCTCCTACATTATATACGTTCGAACATTTCTATACAGCTAACGGGAAACTACCTGAAAAAGACCTTGACTTTACTCCTTCCTCTGAATGGTTTGAGTCAGCAGGTATCTCTTCACGGGAAGACATTATCAAATTGAATGTGGGTCGTGAACCTCGTTTCTATGCATGGATGGCTTTTGACGGTGGTGACTACGGAACTAAATTTGCGGCCGGTTCTCCTCTGAAACTGGAAATGAGGAATTCGGAAATGCACGGTTACAATCCGTCTCTATTTAATCGTGACCATAGTGTCACAGGGTTCCTGACACAAAAGTTTGTTGATCCGGTAACTGAATTCTATACAGCCGGCGGTTCTACAAGCGGAACAAGCGCACCTACTATCTTATTCCGCCTGGCCGAACTCTACCTAAACGTAGCAGAATGCCATGCAGCATTAGGAAATACACAGGAAGCCATTGATGCACTAAATCCTGTTCGTGAACGTGCCGGAATCCCTAAATTAACATTGGCTGATATCACAAATAATATGACAATAAAAGACTGGGTACACAATGAACGTTTTGTTGAATTATGGAACGAAGGTCACCGCTTCTTCGATGTCCGCCGTTGGGCAGAAGGAGCCAAGTACTTTGGAGCAAACAAACGGGAAGGATTGAATGCAGAAGTTCAAAGTCCCACATTCGAAGAATTTAATAAACGAACTACAGTTGATGCACCTTATGTGTGGGAAAACCGCATGTACCTGAATCCGGTATTCTACAACGAAGTATACAAAAATCCGCAAATGGTACAAGCACCCGGATATTAATTATTTTTTATTCATTCATAACAATATAGAATATATATGAAACATATATCAATAGCATTGTGTTTGTGCGGGATGATTCTGATGAATACTTCCTGCGACAATTATGACGATACCTATCCGCAGGAATATGAGAAAATACTATCACTGCAGACCACCGGTGAGCAAGCCGTAGATCTTTATAAAACAGGAGAGGCTACTAACTATTCAATAACGGTCATTAAATCCGGAAGTCAACCCACATTGACAGCTTCTGCCCATATCGGTGCAATGGATGCAGTCAATTTTGAGAAGTATATCTCCGAGAGAGGTTTGGACTATGTGGCAATGCCTGCCAATTGTTATTCGTTCAACATGGAAGAACTCGATTATTCTTCTGCTGAAACCTATAAGATCATCAATTTACAGTTGAATACCAACGAGATAGAAATCTTTGAGCAGACTCTTGAAGAGGGACAAACGTGTGTCCTTCCAATCATGCTGACCAGTACATCCGATTCCATCCTGGCGGATAAAAACACATTAGTTCTGAAACCGGAGATTATTACTCCCTCTCTTTCAGTCACTGAATCCAGTTCAGGAACCGTGACTAAATATCTGCCCCAAAGTGGAGGCACCATTGCTCTTGATTTAGGATTGCAAGTCGAAAACCAATGGAATTTCACCTGTAAAGTAGCAATTGATGAAACTACTACTACCTTAGAAGGAGCAACGTTGGTTTCGGATATCATCTCATTTGAGCCTGGAAACACATCTTCTGTTCAAGTTAATATCCCTAAGTTTACGAAGACCTCCGGAAATGTGGGTATAAAGATTCTGGAAATTAATGGAAAAGACGGTTTCGAATTCGACACGAATCCATTTATACTGGTTGCATCTGTTGAAAAATACAGTCTGACAGCGGACATGCTTTCCAGTAATGCAATAGAACCGTCAGAAGGTTCCTTAGCTAATTTATTGGATGGAGATATAGGTACCTACTTCCACAGCGCGTGAAGTGTATCAATTGCCGACAAGCATTATGTTCAAGTAAAATTGCCCGTATCAACTAAGACATTCCGTTTCACCTATACAAACAGATCAAATAACGGAAATGCCGCTTTGGCATGGTTCAATTTATATACAGGAACGAATGAGAACAATTTACAACTTTACAAGCGTTTTGCGTGGGATGAAGATGGTCTCCCGTCAGGTGCTGCAGGAGTTTATGTTTCTCCCGACGTTTCAATAGACAATGCTGCCAACACCTTACGCTTTGAATGTGAAAGCAACTGGACCGGTGGTTCCTTCTTTGTATGGAGCGAATTTAGTCTGTTCATACTGTCCGAATAATAAATGAGAGACAAAGGGTGAGTCAGACTTTTGATTCACCCTTTTATACCTCATCTATCTTAAAAACTAATACAGCAAAAAAATGACAATAAAAAGATTCATTACTAACCTGTTAGCCCTTTTTACTCTATTCACAGTTTCACTGGCATGCAAGGATACCGAAAAATCGATTATAAATAGCTCCTTCAGTATCAGTGAAGAATATCTGATACAAAATCTGGATAAATCAAGTACGTCTGTCCAGATTCCAATTAACACATCTATGGAGTTAGCTCAATGGAGTGTCTCTTATGAAGCAAACTGGCTACAATGCTCAAAACAAAAGACAGCAGCAGAAGGAACTTTCCTGAGAATTACAGTGAATGAAAATACAGGCGAAACCAAAAGAACAGCCAACATAAAAGTAACATCAACTACTGCTACCTATACTATCACCGTTAATCAATATGCCAAAGGCGAAGTAATTGTTGAGGGTGACATCAAGGTTACACCAACCGGAGGCAAAGCGAGTGAGCATCAGGAGGGACAGGATATTGAAAATACATATGATGGCAAATTTTCAACTGATGGAGCTGCCCCTTTCCACACTCCGTGGGGACAATCCGCCAAATTCCCTGTCACGCTGGAATACTATTTTAAAGGAGATACGGAAATAGACTACTTAATTTATTATACACGATCCGGTAATGGAAACTTCGGAAAGGTCAAAGTATATACAACAACCAATCCTGACCGATCAGATTATACATTACAGGGAGAATATGACTTTAAAGAGCAGAATGCTCCTTCCAAAGTTTCATTTTCAGAAGGCATAAAAGCGACCGGAATCAAATTCGAAGTATTAAGCGGTCTGGGTGATTTTGTAAGCTGTGATGAAATGGAATTTTACAAAACAAATACGGATAAAACACTGGATAAACAACTTCTTACCGTATTCACCGATATAACTTGTACGGAAATAAAGAACAACGTCACCAACGAACAGATACAAGCTCTGCCAGACTATTTCGTCAGAATAGCAGAAGCGGTTCGTGACAATACATACGACAAATGGGAAAAAGAATTTCGCATTCGCAGCTATGAACCATACAGTAATATTGCTGAATGGGCGGATAAATTAATGACTAAGAAATATAGTGATCTCGACAATCCGACTGGTATATCCGTCAAGGCAGGAGACGATATCATCGTATTGGTTGGTGACACATACGGACAGAATATTTCAATGCAGTGTATTTGGGAAACAGGAACAGAATACAAGCAAACTGCTTCTTCAGGCGATGTCTATATGCTAAATCCCGGAGTCAACAAACTGACTATGAAAGGAGAAGGACAATTGTTTGTCATGTACAACACCGAACTGACTTCAAATACAGCAAAACCCATCAAAATTCACATACCACTCGGAAGTGGCACAGTGAACGGTTTCTTCGACCTGAAAGAACATAAGACAGACGAAAAATACGCTGAATTATTGAAAAAATCAACACACAAATACTTCTGCATACGCGGTGAAAAGATCATGTTCTATTTCCACCGCAACAAATTATTGGAATATGTACCCAACAACATCCTCTCAGCCATCCATCTATGGGATAACATTGTCGGCTGGCAACAAGAATTAATGGGAATTGACGATGTACGCCCATCACAAGTCAACAACCATTTATTTGCCATCTCACCGGAAGGAAGTTATATGTGGGCTTCTGACTATCAAATCGGATTTGTCTATACCTACTTAGGCAATATCTTGTTGGAAGATAATGTAATGGCGGCGGAAGATAACGCGTGGGGACCAGCTCATGAAATTGGCCATGTTCATCAGGCAGCTATTAACTGGGCCAGTTCTACCGAATCATCTAATAATCTGTTCTCTAATTTCATTATCTATAAATTAGGAAAATACAAATCGCGTGGTAACGGGTTAGGAAGCGTTGCAACCGCCCGTTATGCCAACGGGCAGGCTTGGTATAATATGGGAGACGCAACCCACCAGAACGAAGACACAGAAACGCATATGAGAATGAACTGGCAACTATGGATTTACTATCACCGATGCGAATATAAAACAGATTTCTGGCAAACACTTTTCAAACTGATGCGTGAAGTGAATATGACCGAAGGTGAAGATCCCGGGAAAAAGCAACTTGAATTTGCCAAAATGGCAAGTAAAGCCGCCAATCAGAACCTGACAGACTTTTTCGAGATGTGGGGATTCTTCGAACCTGTCAATACGACTATCGAACAGTATGGAACATACAAATACTATGTAAGTGATGCGATGATTCGGGAAGCAAAAGAATACATGGCACAATTCCCTGCCCCGAAACATGCTTTCCAATACATTGAAGACAGAAAGAAAAGTGAGTTTCCATCGAATGACTACCGCTATTCGGCAGTCGGAGATGTCGGATATTACACTCAATTCAAAGAAAATCAGAAGATAACCAAAGCTATCACGGCAGAGCTGGCAGGACGCAAGGTCTCCATCCAAAACGGAGATGAAGCTGTGGCTTTTGAACTCAGAGAGAATGATGAAAATGGAAAATTACTTTATTTTTCTACCTTCACGACTTTCGAGATTCCTTCATCTATATTGATGGTGAATGCCAAATTATATGCCGTACAAGCTGACGGAAAACGTATTCTGTTATAAGAATAATTTAACTTAACACACATTACAGATGTAGAAACGGCATCGCTCACTGTTCGGGCGATGCCGAAAATATCATTATAACATAGCGAATAGTGCGACTCTTTTTCTACCAAAAATATAGACGGGCAATGAAAATATCTACAATAATTACACTGGATTGATTAATTAATTAGTATTTTTGACACCGAAATGAAAAACCAATTAATAACCCCCAATTAAAAATTAAAAGAAAGATGAAGAAACTACTACTTAACACACTCATCGGTCTTGCATTGTTGACCTGCCAGACCAGTTTTGCTCAAAAGACAAAAGCAAAGTTCTCTCCGATTAAAGTAGAAACTCCGGCTCGTCCGGCAAATCAGCAAGATGTAATCCAACTCGTTACTCCTAAACTTGAAACGGTTCGTGTAGGCTTTATCGGATTGGGAATGCGCGGTCCCGGTGCGGTTGAACGCTGGACACATATTCCGGGAACTCAGATTGTAGCTTTATGCGATCTTCTCCCCGAACGTGTTGAAAATGCTCAAAAGATACTGGAGAAAGCCGGTCTGCCGAAAGCAGCTTCCTACGCAGGAGACGAAAAAGCATGGAAAAAGCTCTGCGAACGTGACGATATCGACGTGGTATACATAGCTACAGACTGGAAACACCATGCAGACATGGGTGTATACGCTATGGAACATGGCAAACATGTAGCCATCGAAGTACCTGCCGCTATGACACTGGATGAAATCTGGAAGCTAATCAACACTTCTGAAAAGACTCGCAAACACTGTATGCAACTGGAAAACTGCGTATATGACTTCTTTGAACTGACTTCACTCAATATGGCACAACAAGGTGTATTCGGTGAGGTACTTCACGTAGAAGGTGCTTATATACACAATCTGGAAGACTTCTGGCCGTATTACTGGAACAACTGGCGTATGGACTACAATCAGAAACATCGTGGTGATGTATATGCAACTCATGGTATGGGCCCGGCTTGCCAGGTACTCAATATTCACCGTGGCGACCGTATGAAAACTCTCGTAGCTATGGACACCAAAGCTGTGAACGGTCCGGCATACATTAAAAAGTCTACCGGAAAAGAAGTAAAAGACTTCCAGAACGGAGACCAGACCACAACCCTCATCCGTACGGAGAACGGCAAAACAATGCTGATACAGCACAATGTAATGACTCCCCGTCCTTACAGCCGTATGTACCAGGTAGTTGGAGCTGATGGCTATGCCAGCAAATATCCGATTGAGGAATACTGTCTGAGACCTACACAAGTAGACTCTAATGATGTGCCGAATCACGAAAAGCTGAACGCACACGGTTCTGTATCTGAAGATGTAAAAAAAGCATTGATGGCTAAATACAAAGATCCTATTCACAAAGAACTGGAAGAAACTGCCAAGAAAGTAGGTGGACACGGCGGTATGGATTATATCATGGACTATCGTCTGGTATACTGTCTGCGCAATGGTTTGCCACTGGACATGGACGTTTACGACCTCGCAGAATGGTGTTGTATGGCCGAACTGACCAGACTCTCCATCGAAAACGGTTCTGCTCCGGTAGAAGTTCCTGATTTCACCCGTGGCGGATGGAACAAAGTGCAAGGTTACAGACATGCTTTTGCCGAATAAGCCATTATACCTTATTAATATATAAACTTACGGATAGCCAGACTGGGAAAAAGTCAGGTTATCCGTAAGTTCATGTTCGGCACTTTACTGATTATTATAATCACCTATATGAAAGCAGATATTTTAAAACCCTCTAGACAGACTATCCTTCGGGAAGCCAAAGATTATGTGATGATCGCCGTAGGTATGATACTTTATGGCATCGGATGGACCGTTTTCCTACTCCCCAACGACATTACGACGGGCGGAGTGCCGGGTATTGCATCTATTGTATATTGGGCAACGGGATTCCCGGTACAGTATACATATTTCAGCATTAACTTTTTCTTATTGTTGCTTGCGCTTAAGTTATTGGGATTAAAGTTCTGTATTAAAACTATTTTTGGAGTATTCACCCTGACTTTCTTCCTGTCCGTTATCCAGCAACTGGCATCAGGCGTTTCCCTTCTTCGCGACCAACCTTTCATGGCATGCGTCATCGGAGCATCGTTCTGTGGCGGCGGTATCGGAGTTGCGTTCTGCGCCAACGGAAGCACCGGCGGTACGGACGTCATTGCCGCCATCATCAACAAATACCGGGACATAACCTTGGGAAGAGTCATACTGATCTGCGATATGATCATCATTACCTCCAGTTATTTCGTTCTGAAGGACTGGGAGAAGGTGGTATACGGATTTGCAACACTTTACATTTGCAGTTTCGTCCTCGATCAGGTAGTGAACAGCGCACGTCAGTCTGTCCAGTTTTTTATCATATCCAATAAATATGAGGAGATAGGACGACACATCAACGAATACCCTCACCGTGGAGTGACGATCATCAATGCAACCGGCTTCTACACAGGCAGAGAAGTGAAAATGATGTTTGTGCTTGCCAAAAAGCGGGAGTCTACCATCATCTTCCGACTGATTAAAGATATCGACCCCAACGCATTTGTATCGCAAAGTGCCGTTATCGGAGTTTATGGGGAAGGCTTCGACCATATCAAAGTTAAATAAAAAAAGAAACAAGATTGAAAAACATGAAATACAGATCATATCACCTATTACTGGCAGGAATATTCTCTCTGTTAACAACAGGCGCTATGGCCGAAAAGACATCCGACAAACCTTACTGGCAGGATGTGCAAGTTGTATCGGTCAATAAAGAATATCCGCGTACTTCCTTCATGACGTACGATAACCGGACTGATGCACTTACCGGGAAGTTTGAAAAAAGCAACTATTATCAGTTGCTGAACGGTACATGGAAGTTCTTCTTCGCAGACAGCTACAAAGACCTTCCCGCCAATATCACCGACCCTTCCGTGAGCACGGACTCCTGGAATGATATCAAAGTCCCGGGCAACTGGGAAGTACAAGGGTATGGAGTGGCTATCTACACCAACCACGGTTATGAGTTCAAGCCCCGTAATCCGCAGCCTCCCAGCCTTCCGGAAGCCAATCCCGTGGGAGTCTACCGTCGGGACATCGATATTCCCGCCGATTGGAAAGAACGGGATATCTACCTCCACCTCGCCGGAGCGAAATCAGGTGTATATGTATACATCAACGGACAAGAAGTAGGATACAGCGAAGATTCCAAGAACCCCGCAGAATTCCTGATCAACAAATACGTGAAACCGGGTAAGAATGTACTTACACTGAAAATCTTCCGTTGGAGCACAGGTTCTTATCTGGAATGTCAGGACTTCTGGCGTATCAGCGGTATCGAACGGGATGTTTATCTGTATTCACAGCCCAAAGCCGCCCTGAAAGATTTCCGCATCACATCGACACTGGATGACAGTTACAAGAACGGAGTATTCGCTTTGAACGTCGACCTGCGCAATCATCGTCCGGCTGCAACCAATCTGACACTGGCATATGAACTGCTCGACGCTCAGGGAAAAGTAGTTGCCACCGAAGAGAAGACAACTTATGTCCCTGTCAACGAGACACGAACCCTTTCTTTTGACAAGAATCTGACCGATGTACACACATGGACATCGGAACACCCGAACCTTTACAAGCTGGTAATGACTGTCAAAGAAGAGGGTAAAGTCAATGAGATTATCCCTTTCAACGTAGGATTCCGTCGCATCGAGATCAAACCTATCGATCAGAAAGCCGCCAACGGAAAACCTTATGTATGCCTGTTTATCAACGGACAACCGCTGAAATTGAAAGGAGTCAATATCCACGAACATAATCCGGAAACCGGACATTACGTCACCGAAGAACTGATGCGTCGGGACTTCGAACTAATGAAACAGCATAATCTGAACAGTGTACGTCTCTGCCATTATCCGCAGGACCGCCGTTTCTATGAACTTTGCGACGAATACGGACTTTACGTGTACGATGAAGCCAATATCGAAAGCCACGGTATGTACTACGATCTACGTAAAGGCGGCTCATTAGGCAACAATCCCGAATGGCTGAAACCACACATGGATCGCACAATCAATATGTTCGAACGCAACAAGAACTACCCCAGCGTCACTTTCTGGTCGTTAGGAAATGAAGCCGGAAACGGATACAACTTCTACCAGACTTATCTTTGGTTGAAAGAAGCCGACAAGAACATCATGCAACGTCCCGTCAACTATGAACGTGCACAATGGGAATGGAACACCGATATGTACGTACCTCAGTATCCGGGTGCCGGCTGGCTGGAAGATATCGGCAAGAACGGCAGCGACCGTCCTATTGTCCCGTCAGAATATGCACACGCAATGGGCAACTCTACCGGAAATCTCTGGGGACAATGGCAGGCTATCTATAAATATCCGAACCTTCAGGGAGGATATATCTGGGACTGGGTAGATCAGGGTCTGCTCCAGAAAGACAAGAACGGAAGAGAATACTGGGCTTATGGAGGTGACTTCGGAGTAAATGCACCCAGCGACGGTAATTTCCTCTGCAACGGTCTTGTTAACCCCGACCGTGGTCTGCATCCGGCAATGGCAGAAGTGAAATACGTGCATCAGAATGTCGGCTTCGATGCGATTGACGCAGCATCGGGCAAGTTCAACATCACGAACCGTTTCTACTTCACCAATCTGAAAAAGTATCAGATACATTACAGCGTACTGGCCAACGGAAAAACCGTCAAAAGCGGAAAGGTATCACTGGACATCGCTCCGCAAGCTTCGAAAGAATTCACCGTACCGGTAAATGGTCTGAAAGCCCGTCCGGGAACGGAATATTTCGTTAACTTCAGTGTGATAGCCGTAGAACCGGAACCGCTGATTCCCGCCGGATACGAAATTGCATATGACCAGTTCCGTCTGCCCGTTGAAGCCGAAAGGAATACGTACAAAGCCAACGGCCCCGCATTACAAACTCAAACCCAAGGAGACGAACTGACTGTTTCTTCTTCAAAAGTAAATTTTGTATTCAACAAGAAGAGCGGTCTGGTTACCTCATACAAAGTGGATGGAACCGAATACTTCAAAGACGGATTCGGCATCCAGCCCAACTTCTGGCGTGCGCCTAATGACAATGATTACGGAAACGGTGCTCCCAAACGCCTCCACGTATGGAAACAGTCCAGCAAAGACTTCCACGTGACAGACACGAAGGTAAGCACAGAAGACAAAGCCGTCCTGTTGCAGGCAACTTATCTGCTGGCAGCCGGCAATCTGTATGTTGTCACCTATAAGATATACCCAAGCGGAATCGTTCATGTAAATGCAAAATTTACTTCTACCGATATGCAGGCTGCCGAAACAGAAGTCTCCGAAGCTACCCGCATGGCTACCTTCACTCCCGGAAGTGATGCAGCCCGCAAAGCCGCTTCCAAGCTGGAAGTTCCCCGCATCGGTGTACGTTTCCGCTTACCGGCACAGATGAATAATGTACAGTATTTCGGACGTGGTCCGGAAGAAAACTACATCGACCGCAATCACGGAACCATGGTAGGCATCTATCAGACAACCGCCGATAAGATGTACTTCAACTATGTACGTCCTCAGGAGAACGGACACCACACGGATACGCGCTGGCTTAACCTGTCTCCCGATAAAGGAAACGGCCTTGTCATCGTTGCCGACAGCCTGATCGGTTTCAACGCACTGCGCAATTCCGTCGAGGACTTCGACTCGGAAGAAGCGCTACCCCACCCCTACCAATGGAATAACTTCAGCCCGGAAGAAGCTGCCAACCACGACGAGAAGGCCGCCCGCAATGTATTGCGCCGGATGCATCACGTCAACGACGTCACTCCAAGAGACTTCGTCGAAGTTTGTGTCGACATGAAGCAACAGGGAGTAGGCGGTTATGATAGTTGGGGGGCACGTCCCGAACCTTTCCACCAGATTCCCGCCAACCGCGAATACAACTGGGGGTTCACTCTGGTACCAGTCCGTTCCGGCAGTCAGGCTACCGAAGCCGCCAAATATGATTATCGATAACCTTAGTATAAATTTTAAAGAAAAGACCCATGAAAGATTTATCAAGTATTGTAGCCAAGTTCAACACCCAAGGTACTATCACAGAGATTAAGCCTTTGGGAGCAGGACTTATCAACGACACATACAAAGTTAACACACAGGAAGCAGACGCCCCCGACTACGTTCTGCAACGCATCAACCATGCCATCTTCCAGAATGTAGAAATGCTTCAATCCAATATTGCCGCAGTCACCGGACATATTCGCAAGAAACTGACCGAAGCCGGAGAAGCCGACATCGACCGCAAAGTTCTCTCTTTCCTCGCCACTGAAGAAGGAAAAACTTATTGGTTTGATGGAGAAAGCTACTGGCGTGTCATGGTATTCATTCCGCGTGCCAAAACGTACGAGACTGTCAATCCGGAATATTCCAATTATGCAGGAGAGGCTTTCGGAAACTTTCAGGCTATGCTTGCCGACATTCCGGAAACACTGGGAGAAACCATCCCCGACTTCCATAACATGGAATTCCGTCTCAAACAGCTACGTGATGCAGTCGCTGCCAATGCTGCCGGACGAGTAGCCGAAGTACAGTATTATCTGGACGAGATAGAAAAACGTGCGGACGAAATGTGCAAGGCAGAACGCCTGTTCCGCGAAGGAAAGCTTCCGAAACGAGTATGCCATTGCGATACGAAAGTAAACAACATGATGTTTGATGAAGACGGGAAAGTGCTTTGCGTCATCGACCTGGATACGGTAATGCCGAGTTTCATCTTCTCCGACTACGGTGATTTCCTCCGTACAGGTGCCAACACCGGAGATGAAGATGACAAAGACCTGAATCGTGTGAACTTCAACATGGAGATATTCAAGGCATTCACCAAAGGATATCTGAAAGGTGCCAAATCGTTCCTCACTCCCATTGAAATAGAGAATCTGCCTTATGCTGCCGCTTTATTCCCCTATATGCAGTGCGTACGGTTCCTTGCCGATTATATCAACGGAGATACTTACTACAAAATCAAATATCCCGAACATAATCTGGTGCGCACCAAGGCACAGTTCAAACTACTTCAAAGCGTAGAAGAACATACACCGGAGATGGTGGCATTCATCAATGAGTGCTTGGTTAATGGATAATGGAGAATGGAAAATGGATAATTAGTGGAAATGGGGCGGAGCTGTTTATTTGGTAAACGCTCCATTCTTCCACTGATAAACAATAGGACGGCGGAGAAACGGTTTAAGTTTTTCTGCCGTTTCTTTTGACATATAGTCGGGAGTGGACAGAGTGACAGCCAGTTCTGTATTTTCCTTGTTCATATCCACTTTCATCAATAAGATGTCTGCAGAACGGGAGGCCTCGTCAAATTCGTATATCGCAGTGGAGTCCGGAGTAAGCAGAAAATCGTTCATGACCGGCAGGGTGATGAATGAATCGGCAGTCAGAGGTTTCCAGTCTGTAGTATAGAAGCGGATGCTGCTGTCACAAGCCGGAGCACATGCCGTAGCTACCGTACAAATCACATTCGTGGTATCATTCAAAGCCAATACTTTCATCTGCCAAGTGGTTTCCGGAGTCATCTGCATCCGGATATAGTCCTTACTCAGGTCGGTCATTTCCGACTTCTGCCCGAAGCGGTTTTCCACCTGTGCTTTCATTTTACTGCTCAGAAAGTCGATGCAGTCTTCACGGTTCACCTTCGTAAGCAAGGGACAAAGTGAATCCGGAACGTTGATAAAAAGAGTCTTTGCTTCCTGCGCCTGTGAAGAGACAAAAGTAAACAAGCCGATGATGAAAAATGCGATGGTATGAGTGATTTTATTTGATTTCATATTGTACTTTTTATTTAGACCCCAAATATAAGAATATCATTCCGATTAACACGAGGATAAGGTCAATCGCTTTGCTTTTTAAATTCTTTTCACGGAAGAAGAGCGCTCCGAAAATGAAAGATACGATCACGCTTCCCCGACGAACCATCGAAACGATGGAGATCATGGAGTCATCATAGCTCAGAGCATAAAAGTAGACAAAGTCTGCCGCCGAAAGGAATACGGAAATCAGAATGATGGTCCAGTCCCAGCGGAAAGGAGTGGTCGTCTTCCGTTTGGGCCACCAGAGAAGGAAGATAATGGTTCCCATGATAAAGAACTGGTAGACATTATACCACGATTGCACCAGCATCGGATTCAGCTGTTTCATCAGAAACTTGTCATACAATCCGCTGACAGCTCCCATGACTGCTGCCAGTATAATAAAGAGAATCCATTTGTTATGCTTGAAATCGATCCCTTCTTTCTTCCCCGAACGGCTCAACATAAAGAAGGAAGCCACTGCCAGCATCACTCCGATCCATTGGTAGAGATTCAGACGCTCGCCAAACACCAGCATTGCTCCTACAAGCACCATCACCGGACGGGTAGCATTGATAGGCCCCACAATGGTAATAGGCAAGTGTTTCATCCCGAAGTAACCGAATATCCACGATGACAGAACGATAAACGACTTGATGATAATATATTTATGCTGCTCCCATCCTGCAACGGGAACATTAAAGATGGTTCCCCCAAAGAGATCAGGCTCGAATGCCGATACCAAAATGAACGGCAGAAAAATTAGACTGGAGAAAAGCGTATTCAAAAACAATACAGGCAACACCGCATTATCTTTCAATGACTGTTTCTTGAATACATCATAAAATCCCAGCAAGGTAGCCGAGAGAAAAGCTAATAATAACCACATGTTGAAATAAGTAATAGGTAATAAGTAACAAGTAATATTGAGCTGACTGGGAAGTCGGCAGTATCTAACACTCCCCTCCTTCGGGAAGGAGTGTAGATAGTACTGACTTTTTAGTTTCCTCTGAGAAAATATCTTCCGGATATTCTACGTTGACAAGGAAGAGCGCATTTCCCGGAGCGGAAGTTCCCGCTTTGCAACGATCCTGTTGTTCTATCACTTTACGGAAACCTTCCACGGTCAGTTTGCCGCGTCCTACCTCGAGCAATGTTCCTACGATGGCACGCACCATATTACGGAGAAAGCGGTCGGCACGGATAGTAAATACCCAGGTGGTGTCTTCGCCTTCCATCTTCGTCCATTCGGCATGGGAGATGTGGCAGATGTTTGTTTTTACATCTGTATGCAGTTTGCTGAAACTTGTAAAATCAATGTATTCGAACAGGGTTCGTGCAGCCTCGTTCATCCGTTCATAATCCAATGAACCATAGACACGGTAGCGGTACTGGCGGTTGAAAGGATATTTGGCGGTAGTCACATAATACTTATATGTCCGGGCAGTCGCGTCAAAACGGGCGTGCGCATCCGGTTTTACCTGACGGACACGATAGACAGAAATATCTGGAGGCAACAGACGGTTCAACTTGTCGGCGACAGTCACCGTATCGAGCACGTCTTCATGATCAAAATGTGCCACCATCAGCGAGGCATGCACCCCCGCGTCCGTCCGGCCAGCACCTATCACTTCCACATCACGACGCAGAAAAGTAGACAAAGCCTTCATCAAGCATTCCTGCACACTACTCCCGTTGGGTTGTATCTGCCAACCGTGATAGTTGGTTCCATCATAAGCCAAATAAATAAAATACCTTTGCACGCCGATTCCTCATTTTAGGGTTTTCGACTGCAAAAGTAGTCATTTTTTTATTCATACGTAGAAGGAGTCGTACCAAATGCATCCACAAAATGTTTGCGGAAAGTCGGAATGTCATTATACCCCACCATTTCGGCAACTTCCTGCACTGCATATTGTTTCGTTTTCAACAGCACTCCCGCACGGCGCATACGTACTCCTCTGATCAGTTCTATAATGGTATAGTCTGTACTTTGCTTCACTTTGCGGTAAAGGGTGGGCTGACTCATATTCATTTCCGCTGCCAGTTTCTTCACACTGAAGTCCGCCTCGCAAATATTTTCTTCCACAATTTTGATAACAGCTGTGATAAACGGATCTTCCGTCTTCACTTCTTCACCCGCCTGTTCCGGTTCGCTCACGACAATTGTATCCGTTCCCGGCAATTTGAACAACTTCGTGTACATCTGCTTCAACGTCTGACGACCATTAATCAGACTGCTGACTTTCGCCTTCAGAATGCCCGGAGTAAATGGTTTCAGTACATAATCATCCGCACCCAGCTGCAGTCCGTGAATAATATCGTCGTCTTCTACCTTTGCCGTCAGCATGATAAAAGGAATACTGCACGTTTCCGGATTCTCCTTCACCTCCCGGCAACATTCGAAACCGTCTTTCACCGGCATCATGACATCACAGATGATCAAGTCCGGCATCTCTTTCATTGCCGTATCGACTCCCTCCTGCCCGTTGGTTGCCATCAACAAGTTATATTCATTGCCGAAGAGCACTTTCAGATACAGGCGGATATCCTTATGATCTTCTACAATCAATATCGTCTTTTTAACTCCGCCCGCTACGGGGGATGCTACTTCTTCGGCAGGCAATGCCTCCGCAAAAAGCGGCAGTTGCTGATCCTGTTGCACCACAGCATCCTCTACTGCCAAATCCTGTTTCTGTGTTTCTGCCGATTCGGGTTCCAGCTCTGCTACTTCTGTCAGTTCTTCCGGATCAATAAACTGAATATTCGGATTGTTTTCAAAGACATCTCTGTCGGCGGGAAGATTGACCGTGACCTTCGTCCCCTTTCCTTCAGTACTTTCAAGAGTAATCGTTCCGTAATGAGCTTCGATCATCTGTTGCATGATGGTGAATCCCATTTGCGCAGCCGACATATCACGTTCCGATCCTTCATTCTCGCTCATCAACTGCTCAACAGTTCTTACCCTTTCTTTTCCGTCATCTTCTACTATCAGGCAGACATAGTGCATATTGTCATTTACAACCTCACAAACAGATAAAGAAACCGTTCCCGCATAATGCGTATGGGTGAAAGCATTTGTCAACAGATTATGAATGACGAATTCTATTTTCTTTTTGTCCACATAAAATTCCATCTCCTTCTTGATTCTCTTCTCGCAATGGAAATCAATGGTATACACCTTCAACAAGTCCCGGACACCAAAAAGAGAGCTGTCGATCATTTTATCCACCGAATACGGAGCAACTTCCAGTTTTGATTCCATATTGCCCTGCCCGTATACTGCCAGCAACTGGTCGCAGGCATCCACCATGCGGAGTGAGTTCCGGTACGCCACCTGTAGAGAAAGCTGAGAAGTCTGAGCGTCATCCTTCTGCAATTCCTTCAGCGGAGCGATGATGAGTGACAACGGCGTACGCAATTCCTGCACAAAGAGCATCAGCAACCGGTTCCTCATCGCTTCTATCTCTTTTTTTTGTTCCTGTTTCAGCTTTTCGAGATTCAGATTCTCCTTCAGTATCATCTCACGGTCACGATGAATCTGTTTGCGCTGATCCTTCTTTCTGAAATAAGAATAGAAGAAATAAGATAATCCGCCAAGTAACAGAACATACATGATATACGCCCATATAGTCTGATACCATTTACCCTTCACCACCAGAGGAATCTCGATTACCTCCCCTTCTTTCCCATCCGGGAAAACCAGCTTAGCCTGCAAGGCATATTTTCCGGCAGCCAATCCGTTGAACCACAGTCCTTCTGCAAGCGGTATCATTTTCCATTCTTTGTCCGCAGGAAGCAGACGGTAAGCAATCTTGCGCTGTGCCAGTCCGTAACGC